>Ga0302180_10001479_pt1 | contig 18769 bp, 13 predicted proteins | sample I_Palsa_E3_2_FD_200575 | JGI IMG/M metagenome (GOLD analysis project Ga0302180, IMG submission 200575) | Peat permafrost microbial communities from Stordalen Mire near Abisko, Sweden - I_Palsa_E3_2 | ecosystem: Environmental > Terrestrial > Soil > Palsa > Peat permafrost | place: Sweden... | reverse complement strand
GCAAGATCCTCGATCCCCTGTTCGCCCCGAAGAAGATGGATGCCATCGAAGACGACATCGCCGCCCGCATGAACCGCTTCATCGACTCCTTCATCGACCGGGGGGCCTGCAATTTCTCCGAAGAGCTTGCGGTGCCTTATCCCTCGGCCGTCTTTCTCGGGCTCATGGGCCTGCCCTGGGAGGAGCTCGACACACTGTTGCGATTGAAGGACGGGATCATGCGCCCCGGCGGGGGGAAGCTGTCACCCGACGAGCAGATCACGTTCCGCGACGCGATCGGCACGGAGATCTACGCCTACTTCGAGGACATACTCGACCAGCGGCAGAAGAAGCCCGAGCAGGACATCCTGACCCAATTCCTCCGAGCCGAAGTGGACGGCGAGAAGCTGAGCCGCGAGGAGATCCTCGACATCTGCTTCCTCTTCCTCATCGCCGGTCTCGACACGGTCACGGACTCGTTGACGTTGTTCTTTGCCTACCTGGGTCAGCATCCCGACCATCGGCGTCAGATCGTCGACGACCCGTCGGTCATACCGGCGGCCGTGGAGGAGCTCCTGCGTTGGGAGACGCCCGTGGCCGGCACGGCCCGGGCCGCCACCGAGGACGGCGTTGTCGCCGGCTGCCCGATCAGCGCGGGAAGCCTCGTCTTCGTGTCGATCGGTGCCGCCAATGTCGATCCCGCAGTGTTCGGCGATCCGTTCGAGGTTCGGTTCGACCGCACCGAGAACCGCCATCTGGGCTTCGGCGGCGGGGTCCATCGGTGTCTCGGCTCGCACCTGGCGCGCCGCGAGCTCCGTGTCGCCCTGCGCGAATGGCATCGCCGCATACCCGAGTACGAGCTCAAGCCGGGGATCACGCTGAACTACCCGCCCGGGCTGCGGTCGGTGGACAACCTCGAGCTCGTCTGGGCGACATCCTGATCCTCCCCGCCCGCAGGCACGAGGGAGTGGGAGGGAACCCTTGCGGCAGTTGTTGAGCGGGATCACGGTGGTGGAGCTGGCCGAGGGGATCGCCGGCAGCTATTGCGGGAAGTTGTTCGCCGACCTCGGTGCCGATGTGGTCAAGGTGGAGAGCCCCTCGGGCGACGAGCTGCGCCACCGGACGAGCACCGCCCGCGGGCCCGACGGTCTGTTCCGGGGCGGGGCCTTCCTCCATGCGAACACCAACAAGCGCAGCACGGTGATCGACCCGGCCACGGCCGAAGGCCGCGCACGCGTGCGCCTCCTCCTCCGACGATCGCAATTGGTCATCGAGTCGTCGGGACGCAGCGACTTGGATTCGTGGGGACTCACGTGGGATGGCATCCACGAGGACTCGCCCGGGCTCTCGGTCGTCAGTATCAGCGGTTTCGGAGCCACGGGCCCCTACGCCGGCTACCGGTGGGACGACCTGATCGTCCAGGCCGTGAGCGGCGCCATGGTGCACGGGGGCACCGACGAGGGCCCGGTCCGATTGCCCGGCCATCTCGGATTGCACGTGGTGGCCAGCATGGCCGCGCTCGGCGGGCTGGCCGCGGTGGTGGCGGCCGCCTCCTCGGGACGCGGGTCCTTCGTGGAATGTTCGGCCGCCGAAGCACTGGCGACGCTCCCGGCGCGCTCGACGACCTTGCTGTCGCTCCAGTACCGGGGTGGGGTTCCGGGACCGAGCCTCGTGAGCGCGGCCCGAGAATCGCTCATCCCCGGCGGCGTCCATCCGTGCGGAGACGGCTACGTGGCGATGATGTCGACGCCACAGCAGCTCGACAAGATGCTCGAGGTGCTCGATGACGACAACCTCAAGGCCGCGTTCGCCCGCCCCGACGCATTCGAGCGCGGTGAGACCAAGGAAGCGATCGACGCCGCGTTGTACCCCTGGCTGCTGTCGCGCACGCGGGCCGAGGCGACGGCACAGGCACAACGCGTGGGGTGGCCGCTCGCCGGTGTGAACTCGCCCGCCGAGGTTCTCGAGGCGCAGCACCTGGCCCAGCGCGGGTTCTGGACCCACTGCAATGACCCGGTGGCGGGCGCCATCAGGCTGCCGGGCCCTCCATGCCGCTTCGCCGAAGGGGGAGGGTCGCTCCGGCGTCTCGCACCCGGGCTGGGGGAGCACGATGCGCAAATCAGCGAAGAGCTGGCCCCGTCCGCCCGCCCGGCGGCTCAGGCCTCGTCCGCCAACGGCGCGCCTCACGCCCCCGAGGGTCCGTCACGGCCGCCGCTCTCGGGGATCCGCGTCGTCGACATGACCACGGTGTGGTCCGGCCCGTACGCCACCATGCTGCTGGCCGACCTGGGGGCCGAGGTGATCCGGGTGGAGAACCCGTGGGTCCTCCCGCCGACGACGAAGGGGTATCAGGCTCGTCCCACCATTGCCAACCCGGGGTTCTTGGGATCGCTCTACGGTCCGGGCGTGGGGGATCGACCCGATCGGCCGTGGAACCGGCATGCCATGAACAACGCGCTGGCCCGCAACAAGCTCTCGTGCACCATTGATACCCGCCGACCCGAGGGCCGTGAGCTCCTCATGAGGTTGGCTGAGCGATCGGACGTCTTCATCGACAACTTCAGGGCCAGCGGCCTGGCCCATATCGGCATCCACACGAGCGAGCTGCAGGCCCGCAATCCGCGTCTGGTCATCGTCCGCATGCCGCCGACGGGGACCACCGGCGACTGGGCGGACTACACGGGCTTCGGGGCTCAGTTCGACGGCCTCACCGGCATGCTCTGGCTGTGCGGCCACCGCGACTCTGATCTCATGACGAGCCCCGGCACCACCTACATGGATGCCGCGTCGGGACCCGCCACCGCCTTTGCCACCATTGCCGCGCTGCGCTACCGGGCCGGCACGGGACGCGGGCAGCTGGTCGAGTTCGACCAGAGCGAGAACGTCCTCAACCACCTCGGTGACGTGTTCGTCGACTGCCAGCTGGGAGTCGAGCCGAAGCGATGGGGCAACCGCGACCGCTGGCGCGCCCCGCAGGGCCTGTACCGCTGTCGTGGCGAAGAGCAGTGGTTGGCCATCTCCGTCGGTGACGACGAGGCGTGGCGAGCCCTCGCCGGGTTAATCGGTCGGAGCGATCTCGCCGATGACCCACGGCTCGTCGGGAACGAAGGACGCGCCGCGCATCATGACGAGCTCGACGCGCTCATCGGGGCGTGGGCGGCGGATCAGCCGCTTCTCGCGGCCTTTCATGACCTGCAGCGAGCCGGGGTGGCAGCCGGGCCACTTCTCGACGACGCGTCGTTCGCAGCCGATCCCCACTTCGTGGACCGCGCCTGGCAGCGCCCCTTGTCCAGCCTCGACGTGGGAACGCACCTCCATCCCGGACTGCCCTACCGGGGCGTCGCGCAGGAGTGGCGGCGGGGCTCGCCCGTCCTGGGCGAGGACAACGAGTACGTCTACAAGAAGATCTTGGGCGTTTCCGACGTCGACTTCGAACGCTACCGGGAGGAAAAGTTCCTCGCCGAGGACTACCTGGATCCTCACGGTGAGCCCTATTGAACGAGGCGAACGGCCACTGCACGCGGCGACGTCGAGGCAGCGCTCGCCGCGACGGTCCGGCGATAGGCTGCTGACGAAGGCGCTGCGAGCCGACGTGACAGAGGAGCCAGGGGATGTCCGAACCGGGAGAAGCGACGCGCCTGGCCCTGCTCGACGCCGCCGAGGAGCTCCTCATCTCCAAAGGCGTGGTCGGCATCAGCACGCGCAAGGTCGCTGATCGGGCGGGCGTCAATCAGGCCCTCGTCCACTATCACTTCGGAACCATCGAGGAGCTGCTGCTGGCGGTGCTCGAGCGTGTCTCGGTGCAGGTGAAGGAGCGATCGGAGCGGATCTACGGCCGTGAGAGCTCGTTCATAGACGGATGGTTCAAAGAGATGGAGGCCATGGTCACCGCTGACCTCAAGCGGGGCTGGGGCAAGGTGTGGCTCGAGAACCTGACGCTCGCCGCCAACCGCCCGAAGATCGGGAAGCAGTACGTGAAGGCATCGACAATGACCCGCAAGCTGCACGAGCAGCACGTCAACGAGATGCTCGAGCAACTCGGCATCGATGCCGAGGAGTTCCCGGCTCAGGGCATCGTCACGCTCCTCGATGCCATAACGTCGAAGATCATTCTGGACCGCCTCGTCGGCATCAAGGCCGGGCACCAGGAGTTGCTCGACATGCTCCACCGCATCTGGGATCGACTCAGCGCATCATTCGAGCCCTGAGCGCGGGCGGCACGGAGGCGGTAGAAGGATGCCGCCCGATCAGACCTTCATGATCCGCGCCAGGTTCCCACCCATGACCTTTGCCGTGTCCTCCGGCGACATGGTCTGCTCGACCACCTCGGAGTAGCCCAGCGGATCGGCCAAGCCTTCTTGGTGGGGAAAGTCCGATCCGAACATGACGTTGTCGACACCGATCACCGCAGCCAGGCCGGCCGGGTCGGGCTCCTGGAAGGCATGGACGAAGATATTGCGCTTGAATATCATCACCGGGTCTTCTTCGAAGATCTCCGGATCGCTCTCGTAGGCCTCGGCCATGCGGCGAATCAGCGGGCGTACCCACTCGGTGCCGAACTCGGTGGGCGCAAAGCGCAGGCGGGGGAATCGGGTGGCCACGCCGTGGCCGATGATCGAAGCCACGCCGTCGGTGATGGCGGACTTCTGGGAGGCCAGCGTCAGGAAGGCGGGTGAACCATTCAAGCCGGCGATCCCCGTACCGAAGGGCCGGAACTCGTTGTTGCCAAAGCCCTCCCATTCGTTGGTGTAGCGCTGATAGCCCGAGTCCGTCTGGTGCATGCCGACCAGGATGTCAGCTTCTTGGACCGCCTCCCAGAACGGATCGAATTCCCGGAGCGCGAACGAGCGGCGGCCCTTCCAGGTGGGCACGGGCGCCGTGTGCAGCAGGAAGGCCTTGGCGCCGTTCTCGACCACGAACTGCAGTTCCTTGATGGCGTCATCGAGGACCGAGAGGCTGATCATGGGCGTCGGATACATGGCGTCGGCGTAGTTGAACGTCCAATGCTCGAGCATCCAGCGGTTGAAGGCGCGCAGGACAACTTGAATGGCATCGGGGTCGTCCGCCAACCGCTCCTCCACACCGGTGGCCAGTGTCGGCCAGATCATCGACTTGTCGATGCCCATGTCCTTCATCAAGGCCAGCCGAGGCTCGGGGTCGAAGAAGGCGTCGACAGCGGGGATGCCCCGTCTGTGCTGGGGATCGGCGTTCGGGCCTCCGGGAGGCGCAACCCGGGCGAACGTCGGATTGGGTATGAAGTCGCTGATCTTGTCCTTGAACGCGACCTTCGTACGATTGTTGACATCGACGTACTTGATGATCCCCTCGTACTCCGGCGGGAGGAATTTCGTCAGGGCGTCACGGTTCTCGTACATGTGGTTGTCGGCGTCGAAGACCGGATAGGGCAAGCGTCGCTCGCGCATGTAGATGAACGCATCGGAAACGTACTCGTCGGCCATCGTCTCTCCCTCACCTAAGGAGATCGGCGCCCGGCCGTCCCCTGCGGAAATGCTATCGGACCGGCGCCCCGCGTGCCTGGGCATCTGCCCAATTATCGCAAAGCGCGGAGGACCAGGTCATATTCCGGCACGACCAGGCCCAGGCATGCGCCGTCAGGTCTTCGAGCCGGGGATCAACGTCCCGCAGAAGGACTTCCCGCTCTTCGGGAACGGTACGTACTTCGTGCCGTTGAACTCCACGTACGAGAAACACTGCGTCGGCGGGTTCTGCCCGAAGTGCACGAAGTTGATCGGCCCCGTCGCCAGACCGCTGTCGGTCCAGTTGGTGACCTTGCGCAAGTCCTTTATGAACGACGCTCGTGTCGGGTTCTTCCCCGCCACTTGAAGGCCCTCCACCATCAGGTTTGCGATCGGCCAGCCGTCCGACTCCCCGAGGTCGGGCAGGCCGCCCTTGTAGTCGGGGTCGTACTTCTTGAGGCCGGCCAGAAAGGCCAGACTCGCCGCATTGGTATAGGTCGGCGACGACACGATCCCGGGGAAATACGCACCCTTGGCTGCCGCTTCGTCCTGTGCGTTCTGGAAGATGTCCTGTGTCGGACCGGCGGCGAAGATGATCCGTACGTGGGTCAGCCCCGCCTGGTGCAACGCCGTGGCCATGGCGAGGCTCGAGGAGAGCACGCACGCGCACTCTGCCGCGTTGCAGCCATCGGACTTGAAGCTCAAGGCGAACGCCCCGAAGTTCACCGTGCCCAGTGGCACGATGGTCTTGTCGCAGGCCGCCAAGCCATCCCGCTTGATCGAGTCGTAGACGCTGTTGCCCTCGGTGATGGCCGCTCCGATGTTGGATTCCACGTAGCTGATCTTCGTGGCCCCGATGGCCTTGTAGAACCCCCCGTCGCCGTAGGCCTCTCCGTTCGGGGTGCCGTTCCCGGTGACGGAGAACAGGTTGGTATTGGGCTGTTCGTACCACTCGGGGCCATCGAGGGCCTCGCCGGTAACGGGAATTCCCGCTTGGGCCAGATAGGGCGCGGCACCGAAGAAATCGCTACTGAGCTCGGCGATGGCAAACACCCCTTGGTTCTGCACCAAGTTCTTGGCCGCCGTCTCGGCCCCCGTCGATGTCGATGTGGTGTCATCGACGACCCAGGTGATCTTGCGGCCGTTGATCCCGCCCGCCGCGTTGATCTCCTTGAAGCGCGCTTCCATCGCCGTCGCCCCGTCGCCGAGGCTCGAAGAGGCGGCCCCGGTGACATCGTTGATGATGCCGATCTTGATGGTCGTCTTGGTGACGCCCGGCGCACTGGCGAAGAGTCCCCGCGTGCTGGCACCGGCCTGGCCGAGTGAGGCTCCGGCGATCAGTGTCGAGGCCAGCAGCGTCGTGACGCCGATGGCGATCCGTACCCGCCCGAACGGCTTTCGCATGATTCCCCCCTTTGCTCGTCCCGTCGGCGATGATGAAACGTGCTCATGCATGCTCGACTGTCAGCGCACTTGGTACCAACGACTGAGCAGGTGCCCAAGGAACGTGGAAGAATGTACCCCGGTCTTGCGAAGAGTGTCAACGACGACAGATCACGCGCCGGCGCGCCGGTTTCGCGCATCGGCATTCGCCGTCGATGGGGCGGGAACCCGAGGCCGTCCAAGGACAGGGGAAGAATCGTGAATCGACGCGACAGCAGGGCGACGGAACGGTGATCGCGCCCCGCGGCCCGCTGACCGGCGTCCGGGTGCTGGACCTCAGCTGGGGAATCGCCGGGCCGATCGGGGTTCTCCTCCTGGCCGAGCTCGGCGCAGACGTCATCAAGGTCGAGCCTCCCGGTGGGGATCCCTTCCGGGCCCAGCCCGGCTATCACGTGTGGAACCGCAGCCGGCGATCGGTGGTGATCGACCTCAAGGCGGAAGAGGGTCGCCGCGTCTTTTTGCGCCTGTGCGAGGAGGCCGACGTCATCGTGGAGACGTTCAGCCCCGGGACCATGGGCCGGCTCGGCCTCTCCTACGCGGACCTGTCCGAGCGCTTCCCCCGTCTGGTCTACTGCTCGGTGCCCGCCTATCCGCCCGGCCATCGTTTCGCCGGACGTCCCGGTTGGGACGGTCTGGTGCAGGCCCGCTCGGGCATGCAGAACGAACAATCGGGCTGGCGGCCGGGGCCGATCTTCCTCCACTTCCCGGCACCTTCCATGGCCGCCTGCTTCCTCCTGGCCACCGGCGTGTTGTCCGCGCTCATCCACCGCGAGGAGAGCGGGCGCGGCCAACACGTGCAGACATCGCTGTACCAGGGCGTCTTCGCGTACACCACGCTGCTCTGGCAGGAACTTGAACACGCCAGCGCCGCCTCCACCGCGATGATGGTGAAGACCTACCCGCCCGGGGTGCATCAGAGCTCGCTCTATGAATGCGCCGGGGGCGAATGGATCCATGCCGCCACAATGAACGGTGGCACGCCGACGCGCTCTCCCGAGGAGATCCTCGGTCTTGAACCGGTCGACTACGCCGCGCTGTTCGCCGATCCGGCGCGGCGCGCCGCGCACGAGGAGCGACTCCGCGCGGCCTACCTCCGTTGGCCCTGCGCGGAGCTCGTCGAGGCGTTCCACGAAGCCGGGCTCGGGGCCGAGGCCGTCACCCCGATGTCCGCCGTCTTCTCCCATCCGCAGTTCGTCGCCAACGGCATGGCGGCGACGGTGGAGGACCCCGAGCTCGGCTCGACGACCCAGGTCGGTCTCCCCGCCGTGCTCGTCGGAACCCCGGGGGCAATCCGGGGCGGCCAGCCTCTCGTCGGTGAGCACAGCCGGGAGGTGTTGGCCGACGCCGGCTACGCAGTGGGTGAAATCGACGGCCTGATCGCCGCCGGCGTCGTGGAAGGAGTCGCCTGATGGGACCGCTGACCGGCGTGATCGTGCTCGATCTGGGCCAGTACCTGGCCGGGCCCTATGGCGCCATGCTCCTCGCCGACTTGGGGGCCGAAGTGATCAAGGTGGAACCGCTACGCGGAGACAGCATGCGCATGGCGGGCATGGCGTTTGTCGGCTGTCAACGCGGCAAGCTCGATATCGCGGTCGACGTCAAGGCGCCCGAAGGGTTGGAGATCGTGCTCCGTCTGGCCGAGATGGCCGACGTCGTGCACCACAACATGACGAAGGGGACGTCCGCCCGCTTGGGGATCGACTACGAATCGCTGCGCGAACGCAACCCCCGCCTCGTCCACTGCAATACCTACGCCTACGGGGCAGAAGGCCCGTTGTCGGACTTCGGCGGGCTCGATCCCCTCTACCAAGCGGCGTGCGGGATCGAGTACGAGTCCGGCCCGGTGGCCGAGGGCAACCCGCCGCTCTATCTGCGTTTCGGCATGACCGATACCGCCAACGCCATGGTTTCCGCGGTCGGTGTGCTGGCCGCCCTCTACCACCAGCGCCGTACCGGCGAGGGTCAGGACCTGTGGACCTCCTTGCTCAACGGCGCTGCCGTCTTCAGCTCCGATGTGTTCTTGGTGCAGGGCGAGCCCGGTCCGGTGCGCCCCCCGCTCGATCACGACCAGACAGGCGTGTCGCCCTGTTACCGCCTCTACGCCACGCAGGACGGCTGGATCCAGCTGGCCGCGTTCGCGACAGGTCAGTGGTCGTCGCTCTGCCGACTGCTCGGTCGGCCCGATCTGGAGGTGCACGACTCCGTGGCGGCACGGATCGCCGCCCGGGCGGAGATCGAGCCGGTTCTCGAGCACGCCTTCAGCGGTCGGACCGCCGCCGCCTGGCAGCAGGTGCTCTCCGAGGCCGGCGTGGCGGTCGAGGTGTCGATCGAGACCAACAACGGCGAAGTGCCGCTGCACGACGGCGACAACGAGCGTCTCGGCCTGGTGGCCGAGTACCCCCATCCGATCTTGGGGTTGATGCGGCAATTCGGCACCCTGGTCGACTTCTCGGAGACGCCGACCGGACCGTATGGTCCGCCGCCCCTGGTCGGGGAGCACACCCGTCAGATCATGGGTCGAATCGGCTATACGACCGAGGACATCGACGACCTACTGGCTCGGGAGATCATCTACGAGACCACCGAGGACTACCGGTGGACGCAGTGAGCTAGCGCGATGAGGCGCCGCGTGGGACGTCTCGGAACGGTATGTCCTTGTCCACCCGTCTCTCTCTCGGCATGCCGAGGACCCGCTCGCTGATGGCGTTGCGCGCCATCTCGGTGGTGCCGCCCGCGATGCAGGACGTCTGGCGCATCAGGTAGCGCGTGCCCTTTCGGCCGAAGTCGTCGGCTTCCTCCTCCGACCAGGCGACCGCGGCGGCCCCGCTGAGCTCGAACGAGATGGTGGAATTGCGCACGGCACTGGTGCCGAACCAGAGCCGGGAGATGGCGGCCGCCTGCTCGCTCGTCGCCCCGCTCCGAATCTGCTCCGCAATGTGGCCGACGAGCGCGTTGCCGACCAGGCTGAGAGCGTGAGATTCGCCGATCAGCTCCCGTACGCGGGGATCCCCGAGTCGGCCGCGCTTGCGGGCCAACCGGATCAGGGCGATGGCCCCGCCGCCCGGATCGAGGGCCACGGCCGGGCGGCCCGCCGGCGACGTGACGTAGGGAGATCCACCCGAGATGGTGCGCTCGTGGTACATCCACCGCGTGCCGACGGTCCAGCCTTGGCCCTCTTCTCCGATCCGCTGGGAGTCCGGGACGCGGACGTCGGTGATGAACTCCTGGCAGAATTCCCGGGAGCCGTTGAGCATCTCGATGCGATGGATCTCGATGCCGGGTTGGTGGATCTCCAGCATGAACACGGTCAGGCCGCGGTGCTTCGGGACGTCCCAGTTCGTGCGGACCAGGCACAAACCCCAGTCGGCCCACCACGCTCCCGTGGTCCAGATTTTCGAGCCGTTGACTACCCACTCCTCCCCGTCGCGTACGGCTGTGGTGAGGGCGCCCGCCACGTCGGAACCGCCACTCGGCTCGGAGAGGAACTGCATCCAGAAGGTTTCGCCCTTGAGGATGGGGGGGACGTGCCGCGCCTTCTGCTCTTCGGTCCCGAACTCCAAGATCACCGCCATGCACGGCGTGAAGGTCGGGATCTGCGTGTCCGAAGGGTATTCGTAGCCACGAATCTCCCGGTTGAACGCCGCTTGGTGATCGGCCGTCAGGCCCTGGCCGCCATAGGCGCGCGGCACGCAGATCCCGGCGAAGCCGCCGTCGAAAAGCATCCGCTGCAGTTCCCGGCAGCGACCGATGTGTGCCAGCTCGTCCTCATCCGAGCGTTGCACCGGGTTGTAGCCGCCGACGCCGTCCGCGGCACGAGGCATGTGCGCGGCGAGCCACGTCCGAGCCCGTGCGGCGAAGCTCTCGACGGTCTCCATCTCTTCGGTGTCGGTCACTGGGCAGCCTCTCTTGCCTCGAGGATGTCGGTCAAGCGGACGGCATGCTCGCTCGGTGTTCCGAAAAGGGGCACGTTCGTGACGACCCGGCGGAGGAACAAGTGGAGGTCGTGGTCGAAGGTGACGCCGATACCTCCGTGCATCTGGACACAGTCCTGCATCAGTTCCACGCCGAACCGGCCCACGTAGAACTTGCCCGCACTCACCGTCTCGGCTCGACTCGGCGTGTCCCGGTCGACGGCTTCCGCCGCCTGCGCGGCGATGGCGGTGCTGGCCTCGAGCCACATCTTCATGTCGGCGAATCGGTGCTTGATTTCCTGGTAGGAAGCGAGAGGGCGCCCGAACGAGTAGCGGTTCATGGCCCATTCGACCGTCGTGTCGAAGGCCCAGCGCATGGCCCCGCACATTTCGGCCAGCTGCATGGCGACGGCCAGATCCGCCAGCCAATCGACGGCGGCGCCCGCCGTGCCCGCTTCTCCGACCAGTGACGCGCTGGGAATCTCCACGCCGTCGAAGTCGAGCCGGGCGAAGCGCTTCGTCATGTCGAGGGCCGTGAGGGGACGAGTGGTCAAGCCCGATGCATCCTGGCGGAGCAGGAACTGGCTGATCCCTGAACCATGGTGAGCGGCGACGAGGATGTGGGAGGCCTCAGCCCCGGCGTCGACCGGAGTCTTGCTTCCGACCAGGCGAAATCCCCCGGGTATCTCGGTGGCGAGCACGTCTATCTGCCCCAAATTGTCGTGTGGAGGGGCTTCGGCCAGGGCCCACGCCCCGATGGCGTCTCCGTTCAACAACTCGGCCAGAGGTCCGGCCTTCTGCTCCTCGCTACCCCAACGACCGAGTGCCGCAGCCACCACGTTGGTTCCACTGAGCGGGCCGGGCGCCGCGTGCAAACCGAATTGATACGCCACCAGGGAGAGATCCTTCACCCCCTGATCACTGACGCTCCCACCGCCGGCCTCTTCGGGCACCACGAGCGATGTCCATCCGAGTTCGGCCCCTTTTTTCCAGAAACTCGCCTCGTATCCCGATGGGCGACGCGCCAGTTCGCGTATCTTCGCGGGAGGGCATTCGGCCTCGAGGAACCGTTTGGTCGTCTCCTCGAAGAGCAGTTGATCCTCCGTGCGTGGGAACATTCTGCGATGTTACAGACGAAGTCGGACGATCACGCTCCGACGTTCTGCGCACCAGGAGTTTGAATTCGAAAGCCATACCGGCTTAGCTGTCGAGCCTCCGAACAGAGCCAGCCGGACTGATTTCGGATGAGAGGGGAACGATGATGAAGGATCGTTTCGGTGATGTGACCGTCACGCTGGACGACAGCTTCGTGGCGACGGTCGAAATGCACCGACCTCCAGAGAACTATTTCGCCCTCGATGTGATCGATGCGCTCGGTGACGCCTATGAGGCCTTGGACGGGGAGGTTGACTGCCGGGCGATCCTGCTGTGTGCGGAGGGCAAGCACTTTTGTGCGGGTGCCGACCTGTCCGGGAGCGCCGGGGGCGACGCCGATGCAGAGGAACAGGGTCCGGATCTGTTGTATCGAAAGGCAGCCCGGCTCTTCGAGTACCAGACGCCCGTGGTGGCCGCAGTCCAGGGCGCCGCGATCGGTGCCGGTTTCGGGTTGGCCTGCTCGGCGGATTTCCGCATTGCCTGTCCCGAAGCCAGGTTCTCAGCCAACTTCGCCCAGTTCGGCTTCCATCACATATTCGGTCTGACCGTGACCCTTCCGGGCATCGTCGGGCAGCAACGCGCCCTCGAGCTTCTCTACACCGGGCGCAGGCTGAAGGGGGAGGAGGCATTCGGCATCGGCCTGAGTGACGGCCTGGTCGCCGCGGCCGAGGTGCGTGACCGAGCGCACGCCTTGGCGGCCGAAGTCGCGGCGTGTGCGCCGTTGGCCATACGATCGATCCGTCAGACCATGCGAGCGGGACTGGCCGATCGCGTACGCGCCGCCGCCGAGCACGAAGCTGTCGAGCAGGAGTGGCTCCAGTCGACGGCGGACTGGTCGGAGGGAGTTCGCGCCGCAGGAGAAGGCCGCCCGCCCAGGTTTGCCGGTCGATGAGCGTCTTCGACCGGCGCGTCGCCTGAGCATGGGCACGCCCTGGGAACTGCGGCACCCCTCGGCTGATTTGGCTCGCCGCTACCGGGCTGCCGGTTGGTGGACGGACGACACGCTGTCCGACATCGCATTCAACGGGGTCGTCGAGGCCGCCGCATCCAGTTGCCGGGTTCGCTCACAGGTCCATCCCTTTACCGGCCGCATCGGCGATCTCGGCGACATGGGCCGGCGGCTGGCCGGTGGCCTGACGCGGCGGGGAATCGTGGCCGGAGACGTGGTGGCGTTCCAGCTGCCCAACTGGGCCGAGGCTGCCGCCTGTTTCTACGGCCTGCTCGCCCTTGGCGTCGTCGTGGTGCCCATCGTGCACATCTACGGATCAAAGGAAGTGGGGCACATTCTCCGTCAAAGCGGGGCGCGGGCCCTCATCACCGCAGACCATTTCGCACGGCAGGACTACGTGGCCAACCTCGAAGCGGTCCTGTCGGAACTGCCGGACCTCGAATTGGTCGTGGTTGTCCCGGCCGATCATGCACCGCTGCCGGAGCTGGGCATCGCCGCGCTGTCGTGGGCGCAGGTCCTCGCGTTGGCGGATCCGCTGGACCGGCCCGCCCGCTTGGACCCGGACAGCCCGGCGATCGTCGGTTACACCTCGGGCACGACCGCCGCCCCCAAGGGGGTCGTGCACACCCACCGCACCTTTCTTGCCGATCAGCGCACCTGGGCCACCTTTCTGGCCGAAGATGCGTCGCCTGCGCCATCTGTCCGGCGGACAGCCTCGTTGACTGCGTCACCGGTGGGACACATCACCGGTCTCTCCTCGGTGCTCAGCCCTCTGTTTTCGGCGAGCGCACTCGACCTCATTGACGCGTGGGACCCGGCAACGGTCCTGGTCGCCATGGCGCGGGACGGTGTCGCCCTCGGGGGAGGTCCGCCCTTCTTCTTGATCAGCCTGCTCGATCACCCCGACTTCGATCCGGCGGTCCACCTGCCGTTCATGTCCCGCCTGACCATGGGCGGCGCTCCGATCCCGGCCGAACTGGCGCGGCGGGCCATCGATCTCGGGATATCGCTCACCCGCGCCTACGGCTCGACCGAGCATCCGTCCACCACGGGATCGCTGCACTCGGATCCCGTTGCGAAGAGGAACTTCACGGACGGTCGGATCATGTCCGGCACCGAGATCCTCCTGCTCGATGCAGACGGCCGCCCGGTGCCGCCCGGCCAACCCGGGGAGATTCGGTCCCGCGGTCCCGAACTCTTCGTGGGCTACATCGACGCCGCGCTCACGGCCGAGGCAATTGACGCCGACGGGTGGTACGACACCGGCGACGCCGGGTTTCTGGATGACGACGGATACCTGACCATCACAGATCGCAAGAAGGACATCATCATCCGGGGTGGCGAGAACATATCGGCGGCCGAGGTGGAGGGACTCATGGCCTCCATGGCCGGGGTGGCCGAGGTGGCGTTGGTCGCCGCCCCCGATGCACGGTACGGAGAGCACGGTGCCGCGGTGATTCGACTGCTGCCCGGTTCGAGACCCTTCGATCTTGCGTTCGTGCGCGCTCATCTCGGAGCCGGCGGCCTGGCTCGTCAGAAGTGGCCCGAGGAGGTGCGTTTCGTACATGACTTCCCGCGCACCCCCTCCGGAAAGATCCAGAAGAACGTGTTGCGATCGGCCCTGCGCTCGGGTGAGCAGCACGTTCTCCCATTCGAGACCCGGAGTCCCGACACCTGAGCCGACCGGTCGAGGGATGAGCCATGGTGCAAGAGTTGGGCAGGTGCTAAAAAGGCAGAGTGCAGGCGAAGTGCCGACGGGGAGGGTGATGATGCAGCTCGAGGACATGATCCTGGTAAGCGTGGATGACCATCTGGTTGAGCCGGCGTCCATGAGCGAGTACTTCGCCGACCATTTCCCGGCCAAGTATCGGGACCGGGTACCCCGGGTGATCCACCGCCCCAACGGGACCGACGCCTGGTTGGTGGAGGGGAACGAGGTCTCGAGCTTCGGGTTGAACGCGGTGGCTGGTCGGGTCCGCGAGGAGTGGGGGAACGACCCCGGGTCCTTCGAGGAAGTCCGCAAGGGCACGTGGGACGTGCACGAGCGGATCCGTGACATGAATGTCAACGGCGTTCTCGGCTCGATGTGCTTCTCCTCGTGGCCCGGACTGGGTGGCCAGTACTTTCTTCAGAGCGGAGATCGCGAGCTCGCTGGTTGCATGATCCGGGCTTACAACGACTGGCATTTGGAAGAGTGGTGCGGGGTGTATCCGGGCCGGTTCATCCCGCTCGCACTATCGGGTTTCATTCTCGGGCCGGAATGGATGGCTGAGGAGATCCACCGTATGGCGGCCAAGGGCTGCCATGCCACGTCCTTTCACTCCGACGTCCACCGCTTCGGCCTTCCCGACCACCACGGCGATGAATGGGATCCCGCATGGCAGGCCTGCCAGGACACCGACACGGTCATGGTGTTTCACTTCGGGAGCTCACCCGAGTTCATGCCGCGCTCGCCCTTCGACACCATGATCCACACGATGCCCTTCAATACCGGTGTGTTCGCCTCCGAGCTGTTGTGGTCGCCGGTGCTGCGCAAATTCCCGCAGGTGAAGTTCGCCCTGGCCGAAGGTGGGATCGGCTGGATCCCCTACTGGTTGGAACGGGCCGACTACACCTATGAGCGGCACCACTACTGGACCGGTCAGGACTTCGGCGATCAGCTACCCAGTCAGGTGTTCAAGGAGCGGGTCCTCACCTGCTTCATCGACGACTACACCGGGCTGCGCCTGCGCCACGACATCGGGGTCGAGAACATTGCCTGGGAGTGCGACTACCCCCACTCGGACTGTACGTGGCCCAACGCCCCCGAGGCGGCCTGGAAGTCGTTTCAGGCCGCTCAGGTTCCCGACGACGAGATTCACAAGATCACGTGGGAGAATGCCTGTCGCTTCTACAGCTTCGACCCGTTGGCCCATCGAAGTCGGGAGCAGTGCACGGTGGGAGCCCTGCGATCCGAAGCAGGCGATGTCGATGTCACGCCCCGCAGCTTCGGCAAGAGAGCGGGATTGGGCCCTCCCAAGGCCGAACTGCCGAGCTGAACGCGCGTCACGCGCAAGGTTGGCCGACCGCGTTGCCCCTCTTGTAGGTAGAGCGGCGTGGGTGTTCAGCTCCAGTGAATTGCCTTGACTTCGGTGAACTCCTCCAAGCCGTGCCGACCCCACTCGCGGCCGATCCCGCTCTGTTTGAATCCGCCGAAGGCTCCATTCTGGCCTATGCCGGTCATCTGCTCACCCCACCCCGGACCCTGGCCGCCGCCTCGCCCGGGATCGATCGTCGCCTCCCCGCCGACGCCCTGCGCGAGGACGGTACCGGACCGGATCTGCCGGGCCACATTGAAAGCGCGAGCCGTGGTCTTGGCTTCCACGCCGCCCCCGAGGCCGTAGATGGAGTCGTTGGCCAATCGGATTGCATCCGCGTCGGTCCCTGAATAGGGCACCACGGTCAGTACCGGCCCGAATATCTCCTCCTGGGCGATGCGCATGTCATTGGTGCCGATGAACACGGTGGGCTCGTAGAAGAAGCCCTTGTCGAATCCAGCCGGCCTCTTACCACCCGTGACCAGTTCGGCTCCCTGCTCCTTCCCGGACTCGACGTAGCCCTCGACCCGCTGACGCTGCTGCTCACGAATCAGCGGTCCGAGGACGGTCGATGGATCCTGCGGGTCACCGATGGATACGGTGGGTGCGGCGGCGGCCACGCCCTCCTTGTACGCGTCGAGCAGGTGCTCGGGGAGCAACAGCCGGGTGGCCAAGATGCAACCCTGGCCACAGTGGGTCAACACCGAACCGAAACCGATGGAGCGCGCGTAGTCCTCGGACACATCGTCCAGAAGGATCTGGGCGCTCTTGCCACCGAGTTCGAGCTGGTGTCGTTTCATGGTGGCCGCCCCGTTTGCCATGATGCGCCTTCCGGTTGCCGTGGAGCCGGTGAAGGCAATCATGTCCACCATGGCGTTGGTGGTCATCTCCTCGCCCACTTCGGCGTGTCCGGTGATGACGTTGAGCACCCCCGGGGGTATACCTGCCTCTTCAGCCGCCTGCGCGATCAGGAATGCGTCCAGCGGAGTCCAGGGATGGGGCTTCAATACCACCGTGCAGCCGGCGGCCAGGGCGGGGGCCACCTTGACCACATTGAGCATGAAGGGGAAGTTGAAGGGTGTGATTGCGCCAACCACGCCGACGGGTTCACGAACGAGTGCCGTTCCCGCCATTCCGTTTGGTCCGGCTGTCGGTGCGCCGGCCTCGACCCATTCGACAACGTGCTCTATCTGCGCCGCATTCGAACGGAACATGCCGATGGACCCGCCGGCCTGCACGTAGTCGGTGAGAAAACCGGTTGACCCGGTCTCCGCCACGATCAATTCACGAAGTTCGCCGGCGCGTGCTTCGAGAGCTTGGGCCATCCGGATCAGAGCCGCCGCTCGTTCCGCCGGCTTGGTGTAGGGCCAAGGTCCCTCGTCGAAGGCCTTGCGCGCCGCCTCAATGGCCCGAACGGCATCCTTGGGACTGGCTTCGGGCACCCGTCCGATGATCTCTTCGGTGGCGGGGTTGATGACCTCAATGGCCCCAGCCGCCTCTCCGCTGGTCCATTTCCCGTCGATGTACAGGTCGAAATCCCAGCTCTTGGTCACGGCTACCCCTTTGTCTCGGTGCAAAAATTCTGGTGGCACATTTCTAGCCGCCTAGGCACCCGCGTCGGGTGCGAAGACAGGAATAAAGAACTCTTCCTGTTGCTCGAACAAGACGCGGAGTGGCATTCCCACGAATAGATCATCCACACCACAGCCCACGATGTTGCTCGTCAGCCGCAGGCCCTCCTGTTCGGGGAGCTCCACGATGCCGATCGTGTAGGGCACGGGAACGTCCGGGTTCCACGCCTTGTGATTGACGGTGAAGGTGAAGAGAGTCCCCTTCCCGGTCGTCGCTTCCCACCGGAGATTGCCCCGACGGCACCGCGGACAGATGGGCCCTGGGGGGTGAATCCAGAAGCGACAGTTCTGGCATCTCCGCAAACGCAGCTCGTTGTCGCTTCCCGCTGTCCAAAAGCCCCGATTGTGGTCGTTGAGGGACGGCACTCTTCGCAGTGGCATCGTCACCATGATGGCTCCCCAAACCCGAATCTAAGCGTACGCCTAAAAACTACCAGCCGGCGGCGAGCGGAGCGAAAGCAGGACTCCAGAATTGACTCCTCAGGGATAGGCTGCTCACAACACCCCGGCATCCGATGCAGTCAAGGAGCCCATTGATGTCCGAAGCTGGAGACGCGACGCGGATGGCACTGCTCGACGCCACCGAGGAGCTCCTCATCTCCGAAGGGGTGGTCGGCATCACCACGCGCAAGGTGGCCGATCGTGCGGGGGTGAATCAGGCGCTCGTGCATTACCACTTCGGCACCATCGAGCAGCTCCTCCTGGCCGTACTCGAGCGGGTGTCCGTCAAGGTGAAGGAACGATCGGAGCAGATCTATGCCGGCGAGGACTCGTTCATCGACGGGTGGTTCAAGGAGACGGAGGCGAAGATCACCGCCGACCTGAGGCGGGGCTGGGGCAAGGTGTGGCTCGAGAACCTGACGCTGGCCGCCAACCGCCCGAAGATCGGCAAGCAATACGCGAAGGCCGCGACCATGACTCGCAAACTCCACGAGGAGCATGTGGCCGACATGCTCGAAGGCCTCGGGATCGACGGTGAGGAGTTTCCCGCTCAGGGCATCGTGACGCTTCTCGATGCCATAACTTCGAAACTCATCCTCGACCGTCTGGTAGGAATCAGGGCTGGACATCGGGAACTTCTCGACATTCTGCACCGCCTATGGGACCGAGTGGGCGAGCCGCTCGAGCCAAGGCGGTGCGGTGACGT
>Ga0302180_10001477_pt1 | contig 18788 bp, 18 predicted proteins | sample I_Palsa_E3_2_FD_200575 | JGI IMG/M metagenome (GOLD analysis project Ga0302180, IMG submission 200575) | Peat permafrost microbial communities from Stordalen Mire near Abisko, Sweden - I_Palsa_E3_2 | ecosystem: Environmental > Terrestrial > Soil > Palsa > Peat permafrost | place: Sweden... | reverse complement strand
TGCCGCCTCGCGACGTGTGACGATAATCCTCGATCGGCGTGCGTTTGCCAAACGCCCGTGAGGTCACGAGTAAGACTTCCTTACGCTCGTCTTCGATCACGTCCATCGCGACGATCGTGTCGCCCTCATCGAGCGTCATCGCTTTGACACCGCGCGCATTGCGGCCCATTGGGCGCACATCTTTCTCGTTGAAGTGCACCGCCATGCCCGCCGATGAGGCGAGGATGATGTCGCGCGTGCCGTTGGAGAGATCGACTGCGAGCAGCTCGTCGCCCTCGTCGAGATTGATCGCGTTGAGGCCGTTGCGGCGAACGTTGGCGAATTCCGAGAGCGGGGTCTTCTTGATCACGCCCTTATGCGTCACCATCACCATGAAGCGCCCTTCCGCGAACTCGTGAATCGGGAAGACCGCAGTGACCTCCTCACCCGGCGGAAGCGTGAGCAAATTGACAAGCGCCGTACCGCGCGCGGTACGTGTCGTGTCCGGAATTTCGTAGCCGCGCAAACGATACGCACGTCCCTTGTTCGTAAAAAAGAGCACGTGATCGTGCGTCTTGGTCACGAAGAAGTTGCGCACCACGTCCTCGCGCTTGAGATTCGCGATGCCGGTGACGCCGCGACCGCCGCGATTTTGCGTGCGGAAGGTGTCGAGCGTTACACGCTTGATGTAGCCGCCCACCGTATAGGTGACCACTACTTCGACGTTGGGGACGAGTTGCTCCATCGAGATCTCGTCCTCGGCCGGCTGCACGTCGGTACGGCGTTCGTCGCCGAACTTTTTCTTGATCTCGAGCGTTTCGGTTTTGACAATTTGCGCGATGCGCCGTTCGCTGCGAAGAATGTCCTCGAGTTCGGCAATCGTCTTGATCAGCTCATTGTACTCGTCTTCGATCTTCTGGCGTTCGAGGCCGACGAGGGTGCGCAGGCGCATGTCGACGATCGCTTGCGCTTGAATGTCTGAAAGGCCGAAACGCGTCGAAAGTTTCGTCTTGGCTTCGTCGGTCGTTTGGCTGCCGCGCACGATCTCGATGACTTCCTCGATGTTGTCGAGCGCGATGCGGTAGCCTTCGAGCAAATGCGCGCGCTCTTCGGCTTTGCGGAGATCGTAGCGGGTACGCCGCGCGATGACGTCTTTGCGGTGTGCGATAAAGTGCTCGAGCAACTGCTTGAGGTTGAGCACCTGCGGCTCAAGCGCCACGGATCCATCGGCGCGCGGTTCGCCTACCGGTACGAGCGCGAGCATGTTGAACCCGAAGCTCGATTGAAGCGGCGTGTGCTTGAACAGCTGATTGAGCACGACTTTGGGCGTCGCGCTCTTTTGCAGCTCGACCACGACGTTCATGCCCTTGCGGTTCGAAAGATCGTCGAGCCGCGCGATGCCCTGAATCTTCTTCTCGGTGTGCGCCTCGGCGATGGCCTCGACGATGCGGCTCTTGTAGACCTGATACGGTATCTCCGAAATCACGATCTTGTGCCGGCCCTTCTCCTCGATGATTTCGGCCTTGCCGCGCATCGTTATCGATCCGCGTCCGGTGCGATAGGCTTCGCGAATCGCTTCGTGCCCGAGGATCGTACCGCCGGTTGGGAAGTCCGGACCTTTCACGATCGCCGCGAGATCGTCGTCGCTGGCATTGGGATCGTCGATCAGCAAAGTGATCGCATCCGCAATCTCGTTGAGGTTGTGCGGCGGGATGTTGGTCGCCATACCGACCGCAATGCCGCTCGAACCGTTGAGCAAGAGCTGCGGCAGCCTTCCCGGCAGCACGCTCGGCTCGGTGCCCTGGTTATCGAAGTTAGGAATGAACGGAACGGTCTCTTTTTCGATGTCGGCCAGCGCTTCGAGAGCGAGCCGAGCGAGGCGCGCTTCGGTGTACCGGTACGCCGCCGGCGAATCGGGATCGATCGACCCGAAGTTGCCGTGCCCATCGACCAGCGGATAACGCAGCGTGAAGTCCTGCGCCATGCGGACGAGCGCGTCGTAGACCGAGCTGTCGCCGTGCGGGTGATAGCTCTTGAGGACCTCGCCGATGATACCGGCGCACTTGCGGTGTTGCTTGGTCGGATCGAAACCCATGTCGCGCATCGCGAACAGGATGCGCCGCTGCACGGGCTTGAGGCCATCGCGAACGTCGGGCAGTGCCCGCGAGGCGATAACCGACATGGCGTACGAGAGATAGCTCTCCCGCATTTCGTCTTCGACGTTTACATGTTGAATAATATCGTTGTGCATTTAACGTAAAAAAGCACTACATTTCGCGTAGTGCTCCCGCGCGGGACCCCTTTCCTCGCAAGCAGGTTTCTTCTTTAATACATTCGCGTTCTACGGTGGGTCTTCCCACACCGGAATGCCCTCTTCGTCGATCCCTTCGACCGCCAAGTCGTCGAAGGAAATAGCGCCCTGCGGCAGCGGCGAGGGAGCGGGTTCCTCGGCGAATGCGTCGGCCTCGCTGAAGGCTGCAGCCTGGACCGAAAACGCCGGATCCTCATCCGATTCGGGGGCATCGAAGTTCACCGCCGGGCGGGCGGTCGATGGTGCGACAAACGGCGGGGCATTGACGGCAGGAGCGGGCGCCGTCGCCCGCACGGTTTGGATGCCCGTGCCGATGCGTCCCTTCGCTGCGTTTGCAGCAGTTGCTATGAGCGCAAGATGGTCTTTGACGGACTGCTGCAGCTCCGCTTCGAAATCGCCGGTCGACATGCCCGATAGCTTCGCCGCATGGGCGCGGCAGACTTTCCCCACGCAATCCGGTCTCGAGGCCTTCGCCGCGCGCTTTGCCCAAACGCTGCAGCCCGGGGACGTGGTCGCCCTTTCCGGCGAATTGGGTTCGGGGAAGACGACCTTCGTACGCGCGGCGGTTCGGGCGAGGCACGGCCAGGACCAGACCTCAAGTCCGACATTCACTTTTTGGCATCGCTACGCGGGCGAACCCCCGATCGATCACCTCGATCTCTATCGCATCGACGACCCGGCGGATTTGCACGAGCTGGGACTCGAGGAGGCGCTCGACGGTCGCTCGATTGCCTTCATCGAGTGGTGGACGCATGCGCCCTCGCTCGTTCCGGACCGCCGTTATGAAGTGACGATTGCCGGCTCGGGCGATTCGCCGCGTACCGTGGAAGTAAAAGCGCCGGCGTGATCGTTCTTGGACTGGAAGGGGCACTCGGCGGATTCTCGGCCGCCATCGCGCGCGACGGCGAGATTGTCGCGGCGCAAGCGCTCGACGGGAATGTCGCCCTCGAAGCCGGACTCGGTGCGCTCGCCCAACTGCTGCTTGATGCACGCGTCGAGGCGCCGCAACTCGATCGGCTCGCGGTGGGGGTGGGTCCGGGCGGCTTCACCGGTCTGCGCATCACCATCGCCTATGCCAAGTCACTTGCACAAGCGTGGGAACGACCGCTAGTAGCGATTTCGTCATTCGATACGCTCGAATTCGGCCGGACGCTGGCGCGCGTGCTGACCGTGGTCGTCGGGCGCCCCGGCGTGATCTCGGCGCGATACCGGGCGCCCGGCGCCGGCGCGCGCGCTTCAGGCCGAATCGGGGAGGTTTTGCCCGAGGTTTTGCTCGGGATCGAGCCCGATGGCTTGCCCGTGATCGGTGCGTCAAAGGACGTGCTCAGCGCCCTCGCCGAAGGCGGGTGGACTGTGAGTGCACTTGCGCCGCTCGTGACGCCGCCTGCCGCAGCCGTCGCGCTGCTGGGCGTAAGCACGCCCGCCGCCGCGAGCGCTCACGAAGTCCGCGCCGATTATGGCGAGTTACCCGCCGCGAAAGTTCCGCGTTTCGATCCGACGCGGCGCACACGATGAAAGCTGAACTCTCGCACGCGCCCTCCGGGCGTCCCGAGCCGCTCGAGATCGTGCCGATGGCTCACGGCGACATTACCGACGTACTGGTCATCGAGCGCGTGTCGTTCGTTACGACGTGGCCGGCCGATGCCTTCTACAACGAACTCCATACGAACAAACTCGCGCACTATTACGTTGGACGCGTCGGCGGAAAGATCGTAGCGTACGGCGGCATCTGGGTTATCTTCGAGGACTCACACATCACGACCATCGCCGTCGATCCGTCGATGCGTGGCCGCCGCTACGGCGAGACCCTGCTGCTCTATCTCCTCGACGAAGCAATCGAACGCGGCGCTTCGTGGATGACGCTCGAAGTGCGCGAGAGCAACGTCGGCGCACAGCAGCTTTATCGCAAGTACGGCTTCACGACGGTAACAACGCGCAAAGGGTATTACAGCGACAACAACGAGAACGCTATGGTCATGTGGGCCGGCAATCTCAAGGGCGAACTCTTTCGCGCACGCCTCGATGCGTTGCGCGCGCGGTTAGCGTAAATACTTTTGCTACCAGCGCTTGAAGGGATGTACGTCGGAGAGCCGCTCGCGACCGCGAGTATGTCACTCGGGAAACCGCAGGCCGTGATCTTTCGACAAACGCCCGCGAATCAGTGGCGCCAGGCCTCAGGGCTCGTGATCACGGTCATCACCGGGCCCAACGGAGGCATCACGCTCATCGATGAATCGGCAGCAGCTTCGGATCAACCCCTTGGGCTTGCCGGGGAAGATGCCCGCGAATCCGGCTTTACGTTCAATCAAAGCAGTCACGCGAACCTGAACCTGGACGCTCCCTCAACTTCTTGCAAGGGGAGCTTCGGCGCGGACTGCTGGGAATATCACTACGACAACGACCTCATCATGCGGATGGATTTTGCCGCCAACGGCACTCCCAACGGAGTCTTACGCGAAGTCACGCTCGGCAAGCAATCGTTCTTGCGACAGCTTCAATTCGATCCGTGAACTACGCCGAACTTGCACGAGCCGTGCGCGTCCACTTGGATCAGGAACATCGCTACCGCCACTGCGTGCGTGTCGCGCGCAGCGCCGACATCCTCGCGCAGATCCACGGCGCCGACACGGGAAAGGCACGCCTCGCCGCGATGCTGCACGATCTCGCGCGTCTCTATTCGACGACACAACTGCTCGAGGAATGCGAACGGCGCGGCGTGCCGATCGGCGACTTCGAACGCCGTAATCCGATCGTGCTCCACGCACCCCTGGGTGCGGCTCTTGCCCGTGAACTGTTCGACGTTTACGATCTGGAGGTGCTCTCAGCCATCGCCAAGCACACGCTCGGCGCCTGCGACATGTCCATGCTGGATTGCATCGTCTACCTCGCCGACGCGCTCGAGCCGGGCCGCGACTACGAGAACCGGCAAGCGATTTGGGACCTCGCGATGACCGATCTACGCGCGGCAATGTCGGCGACAATCGCCGATTCCATCGTGTATCTTACGCGTGCGGGACGCCAGCCGGCGCCACAGACGCTGGCCATGCAACGCAGCTTTTCCACCCCAGTTTCGCAGGGAGCCGAACCATCGCTGAATTGATCGACGTCGTACGCGACGCCGCGCTCGAGAAAAAGGGCGAAGATTTTATCACTATCGACGTGAGCGGGCGCACGATCCTCGCCGACACCTTTGCGATCGTGACCGGCCGCTCAAAGATCCAAACGCGCGCGATCGCCGACGCAATCGTCGAGCGCTGCGAAGCCGCGGGTCTCGCGGTCAAACGCGTCGAGGGGTACTCCGACGGCGCCTGGATTTTGCTCGATCTCGGGAACGCGATCGTCAATGTCTTCACACCCGAGCAGCGCCAGTTCTACAACCTGGAGCGTTTGTGGAGCGAAGTCGAGAAACGGCAGGCCCAGGGATCATGAGCAACCGCGTCCGTGTCGTTCATGAAACGCGCGCCCGGCGCTCCCGGCGTGAAATGTGGAAAAAGGCCTTCATCTGGGCCTTCATCATCGTCTTTGCCTTCAGCGTGGCCGGGGGTGTCATCGCCCTCTCGGTGAGCCGGTGAAACACCTCGGCATCCGGCGGGATATTAGGGGACGGAGGACCGACGTGAACGCCAAAATCTTCTTGCGAGTGCTTGCCTTCCTGGCCGTCGCGGTGCTGAGCAATGGCCCAGCCCTTGCCGCGCAGACGCCCATTCAAGACGGCGCGGGTATGCTTTCGCAGGCCACCATCTCGCAGCTCGATCAGCAGATCAGCGATTTTACGGCCCAAACCGGGAAGCAGATCGTCGTTGTAACCGTCCCCTCGTTGAACGGAAAGTCGCTCAATGAGGCGTCAGAGGCGGTCTTTACGCAGCAAAACGTCAACGGCATCCTGGTCTTCATCGCCAAGGACGATCGCCGCGACATCATCATCCCCGACACCGCGACCGCGCAGTTCTTCCCCGAACCGACGATCGTTTCGATCCGTCAATCGATGGAAACGGCGTTCAAAGCCGAGGACTACGACGGCGGTATCACGACTGCGGTGACGGGAATTCTCAACGTTTTTCGCGCGCACTTGAATAGCGCGCCCGGCTCGGGTGCGAGGAGCAACGTCCCGGCCGTTCCCTCAACAACGTACGTGCCGGCTCGCCGGCATTCGGGAGCACCGTCCGTGTTCACCATCATTCTCTTCATCGTGATCGGCTATCTCGTGTTGCGTTCGATCCTTCGCGCGATGTCGGGCCCGCGCTACTACGGCGGCGGTCCCGGCGTTCCGGGAGCCGGCGGACCGGGACCCGGCGGACCGGGACCCGGTGGACCGGGCTACGGCGGTTACGGATACGGCGGCGGCGGAGGCAGCTTCTGGAGCGGATTGCTCGGCGGACTCGGCGGCGCGTGGCTCGGCAACGAAATGTTCGGCAATCGCGGCACAACGATCGTCGACCAATCCGGCGGTAACGTTGTACCAACCGATCAAGGCGGAACGTGGGGCGGCGGCGATGCGGGCGGCTGGGCGAACGACGCAGGTCAAGCCGACATGGGCGGCTCGAGTTCGGGTGATTGGAGCGGCGGCGGATTCGGCGGCGGTGGTGATTTCGGCGGCGGCGGTTTCGGCGGCGGCGGTGGCGGCGACTCCGGAGGCGGCTGGTAGAATCGTGAGGTTTGACGTTCTCCCGAACGGGTTAGCCGAGCGACGAGCACCCTGACAGTGTAGCCTTTGTGCGAGACGCGAGGCGCTTAGAGAGTGGGGAATGTTAAACCTCACGATTCTACCAGTCCTCTGGTTAACGCAGAATACGAATGGCGTAACAAAAGGCGAATGCAACGCTAACCGCATTCGCCTATTCTTTTTGCATGACCAGGTTCCTGATGTGTGCGCCGACGCACTTCCGTGTCGCCTACGACATCAATCCATGGATGACACGGAACGTCGGCGGCGCAACCGAGCAAGCATCGCGGCAATGGGAACGACTCGCGGCGCTGCTCTTGGACGTCGGCGGGGGAAGCATCGAGCTCGTGGAACCGCAACCCGGTCTGCCCGACATCGTCTTTACCGCGAATGCGGCGCTGATAAGTGACCGGCTCGCTGTCGTGAGTTCGTTTCGCTATCCGGAGCGCCGCCTCGAAGAGAGACGTTATCGCGAGCGATTGCACTCGCTCGGGTACTCAACCACCGCCCTGCGCGGTGCTTTTTTTGAGGGTGCGGGCGACGCGCTCTTCGACCGGCGCCTCGCGCTCATGTATTTCGGCTACGGCTGGCGCAGCGATCACGCCGCCGCGCCACAACTCGAACGCCTTTGCGGCACGCACGTCCTCGCGCTTCGCTTGGTCGATCCGCGCTTCTATCACCTCGACACCGCGCTCTGTCCACTGGCGAGTGGCCACGTGATGGCGCATCTGCCGGCGTTCGCGCCAAAATCCCAGGCAATGCTGCGCATGACGCTCGGCAGCGAGTATCTCATCGAGGTGGGCGAAGACGACGCGCTTGCGTTTGCGTGCAATGCCGTCGAAGCCGGCGATGCGATCGTGTTGCATAGCGCGAGCAACGCGCTCAACAATCGCCTGCGCAGCGCCGGCTATCGCGTCTACGAGACCGATCTTTCGGATTTTCACAAAGCGGGCGGATCGTCGAAATGTCTCGCGTTGAAATTAGATGACGGGCCAGTGCGTAAGGCAAGCGTGGTGCGGGGGATGCAGGCGCTGGGCTAAATGCCCGGCGCCTGCCGCTTTTTTCTACTTTGAAGACGAGATTAGCGTCAGCGTTTGCACGTCGACCCGATAGACGCCGGGACCCACGTGATCGTTCGGGAAGGCGCAGATCTCGGTAGCGTCGGGACCAAGGATCTCGACGAGATTCAGCGGACCGCACGGCGTCTGCGTCAGACCGTACTCTTGCAGAAGCTGTGCCCCCGGCGAGCCCCGCGCAACGATGTACGCGCTTGCCGCGAGTCCCGTTTCGAGTTCCCCCCAAAAGCCATCGCCCCAGTACGCGGTGGTGCCGATCCACGAGACGTCGTCGTTCCACTGCCACTGATTCGAATCTCGTTGCGTATTGGGCGCGGGCGGCGCGGGCTGATCGCCACCGTTTCCTCCGGTGCGTACGGGCGTGCGCGCTGTGTAGCGCGGTAGCGGTTGAACCGGACCGCGCACCGGCGACCGAGGCAAAGGTTGCGTTCCGCCGCCTTGCAGCGGCGCATTCGCTACCGGTGCGGGAGCGGAGCGTTCAACCGGAGCTGGCGCGGAACGTTCCACCGGTGCCGGAGCAGGGGCGGAACGCTCCACCGGTGCCGGAGCAGGGGCGGAACGCTCCACCGGAGCGGGCGCCGGCGCCGGGCGACTGTCGCTACTGCTGCTGCCGCTACTTCCGTGATCCGTCGCGCTCGCGAGAAGCGGCGAGGCGGCGTAGAGGGTAGCAGTGAGGATCGAGGCGAGGATCGTTTTGTGGCTCTTCATGCTTGCCCACCTCCGTATCTACAATGCGAGAGTACGCTCGCAACTTGATAACGGGTTGCCGTTCACATGAAGGACGGTTGAAAGCGCTCCTTAGGGATGCGGCGGGTGGCCGTGGTGCGAGCTACGATACTGCTGGTCGAACTGCTGCGGGTGCTCGCGGAACTCGCTTTGATGCGCGTGATAGAACTGCGGATCTTGACGCTGGTACCAACCCTGCGCCGTTTGGTTGTTGACGTAGACATGTCGGTGATAGTTATCGACGTAGTAGTATTGCTGGCGGCTAGAATCGTAGATGAGCGTGCCGACGATCGCGCCGATCGCGATCAGCGCTGCGGTGGAGTTTGCATCGGCGAGCGCAACGACGGGTGTTGCAATCGACCCGCCGATCGCAACGCACACCGCGAGCGCTGTGCCGCGGATGAAGTGGTGTGTGTGATTCATGCGCACTCTCGTACCCGAATCGTCGCACGCTTACACGCCTCCAAAAAGGCGCTCGCTCGTTGTTGTAAGAAGCAGCAACTATGCGACGTTTTCTTTGCTTCATGCTTTCGACGGTTTTCGCGCTTGGCACATCATCGCTGGCTGCCGCTGGACCAGCACACGTTGATTCGGCGTATCTGACCTCGCTCTCGTGGCGCCTGATCGGCCCGCTTCGCGGCGGCCGAGCGCTGGCCGTCACCGGCGTTCCGGGTCAGCCCGATCACTACTATTTCGGGGCGGTCGACGGCGGCGTGTGGGAAAGCACCAACGCCGGACGCACCTGGAACCCGATCTTCGATAGCCAGGATGTCGCGTCGATCGGTGCGATCGCGGTCGCGCCCAGCGACGTGAAGACCATCTACGTGGGCAGCGGCGAGGCCGACATGCGCTCCGACATCGCTTACGGCAACGGCATGTACAAGTCGACCGATGCCGGCAAAACCTGGACGCACATCGGGCTCGATGATACGCGTCAGATCGGCGCGGTTGCGATCGATCCGCGCGATGCAAACGTTGTGTACGTCGCGGCGCTCGGCCATCAATACGGTCCAAACGCGGAGCGCGGTGTTTTCAAGACGACCGATGGCGGAAAAACCTGGAGCAGAGTTCTCTATAAAGATGAAGACACGGGCGCGATCTCGCTTGCGATGGACCCGCAACATCCCGATACGCTCTACGCCGCACTTTGGCAGACGCGACGTCCGCCATGGAACACCTATCCGCCCTCCAGTGGACCGGGCAGCGGCCTCTATAAAACGACCGACGGCGGCAAGACGTGGTCGCAACTCACGAGCGGATTGCCCGCGAAAGTCGGCCGAATCGGCCTTGCGATTGCGCCGAGCAATCCGGCGCGCGTCTACGCGCAGGTCGACACATCCGCCAACCTCGAGCAGGGTGGCGTGTATCGCTCCGACGACGGCGGTGCGACATGGACGCACGAAGCCGGCGGCGCCGCGCAACGGCGCATCTGGCAGCGCGGTTGGTACTTCAGCGGCATCACCGTCGATACGAAAAATCCCGACGTCGTCTACGTAATGGACACCGCGACCTATCGCTCCGACGACGGTGGCAAGACGTTCAACGCGATCAAAGGCTCGCCCGGCGGCGACGACTACCATACGCTTTGGATCAATCCCGACGATCCGACGCACATGATTCTCGGAAGCGACCAGGGTGTCGTCGTGTCGGTCGATCGCGCGAACAGTTGGAGTTCCTGGTACAACCAGGCGACGGCGCAGTTCTATCACGTGATCGCCGACGACCGCTTCCCGTACTGGGTTTACGGCGCGCAACAGGATTCCGGCGCGATGGCTGTGCCGAGTCAGTCGATTCATCAGAACATCACGTTCATGGATTGGCGCCCGATAGACGTCGGTGGTGAGAGCGGTACCATTGCGCCCGATCCGAATCATCCGGGCAAGCTCTTCGGAGGCAACGACGCAACCTACGAAGACCTTGCGACGGGGTGGGAGCAGAGTATTGATGCGGTCACGGCCTATCCGGACAACATCTGGCGCCAGACATGGACGTTGCCGCTGGTCGTGTCACCGGTCGATCGCACCCTCTACACATCGCGCCAGCAGATATTCCGCTCGCGCGATGCCGGCAAGTCCTGGACGATCATCAGTCCCGATCTCACCGGACCCGCAAGCGAAGACCACCCGGCCAATCTCGATCCGGTGACGCTGGCCGACAATAGCGGCCTGCCGCGTCGCGGCGTGGTCTACGCGCTTGCGCCGTCGGCGTTCGATGCGAGCACACTTTGGGCCGGAACCGATGACGGCCGCGTCTGGATCACGCGCGATGGCGGCGCGCATTGGAACAACGTCACGCCGCCGCAGTTGCAAGCGTGGAGCAAAGTCGGGATCATCGATGCATCGCACCTGGATCGGAACACCGCGTATATTGCGGTCGATCGGCACCGAGTCGAAGATTACCGCCCCTACATCTACAGGACGACCGACGGCGGAGCCCACTGGAGCGCGATCGCGAACGGCATTCCCGACGGCTCATTCGTCAACGTGGTACGCGCCGACACGCACGTCCGCGGATTGCTCTACGCCGGAACGGAGCGCGGGATGTACGTCTCGTTCGACGACGGCGAGCACTGGCAATCGCTGCAGCGCAATCTACCGGTGAGCTCCGTACGCGACATCGACGTACACGCAGGCGACCTCGTGATCGGAACGCACGGCCGCTCGATGTGGATCATGGACGATATCGAACCGCTGCGCGAAATGGCGCGCGCTCTGCGCAGCAGCGGAAACTTTCTCTTCACGCCGGAGCAGACCACGCGGTTCAACCGGGCCGGCGGCGTCGGCGGCGGCATTGCGGACGAAGGCACACCGATCCAGCCCGACGACCCGCAGGCGCCGAATCCACCGCTCGGGATGTACGTCGACTACTATCTGCGCGGGGCGCCATCGACGCCGGTCGTGATCGACTTCCTCGGGCCGCGCGGCGCGCTGCTGCGTCGCTACTCGAGCGCGGATAAACCGAACATCATCGATCCGTCGACGCAAGAGATTGCGCCGCGATGGATTCCCACGCCGCTTACGGTCGACACCGATCCTGGAACTCACCGTTTCGTCTGGGATTTCTCGACGCATCACGATGGCGGACCGCTTGCACCGCCCGGAACCTACACCGTACGGCTGTCGGTAAGCGGCCAAACCTACACGCGCAGCGTGCAGGTCGTGCGCGATCCACGCCTCGCGATCAAAGATGGAGCATTACTCGATCAGTTTACGCTCGCGAGCGCCATCGATGGGAAACTCACGCAAATCGAGGCGGCGCAAACGCATGCGCAGGCGTTGCTCAAGTCGGGGAAACTGAGCGCGGATCAGGCAACGCGTCTGCGCGCGATTCTCGGTGTGCGCGCACCGGGCGATCCCGACGACACGATCGGAAAGCCCGCGCACGATTACTCGACGCTGCGCTTTCTCAAGAACTCGTTCACGGCACTGTTCGGCGCGGTCGAAATGGCCGATGCGGCGCCGACGCGCGATCAGCGCGTCGCGTTCAGCAAACTCTCGAATACCCTGGATGGAACAATTGGAGACCTAGCGAAAATCGCCGGCCCGCACTAGGCGGACCGGCGATTTCCCAGCGTTCGATTAGGATTAGTGACTCGCTAGAGTCATGTCATACCAGGCCGCTAGATCCGCTTTGAACGCGACCAACGCTTGCGGGTTCAGATAGACCATGTGACCGGATTGGTAAAACCCATAGGTAAGGTTCTGCTGCAACGCCGGCGCGAGGCCGAGGTGGTTGAGCGTGTACTCGGTCGCGAAGTAAGGCGTCGCGAAATCAAAGTACCCGTTGGCCGAGAAGACCTTTAGATGCGGATTGGTAGTCATCGCGCGCGCGAGATCTGGCGCAACATTCGCGGGCGGATCATCGCCGTTGTGATGCATATCCCACCGCGCGCCCAACACCGGACCGTAGGCCGTGGGCCGATACATGAGATTGGTGTGATACCCGAGCGTCTGCGTCATGTAGTTCATGCCCAGGGACACGAACGCGCCCGAGATACCCACATCCGACGGATCCCACTCAGGCGTATCGTTGTTTGGCGCGAGATCCCATGTCGTGTATCGCGCGTCGTAACGTCCGACCAGCGTGTCTTGATCGCGCAAAAGCGCTTGCAAGAAACGAAAGTACGGAATGCGCAGGTTCGAATTGCGAATGTAGTCCTCGGGCAAACCGATGTATTGGTGCAGCCGCGCGACGTCCGCGTTGAACTCGGACTGGCTGAGGTCGGCGCCTTGTGCGAGGTCGTGCACATACGTTCCGCCGGCGAAGGCTTCGACGCCGCGCAAGAACGCGGTTAGCGATTGGCCTTGGCCTGCTTTGTGATGGAACCACGCCGCAGCAGCTTCGGTCGGTAGATATCCGACGTAGGCCCAGTCGCCACCGCCGATTTGCTGGCCGCCGCCGAGGCCGCCGAGGCCAAAGTTCAGGATCGAGGAGAGCAGCACGACTCCGTTCATTTGCACGCCGGCTTCTTGCAGCATGTTCACGAGCACGCAATCGCGCGTCGTGCCATAACTCTCACCGAACAGAAACTTCGGCGAGTTCCAACGCCCGAATTGCGTGATGTACCGCTGGATGAATTGCGTGAATGCGCGTCCGTCCTGATCGACGCCCATGAAGTCCTTGGGCTCCCCGGCACCGAGGACGCGGCTCCAGCCGGTGTTCGGCGCATCGACGAAGACCAAATCGCTCTTATCGATCAGACTGTAATTATTCTCGATCAGATGGAACGCCGGCCCCGGAATCGATTTGTCATTTTGCGTTTCCACACGCAGCGGAGCAAACGATCCCATGCGCAGCCAAATCGTCGAGCTGCCGGGACCGCCGTTGTAGAAGAACGTGACCGGACGCGTCTTGGCATCGGCACCGTCTTTAATGAAGGCAGTGTAGAACATCCGCGCTGTGAGCTGATCCTTGTCGTTGCGCAGCGTGATCATGCCCGAGCGCGTCGTGTACGCAATGGTCTGCCCGTTCACGTGCGCGACCGCGTGCGTCACCGAATCCGCCGGCGCCGGCGGAACGTATGGCACTCCGGCAGCACCGAGCAAAAGTACGGCCCCGAGGCAGGCCGCGAGTATGCGTGATTTCATGTTCGCGTCCTCCCTAGTGTCCCAGCGCGCTGTCATACCAGCGCGCAAGATCGGCTTTATATTGTGCGAGTGCAGACTCGCTGAGATAGATCATGTGGCCTGTAGGATAGTAGCCATAGGTGATATTGCTCTGCAACGCCGGGCTCAAGTTGAGGTGCCTCAGCGTATAGTCCGTCGCAAAGAACGGCGTCGCGAAATCGAAATAACCGTTCGCCGAAAAGACCTTGAGGCTCGGATTTTCGGCCATCGTATCGGCGAGATCCGGCGCAGTGTTGACCGGATAGCGATGGTTGTGTGACAAGTCCCACCCGTCCGGGTTTGAAAAATCCGCTCCGAATATGATGTCGTAGACGCTGGTGCGATACGGAATCGGCGGGTTGTATTTGAGATCCTCGCGCAGATATTGATTGATCGCCGTTGTGTACGGTGCGTCGATCGTTGAATCGGTGGGGTCCCACGGGGGCCCTTCAACCGATGCACGGTCCAGATTCCAGGTCTGGTAGCGCGAGTCGAGACGGCCGACCGTCTCGCCTTGGTTACGCAGCAGTTCGTTCTCGAATTTGTCATAGGGAACGCGAATGTTCGAGAGGCGAATGTACTGCGGCGAGAGGCCGATAAAGTTGCTCAGCTTCCGGATCACGTCGTCGCGCTCGCTCGCGCTGAGCTTATCGCCTTTGGTCAGCGCGTCGAGATATTCACCCATCGCGAACTGTTTGACGGTGTTAAGGTACGACGCAAGATCGGCCGGACGATTGGAGATCTTATTGTGATACCAAGCCGTCGCCGCTTCGGTCGGGAGATAGAACACGTAGGCCCAATCCCCGCCGCCGATCGGATCGCCGTTACCGTAATCGAGTCCGAAGTTGAGAATCGACGATTGCAAGATCACGCCGTTGAGCGTGACGCCATGGTTCAGGAGGTAGTTCGAAAGCACGGCGGATCGCGGCGTACCATAGCTCTCGCCGAAGATAAACTTCGGCGAGTTCCAGCGATCGAACTTGGTAAGATAATTGCTAATAAACTGGCCGAAGGCGGCGACGTCTTGATCGACGCCGAAGAAGCTCTTCTCCATTCCCGGCGTGATGCGTCCGAAGCCCGAGTCCGGCATGTCGATGAAGACCAGATCGCTCTTGTCGAGCAAGCTGTATTGATTGTCGACGATCCGGTAGGGCGGCGTGCCGCTCGGTGCTGCGTCGCCGGCGATAACGCGGACCGGACTAAACGATCCCATGCGCAGCCACATCGTCGAGCTGCCTGGGCCGCCGTTGTAAATGAAGGTCACCGGGCGGGTCGACGGATTCATACCGTCGGCCGTGTCGGCGGTGTAAAAGACGTGCGCGGTCACTTTCCCGTCCGGATCGTGCAGCGTGATTAGGCCGGCTCGCGCCGTATAGGCAATTGTTTTTCCGCCGACGGCGACCGAATGCGCGGTCACGGAATCGGGATAAGCGGCGCCCGGTTCGGCGGGCGCACTGGGCGCCATCGCAGGCGGCGCCTTAGCCTCGGGTGCGTCGGCGGCACGCGCGTTCACGCTAGTACCGACGAGCACCGCGAGCATCAATAAAGAAAGCACACGGTTCATAGGACCTATGATCGTCCGAGCGCCCGCGCCTTCCTTCAGGCCACGATCATGGCATCGCGCCCGATCGGCGCGCTGTCCGGCGTAACCAGCGTCTCCTCGGCCGAGAGATCTTCCGGCACGTTCAGCGCGCTGCGATGTCCGTTCGGGCAGATGAGCTCGACGGTCATCGCCTCCGGCGGTTCATCCTCCGAGAAATTTACCGGATCGCCCCGTTGATCCACGACGAAGGAGCGCGCTCCGGCGGCGCCGAGCAACGCTTGACACTGCGGGCAGCGGCGCTCACGCAGATGAACGAGCGCTAGGAACGGCATGCGGCGGCGCGGGATAGAGTCGCTTCTTCAGGCCGCCCACCGCGCGTTCGATCGATTCGAGATACGGCAGCATTGCGGACTTAATCTTTGTGAGGCGTTCTTCGCCGGCGGGAGTGATCGAATAGATGCGGCGCGAGCGTTTTGTCGGATGGTCCCACGTCGCCGTCACAAACCCACGCTCTTCCAAACGGCGAAGAAGCGGATAGATCTTATTCGTATTCACGGCAATTAAGTCGCCGCACACCGACTCGATTCGCTGCATCAGGCCGTAGCCGTGATCGGGATGCTCGCGTATCAGGTGCAGCAGCAGCACGGGAAAAATGGTCTTGCTCTTAATCGGGCCGCGAATGACTTCGTCGACCCGGCGCGATGCTGCGCTACTTACCGCGAGCACGTCACGCATGGGCGTGCGCGCGAAGATCGACCGCGTACGCGCGCTCGATCGCATCCTTGTAACGCTCTTCGACGACGCGGCGTTTGATCTTCATCGACGGCGAAAGCTCGCCGCTCTCGATGCTGAACTCTCGGGGAATCACGATCACGCGACGGATCTGTTCGTACGAGGCAAGATCCGCTGTTTGCTTTCGCGCCTCAGCCGTGACGAACTCGCGAACGTCATCGCGCGCGACGAGCTCATCGGGCATGAGTGCAGGCAGATTCATCTCCACGCGAAGCAGATCCCAATTCGGCGCGATGAGCGCCGCCGGGTGCGGCCGTCCGTCACCGACGACCATCGCCTGCGCGAAGAAAACTGAGCGCTTGAGTTCTGCTTCGACGCGCGCCGGCGAGACATATTTGCCGGTCGCCGTTTTGAAGAGTTCTTTCTTGCGATCGGTGATACGCAAGAAGCCGCCCGCGTCGATCTCGCCGATGTCGCCGGTGTGCAGCCAGCCGTCGGAAAGCGCCGCAGCCGTGCCTTCGGGATCGCGATAATAGCCTTGCATGATGTTCCGGCCGCGCGCGAGCACCTCGCCATCCGACGCTATCTTGACCTCGACGCCGGGAATCGGTCTTCCGACGGCGCCGTATTCGTTGGCATCGAGGTGGCTACTGGTAATGACGGGCGAACTTTCCGTCAGGCCATACCCCTGCATGATCGGTACGCCCATCGCAAGGAACGTCATCGCAACGTCGTTGTGTAACTTCGCGCTGCCGCTCGTAAGGTTTTTGACGTTCGCAAGTCCGAGGATTTTGCGGAGCTTGTCAAAGACCAGACGCTTCGCGAGCGCGTATTGCAGCGCGAGAAGCGGGTGCGCACCCGACCCGAGCGTTTGCGCTTCCATATATTCGCGACCGACGCGCAGGGCCCAAGGTACCAGTTTTGCCTGCAAACCGCCGCTCTTCATGGCTTGCCCTTGAACGCCGGTGAGAATGCGATCGAAAATCCGCGGCACGCTGGTCATGTAATTCGGCTGGACCTCGCGCAGATCAGCGAGGAGATTATTCGGATCGTGGCAGATGTTAAAGCGCGTCTTGGCGAGCAAATAGATGTAAATCATCGTGTGCTCGTAGATGTGCGAAAACGGCAACACCGACAAGACGTTGTCGTTTTCGGCGTCCTTTAGCCCCTCGGCAAGCGCCGATTGCGCGTCGAAGGTCAGATTGTCGTGCGAGAGCATCACGCCCTTGGGAACGCCCGTCGTTCCCGATGTATAGATCAGCACAGCAAGATCGTCCGGCTTGAGCACGGCTTCGTATTCGCCGGGAAGCTCGGGATGCGCCGCACGAACAGCAGCGCCTTTTGCTTCGAACGCTGCCATTGAATCGGCACCGGTCGACTCGAACACCACCGCCTGCGGCAGCGGAAAATTTCCCGTGCGCAGTCGCTCGAGTGTCGCGTGCGAATCAACGAAAAGCAATTTGGCTTCCGAGTGCTGGAAAATGTATTGCGTGTGATCGAGCGCCTGCGTCGGAAAGAGCGGCACCACCACGCAGCCCGCAAAGAATGTGGCGAAATCGGCGATGATCCAATCGACGCTGTCGTGTGCGACCAACGCAACACGATCGCCCTGCTGCAAACCGGCTGCGCGAATCGCGCACGCGGTATTGAGCGAGCGGTCGAGCACGCTGGTCGACGACGTCGGCGTCCACGCGCCATTGACGCGCTCGACGAGCGCTTCAGGGCGAGGATCGGTAAGAGCGCGCCGTATAAGCTGCGGCAGCGTTTCTTTGGGAAATTGCGAGTCGGGCATGGGCCTCGTTTTCGCCGAGCGAGGCATTGATCATTCTATCAAAGACGCAAGTAGGGCTGCGCGCGCGCAAGTCGACTCTCGGTCATGCCGGCCACATCGAGCAACTCGTCAAAAGTCGTAAACGCGCCGTCCTGTTCGCGAATCGCCACGATGCGCGCGGCAATCATTGCGCCGAGACCGGGGACCGACGCAAGCGCCTGCGCGGATGCCGAATTGACGTCGACAATCGCCGCCGACTTGATCGCGCGTGCGCGCGGACTGCGCGAACGCTTGGTATTCAACGCATGCTGCATCGGTTGACCAAGCAGCGGAACGGCGATCTCGTCGCCGTCACTTACGTGCGCGGCGAGATTGACGGCCGCGGGATCCGCATCCGCGCGCAGGCCGCCCGCCTCCCGAACGGCGTCATCGATTCGCGCGCCCGCGGCAAGATGGTAGAGCCCCGGATGCCGGACGGCGCCGACGACGTACACCAGTTCCGTCCCGAACGACGCCGTCGCCCGAACACGCGGGCTTCGCGACGGCGCAGCAGCCGAAGGGGTTGCCGAGGCGAGTGGAGCGCGTGGTGCCGGATGCCAGATCGCAAGTGCAATCAAGGCAAGGATCGCTACGGCGACGAGGATGCGGAGCATCGCCTTCCTCTTTCACGCCAAAGAGTCCGGCCGGAAAGGTAGGCGGCGCGGGGCCGTCCCAATTACCATCCTCTCTATGGCCGACTCTTACGACTTCCGCAGCATCGAGCGCCCGTGGCAAGAGCGCTGGGAACGCGAGGGCATCTATCGCACGCGCGACGATGATCCGCGCCCAAAATATTACACAATGGAGATGTTGCCGTATCCGTCGGGCGATCTACATGTTGGC
>Ga0302180_10001475_pt1 | contig 18789 bp, 13 predicted proteins | sample I_Palsa_E3_2_FD_200575 | JGI IMG/M metagenome (GOLD analysis project Ga0302180, IMG submission 200575) | Peat permafrost microbial communities from Stordalen Mire near Abisko, Sweden - I_Palsa_E3_2 | ecosystem: Environmental > Terrestrial > Soil > Palsa > Peat permafrost | place: Sweden... | reverse complement strand
CGGCTGCATCATTGCCTGCGGGCAATTGCGCATCGTCCGCCGTAGACTCCGCTCGTGCCGGCTGCGCCCGCAGATCCTGCACTCCGCGATTCGCGGGCACGATATCGGTCAAATCCTCGTCGTGCTCTTCCAACTCCATAAAGTCGGAAACGTACAGGAAAGCATCGCGCTCCAGGCCAATGTCAACGAAGGCAGACTGCATGCCGGGCAGCACCCGGGTCACGCGTCCTTTGTAGATGGACCCCGCCAGGGTGTATTCATTTTCGCGCTCGAGGTAGATTTCCGCGAGCAGATCGTCTTCCACCAGCCCCACCTTGGTTTCGTGTGGCGTGGAAGAAACAAACAACTCCTTATTCATGGACACTCCGGTCCCGCCCTGACTAATTTAAGAAAGTCGGGCGGGCTTCACCGATGCGTAGCGAGGAAGGAAACGGGAGGATCGAGCGTCGCGCGATGCTGGCCCCACACGGGGGACGGCTGGGGCTGGGGAGGTTTCTCCCTAGCCGAATCCGCTGCACAAGCTTGGGTATCTTTTGCACTGTTCGCTTTGCGTCTGCCGGGTTTGTGACCGCACTCTCAGACCGTTTCCGGTCGGGGGGCCGTTTCCCTGCCAGCAGCGTTCTAGCTTCAATCCTGCCCGGCCTTCGACTGCTCGACAGCCGGTGAAATGCCCCCTTTACGCGAGGGCGATCGATATTTTTGGGGCTGCGCCTACCCGGCACAGCAACCGCTCCCTGCCGTCTTCCCACGTTCAAGAATCCAGTTCAAGAAACATGAACCTGGTATTTAATCCTGTTGAATCGGCCGGTTCTCTTATTCCGGTCACCCAGCTAGTTCACAAAGCGGCGCATTCGAACGTTCATTACCATCCCCAGCGCCAGGAACATGAACAACACGGAAGACCCACCGTAACTCATCAGCGGTAAGGGTATTCCGGTGACCGGCATAAAACCGACCACCATGCCAACATTGACCAGGATATGGAAGCTAAGCACAGCCACCACACCCATCACCACGAACGTGCCAGCGCGGTCGGGCGCTGTTTGGGCGTTCTGGGTCAAACGCATCAGCACTATGAAGTATAACAGCAGAACTCCCAGAGCGCCCACGAAACCATGCTCTTCGGCAAACGCCGCGAAAATAAAATCCGTTTGTGGAACTGGCAGGAAGGCCCCGTGTGTTTGCGAGCCTTTCCCGCCCCACAACCCTCCTGAACCCACCGCAATCTTGGATTGCTCAACTTGGTACCCCGTGCCTTGAGGATCGTTTTCAGGATCTATAAAGCTTGTGAGCCGCTGCTTCTGGTAAGACTTTAAAACGTGCACTCGGGGAGTAAAGAACACCGCTCCCACGCCCACGGCAGCGAGTAAAACCACGACCAGTCCCTGCTTCCACTGCATTCCCCCGAGAAATACTCCCATAATTGCAACCGGCAGGTAGGTAAGGGCTGTGCCAAGATCGGGCTGCGCCAGCACCATAAGCATGGGAATGCCGACAATTGCCCCGGCCTTCATAAAGTCCGGCCAGGAAAGTTCGCGATGCCGCAAGTCGGCAAAATACTTCGCCACCGCCAGAATAAGGATCAGCTTTACCCATTCGGAAGGCTGGAAGTGATTGCCGCCCGGCATCTTGATCCACCGCCGCGCACCGAGGTACTTCTGCCCAAACACCAGTACCGCCATCAGCGAGGCAACCCCCGCGATGTAAAACCAGTGGATCCTGTCCAGCAGTGCCTGGTAGTTCACCGCGCTGATCATGAACATTGCCCCCACCCCGCCCAGAATCCAGTAAATCTGCTTGAGGTGCGACCCGGCAAACTTGGTGTGCATCGTGGCGCTGTGGATCTCCATCACTCCCAGCCCGCAGATCATGAGCACAAAGATCAGCAGCAGCCAGTCAAAATCGCGGAATGAAACGTAACGGCTCATGAGTACCGAGCACCCAGTACCGAGTACCGGGCAACTACCTCCCTGAGTGTGATTTCTTCCCCTGGTCTCTTCATTGGACTTTCGCGGTACTCGGTACTAGGTACTCGGTACTCGCAATTCCCGGAGCAGCCGTCGCCAGCGCCAGCGGCTTCTTCGGCAACTCCACGGAGAAGCGCCCACCTTCCAGCTTGTCCCCACCAGGCGCTGTCCAGAGAGCGCCTATGTCGACTTTGCCGTCGCTCTTCGGCTTCTCCACCATCTTCTGTGGCGCGAGGCGCTGCTTGTCGACATAAGCCTTGAGCACCTGAGTTGCCAGCCTCGCCGCCAACTTCCCGTGCTCGCCTCCTTCAAACAGCACGCACACAATTATGTCGGGATTACGCCGCGGCGTGAATCCCACGAACCACCCATTTTGCGCGAGCGCTTCACTGTTCTTGAACTTCGCGCGCGTAGCCAGCGAGACAATCTGCGCCGATCCCGTCTTGCCCGCGATGTCAATCCCAGGAACGTGCGCCGAGGGGGCTGTGCCTTCCGGCTGCAGAACTCGCGACATCGCGTTGGTAATGAAGTTCCACCCATTCGGATCGATCGGGATGTTCTTGGTCTCGGTAACGTGACTCGTCTCGACATATCCGCTGGGAAGCTCTTGCGGATCTACGACGTGGGGCACAACCATACGCCCGCCCATGGAGATCGCGCCGATGGCTCGCATTAATTGCACCGGCGTGATTGCCACTGCTCCCTGTCCGATGCCGACCGAAATTGTTTCCCCGGCGAACCACTTCTGTTTGAAGTTGCGGATCTTCCACTCTTCCGAGGGCATCACGCCGCTCACTTCGTTGGGCAGGTCGATGCCCGTCTTCTGTCCCAGGCCCAGCGCGGTGGCGTATTTGGAAATGCGGTCGATGCCTAGCTTTTCCGCCAGCGTATAAAAAAACACGTCACAAGATTGGTAGATGGCTTTTTCCAGTTCGACGGCGCCATGGCCGCCTTTCACCCAGCAACCGAACCACCGTCCATAAAACTCGGCACTGCCCGTGCAGTTCACGTGTAGCGTCTGTGCAATTCCTTCCTGCCAGCCTGCCGTCGCCATGATGATTTTGAACGTCGACCCCGGCGCCAGCTGCGCCTGAATTGCCTTGTTCAGCAGCGGCTTATCGGGATCGGTTACCAGCTTATTCCACTGATCGCGCGAGACCCGCACCGAAAAACTTTGGGGATCGAATGTAGGCCGGCTCACCATCGCCAGGATTTCCCCCGTCCTTGGATCCATCGCGACAATAGCGCCATTCTTTCCTTCGAGCGCCTCTTCGGCCGCAATCTGTAAATCGATGTCTACCGTTAGCTTCAGCGGTTTTCCGGGGATCGCTTCTGTTTCTCCCAGCAGCCCCACTTCGCGGCCATGACTGTTTACCAGCGCCCGCCGCGCTCCGTTTTGCCCCATCAGTGCGGTGTTGTACTGCCGCTCCACGCCGGAAACTCCCACCACATCGCCCGGGCTATAAAGTTCGAACTGCGGCTGGTTCAGCATGTCTTCCGTCACTTCGCCCACATAGCCGATCAGGTGCGCCAGGAACCCGCTGCGCGGATACAGCCGCCGGTGCGCCACGATCGTATCCAGTTCCGGCAGTTCGTTGCGATGGGCATCGATGAACGCCAGTTCATCCGGCGTGATGTCTTCTTTCAGAAAGATCGGCTGGTATTGCGGCATGGACGCGAAGTGGCGGATTCTCGTACGCACTTCGTTCGCGTCCAGGTGCAGGCCTTGGGCAATCAAGTCCGCGTCGGCATTGAGGTCACGGGAAGACTCGCGCAGCAGCAGCGCCGAGAACGATGGATAGTTATCTACAATGATGCGCCCTTCGCGGTCCAGAATCTTGCCCCGGGGCGCGAGGATCGGCACATTGCGAATGCGGTTCTTTTCGGCCGCTGAGGCATAATAACCACTCTCCATGACCTGCAACTTCCACAGCCCGTAAGCCAGCACCATGAAGATGCCCAGGATCAAATACTGCGCCGCCGTCAAGCGGATTGCCGATACTTTGTCGTCGCGTCCGAACATCAGTTGCCAGTGGCCAGTTGCCGGTTGCCAGTCACACTGGTGAGAGTTTGCCTGGTCCGCAACAAGTCACAACCTCGCAGAATGGAATGTATAGGAGCTTTCAGGTCCATTGTAATCCGTGCGGAAGCGTCGGCATTGTCGACGCGGGTAACGGAAGTCACGGCCTGTTCAGATTCACCGGCAACTGGCAACTGCTCGCTCACGTTCGCTGCTTAAACTTGTCCAACACAAAGTACAACGCCACACCCAGCAGGCCATTCGCCAGCCCGGCCAGGATGCCCCGGGTCCAGCTCCAATCCAGCTTCAGATTGACCATGCCCCGCGCTACCGTGAAGTAGACCGCAGCGTGCACCAGGTAAAACCCCGTCGTCACCAGGAATCGAGCCCCCACGTTCTCCACGTCAAGCTTCGCCCCCAGCGACGACGCCCCGTAGCCCACCACCGTCTTGGCGATCCCATAAATTCCGATTGGATAAGGCCCCAGCATGTCCTGCACCAGTCCAATGGCGGCTCCGGTAAACAGCCCGGAAATCGGGTTGCGCCGCGCCATGGCAAAGAAAATCGTTACCAGCAGTGGCAAGTCGAAGATGGAGAAAAATGGCAACCGTCTCGGCAGGAACGCCTGCAGAAACAGCGCCAGCAAAGGCACACCCACGGTCACCGGAATGCTGAACCGGTAAACCTCAATCTGCTCCCCCGATGTGTAAGTGATGGGCACGCTAGTGGGGATTGTCTTCCGTTGCCGGTGGTTGAGAACTGGACTGCGGGCTCGAGGGTTTGGACGGTGCCGTTGCCGGTTTCGGCGTAGAATTCGCAGATTTCGGACTGGCGTTCGAAGTGGCGTTCGGGGTGGCGCTCAAAGCCGCGCTCGACCCAGTCCCACTCCCGGACCTACCGTTCTTGCCGGAATCGCCGGCAGCCGGTTTCTGCACAACTTTCTTCAAAACTCCACCGGTCGTCCCGGTTTCAGTCACAATCTTCGCGGCGCCGTTCGGCTGCGGCTTCTCGCCTGCGCCCGCGTCCTGCCCCGTCGCGTCGCTCGCGGCAGCTCCCGTTCCCGCCGGATTCGCTCCCGCAACCGTCGCAGGTTTCTCCGGGACCGAAGGCAGCCGCTGCGCCAAAATATCCGCTGCGCGCCCCCTGCTGTCGCCGCTTTCCGCCACCGGCTCCCGTTCCTGCTTTTCGGTCACAACCAGCACTTCCTCCAGCCGGCTCAGGTCTGCCGCCGGCTTCACCTTAATGCTCAGAAACATTTCTCTCCCTGCACTTACCTTGCTCACCGTACCCACAGGAAGCCCCTTGGGAAAGATCTGGTCGCCTCCGCTGCTCAGCACAGATTCTCCCGCAGCGATGTGTTCGTCACTCATCACCCGGTCCAGAACCAACTCGCCGTTGGCCGTTCCACGCACTACGCCCTGTAACCGCGACTTCTCCAGCATCGCTCCCACGCCACTGCTCTGATCGTTGATCATCAGGACTTGGGAAGAAGTCGGAAACACTTGCAGTACCTTGCCCACGATGCCGCCGGCAGTGATCACTGCCAAATCTGGCTTCATGCCATCATTCTTGCCTTTGTCGATATAGATGATTCGCGAAAGGTCACTACCACCCGACCCGATGACTTGTGCGGCCACCGTTTTAGCGATGAACTGCTCCTTGAATATCAGCAGAGACTGCAACCGGTGGGCCTGGGTGGCGTCTTCGCTCAACCGCACCTGCTCCAGCCGCATCTGCTCGATCTGCTCCTTGAGCTGGCGGTTCTCGGCCCGCACTCCGCGCAGGAAAAAATAGTTGTGCCAGAGATTGCTGCTGCCGTTTTGTGCCCAGACCAGCCCGCGTTCGAAAGGAGTTATCGCCTCCACTGCCCAGATGCGGATCAGCCGAGTGTGCTCCACATCCGCGCTGCGCTTCACCTGCACCGCCAGCCCCAGCAGCTGCAGAAACAATACGCCTACCAGAATAGTCAGGTTGCGGTAACGGCCAAGTACGGATTCCATAACATCGGTAGTCAGTGGCCAGTGATCAGTGATCAGTGATCAGTGATCAGTGATCAGTGGCCAGTGGCCAGTGGGAAATCTCTGTCAAGAACGAAAGGAAAGCATGCAGCAGGTTTCAACTGGCCACCGATCACTGGCCACTGACCACTGCTACTCTATCGAGATCTTCCGCAGCAGCTTGAAGTCGCTCAGCATCTTGCCCGTGCCCAGCACCACGCTGCACAGCGGATCGTCAGCAATGGAGACCGGCAGGCCGGTTTCTTCCCGGATGCGCTTGTCCAAATTCTTCAGCAGTGCCCCGCCTCCGGTCAGCACGATGCCGCGGTCGCTGATGTCGGCCGAAAGCTCCGGCGGCGTGCGCTCCAGGGCCACGCGAATCGCATTCATGATCGTCGAAACGCACTCGCTCAGCGCCTCGCGGATTTCGCCGTCATCCACCGTAATGGTTTTCGGCACGCCTTCGATCAGGTTGCGTCCTTTGATCTCCATGGTCATCGGCTTGTCGAGCTGGTGCGCCGAGCCAATCTCCATCTTAATCTGCTCAGCCGTGCGCTCCCCGATCAGCAGGTTATATTTCCGCTTCAGATAATTCATGATGGCTTCGTCCATCTGGTTTCCCGCCATCCGCACCGAACGCGAATAGACGATGCCGCTCAATGAAATCACCGCAATATCCGTCGTGCCGCCGCCAATATCCACCACCATGTTGCCGCTCGGTTCCGTGATCGGCAGCCCCGCCCCAATCGCCGCCACCATGGCTTGTTCCACCAAGTGCACTTCACTGGCCTTGGCGCGATAAGCCGAGTCCATGACCGCCCGCTTTTCCACCTGCGTGATCTCCGACGGCACTCCAATCACAATCCGCGGATGCACCAGCATCTTCCGGTTGTGCGCCTTCTGGATGAAATAGTTCAGCATCTTCTCCGTGACCTTGAAGTCGGCGATCACACCGTCTTTCATGGGCTTGATGGCCACGATGTTGCCCGGCGTCCGCCCCAGCATCTCTTTCGCTTCTTTGCCCACGGCTTCCACTTCGCCGGTGTTCTTGTTGATGGCGACAATCGAGGGCTCGTTGACCACGATGCCCTTGCCCCGCGCGTAGACCAAAGTGTTGGCCGTGCCCAGATCGATGGCCAGGTCGCTTGAGAACATGCTGAATAACGACCTGAGGTTGTGAGAACGTGATGAATGAAATCCGTTATTTGACATTGACGAACTCTTCTCGCGATCTACGTTGATCGCACCGTTTCCGGGCGAACCCGATTTTGCGCTGTCCGGCTCGGCTGCATCCTCCCTCTAGTCTATGAGAGGCTCAACAACTCTGCCGGGACCGAAGGTTCCTTGTACTTTCGACCGGAACCTCAGTTCTGCCTGCTACCGCCTCATTTATTACCCAGCTACTGCCAGCTATTGAATGATGATCTTCTTCTGCTGCGTATTCACTCCGCCCTGCGCCGTCTGCGCCGTCACCGTAATCACCGATTCACCCGGCGTCAGCGGCGGGGTGAAGTAATGGAACGTCCCGTCGGCCGAAAACATTGGGACCTCCCGCCCATTCACCATCACCCGGGCCCCTACCTGAGTCTTCCCTGTCACTTCAATAATGTGTCCATGCTGAATAAAGGGATCCAGTTCCAGGTCAATGGCCTCCGTCTGTTTCCCCTTGGGAATGATGGTGAAACGGTTCTTCTCGCTTTCCATCGACTCCTTCCCCGACGCGTCATACGACTGCACTGCCCAGTAGTACGCCCCTTCGCCCAAGCTTGTAACCGTAACATCCGCCGTGTTCACCTTCTTGTCAACCAGGGTAGAGGAAAAGTAGGGGTTTTTTGAGATCCGCAGCCGGTAGCCCATCGCGTTCGCCATCGCCGTCCAGGAAAACTCCACATCCTTGGTCGTCTCCCCGGAAGTAAAGATCGGCGCCATGTTCGCTGGAGAAATCGGCGTTGGCGGTCCCGTCCCTTTCTCCTTCTCCATGTGCGTCTCTGCCACCTGGAAGCTTACTCTTTCCCAGTTGGCCAACTGCACCGTCTCTCCGTTCCGTGTAACCTCGCCGGCGCCCTTCTTCATCAGGATCTCGTGCTGATCCGCCTTGGGATCGTTATGCACCTGCGCCGCCGACTCCGGGGCCAGAGATGCCGTCGCTCCCGCCACGATCACCTGCGATTTCGATCCCTGCGAATAGGTCGCCGTCGAAAGATCCACGGTTCCAGTGCTCACCGCCACGGCCACATTCGTCTGCTGCTGATCGTTGGACGAGTTCTCCTCAATCACGATCAATGAATCCTGTTTCACGGTATAGCTGGTGCCGTCGTTGAATACCACCTTCGCCATGCCTTCCGAGCCGGTCTGCACCACATCGCCCTTTTCCAGGGGAATGTTGTAGTCCGCCCCGACCCAGCTATTGCCGTTGCCCTTCTTCACCCGCACCGTGCCGTCGAGCGCCGTAAAGTGGGCCTGCTGTGCCGTCGAGACACCATGGCCCGCCGCTGGCGCCATGCCGGCCACGTGCTCCAACGCCTTATCAGCTACGCTTCCGGCCGCCTTGATGCTGCTCTCCGTGAATTGCGGGAAGGTCAGGCGTATCCCAATCAATACCACCGCGGCACCCGCAATGATCAGCAGGGCCACACTGCGGTATGTGACCGTCTTCCACGCGATGTGGATTCCCGGTTTGCGAGTCGGCGAAGACACGTCGAATAAAACCTAATTCAAACCTATTGAATATGCGGTAATTCCAACGTTACCACAAGCCTGTCGGCACTAAAAATGAGTAATCAACTGGGAACGTTACCTTCGTTTGCCGCAGGATCCAGCTCGGGACCGTTCTCCCAGCCCGCGAAAACCCGCACACCGCTCCGCAGTGAATGCCGTGAGAACTCCTTCGTGCGCCTTTGTGTCCTTCGTGGTTATCAAGGGTTCCCCTGTTTCCATGACAGCCACCCGCCCCCTCCGTTATTCTTCTTCAAAATGGCCACCACTCCGACAACTCTCTCCGCACCCAGCCGCGGTCACAATTCGTTTCTTGACGACGGCCTGGCGATCATCTGGGCCATCGCCCTCGCCAAGCTGCTCTTCCACATCTATTTCAACAACCGCTACGGCTACTTTCGCGATGAGTTTGACTACATCTCCTGCGGCGATCATCTCGCGTGGGGCTACGTCGACCAACCGCCTCTAATCCCCTTTCTCATCCACATCTGTCGCGCCGTCCTTGGAGATTCCCTCCGCAGCATTCGCTTCATTCCCGCGCTGGCTTCATCTCTTCTCGTCGTGCAAACCGCTGTTCTGGCCTGGGAATTCGGCGGACGCCGCTTCGCCCTGCTCCTGAGCGCACTCGCCGTCGTCATCGCGCCACAGTACCTCTCCAACGGTAGCCTGCTCGGCACCAACTGCCTCGAACCCAATCTCTGGATGGGCTGCGCCTACTTCGCCATCCTCGCGATAAAACGCGACAACCCCCGCTACTGGCTCTGGTTCGGCGTCATCGCCGGCCTCGGGATGGAAGAGAAGTACTCCATCGCCGTCTTTGGCTTCGGCATCGTCATCGGCCTTCTGCTGACCGCGCAACGGCGCGTCTTCCTCAATCGCTGGATCTGGCTGGGTGGCCTCGCCGCTTTCTTTATTTTTCTTCCAAATCTGCTGTGGAACGTGCATTATCACTGGCCCTTCGTCGAGTTGATGCGTAACATTCGCGCCGAGGGCCGCGATGTCGTCCTCCCGCTCCCTCAGTTCTTTCTTCAGCAGATGTTCCTGGTTGACCTTATCACCGCGCCCATCTGGCTCAGAGGATTGTTTGCGCTCCTCTTCTCAGCGCGCCTCAAGCCCTACCGCGTGCTCGGCTGGTCCTATCCAGTTTGCTTCACCGTATTCTTCGTTCTTCACGGAAAGAGCTATTACCTCGCTCCCGTGTATCCCATGTTGCTGGCAGCCGGCGCGGTCGTAATCGAATCCGCCATCGACGGCATAAAAGATGGTCAGCTAGCGAATGCTCGCCCGCGCCGCACATGGTTGAAGGCCGTGATCGTAATTGTGTTGCTTGCCGGCGGAGCCCACCTCGCTCCCGTGACCGTGCCGATTCTTTCTCCCGACCATTTCATCGCCTACACGAAGACTCTGCCCATGAAGCTGCCCGTGATGGAGCACGACCACGCCCGAGCCGCACTCCCGCAGTGGTATGCCGATCAATTCGGATGGCAAGAGATCGTCGCCGAAACCGCCGAAGCCTGGAATCGCATCCCTGCGGAAGACCGGAAAGACTGCGGCATCTTTGCCCAGGACTACGGCCAGGCCGGCGCCATCGACTTCCTCGGCCGCGCCTACGGCCTGCCGCCCGCTCTCAGCGGCGACCGCACTTATTTCCTCTGGGGACCGCGCGGCTATTCCGGCAACTGCATGATCGTCCTCGGCGACCGGAGAAAGCGCTTGGAAGAACTCTTCGATCACGTCGAATTCGTGGGCACATCTGTGGATAATCCCTACGCCCTGGAAACCGAGATCGGCGTTTTCATTTGCCGCGGCGCGAAATTCGGCACCCTGGCCCAACTCTGGCCACAGGTAAAGCACTGGCACTAGACCTGTATCCTGAATGATTTAAGAAGCACCCTGGAACTACCCTGTGTCCCTCAAGTGCCCCCTGTGTTAAAGGTTTTCTCCACCGCGCGAGGTAAAACCCAAGCTCCCCAGCTTGACATCGCAACACGCCCTCATCAACAATTTCTCAGCACCTCAAAATCGGTTCCAAATCGTTCCACCTTAAGTTCTCCACGAGGTTCCTGCATGTTGCTCGCCGCACGCCTGGCAATCTTGTTCTGTCTGCCTTTCCTTCTAGCTGCCATCCTTTCCGCCCAGCGCGTCACCGTCTCCCAGCCCACAATCTGGGCCTCCAAGCCCGACGTTGCCGCCTTCGAAAAAATCGAAACTGACCGCCTCGCCGCCGGCCAGCGCGCCATCGACACTCTGCTCGCCGCCAAAGGCCCGCGTAGCATTGAAAACACTCTCGTTCCCCTCGACGAGGCCATCCGCCAGAACAACTCCGCCGGCTATTTCGCCGGTCTCATGGAGCAGGTCCATCCCGACGCCGCCTTCCGCGATCACGCCACGGCCATGCTCACCAAAGCCTCCGCCGCTCAGACCGCCATCGCCCTCAATCGCGACGTCTACGCCGCCCTCGCCGCGCTCGATCTTTCCCAGGCCGACTCCACCACCCGTTACTACGTCCAGCACCAACTTCTCTTGTTCCGTCTCGCCGGCGTCGACAAAGACGACGTCACCCGTGCCCGCCTGAAGAAGCTGAACGATCAGGCCACCGAACAGCAGTCCATGTTCGATCGCAACATCTCCGACGGCAAGAAAGTAGTCGAGGCCGATCCCTCCGAACTCGAAGGTCTGCCCCCGGATTACATCGACCGCCATAAGCCCGGAGCCGACGGCAAGGTCCGCATCACCACCGATTATCCCGACGCCCTCCCCGTCTTCAGCTTCGCCAAAAGCGACGCCCTGCGCCGCCGCCTTACCCTCGCCTTCGCCACTCGCGCCTATCCCAAGAATCAGGAAGTCCTCACCAGCCTGCTGAAGACGCGCTACGAAATCGCCACGCTCCTCGGCTACTCCAACTGGGCCGACTATAACGCCGCCAACAAGATGATTGCCAAAGGCCACAACATCGCCGACTTCATCCAGCAGGTCAACGAAGCGTCCCGTCCCCTGGCGCAACGCGAATTCGAGATGCTGCTCGCCGAAAAACAAAAGCTTAATCCCGGCACAAAAGAAATCTGGGACTACGAAAGAAGTTATCTCCTGGAATTAGTTCGCCGCTCCCGCTACGATTTCGACTCTCAATCCGTGCGCCCATATTTTCCCTTCATGCAAGTGAAGCAGGGAATCCTCGACGCCGCCGCTGAACTCTTCCAGGTCAGTTTCCAGCAAGAGCCGAACATCCCCTCCTGGGATCCCTCAGTCGAGACCTGGATCGTGATCGACAGCGGTAAACCCATCGGCCGCTTCTACCTCGACATGCATCCCCGCCCCGGCAAGTTCAGCCACGCCGAAATGGCCGCCGTACTAGACGGCATCCGCGGCAAGCAACTGCCCGAGGCCATTCTGGTCTGCAATTTCCCAGCGCCCACCGCAACCGACCCCGGCCTAATGGATTACGGGGACGTCGAAACCTTCTTCCACGAGTTCGGCCACCTCATGCATCACATCCTCGGAGGCCAGCAACCGTGGGCCGGCATCAGCGGTATCTCCATGGAATCCGACTTCGTCGAAGCTCCCTCCCAAATGCTCGAAGAATGGATTCGCAGCCCGCAAGTCCTGGCCAAGTTCGCGCGCCACTACAAAACCGGCGAACCCATCCCCGCGGAGCTGGTAGCCCGCATGAACCGCGCCAATGCCTTCGGACGCGGTGCCTGGACCGCCCGCCAGAACGCCCTCACCGCCGTCTCCTACAACATCTACAAGACCAAACCAGAAGACGTAAACCTGGACGCCGTCACCCTCGAAGCCAACCGCCGCTATACGCTCTTCACGCCGCTGCCAGAAACCCACCAGTGGGCTTCCTTCGGACACCTCGGCGGCTACTCCAGCGCCTACTACACCTACCTCTGGGATAAAGTGATCGCCGAAGATTTTTTCCTTCAATTCGATCATCAAAACCTGCTAGCCGGCGATGCCCCCATGCGCTACCGCCGCATAGTCCTGGAACCAGGCGGCTCGATGTCGGCGAATGACCTGGTAAAGAATTTCCTGGGCCGCCCCCAAAACATGACCGCCCTCCAACACTGGATGTCCGAAGAATTCGACACGGGAGCAGGAAGCACAAAGTCAGCGGGGCAATAAGCGCGTGTAGAGCGGGCGCCCCCGCCCGCTGCTTTGACTTTGCCTTGACTTATCCGGGAGGAGCACGGCTTCAATGCGAACGGATCAAGACTTGCTCCGTGGTACCATTTTCCCGTGCTTCTCACCGACACAACCCCTGCGGCGCAAGCTGTGCAACTCGAAATTCACCGGTCGATGTCGGGAGAGCAGCGGCTTCTTCTGGCCTATGAGATGAGCATGTTCGCGCGTGAGCTGAACGGGACGCGGTTGCGTGGCGAGCACCCGGAATGGTCCGAAGCGCAAATCGCACGTGAACTGCTCCGCCTTGCCTTCTTTCCTAAACCGCTGCCCGCTGGCTTCAAATGAGCTTCCGGCCCACGCTTGACGGGCGCTTACACGGCTCTTACCCTTAAGTCGATGGAACTACATTTCACCCCCGAGCAGGAAGCGCAGCTTGCACAAATCGCCAGCCAGGAGGGCACCGACGCCCAACGGCTGGTGAAGGACGCCGCGTTGCGCTTACTTCAGGAAGATGCCCGTTTTCGCGCCGCTGTGCGCGAGGGCAGCGCACGAGCCGATCGCGGCGAGTTCATTGAGCAACAGGAAATGGACGCCCGCCTGGAGCAGATGCTGCGCTCATAAAATGCGTATCCGCTGGAGCCCGCTCCCTCCCTTGCCGCATCTCTCCCACCCCCTGTAGCATCAATATCCAGGCATTCATCTAGGAGCAATCATGGCCACCGACACCCTCGCTTCCCCCGCGACTCTCAGCCGCACGCAAACCAAAGTATTCAAGAACTTCATTGACGGCGAGTGGGTCGACTCCTCGGCCGGAGAAACCTTCGAAGACCGCAATCCCGCCGACACGCGCGAAGTAGTCGGCATCTTTCAGAAATCCGCCAAGGCCGATGTAGACGCTGCCGTGGACGCTGCCAAGCGCGCCTTCGCCAAGTGGCGCCTCATCCCGGCCCCGCGCCGCGCCGAGATCGTCTTTCGCGCCGCCGAAATCCTCATCGAGCGCAAAGAAGAACACGCCCGCGAGATGACCCGCGAAATGGGCAAAGTGCTCGCCGAAACCCGCGGCGACGTGCAGGAAGCCATCGACGCCGCATACTATAACGCCGGCGAAGGCCGCCGCCTCTTCGGCCCTACCGTCCCCTCCGAGATGCCGAACAAGTTCGCCATGGCGGTGCGGCAGCCCATCGGCGTCTGCGGCATGATCACTCCCTGGAATTTTCCCATGGCGATCTCTTCCTGGAAGCTGCTGCCCGCCATTGTCTGCGGCAACACCTGCGTCATCAAGCCCGCACAGGACACTCCGCTCTCCACCTTCAACCTGGTTCGCGCCCTCACCGACGCTGGCCTGCCCAAAGGGGTAATCAACATCGTCGCCGGATTCGGCCCCGAAGTCGGCACGCCGCTCGCCGAGCACGGCGACGTGCGCGCCATCTCGCTCACCGGATCATCCGCCGTCGGCCGCATCATCGGCGGCATAGCGGCCAAAACTTTCAAACACTGCTCGCTCGAACTCGGTGGCAAGAATCCCATGATCGTCCTCGACGACGCCAACCTCGACCTAGCCGTCGAAGGCGGCCTCTGGGGCGGATTCGGCACCACCGGCCAGCGCTGCACCGCCACCAGTCGCATCATCGTGCAAAAGGGAGTCTACCGCGAGTTCATCGAGCGCTACGTAGCCCGCGCGAAAAAACTGAAAGTCGGCAATGGCCTCGACGAAACGGTGGAGATGGGCCCAGCCATCAACGAGAAGCAACTCCAGACCGACCTCACCTACGTCGAGATCGGCAAGAACGAAGGCGCAAAGCTCGTCTGCGGAGGCAATCGCCTCGACAAAGGCGATTACCAACATGGCTGGTTCATGGAGCCGACGGTCTTCACCGACGTCGATCCCAAGATGCGCATCGCGCAGGAGGAAATCTTCGGTCCCGTCGTTTCCATCATCCCCTGCGACGATATGGAGGATGCCATCGAAATCGCTAACGGCATCGAGTACGGACTCTCCTCCGCGCTCTACACCAAAGACGTGAACAAGGCGTTCGCCGCAATTCGCGACCTGTACGCCGGCATCACCTACATCAACGCGCCTACCATCGGCGCCGAAGTGCACCTGCCCTTCGGAGGCACCAAAGCCACCGGCAACGGCCACCGCGAAGGCGGTATCGGCGCAATCGATTTCTATACCGAATGGAAATCGGTCTACGTCGATTACTCAGACAAGCTGCAGAAGGCCCAGATCGACCGCGCGGATTAAAGCCTGGCGCGGCGTTGAAAGGTGCGTCCGCCGATAACCTAGGGCTCTCCGGCTGGAGACTATCGTCCGCTTGTTCACGGTTCCTTCAGGTAGTAAAGTACCAGGGCAATCTGGAGGTTCCCAATGAGACGGACGCGGGGAGTACGGTGTCTGGCTGCAACCCTTTGCCTAGTAATGTTTTGCTGCGCCGCCACCGCCCAAGCTGCCCCTCGTTCCACCATGACCAGCCACGTTCCTAAGGCCGTGGCTGACCAGGTCGCGCCGCTGGTGGGTCACCTCCCCAACGCGCAGCGCTTAAGCCTGGCAATCTCTTTGCCCCTGCGAAATCAACCCGAACTCGATGATCTCTTGCAGCAACTCTACGATCCCCAAAGTCCCAGCTACCACAAATACCTAAGCGTGCAGGAGTTCACCGAAAGATTTGGTCCCGTAGAAGCAGACCACGCAGCGGTGCTGCAGTATGCCCAGGCCAATGGCCTCGTCGTTATCGACACGCCCGCCAATCGCATGGTCCTGGACGTTGAAGGCCCGGCGGCAAACATTGAAAACGCATTCCACGTAACTCTCGGCATGTATCAGCATCCCACCGAGAACCGCACTTTCTACGCACCAGACCGCGAACCCACGATTGATCTCGACGTCCCGCTATTGCACATCTCCGGTTTGGATGACTTCTCTCTGCCGCAACCCAAAAACATCGTGTCCTCTGTGAAGTCAAAGCAAGCTACGGGATCCGGTCCCGGCGGCTCGTTCCTCGGCAGCGACCTGCGAGCGGCCTATTACGGCTCGGGATCGCTGAACGGCGCCGGGCAGTCAGTCGGGCTTTTTGAGTTTAGGGGATATGAGATGAGCGACATCGATCTTTACTTCAACAACATCAATCAGCCGCTCAATGTCCCGATTAAGGGCATATCGGTCAATGGCGCGTCGCTCACCTGCCCTCCGTCATCCTGTAACGATGTCGAGCAGTCCCTCGATATTGAACAGGCCATCTCAATGGCTCCTGGGTTAAGTCAGCTCCGGGTTTACGTGGGAAAAAGTAATGTCTCCGTCTTTAATCAGATGGCCGCCGACAATATTTCCAAGACTCTGAGTTGCTCCTATGGATGGGCGGATAATGAGAGCAGTCTCGACCCGATCTTTGAAGAAATGGCGGCGCAAGGTCAGACCGTATTCGTCGCGACCGGCGATTCGGGTTCCAGTACTCCAGCGAACGTGGTCTGGCCGTCCGACGATCCCTACGTCATCGCGGTCGGGGGAACGGTCCTGACCACCAAGAGCGCGGGCGGGGCTTGGGCGTCGGAGACGGGCTGGAAAAACAGCGCGGGCATGCCTTCCCCGAACGGCGTCCCCATTCCCAGCTGGCAACAGCTCGCAGGGGTCATCACCTCCTCCAATCATGGATCGACGACCTTGCGCAACATCCCGGATGTCGCCTCGGAATCGAACGCCAGCCAATACGTCTGCGCCAGCGGCATATGTAGGAACCAGGGCGGAGGAACCAGTTATGCCGCGCCGCTATGGGCCAGCCTCATCGCAATGGTGAATGAGCAGGCGGCCGCTAACGGCGAAGCGACCGTCGGATTTTTCAACTCGGTGCTTTATGCAATTGGCACAGGATCGAGTTTCGACAGCGACTTCCACGACATCACCAGCGGCAGCAATGGCAAGTATTCGGCAGTTGTTGGGTATGACCTGGTCACTGGTTGGGGTAGTCCGAATGGCGTGGATTTGATCAACGCCCTGGCTCCGGCGTTGAAGAAATGAAATGAGCGGTATATCCCGTACGCTTCAAGCGCCGGCCGTTCGCTTCTCCACCCGTCGCCTGGGCTGAACTGTCAAGCCGGCGGGGTGTTTCCGTAGTTCCGTAGTTCGGTCGGATTTCTCTCCGCCCCCGCGTCTTCTGCGGTTAGAATTTGATGGATGCCTATCACTCAAGCCCGCGAGATCACCGCCGCCAAGCGTCTCGACAACGTCCGCTACGCCATTCGCGACCTGGCCTGCGTGGCCGATGAAGTCACCAAGCAGGGACATAAAGTCCTGCCGCTCAACGTCGGCGACCCCCTCAACTTCGATTTCCAGACTCCGCCCCACATCATCGAAGCCGCCTACAAGGCCATGCGTGACGGCAAGAATGGCTACGCGCCGTCTCCAGGCATTCCTGAAGCGCTCGAGGCGATTCGCGGCGAAGCCGCGCGCAAAGGCATCACCACCGTGCAGGATGTCTTCGTCACCTCCGGCGTGAGCGAAACTGTCGATCTCTGCATCAGCGCGCTGGTCAATCCCGGCGAGGACATTCTCACGCCGAAGCCCGACTACCCGCTCTACTCGGCCGTCCTGTGCAAACTGGGCATCGCGCTCAACGCTTACGACCTTAACGAAGGCGACGCCTGGCAGCCCGAACTCGCCGACATCGAACGCAAGCTCACGCCGCGCACCCGCGCCATCGTGCTGATCAATCCCAACAATCCCACCGGCTCACTATGTTCGCGGAAAATGCTGGAGCAGGTCGCCGACCTGGCGCGCCGCCACAACCTGGTCGTCTTCTCCGACGAGATCTACGACAAGCTGATTCTCCCCGATTCGAACGGAAAAGCCACGCCGCACATCGCTTTCGCCGCCGTTGCCCCCGACGTGCCTTGCATCACCTTCGGCGGAATGTCGAAGAACTATCTCGTCCCCGGCTGGCGCATCGGCTGGGGCATCGTCTCCGGCGACGCCGCAGCCATCAAGCCCTACACCGAAGGCATTCACCGCCTGCTGCGCGCGCGCCTCTGCGCCAACCATCCCGAGCAATACGCCATCAAGCCCGCACTCGAGGGTCCGCAGGATCACCTGGTCGAAGTGCAAAGCAAGCTGCGCTCCCGCCGCAACCTCACCCAGAAGTGGTGCGAGTCCACGCCGCGCGTGAGCTGTGTCGCGCCCCGCGGCGCCTTCTACGCCTTCCCGCGAATCGACATTCCCGAAAGCGATGAAGTCTTCGTCAAAGAACTCATCCGCCAGAAGCACGTGATGGTCGTCCATGGCTCCGGCTTCGGCCAAAAGCCCGGCACGCAACATTTCCGCATCGTCTTCCTGCCCGATGAAAAGACGCTGGCCAGCGCCTACGCCGCCATCGCAGATTTCATTCGGGAGAGATACGGGTCGAATGGCTGAGCCCAGACGTCATTAGAAAATTCCCGGCAACACCGCCGGCACGCGTTCGGCGTAGTCCTCGAATTCCTTTCCAAAAGCCGCCCGCAACAGCTTCTCCTCGCTGCGTACCCGGATGACCAGACCAACTGCAAACAGAACGACTGCCGCAATCAGTGCCGTCCAATGCTCCATCGCCAGCCCAGTTGCCACCAGCATGCCGAGCATTCCCGTGTAGATGGGATTGCGAACAAAGCGGTAGGGTCCCGCAGTGATCAGATTGTGTCCTTCGACCAGCCGCGCCGCCAGCGCCCACTGTTTGCCCAGCGTGCGCACCGCGGAAGCGACCAGCCACACCGATCCAACCGCAAGGGCCACCGTGCATACGGAAAACACGATCCCGACACTTCCTGAGAGCACGGCGACAGCCGGAAGGAACGGCCTGCCCGGAGGATGGAACCAGACCAGGGCGTATGCGCACATTTGCAGAAAAATCCCCAGCAGAGACCGCCGGTCGCGTTTGGCTTCCTGCTCGTTTGGGGGCTTTCTGCGAAGCAGAAAAACGGCAGCGAAGGCTATCCA
>Ga0302180_10001474_pt1 | contig 18808 bp, 17 predicted proteins | sample I_Palsa_E3_2_FD_200575 | JGI IMG/M metagenome (GOLD analysis project Ga0302180, IMG submission 200575) | Peat permafrost microbial communities from Stordalen Mire near Abisko, Sweden - I_Palsa_E3_2 | ecosystem: Environmental > Terrestrial > Soil > Palsa > Peat permafrost | place: Sweden... | reverse complement strand
TGAGAAACGCGACGTGCGTCGCTATGCGCTCGATCTCGGCCAGTTCGTGCGACGAGATGAGCACCGTCAATCCGGCAGCCTGTTGCAGGAAGCCCGCGGCGACCTCGTCGCGCACCAGGGCATCGAGGCCGCTGAATGGCTCATCGAGGACCAGCAGGCGGGGCCGGAACGACAATGCGCACGCCAGCGCCATCTTCAAGCGCATGCCATGCGAGAGGTGGCGGATGCGGCGCTCGCCGGGCAAGCGCAGTTGCGCGCGCAGCGCACCTTCAAGCTGCCGGTCCCAGCGCGGATAGTAGGGCCGCAGGTAGTCAAAGCAGTCCCGTACCCGCAGGCGTGCGGGCAATTCCTGGTTCTCCGAAACGTAGCCGATGTTCTGCAGCACTTGCGGTCCGATGGCGCGCGAATCCACGCCGAGAATGCTCGCGCTGCCGCGCGTCGGCGTCAGGATGTTCATGATGAGCTTGATGAGCGTCGTCTTGCCGGCGCCGCTTGCGCCTATCAGGGCAAAGATGCTGCCCTCGGGAACTGCAATGCTCACTGCCTGCACGGCATCGAAGTGGCCATAGGTCTTCCACAGATCATGTGTCTCAACGATCATCGGCAGTTACGCGAAGTCCGATATCTCATGAGAGCTACTGCGCGGCCTGCATGCGGGTGCAATTTCGCCCGTGCACATCCTCACCCAAAAGCAAGAGCGCCGTCGATCCGCTTGCGTGTGCATCATCGCGGGGCGGCATTTAGTACGCGAGTGCGACGCCATCCGCGCGCATCTCGCTTGCGGCACCGTAGATGCGCTGCGCGCCGTTCATGCGCCGTTCGATGCATTCGTAACGGCCGAAGCCGCCGTCGGATGCGCCGAGCGGCCAACCGAGCGCTGCGAGCGCGCGCCGCGAGACCTCGGGAACGCCCGCTTCAAGCCGCAGCAATCCCCGCACATCAAGTCCGGGCGAATCCTCGCCCATCGATTGCGATGAGCCTTCGTGATGCCAGCGCGGGCTGTCGCCGGCCGCTTGAATATCGAGACCATAATCCACGCGGTCGACAATGATCTGCGTCTGGCCTTGCGGCTGCATGTCCCCACCCATCACGCCGAATGACATCCACGGCGCACCGCTGCGCGTGGCGAACCCCGGGATGATCGTCTGAAAGGGTCTCTTGCCGGGAGCGTACACATTGGGATGGCCGTCGCGCAGCGAGAAAAGTTCGCCCCGGTCCTGAAACATGAAGCCAAGACCATCCGCAACCAAGCCCGACCCCATGCCGCGGAAGTTTGACTGGATTACGGAGATCATCATGCCGTCGCGATCGGCCACGGTGAAATACGTGGTGTCGCCGTGGCCCGGAGCTGCGCCGGGATAGACGGGCGTCAGGATCTCATCGGAGCGGATCAGTTGCGCGCGCGCCTTTGCATAGTCCTTCGAGTTCAGCCACTCGGTTGGCACGGCAGAGAACTTCGGATCGGCGTAGTAACGCGCGCGATCCTCGTACGCGAGGCGCTTGGCCTCGACCTGCGTATGAATCGACGCCGCCGACTGGAAACCCATGGCACGCAGATCGAAGATCTCGAGAATATTGAGCATCTGCAGCGTCGCAAGCCCTTGGGTATTCTCGGCAATTGCGTAGACCTCGACGCCGCGATAGGTCGTGACGAGGGGCTGCGTCCAGTCGGAGTGGTGAGTGCGCAGATCATCGTACGACAGCCAGCCGCCGATGCGCTTGAAGTAGGCATCGATGGTGTGCGCGATTGGACCTTGATAAAAGGCGTCGCGGCCGCCCTCGGCTATCAAGCGATAGGTGTGCGCAAGATTGGGATTGCGAAACACGACGCCTTCTGCGGGCAGCTGCCCGCCGGGCGCGTACGTCAGGTTCGCATTGGCGGTTTCTTCAATGCCGGCGCCGGGGCGGTTGAAGATGTCAAGGTTGCGCCGGATGTAGTAGCCGATGATCTGCGGCAGGGGAACGCCTGATTCGCACAGAGCGACGGCGGGCTCGAACAATTCCTTCCAGGGTAATTTTCCGTAGCGCTGATGCAGCGTCCACCATGCATCGAGTGCGCCAGGTACCGATACGGAAATCGCACCGAGTGCTGAAATAGTGCCTTTCGGCGAGCGTGCGCGCACGGTCTCGAGACTCAGCGACTTGGGCGACCGACCTGATCCGGCCAACCCAACGACCTTTGCGGCCTTTGGGTCCCACAGCATCGCATAGCAGTCACCGCCTAAGCCCGAGCTCGTCGGCTCAAGAAATCCGAGGCACGCGTTGGCAGCGACGGCGCCATCCGCGGCCGAGCCTCCGCGCTTCAGGATCTCGATCGCCGCAAGCGTCGCGAGCGGATGAGCCGTTCCGGCTGCGCCTGAAAGCCCAAGGGCCGCAGAGCGAGACGCGAAGCTTGCGCCCACGGGCCGGTCTCCGGCATGCACATCCATTCGTTCAAAGCGAATCGCATCGGCGGCCTGAAATCCTGGCGGCGCAGCTGCGTCGGGGAGCGGCGCGTCACTGCGCTTAGGTGTAGGTGAAGTTTGCGCAAACGCGGCGGTGCCGAAGGCGGCAAGGGGCAGGGCGGCTACAAATGATCGTCGACGCATGGCGGACTCCCGCGGCTGTTTTTGTGCGGCAAGCTGCATTACCGCCGAAAACACAGAATAACATCGGCGCGCAAATCCAGCGTACTGGGGGATCCAAAAAAAGCTGCTAGCCGATTCGATTCGCAAGCGCAATCGCAAAACCTGCTGCAAATGACCTCAATACTTGGCTAGCCAGCCGTGCGCCATCCTGTTGGGATTGCTCCCCCAGCCGACATCACCCAGGGCCATCATCATGAGCAGACTCAATATCGCTGCACTCGCCCGAGCCGCGCTGCCGAGTGCCGCGGTCGCCGCAACTGTCGGCACGCCGACGACTGCAATGGCGCAAAGCTCTCCATTCCTGACTGGCGCAACGGCGCTTCAGAGCAACATCGTTTCGTGGCTCACGCCGATCGCAGTGATCCTGATCATGGTTCTGGGCGGCATGGCGATGGCCAACCGAATGTCCTGGGGCTGGTGCATGGGGGCGATCCTTGGAATCGCCATCGCGTTTGGCGCGCCCCAGATCGTTACCTGGGTGCGCGGAATGTTTGGCGTCTGAGCTCATCCGCGGGGGGGGAGTTGTGACTGCACGCAATGCGGGAGTGACCGCCGACTTGCTCTTCGTAGGAGCCACGCGCCCGCCGATGCGCTGGGGCGTGACGTATTCCGCGCTACTCTTCAATCTGGTGTTTACGATGGAGATTTTTCTTCTAACTAAGAATCTCCTCAGCCTGTTGATTGCTGCGCCGATTCACGGCGTGAGCCTGCTGCTTTGCGCCCGCGATCCGCGCTATTTCGATCTGCTCCTCTTATGGGGGCGCACGCGGCTTGCAGCCGCCCTGGGAAACCTGCGCTTCTGGAAGGCAAGCAGCTACAGCCCGCTGGCGCTGGAGCTGCCAAACTCGCGCGTGCATCGATGCCCGACCGCGCATGTGCGCGTCGGCGCGGCTGAGCGTCTGTAGCAGCCGTGCTCTCTTTGCAACGCAACTCGATCATGAAGCGCGAGCTTATCGCCGCTGAGCGCATTCCGTACGCCGCGCACGTTGCCGGAAATCTCGTCAAGACTGTGTTTGGTGATTACGTACAGGTCTTTCGCCTGGGCGGCGCTAGTTTCGAGAGCGCCGATGACGACCAGCTGAACACCTGGCACGAGCGGCTGAATGTCTTGTGGCGAAATATAGCGAGCGCGCAGGTTGCGCTGTGGGCGCACGTAATTCGCCGCCGTGAGGTCGCCTCCGGAGCCGGTAAGGCCGGCAAGGGATTTGCGGACGCTCTCAATGCTAAGTACCGCGAGCGCCTTGTCGGGCAGACATTGATGGTCAATGAGTGGTATCTCGCGGTGGTTTACCGCCCGACCTCCGGGGCCGCGACGGGACTCGTGTCCAAACTGCTGGCGCGGACGCAGCGCGACGGTACCGAGCTCGGTTTGCGGGATGCCCTTACGGCGTGTGAAAAGCTCGGCCAGACGCTCGAAGCATCTCTCGCCCGGTACGAGCCGGAGCCATTGGGGGTTTATAAGAGCGGTGCGCGGGTCTATTCGAGCTTGCTTGAATTCCTCGCGTACCTCATCAACGGTGAATGGCAGCCCATGCCGTTGCCGCGGGCGCCGCTTTTCGACGTGCTGGCGACGACGCGGCTGTCTTTCGGGACCGAGGCGATTGAGTACCGTTTAGCGACCGCGATACGGGTGGGCGCGATGCTCGGGATCAAGGAATATCCGACGCCAACCGTAGTAGGCATGTATGACCGGCTCCTGTCGGCGCCGTTTCCGTTTGTTCTTACGCAATCCTTTGCATTCCTCACAAAGGCGGCCGGGCAGGGCCTTCTGCAGCGGCAGTTCAATCGCATGGCAAATGCCGGGGACTTTGCAATCTCGCAAGCCGAGGAGTTGAAGGAGGCGCTCGATGCCCTTACCAGCAATCAGTTTGTCATGGGTGACCACCATTTTTCGCTGCAAGTTCTTGCCGAGGTCCCCGACAGCTGTGCGGATGGCGCGCATGTGCGCCGCTTGAAGGAGCTCGATGATCACGTTGCACTCGCACGCAGCCTGCTCGCTGATACGGGGATGACGGTAGCTCGCGAAGATCTCGCCGTCGAAGCGGCGTTTTGGGCGCAACTGCCGGGAAACTTTCCAATGCGTCCCCGCAAAGCGCCAATCACGTCGCGAAACTTTTGCGCAATGACCGCATTCCACAATTACCCTGCCGGGCGCGCCACGGGGAACCACTGGGGCGACGCACTCGCGCTCCTAGTCACCAGCGCCCGCTCGCCATACTACTTTTCGCTGCACGCGAGCAATCCTGCGGATCCCGACGGGGGCAGTCGCAAGGACACTGGGCATACTTTCATCTGTGGTCCTACCGGATCTGGGAAGACCGTGTTCATCGGGTTTCTTGTTGCAATGCTCGGCCGGCAAGGCGCAACGCAGGTCATATTTGATAAGGATCGCGGCCTTGAGATTCTGGTGCGCGCTCTTGATGGCGAGTACCTGCCGCTGAAGAACGGCGTGGCGACAGGGTTCAATCCCCTGCAGCTTGCGCGCACGCCGGACAACGAGGAATTCCTGAAGTCATGGTTGCGCGCTTTGGTGCGCACGGACAGGACGCGAGGCTTGAGCGTACGCGAACAGTCCGATCTCGACCAAGCGCTGCACGGGACGCTTGCGCTCGACGCGTCGGCGCGGCGCTTGTCGCGGCTTACGGAATTTCTCGACCCGACCGACCCGGAAGGCATCTACGCGCGCCTTGGACGCTGGTGCGCGAGCAGCGCAGGTGACTACGCCTGGGTGTTCGACAATGCTGACGACTCCGTCGTGGCGCGCCTCGCCGGGCGCAACATCATCGGGTTTGATGTCACGGACTTCCTAGAGCACGAGGTGATTCGGCCTCCTGTAACGCTGTATCTCTTTCACCTGGTGCGCCAACTCCTCGACGGCCGCCGCCTGGTTTGCTGGATGGATGAGTTCTGGCGGCTCCTTGCAGATCCCGCATTCGCAGGTTTTGCTAAGGAAGGGCCAAAGACCTGGCGCAAATTGAACGGTGTCATGTGCCTTGCAACACAGGGCGCAAGCGACGTGCTGCAAAGCCCCATAAGCCGCACGATCATCGAGCAGACACCGACGAAGATTTTCTTCCCCAACGTCGACGCCAATGCCGATGAATACATAGCGGGCTTCGGGCTTACGGAGCGGGAGTTCAAGCTTGTGAAGGAGCAGCTTGAGCCGGGATCGCGGATGTTTCTCGTAAAACAGGGTCATTACAGCATCGTTTGTGAGCTCGATCTTAAAGGCTTCGATGCCGAGCTTACTGTCATTTCAGGCAGAGCCAGTGCCGTGGAACGCATGCATCGCTTGATTGACGCGCACGGCGCCCACGCAGCCGATTGGTTGCCCACGTTTTGCAATCTTTCACTTACTCATACAACCGGAGGTGCGCCATGTCCGCCATGAGATCTGTTTCGACCCTGCTTGCCATCCTGCTGCTTGGCACCTTCTCGCTTTCGGCTCGCGCGCAGATACCCGTGACCGACGTCGGGGCAATCGCGCAACTGGTGGCGGAAGTGAACACGCTCATGCAGGACCTCAACACTGCGCGCCAGGATCTTGCACAGGCGCAACAGCAGTACCAGTCGATGACCGGTGAACGGGGCATGCAGCAGCTGCTGGCGGGTACCGTGCGCAACTATCTGCCGACAAACCAGCCGCAGCTGCAGGCGGCCCTGCAGGGGTCAGGCAGCGGCTACGCCCTGGGCGCCGACGTGCGCGCGACTGTAACCAGCAATGCCTTGTTGAGTGCGCAGCAGGTCGGAGCAATGTCTCCCGATGAGCAGGCGGCTTTGCAGGAGGCGCGCAATTACGCCGGCTTGCAGCAAGCCATCGCGCAGGAGGCGCTAGTGAACACAAGCAACCGCTTCGCCGCGATTCAGTTGCTGATCAACGCAATTCCCCAGGCTACGGATCAGAAGGGGATTCTCGAACTTGCTGCCCGGATTGGCGCCGAGGAGGGGATGCTCCAAAACGAGCAGACCAAGCTTAATGTGCTCGCTCAAGCTGCGCAGGGAGGGGAGTGGGCCCGCCAGCAGCGTGCGCGCGAGCGCGTCGTAGCAGGCATTGGGTCGCTGCGCAGCTTGCCCGCGATGGGTCTGTGACGCGCGCGCGATCGCCGGCACTTGATTATTGCGCACGACTATGGGCTTCTTCGCAGAATTCAGTGTTTGGCTCAATGCGCTCCTGGCGACCTATATCGGCGATCAGACGGCGCGGGTCGCGGCGGCGCTTGAGCCTGCGATTGTCGCGTTCGCGACGATCTATCTGATGGTGTGGGGCTATTTACAGCTGACCGGCAGGATCGAGGAGCCCTTCGCCACCGGCCTGAAACGCATCATTACCCTGGCTGTGGTTCTCGCCGTGGCGCTGCGACTGTGGCTCTACAACACGGTGGTTGTCGACACGTTTTTCAGTGCGCCAGGGCAGCTCGCCGCAGCGATGATCGGAGCATACGACGCAGTGACGATCGTCGATCAGATCATTTTCCTCGGCAGCGACGCGGGCGCGTTGCTTATTCAGAAGGGCGGCATTCTCGAGGGCAGCTTTTCGTACGATCTTGCCGGTTTTGCTGTTTATCTGCTAGTCGGCCTAACCGCCATCTACACGATATTTCTGCTTGCGCTCTCGCGCATCGCCCTGTCATTGCTGCTGGCCCTGGGGCCGTTCTTCTTCGTGATGCTGTTCTTTGAGTCGACGAAGCACTATTTCATGTCGTGGCTGGGACAGTTGGCGAACTACGCCTTAATCACATTGCTCGCGGTACTTGCGGCGGCATTGATGATGACGCTTGTAACGACAGCGGCACAGGCCGCCGCCAACCAAGGCGGCGGAATACAGATCGCCGATGCTGTCAGGGTTTGCATGGCAGCGGGCCTCACCTTTCTCATCATGCGACAGGTAATGCCAATCGCCGCGGCGCTCTCGCACGGCGTAGCGCTGCAGAGCTACGGCGCTGTCAGCCGAGTGCTGAGCTGGGGTGCGCGCCACGGTCTGGGCTTGGCAACAGGCGGCATGGCCTTCGCAGCGCTGTACTCGCCGCGTACGGCGCCGCGGGAATCGATTGTGCGGGTTCCGCGTCGGTAGTCATGGAAATGCGAGCTGCCACCTACACACGTGCGGAGGAGATATGAGGACAATTTGGTATCTGTGTGCGTCCGGCCTTGTGGCAGCTTGCACCGCTCCCCATGCCGCGCGAGTCGCCTGCGACAACAAACTTCGCCCCATTAACGCGCCGCTGCCGGCGGTAACCGCCCCGCTCGCCAATGCAACGATTACGAAAGCCCTCGATGGTGCGCCGTGAAGTCCGAAGCAGGGCTTGAGAGCTATTGGCGCGAGGGCGCTTCCTGGGACGCAGACCGCATGGCTCAGACCCGCCGAAGCGAGCGCGTCGCCTGGTGGACCGCCGGCGGCGGATGGCTGTGTGCGCTCACGAGTGCAGCGGCACTTATGCTCTTGATGCCGCTCAAACGGGTCGACCCTTTTATCGTGCGCGTGGATAACACCACCGGTGTCGTCGACGTCGTGCCTGAATATTCCGGACATGGTGAGGTCGCTGAAGCAGTCACCCGCTATCTGTTGACGCACTACGTCACTGTATGCGAGCGCTTTAACTTCGCAACCGCGGAGAGCGACTATCAGGAGTGTGGAGCATTTCACTCAGGATTGCGTAACCAGGCTTGGTACGCCTTGTGGAATCCGGCGAACTCAGCTTCGCCCTTAAACGTCTACAAGGACGGGTCAATTGTGCGCGCGCAAGTGGTCTCCGTCAGCTTCTTCAAGAGGGCGAACGGAGTTGCAGACCTTGCGCAGGTTCGTTACGTCAAGGGGCGGCGCGCGGCGGGCGCGCAGGATGAGCAGTCGACGCACTGGATTGCCACCGTCCAGTACGGTTACTCGGAACCTTCAAAGAATCCGCAGGCGCGCAGCTGGAACCCGCTCGGATTCAAAGTCATCGATTTCCGCCCCGAGCCGGAGGTGACGGGAGAAGCCGCCACCGCCGTCCGCGCAACCAGCGCAGCATCCGCCGTCGCAGGCCAAGGACCACATCCGTGATCACCGCACAAAACCGTTGTACCCGGGCGGGCATGATCGCGCTAGCTGTAATTTGGCTTCTCGTGGTGCAGGAGTCCGCGCTGCGCGCCGAGATTTATCCAGCAACAGGCGGTGGCGATCCGCGAGTCCGGGTCGCGGCCTACAAGGCCGACGAAGTCTATCGACTGCGCGGCGTGGTCGGGTATCAGATCGATCTTGAATTCGAAGCTGGTGAAGCCTTCGTCGGACTGGCGGCGGGCGACATCGAGGCGCTGTCCTTTGTCGCGCAGGGTAATCATCTGTTCTTGAAGCCGAAGGCCGCTGCGGTTGGGACGAACCTGACGGTGCTAACTACACGTCGGCACTACCATTTCGACTATACGGCCCAAGTGCGACGTCCGATGGCCGCCAGTGAAACCGATGCGATCTATGCGCTGCGCTTTCAGTATCCGCCCGCAGATCCTTCAGGCGGCCCGAGTGTTGCGGCGGCTCGACTGGATGAGGAACTCGACCGCGGATCCGCCGGGCGGGCGCGCAATTCCGACTATTGGTACTGCGGACACGAGGCGTTGCGCCCGGTCGCGGCTTTCGATGACGGCGTGCATACGCGCTTGCGCTTTGGCGCACATGCGGAGCTTCCGGCGATCTTCGTTCGCAATGAAGACGGGGTCGAGTCTCTCCTCAACTTCAGCATGGAGGACGGCGAGGTCGTCGTGCATCGTGTAGCCCCGCGCTTGATCCTGCGCCGCGGCGCGCTCACAGGCTGCATAGTCAACAAGGGCTATGCAGGATCTGGGGAAAGATTGGATTCGGGGACAGTCGCGCCCAACGTGCAGCGCGAGCGCAGGGGGGCGGCACCGTGAATTTCGCTAGCGTCGAAGGTGAGAGGGGTCTGCCGTCAGTCAGTGGCACAGGTTCGCTGCAGTCGCGCGTGAGCAGCCTCATGGCTGTCGGGCTCATGTCGGTTCTCGGGCTGGGGATGCTTGCTTGGTACTATTCGCGGGCGATCACCCGCCAGGCACACGCGCAGCAGAGCGCGCAAGCCGCATCGAAAAGTCGCGCTCAAGGCGATGCTCCATTGCCATCGCTTGGGCGAATTGATGCGCCACGAATGGCGACGCCGCAAGCCCCGCTCGGCGCAGCCCTGCAGTCGGCGCCTGCGGCGACGGCGGCGGCAGAGCCATTGCCAGAAGCGCCGGCTGAAGGGGCGACTGCGAGATCGTCCGTGTCCGCCTATCTTCCAGCGTACGGGGCCGCTGCGGCGCAGCCGAAGACTCCAGGGCAGCTCGCCTTTGAGCGGCGACTGTCCGGCCCAGCCTTTTCAAGACAGCAGGAGATGACTTCTGCTCCGACGGACCCTTCGGCCGCCCACGCCGGGCCGGAAACGGTAAGTGAATCGAGTAATCCGGGCGGCGCAGCTACCCTCGTATCCGCAGCCGGAGCCACCGCGCCTGCCGCGCTTCAGGGTGCACTGCCGGCACTTCTCACGCCGCTCGTTACTCCCGCCGCGCAAGCGCATGTGTTGCCCACACAGCGTTTGCTGTTATCCAAGGGTGCATTCATCGATTGCACGCTCGAGACGGCGATCGACACCACGCTGCCCGGCATGACCACGTGCATTACGGCGACGGACACGTTTAGTGTCGACGGAAAAGTGGTCTTGCTCGAGCGCGGGACGAAGCTCGTAGGCGAAACGCAGAGTGAGGTACAGCAGGGCTCGTCGCGCGTCTTCGTACTTTGGACAGAAGCGCGAACGCCTACGGGTGTCGTTGTTCCGCTCGCCTCCCCGGGAACGGACGCGCTGGGTCGATCGGGTCTGCCCGGCGAGGTTAATCGACACTTTTGGGACCGGTTTGGTGCTGCGATTCTCATCTCCGTCGTTGACGTGGCTCTCGAGTCGGCTTTGCGTTCGGGCAGCGGTGGAACCGTGATCTATGGGCCATCTCCTGCCGTCGATGTCATGACGGAGGTCCTGAAAAGCACAGTCAACATCCCGCCCACCGTCATCAAGAACCAGGGCGACCGCATTCAAGTGCTTGTCGCCCGCGACCTCGACTTCCGCTCGGTCTATGAGCTGCACACTCATTAGCGCCGCACCAATCGACGCGTCGGCGCTTGACCTCACCTTGCGCGCACTGCGGCCACTTCTCGGGAATCCAAATGTCACCGAGGTGTGTATCAACCGTCCCGGAGAGGCCTTTGTGGAGACACATTCCGGTTGGCGGTGCGAGCCGCTCCGATTCGCCGACTTTGACTGGTGTCGCCGGCTGGCAAAGCTGATCGCGAATTCGACGCGTCAGCGAATCGATGAAACTTCGCCGTTATTGTCGGCGTCGCTGCCGAGCGGCGAGCGCGTGCAGATCGTACTGCCGCCCGCGACGACTGCAGGCACGGTGGCGATCACCATCCGTCGGCCCGCCGCAGAAGTCTGGTCGGTCGAGGATTTGGCGCAGCGCGGAATTTTCCGCACGACACGCAGCGCTTGCGATGCTCTCGATGACACGGAAAGGGAGCTCCTGCGCCTGCTCAACGCGCACGACTATGTCGAATTTATGCGGCTGGCGGTCCGCTGCCGCAAGAACATCCTGGTGTCCGGGCCTACCGGTTCGGGTAAGACGACGTGGACCAAAGCGCTGATTCGCGAGATTCCCGCTGATGAACGTCTCATCACTATCGAGGATGCGAAGGAGCTGGTGCTCGATCGTCATCCGAATCATGTTCGGCTCTATTACTCGAAGGATGACCAGGGTCTGGCCCGGGCGTCCCCCAAACAGCTGCTTGAGTGCTGCCTGCGCATGAAGCCAGATCGGATTTTGCTCGCTGAGCTGAGATCCGAGGAGGCTTTTGACTATCTGCGTAACGTCAACTCTGGGCATCCTGGATCCATCACGAGCGTGCATGCCACAAGCGCGGAACTTGCATTCGAACAGTTGGTCCTGCTCGTAAAGCAGAGCCCTGGCGGTCGCGAACTCGCCCGGCAGGACATCAAGAGCCTGCTGTATCTGCTAGTCGACATTGTCATCCAGTTCGGCGTCGAGCGGCACGAACGCTACATCAAAGAAATATGGTATGAGCCGGCACGCAAGCGCCGCGGCCTGTCGGCGCAGGCCTCACCATGACGAGGGTATTTTGCAAGCGAAGCTCAGTGCCAGTGCGCCGCGCCGCGCGGGGACGAACATGCTGATTCAGGGGTGGTGGGGCCTTGCAGCGGGTTATGCGGCAGTCGCAGTGCCGATGGTTGCAGGCTTAGTTCGCGGCAGAGCGCCGCTTGCAAAACTGGTGCTGTCGCCCGTCATGGCGCTTCCAATAACGACAGTCGCCGCGGCGGGCGTTGCTCTTGCAAACCCGCTCACCCGCGCTTTCGGGATCGCGAGCGATGGTCTCTTGCATCTCGCGTTTGGCAGCGCACTCGCCGCGGGAATCGGCTATTTCAGCGGGGTGCGCCTCGCAGGCGGGTTCGCGCTCGCGCCGTCGCACCAACGCGGCGCGCTCGTCATGAATCCAAAGCCAGCGCTGATTTCAGGACGCGGCACTCGCGGCCGGGAAGGCGCGCTTACTCTGGCCGGAATTGAGCTCGCCCTGCAAGACGAAACCAAGCATTTTAAATTCATCGGCACCACCGGTACCGGCAAAAGCACGGCGATTCACGAAGTGCTCAGCGGCGCTCTCAAGAGGGGCGACCGCGCGGTCATTGCAGACCCGGACGGCGGCTATCTCGCACGTTTCTACGACCGCAGCCGTGGTGACGTGATTCTGAATCCGTTCGACAAGCGGTCGGTGAAGTGGGATCTATTTCGCGAGATTACCAGCGCCTATGCCGTCGACCAGCTCGCCCGCGCGCTCATACCCGATGACGGTAGTCCGGATCGCGCGTGGCGCGGCTACGCGCGCACATTCTTCAGCGCAGTGGCGCGTCAGGCGCATGCAGCAGGGGTTACTGACGTCGCCGAACTATATCGGCTGATGGTGATAGCCACGACGAGCGAGTTGCGCACACTCGTGGCGGGAACACCCGCCCAGCCATTCTTGGAGGAGCATAACGGGCGCATGTTTGATTCCATCCGCTCCGTGACGAGCTCTGCGTTGGGCGCGCTCGAGTACATCGCCGCGCAAGACCCGCATGCCAGGGGATTCTCAGTGCGCGAATGGGTCCGGGAGGGCACTGCCGGGGAAGCAGGTCGTGCATCCAGCGGCGTGCTGTTCATTCCCTATGAAGCTGGGCAGATAGCCGCACTGCGATCGCCCATTTCCGCGTGGATGCGGCTTGCGGTATTCGAAGCGATGAATCGTGGCGAAGGGGATCAGCGGCTGTGGTTCGTTGTCGATGAGCTCGATGCCCTGGGTCAAATTGACGGATTGAAGGACGCACTCGCCCGTCTGCGCAAATTTGGCGGGCGCTGCATTCTAGGTTTCCAGTCGATCGCGCAGGTGTCCAGCACCTACGGCCCAGGCGACGCGCATACGATCGTCGAGAACTGCGGTAATACACTCATTTTGCGCTGTTCCGCGAGCGAGGGGGGCGGTACATCGCGCTTTGCAGCCGGTCTCATCGGTGAACGTGAGGTGCTACGGACTACAGAATCGAGGAGCCGTCGGCCTGCAGAGTGGCTGGCATCGACTTCGCGCAGTGAGCAGTTCAGCACTGAGCTTGCCATGCTGCCCTCTGAGATTGAGCAGCTCCCGGACCTCGCTGGCCTGCTCAAATTCGCCTCGCGGCCGGAGTGGTTGCGCGTCGAGCTGGCGCGCGGCGCCTATACCTTCGACAGGGCAGGCGTTGCGCCGGCGCAGGCCGAGGCTAAGGGAGATTGGGCTCGATGGCGCGCCGCGCAGCGGGCATCTGCGAGCTGCGCAGCGGTGCAAGAGCTCGGGCGGGGGCGGCAGGCAGAGTGGTCTGGCGGCGCGGCAGCGCCTTGTGAGTAATGCTCCGGGGGAGCTGGGTGAACGATGAAACCATGAAGTGCGGTCTTCTCATGGAGACTGCGCAGACGCAGCAGAGTCTTGTGGATGGCGCTTTGCAGAGATTGCGTGCGCATACCCAGGACTTAGACGTCGTGGTGCGCGACGAGATTCGCCGAACTTTGGTCGAAGAGCTGCAATTGCTCGCCAGTGAAAGCAAGGCTGCGGCACGCTCCTTGCGATCCTTGACGCAAGCGGCAAACATGCGGATGGCGCTTTGGAGCATCGGCAGCGTCACGCTGTGCAGCGCTATGAGCATCGCGATGATTGTCGCCGCGGCTCGCTGGCTGCTGCCTTCGCACGCCGAAATCGCAGCACTCACCGCTCAGCGCGATGAGCTTTCTCTGGCCATTGGGCGCCTCGAAGAGCGCGGCGGGCGGATTGATCTACGGCGTTGCGGCAATCCGGGCCGGTATTGCGTGCGCGTAGACCGCAAGGCGCCGGTCTTCGGACAGAAGTCGGACTATCTCATCGTAGCGGGATATTGAGGCCGTGGAAGCGCCTGTGCTGCTGCTGCTCTTCGGCCTTGTGCTCATCGTTGGCGGCCGCTTGTTAGCGTCGCGTGCGACAGCGGCGGAATCGCACCGGCGAGGAACGCAGGTTGTGCCGCATCGGCGCGCACCACGCAGAGCGTTGCGCCTGACGGCACGCCGCGCTGCCAATGCGCTGAAGCTCGCGGGCGTCACCATCGATCCGTTGGATGAGACCAAGCACTTCAAGATGATCGGCACAACCGGGACCGGAAAATCCACTGCGATTCGTGAGCTTCTCGGCGGGGCGCTGGCTCGCGGGGATCGCGCGGTCGTTACCGATCCCGACGGCGGGTATCTGGCACGCTTCTACGATCGTTACCGCGGAGATGTCATTCTCAATCCATTCGAGCCGCACGCGGTGCAGTGGGATCCGTTTGCAGAGATTCAGCATTCCTACGACGTCGAGCAGCTCGTGAGCGGCCTCATCCCATCGACCGAGGACTCGTCAGGCCGCGAGTGGCGCGGCTATGCGCGCACATTCCTGACTGCGATCGTGCGGCGCTGCAGCCAGATGCCGAGGCATGACTCAGCCGAGCTTTGGAGGCTGATCGCAGTTGCCAGTAGTGACGAGCTGCGCCCGCTGGTCGCCGGCACGCCTGCGCAGCCGTTTCTCGAACCGGATAACGCACGCATGTTTGGCTCAATCCGATCCGTCACGGCTTCTGCCGTCGCCGCGCTTGAGTACATTCAGGCGCAGCGCGGCGCAGCGTTTTCAGTGCGGCAGTGGATCAAGACCGGCCGGGGTGTGCTTTTCATACCGTATCAGGCCCGACAGCTTGCCGCGCTGCGATCAATCATTGCCACTTGGGCACGGCTGGCGATTTTTGAGGCGATGAGCTCTGCCGAGGGCGATCAGCATCTGTGGTTCGTCGTTGACGAGCTCGATGCCCTGGGGGCCATCGATGGGCTCAAGGATGCACTCGCTCGGCTGCGCAAGTTCGGTGGCCGCTGCGTGCTTGGTTTTCAGTCGATCGCGCAGGTTTCCAGCACCTACGGCGCAGGCGAGGCGCAAACCATCGTCGAAAATTGTGGCAACACGCTCATTCTACGCTGTTCCGGAAGCGAAGGTGGTGGCACCTCGCACTTTGCCTCACGTCTCATCGGTGAGCGTGAGATCGTGCGGCGTCAGGTTACTCGTGGACGCGATCGCGAGGGATTTCTCTCCGGGCGCGGTGCGCGTCGCTCTACACAGACGAGCGAGCAGCACGTTACCGAGGTGGCATTGATGCCCTCGGAGCTTGAACAGCTGCCCGATCTCACCGGTTATCTGAAGACCGCCTCGGCGCGCGGATGGATACAGGTGTTGATCGCGCGGTAGCGCCGCGACCTTCGCAGCCAAACACCGTGGCTATCTATTACTTGAACGTCAAGACGTTTGGACGCAGTACGGGCGGCCGCGCCACTGCGGCCGCCGCCTATCGAGCGGGTGAACGCATCCGTGATGAACGCACGGGCCAAAGTTTCGACCATTCACGCCGCGTCGACGTCATGCACAAGGAAATCGTTCTGCCTGCGACGCTCGCGGCCACTGACATGAGCTGGGTGCGAGATCGGGCTAGCCTGTGGAATGCAGCCGAACTCATCGAGTCGCGCAAGAATGCCGCGGTCGCCCGCGAATACCTCGTCGCGCTGCCGCACGAGCTTACGCACGGACAACGTCTTGGTCTGGCGCAGAAGTTCTCGCACGAGCTGGCTGATCGCCACGGGTTTGCCGTCGATTTGGTAATTCATGCACCGCGCCCGCATGGCGATGCACGCAATTTTCACGCCCACCTACTGACGACCACGCGCGAGATTTTGCCAACCGGACTTGGTGCCAAGACGGATTCGGAGCTGACCTCATCGAAGCGGCCGGAGCGCGGACTTGGTTCCAAGCTCAAGGAGCTGTATCTCGTGCGCGAACGGTGGGCCACGTTGACCAACGAGGCCCTGCAAGAGGCCAATCTTGAAGTCCGCGTTGATCATCGCAGTTTAAGGGCGCAGGGCATCGATCGCGAGCCAGGCCCGTGGATCCCGGAGGGTGCATGGCGTAGCGAAACGCAGGGGCGCAGGAGCGAGATTGCCGAGAGGATTCGTGAAGCATATCGCGCGCGCGTCCAGGCGCGCTTGGAGCGGGCCGTCGCCCGCGTTTCCAGTGTGGGCAGCGCAGGTAAACTTGACGAGATCCGCCGGCTTGCCCGGCAAAGTTGGCTGCAGATACGCGATCCGCGGCGCGGAACGTTCGCCGCGCCGGATCCCGCGCGTAGTAAGTCGCGAGAGTTGCAAAAGGAGCGTGATGTTGGCAGGAATGAGCCGGATGACGATGTTGCCTTATAGCGGTGCGAGCCGCAGCGCCAATGGCGCAGCTTGGGATGACGCGGGAAAATGAGTCCCGGCATGGAAAGTGACGTTAATTACCGATCGCAGACGTACGGTATCGCGTGCGCATTGCAGCGCTGCGGTGGCTGCGCTCGCCCCACTCCGGTTGTCGGCCTGTTACTGCCGCGGGGCCACGAGACACTGGAAATCGACACGGACGCGCAGGGCGTCGAGGTGGACGTCTGGGAAGCCGCAGAAGCGGGGGCATTCGTGTTCTTTGTCGAGCATCTCCCGGAAGCGGTGCAAAGGCGCCTGCAGGAGCTTTCGCAATACTACCGCCGCGACGGGCAGTCGGAGCAGTCGTATTGGCTGAATCACTGCTCGTTCTGTGGCATGCCGCAAGGGGATTTCGAGTTGTACTGCGAACCCGAGGGCGCTTTCTTTCCGATCTCCGAGCGGGCGGCCGCGTCCGTTCAGCTGCAGAATGTGACTGAGCCGTTCGAGGCTCAGGCTGCAGGGTATGCCTACGCGCCGGAATTCTTCGCCGGCGTGCGCTAGAGAAAGCCGCAATAGCGGCGCACCTGCCTACGGCACGACGGCGAGAAACAGAAACACGGCGAAGAGCCCCAGGTGCACGGCGCCCTGCAATACTGTCGCGCGACCGCCGCCGAGGGTCAGCGTGCCCACGATTGCCGTCAGCGCCAGGAGCACGATCTCTTTGGCGGGCAGTCCGAGCGTGAGGGGTAGCCCCAATAAGACTGAGACTGCAGCGACCGCCGGAATGGTGAGTCCGATACTTGCCAGAGCCGAGCCGAGCGCGAGATTAAGACTGGTCTGAACGCGGTTCGCGGATGCGGCGCGCAGCGCGGCCCAACTTTCCGGCAGAAGGACGAGCAGGGCGATCGCGACGCCGACCACTCCGGCCGGAGCCTTGGCTGCGTTCACCGCGGCCTCAATGCTCGGCGATAATGCTTTGGCAAGTCCGACCACGGACACAAGGCAGACAAGCAGCAGGCTCATGCTGAGAAGCGCGACGCGGGTCGTTACCGGAGCGGCGTGCGCCGCCTCGTTGCTGACATCGGCCGGCAGAAAATAGTCCCGATGGCGTACCGTTTGCACGAATACGAAGACCCCATACAGCAGGAGCGACACGACACCTGCGAATACGAGCTGCGAGGTGGAGAACGTGGGTCCGGGAGTCGATGTCGTGAACGTCGGCAGCACCAAGGTCAAAGTCACGAGCGCAGCCAGCGTGGCGAGCGCCGGACTTGTGCCCTCGACTCGGAACGCGATCACGTGGTGGCGCAGACCACCAACGAGAAGACACAGTCCGACGACGCCGGTGCAAACGATCATGACGGCTGCGAATACGGTATCGCGTGCGAGTGTCGTCGTTGAGGCTCCGCCCGAGAGCATCATGGATACTACCAGCGACACTTCGATTACGGTGACCGCAATCGCCAGTACCAAAGAGCCAAATGGCTCTCCGACGCGATGCGCGACGACTTCGGCGTGATGCACTGCGGCTATCACGGCTGCGATTAGCGCGACTGCGATCATCAGAACGAGCCACACTGCTGGGGTTCGACCCCACACGGCGGCCAGCACGATGAGGGCGACGGCGGGGATTCCTACGCTCCAGCGAGGGAGGGCGGGCGATCTTCTAGCGGCCATGGGGAATCTTCGCAGAACCAATCGCCGGGTGCAGCCTTGGCACAGAGTGAGGAGCGCTAAGGCTCCCCGCAGCGGCGCGAAACCTACTTTACGCTGGTGCTTGCGATATTCGACAGACTGCTTTCGACGCCACTTGCCGTGTAGTCAGCAAGCCCAATGTACCAGGTGCCCGGCGCGAGATTTGTCAGCACGTAGGAGGTGACGCCCGGATTGGCAATCTGCGCGCTTTGACTCAGGGTGTTCGCGCTTGTGCCGTAATAAATGCGAAATCCTGCGAGGTTCAGCAAAGGTGTTCCATTGGTATTCTGCGTCGGAGTGCTCCAATTTACCGTCACCGTACCGTTGGAGATCTCCTGCACGGCTATACTGAAGGCGGGCAGGGAAGCTGAGCGCGTGCCGTCGCTGACGCTGATGACGATGCCCGCGTAGGTGCCGACATTTGCCGCGGAGGGCGTCCCGGAAAGCTGCCCGGTGTTGGTGTCAAAGTTTGCCCACGACGGCTGATTCTGGATGGAGAACGTGAGGGCGTTGCCGCCCGGGTCGCTCGCACTGGGTGTAAAGCTGTACTGCGAGCCCACGTTCACCGATGTCGCAGGATTTCCGCTGATGGTGGGCGGTCCGCTGCCGCCGGAGGACTGCGAGACCGTGATGGTAAAGGCGGCCAAGGAGGCCGACTGCGTTCCATCGCTGACACTGATCAG
>Ga0302180_10001466_pt1 | contig 18839 bp, 23 predicted proteins | sample I_Palsa_E3_2_FD_200575 | JGI IMG/M metagenome (GOLD analysis project Ga0302180, IMG submission 200575) | Peat permafrost microbial communities from Stordalen Mire near Abisko, Sweden - I_Palsa_E3_2 | ecosystem: Environmental > Terrestrial > Soil > Palsa > Peat permafrost | place: Sweden... | reverse complement strand
AAGCCACAGCTCGGCCGTTTGAATGGAAGTTCACCCGTCGGGATCTCGCCCAACTCCTCGACAAACTCGCCGCCCCGCCGACCACTGCCCCAAAAAATACGTTAGTGAACTTCTGAAGTGACCGACTAAGTTAGCGGCGCCATACGGGATCATGTTGTCGGGGCGTGCGCACGGTTCAACTTGAAACCATCTGTTTCACTTTGAAAACCTACCAGAAGGAGGAGATCTTTGGAGAGGCAACGAACGAGCCTCTGGTCGAATTCTCAAAATACCGCTGTGGCAGAGAACCTTCCACGACAAACCGCAACCCGTTACAATTGCCTTGGCGACCAAAAAAGCGCGGACGCCTACAGATAAGGAACTTGGCGGCGCTGCTGATCTGTAGGAAAAAGCACAGAAAGAAAAGCGCCACAGCGGGAGCTGAAGTTTCCCGCTAGGAGAAAAACAAGTATGGTTCGCACGCTTTTCGTATCTCTTTGCTGATGGCTGCCGGTTCGTTCGAGGATGTCTCCGGACGGCCTTGAGCTTGTCGACAATGCCGGCAATCACGGCCAACCAAGTGACACGTGCGCTCAACGGAGCGCGCGCTCCTTGGCTATTGACGTGTTGTCCGACTCCCCCCTAAACTACAGCAACAACCGAGGGAACCGGCCCGAAATCCAGTCTTCAGCGCGTACGGAGTTCGCTGGGAAACGTGCTCCGGGGATGTGCGATACACAGTCGGACTTACCGGGCCTGCTAAAGCGCTATTAATTCTCGACCGCCCTCCGTCTGCCGAAGTGAAGGCACAATTGTTCGGGAGACATTGGCGAACCGGGGGTAGATGGGACCTTCAGCGTGAAATAAGCCGGCGGCATAATTACGATATTCGAGACGAGAGGCTCCGCGGCTCTGGCAAGATCCAAAAACCCCAGATCGGGAACGGAAACGAATGGTCCGCCTGCTGTTGGCCGACGTAACGCTCCTGCGGGGCACTGGAATCATGGTTCATGTCCGCTTCCATGGCGGAGCATCAAGAACCCTGGCGCTGCCGAGACCGCTGACCGCCTGGGAACTCAGAACAACCCCAGCGGAGGTTGTCGCCGAAATCGATCGGCTGACCGATCACCACACCGACAAAAAGATCGTCCAGATCCTCAACCAACGTGGAGCGCTATCCGGCTGCGGCCAGCGCTTCAATAGCCGCATCGTTGCGCGCCTCCGCCGCGAATACCAGCTCAAATCGCGTTATGATCGGCTACGCGACAAAGGCTTGCTGACTCTTCAGGAAATGTCGGAACGATTGGGCGTGACTCCCAAATGCGTCATCCACTGGCGCAACCACGGCCTGCTTCGAGCTCATCCGTTCAACGATCGCGACGACTGGCTGTACGAGGACCCCGGACTCAACCCACCGCGCAAGGCACAGGGCGTCAAGCTTGCCAAGCGGCGTCGTTTCCCGGAGAACGTCGTGCACGGTTTGCAGGAGGTGCAGTATGAAGCGTAAGCCTTGGCTTGCGGCGAATGCGCCGCGATCCACTCGATCCCCAGGTCCCGCAACGCCCGTCCGATCTGCGTTTCCGTCTTCTCGCCGGGATCTTCCGTTTTCCAGCCTGGCGGCAGGGTCGGTTGAAACATCCCCGCCTTGTCGGTGTACACTGCTTGCGGCCGACTATAACGCTCCAGATAACCCCACAGCACGCGCATATTCTGCTCGGTCGTGTCGGCTTCCACGAATCGCGCAAACAGCGTATTGGTAGCGTCGTCGATGAAAGCCACCAAGTACATCTTGGCTGGCCCTCGGTCCTCCAGCCACGCATGCACGCTGGTGTCCCATTGCACCAATTCGCCCGGACTTTCCCGCCGCGCTCGCCATGTATGCACCTGCCCGACTCGTGCCCGTTTGGGTTTCCACAGCCCTTCGCCGATCATCCATTTACGTACCGTCTCCTTGCCGACGGCCAAGCCATGCTCCTGCGCCAGATACTCCGCGATCAGCGTTGGACCAAAATCGCTGCACTCTCGCCGCACCAGACGCATCGCTCGCCTCCGCAGCCGTTCCGGCAGCCGGCGGTTCGACCGCCCGCCTCGCAGCCCGTGGACCACCACCCGGTCGCCCTCGCGCTTCTTGCGTTGCAGTAGTTTTCTTACCCAGCGCTCGCTCACCCTTCATGCGCTCGGCCGCTTGGGCCTGCGTGATCTGCTTTGTTTCGGCTTGCTTGAGCCAGTGCAGCCGGTCTCGTTCCTTTTGGCTCATCTCGATTCGTTCCACCCTCCCAACTTCTCGCGTTCGGATAGGAACTTTCTACTTGGCTCTAATAGGAACTTCTCATGTGGCCGCGACAGAAGCTTCGGATATCGGCCTTCCGCACTCACATATTGATATTATTAGTGGTGCCCAATGCAGCGTATTATCAGGAAGCTCAAACGAGAACAGAAGGATATCGATTAGGCGATACTCAAATTTCGAGCGACTGCAGACGAAGACTGCACCGACGAGGAAGTCGTTAAGCTCGGTCGACAGTCGAAATCCGCGCAATCTGATTCGGATTCCAGCGACGGTCAAGATCAGCAAGATCAGAGCGAATCCACAGGTGCGCCGGATTCTGTTTTCGGGCAGCCGAAGAACAGACGTGTATACGGACAGCCACACTTTTCGTTCGGAGTGAACTCTTGAGCGGACGTTTTCACATCCTCGCGAGGCGGTGTAAGTTGTGCGTTGCGAGTAGCCGCACGCAGAGGTCCAAGTGGCCCTAAGCGTGCATCTCCCTGTTCATGTTCACTTCGGCGGCTATAGTCTCCTGGCGGGTTTTGTCGCCATCTACCTCTTTGCCTTGCCCAGAGTGCGTTCGCCCACGCTTCTGGTTTCGCAGCATGGGCGAACAATCTCTGGATGCGATTCGTCATCCGAATCCCACCAGTGCCGCTGTGGCGAAGACGATGATCAGCCACGCCAACCAGCCTGGTATCGAAAGTGATCGCCAGGAATATCGAAACCGAGGCACAAGAGCACTCTCTGCTGTCGATGACGGAATCTCCGGAAGCGCGGGGCCAGTTTTGCAAGCCGCTGACCTCCGGCGCGATGACAATATTGCTGCGGGGCCACAGTCCGGGCGTTGCCGAACCCCCAATCGTTATTCATTACCCAGCCGCGCCGTCCGGGACTCGAGTTGACGTGCCATCTCGACATACCATCGCCGCAAACGAACTTGCAAGTGCCGGTGTAGATTCTCTCAGTCGCCTGCGGGCGGCGATTGCCGAACGTGCGGCGAATGGTCCTGGCACACCCAAACATCCTCCGGGCGAGGAGGGAGCCCGCAAGCAGACGGCAGAAAGGCTCCAGGGTAGCCGGACCGTAGCCAGCATTGCTGAAAGGTTGACGCACGTGGGCGCGTGGTCAGTGGAATTGCCCGCGCTCAGGCTGACGGTATCCGACGAGGTACGCGCCATCCATGGGGTACCGCCGGCCGGCACGTTGACGATCGAAGAATCCATCAGCCAATATGCTCCGGAATGCCGCGAGACCATCACCCGCGCGTTCGGCGCCTGCGTGAATTCCGGTACGCCGTTCGACGTTGAAGTGCAGCTCATTACGCCAGTGGGCCAGCGCGTCTGGGTGCGATCTGTGGGAGAGGCCGTGCGGGATGCTTCCGGGGTGATTCAGCGGATCGACGGGGCCATTCAGGACATCTCGGAACGCATGCGGGCGGCGGCTGAAACCCGCCAACTGGCAAAGCGCCTAACGGCCACACTCGAAAGCGTCACAGATGCGTTCTTCACTCTGGACCGGGCGTGGCGCTTCACTTTCGTCAATGGTGCGGCTGAGCGGTTGCTCCAGCGCCCCCGCGCGGAACTGATCGGCGAGGACTGGAGGACCGAGTTCGCCGCCGCCGTCGATTCCGCCTTCGGGATCGAATATCGCCTGGCGATCGCGGACAACCACACAGTCGAATTCGAGGAGTATTACCAGCCCCTTAATACCTGGTTCAGCGTCCGTGCCTATCCCTCTAGCGAGGGCTTGGCGGTTTACTTTCTCGACATCACCGAGCACAAGCGGATGGAGACGACACTGCGGGAGAGCGAGGCGGAATTTCGCACCCTGGCCGAGGGCATGCCGCTAATAGTGTGGGTCACGAATCCGGCTGGTGCGGTCGTCTATGCGAACCGACGCTGGTCGGATTACACGGGGCTGAGCCCTGAGCAAGGCTTTGGCGAAGGATGGAATCGGTTGTTCCACCCGGAAGACAAGGAGGGAGCGTTGGACGCATGGCACCACGCCACGGCGACGATCGGCACCTACTCGATTGAGTCCCGCTTGCGCCGTGCGGACGGAGTTTACCGCTGGTGGTTGATTCGCGGGGTACCCCGGCGGGACGACTCAGGCAACCTGCTCAAATGGGTCGGCACCTGCACAGACATTGATGACCTGAAAATGGCTGGATTGGAAATCTCCCGCATCAACATGAAGTTAAGGGAAAGCGATGAGAAATTCCAACAGTTGGCGGATAACGTCACGGACGTGTTCTGGGTAGCATCGCCAGACCTACAGACGGTACACTTTGTCAGCGCTGCATACGAACAGGTTTGGGGGCGTTCTGTCGAATCCCAATACGCCCACCCCAGTCAATGGTCCGATGCCATCGTGCCCGCAGAGCGTGAACGAGTCATAAAGGCGTTCGCCGGTTTGGCTGCAGACAAGGTCGTTGTGAGCCTCGACTGTCAAATACAGCGCCCGGACGCCTCCGTACGCTGGATACATATGCGCGTCTTCCGGGTGGAGGACGCCGCAGGACAACTTATCCGCATCACGGGCATCGCCAGCGACATTACTGAGCGCAAGCACTCCGAGGAGGCAACCGAGCGGGCATTGCAGCGCCTTAACGACGCACAACGCATCGCGCGGATTGGGGACTGGGGGTACGACATTGCTTCGGGCGCGATGACATGGTCCCCGGAAATGTTCGAACTTCTGGGACGCGACCCCGGGACAGCGAAGACGACTTTGTCCGGTCGCTTCGCCGAAGCGGCCTGCGAGCGCGGCGAGCGGGTGCTTTACGTCTGCTTCGATGAATCCGGCGCGGAGATCGTGCGCAACCTGGGCTCCGTGGGAATCGAACAGGGCCCGCACGAGCAAAGCGGCAGGCTGCGGATCGAGGGTATGGTTTCGCGAGCGCGAAGTTCCGATGCTGTGTTTGCGGATATTCTTTCAGCCATCGAGGAGAACCGCCCGCGTGCGGTCGTCCTCGATCCTCTGTCCGCATTGGGAAAACAGGGGAATGACATGAATGCCGACGACACTGCGTTCCGCATCGTACAGGAATGCAAGTTGCGCGGTATTACGCTCTACCTGACCAGCCTTCTGAGTGAACCCGATCCGGTGGCAGGGAGTACCTCCCTGCACGTGTCCACGCTCGCCGATACCTGGATACACCTCTCCTACCTGGTGCGTTCGGGCGAGCGCAATCGGGCCATCGCAATCGTGAAGTCGCGGGGTAAGGGCCATTCCAACCAGGTGCGCGAACTTGTCCTCAGTTCGGCGGGGATTACCCTCGAGAACGTGTACTCGGAGGAGGGCGAGGTCCTGATGGGTACGATGCGTACCCAGCGCGAAGCGGGGGCTGCTGAGAAACGGCGCCACGCAACGCAGGAGGTTGCGCGCGAGCGCGAGCGGATGGAAAGCACGATTGAGCAACTCGCAGCGCGGATCGGCGAGCAACAAATCGAACTGAAAGCTCGCAGACGAGAGCTTGCGATGAACGCCAGGGCGGCCGAAGACACCTCTCTACGCAGCCTTCAGGAAAGGGACAATACCTCCATGCTGCGCCTGGCAGATGAGCCTAAGAGCAACAAGAAGGGAAAATGAACAACCGCGATCTCAGGCCCCGTTATCGGCTGCGCCTCTACATTGCGGGTTCCGGGCCATACGCAAACCGAGCGAAACAGAATCTCGTCGATGCGGCAGCAGAGGCCGGCTTCGACTATGATCTCGAAGTAGTCGATCTCATTGCGGAACCGCAGCGTGCATTTGGGGACCGGGTAGTTGTTACACCAACGCTTATCAAGTTATCGCCATTGCCGCGGGCTATGGTGATTGGAGATCTATCCGACCGCGAAAAAATCGTCACGGCATTGGCGGGAGGTCGCGGTGCGGGGCAGTAAATGCGAACAAACTCGCCAGTAGATACGCGGGAAATCGGTCCTCCCCGGGGATGCAGGAGATGACTTGAAAGGGGGCTTAACGTGGTTACAGTGATATCGCGATTTCGGGTTCGTAACGGGGTGGAGGCGGAGGTGCGCAGTGCCTTCCTTAACCGCCCCCGTCTGGTGGAGAAGACTGTGGGTTTCTGCGGTCTCGACGTCATGACAGACGCTGCCGACCCCTCGGTATTTCTTCTATTAACAAGGTGGACAAATGAAGAGATATTTCGAACGTGGCACCGCAGTGAGGGCCACCATCAGTCGCATGGGTTGATGCCCAAGGGTTTGAAACTGGATGCGTCGTTCACGTCCCTGACAGTGGGAAACCGCATCGAAGATCCGTCCGGCGTCCGGAACCTGAGCGATGCGATCGAAGGCCAAACGGTTGCACTCTCGCAGTGGCTTATGGAATCGGATGCAGTGTTTGCCCTGCTTTTGGCTTCGGACGGAACCATTCTTATGCGAAATCGCGCCAGCGAGAGAGTCTTTTCTCTTGATCCCGCGAAGAACACTGGTTCCAGTATCTGGGACTATCTGGTATGTTCGGACGCGCAGAACCTGCGTCAACGGCTCTCTGCCCCGGATGGCCTAAACGATGGCTATCTGCTGGTGAACCTTTCCGCTGGCCGGCAGAATCCCATTACGCTCGAAGTCGGACTGGTCCGGTGCAATGGAGTGGTCCTTTTGCTGGCAACTCAGGAGCGCCTGCGAGATGCGCAGCTCCAGTCTGAAAACTTCAGGTTGACGAATGATTTATCCATTTTGGCCCGCGATTCGGCCCGGAAGAACCGGGAACTTTCCGCGGCAAATGAAACAATCGAGCGGCTGGCCCGCACGGACGCGCTCACCGGCCTGGCCAATCGCAGGATGCTCAACGAGTCCTTCCCCCGCGAGATCGCTCTGGCGGAACGGCTGAACGGGCGTTTCAGCGTGGTTCTTGCGGACTTCGACGATTTCAAATCGATCAACGATCATTTCGGGCATATTGCCGGTGATCAGGTGCTGACGCGCGTGGCCGCGGTCTTCGCGAGCCAGTTGAGAGCCTATGATCTGGCCGCGCGATACGGGGGCGACGAGTTTATCCTTCTGCTGCCAGGATCCTCGGAAGAGGAGGCAATGGGCATAGCGGATCGCATCCGGAAAGAAGTTGCGGATCTTAAGGTATCCGATTGTCCACGTCAAATTACGGTCAGCCTTGGCGTGGCGAGCTGGGTGGCAGGCGAAACACCCGGAGACCTGGTTGCCCGCGCCGATGCGGCGCTCCACCATGCCAAGAACACTGGCAACAACAAGGTCGAAGCCGCATCGGAAATCATAGTGTAGGCCAGTCCAGGAAGGTTACGCGAAACCATGCCAGAGACCGTTTCCGATCGTTTTCAGCTTGCCCGAAGGCTCTGCTCGGTAAAGCAAAACGTGGCGCAGGCGATCACAGACGAGTTTTTTCTCATACATCCCGAGTGGACCGTTCTTTACGGAGAACGCGGCCGCCAGTTTTGCACGGCGGATGCCTGTTTTCATATGGATTTCCTGGCCGGAGCCATCGAAGCCGATTCACCCGAGGCGTTTGCCGACTATTCGCAGTGGACTGCCCGAATGCTTGGCGCGCGCGGCATCGGCGCACACACGCTGGAAGAACACTTTATTCAGCTCGAGAAACACCTTTTCGCTGAGCTCCAGCCGGAACAGAATGCAGCGGTTTTAACTTTTCTGGAGCGCGGACTGGAAGCTTGCACGGAGAGCGTGCCGCTTTCTGACGGGCAGCAGGCAAGCGGCAGTCTAGGCCTCATCGCCAACGTATATCTCGCGGCGATTTTGGGTGGTCAACGGCAAGCCGCATTAAACATCATCGAGGAAGCTTTACGCGGCGGTCACAGCCACGTGGATATCTACGTTGATGTTTTTGCTGAGTCGCTGCATCGGGTAGGCGAGCTTTGGGAGATGAACAAGATCAGTGTCGCGCAGGAGCATATCGCAACAGCGATCACTCAGTATGCCATTGCGGCTATCTACCCGAAGTTGGTTCCGGACGAGATCCATCGCGGCAATATGGTGGTTACCGGCGTCGCGGGGGAACTGCACCAAATCGGGGCGAATCTGGTTGCAGATGCCATGGAGGCAACCGGCTGGACGGTGCGCTTTCTCGGAACCAACCTGCCACATTCCTCCGTTCTCTCCACCATCGACGAGATCTCGGCCGACGTGCTGTGCATTTCCACGACAATCGTGGCTAACCTCCCTTCGGCCGCGGACTTGGTTCGAGTCGTTCGCAGCAAGTTGAACGGGCGCTCCCCGAAAATCGTGCTGGGCGGAGCGGCCTACCGGCTGGCAACCCGATTTGCGCACGAAGTCGGTGCAACAGAGTCTTTTACGGACCTACGGCGGGCTCTCGGAATACTCTGCGCCTAACTCGCTTTCCCGCCTTGTTCCCTCCCGGGATTTCAGCGGTACCCAAAAACGGCATACCGGCCCTGTTTCGAGCACATCTCCGAAATTCTCACGTGGGTTAACAGCACGGAGAAAGCGCTCTACTAACATTCTCCAAACGCGATTTCGGATATGTGTTCGTTTTGGGGAGCTGATTCTATTCCAACAGGTGTTGGTCGAAATCCGCGACAAAGTTGCAGCCCTGAAAAAACAGGGTAAGCCCTTACCTGAAGTAATCGCAGCTAAGCCGGGTGCCCACTACGACGCGGAATGGGGCAACCTGTTCCAGAATCCGAGTGATTTTATCGCGCTCGTTTACCAGGGCGTATAAATAACGAGCAGAAGCTCAGCGAACCGCGACCACTTCGGTCAGTCAATCGCTCGGCTCCACTATCTGTCAAGTGCCGCTGTTTCTGCTCTGGGCAAGGTCATGCTTGATGCAGCGACGCCGCCAGCAACCAAAGTCCGGGCGGCCGATAGCATCCTGAACCACACCGCCAAGGCTATTGAGATGGAAGACATCGAACGCCGTGTATCAGAACTGAGGCGGTGACGCTGCACACCGAGCGTACAGGCGCCCGCCTACTGCAATAATCTCGAGAAACTTCGGCTGGTTAGCGAAATCGCGATCTCCTACGAAGAAAGTAGTCTAATTCCTGTATGCCCTTTAGGTTTGTTGCGCCGAAGCTAGGGATAAATGGTAATGTAGCTATCACATCTCCGTTACGTGATCACCGCCATTGCAGTAGCGCCGAACAATGGAAACCGCATTTACATCGGCTACTACGACGGCCAGATGTTCGTCACCGACGCCGCCTGCGCGACCGCCGCTTGCTGGACTGCAATCGGCGGGTCAGCGAAGGGCATACCCCAGGCCCCCATCACGCGAATCGTGATCGATCCCGGAAACGCGGGCGTCGCCTACGCGGCCGTTTCCGGGTTCGGTGGCGGCGCGCATGTGTTCAAGACCACCACCAAGGGATCTAGCTGGACTGGGCTGACCACCGGGCTGCCCAGCATACCCACGAATACGATCACAGCGGAAAACAGCACTACGCTATGGGTGGTGCCCGCGGCATGGCGTCGCTCCTTTGCGCTCTTTCGCGGCTTTCGCCCGCTCGCGTAGGATCGTCAAAAAAGAGCTTTCAGTTGCCTAGTGGAAAGTAATTCCGCTTTACGATAGAACTCTTCCTCGTCGATCTGATTTCGTTCGAGCTGTCGCAGCAACATGGCCTCAGTTTTTCTCACCAAGTCGAGACCTTCCCCTCGGTCTAACTCGCTGATCTGCCTTGATCAGTATACGCAGTTTGATTTCATTTTGTCATAGCTCGATGCTGGCAGGTGTGCTTCATCAGTATTAGTTTCTTTGCGACCGTCAGCTATGAGTTCGTGCGGCAGATGGCCATTCTCCGGGCGAAACCGATACCAGTTGTCAAACGCCATGTCGTACGTGCGTTGGGGCCCTGGCAACGTTGGGTCGGAATTGATCCCGCCTTTCTCGTCACCTGCGTGAACATTTTTGTCACAGGCCATCGCCGTGTCGCCGTTCAACAACTCCACTCGCCACCAACATACGTTTCCGCTGAAGAACGCTACGTTGCCACCTGCGGCGATGAACGTCTCCACGTTGGATCGCTCTCGCTCACTCGAGTACTCATCGTGGCCAGCCTGCGATTACTTCTTGCTCAGTTGATGCTTTGCCCATGATGACTCTACGACAATTTCGCCTTTCGTTTTTCGCCTCACCCAGGCAACAACCCATTCCCAGCGCTTATCCGACTTTCGTTTTTCTCGCGGCAACATGGTCCATGCCGAGTGGGCTTGCTCTAATAGCTGAAGCTTCCGTCTGCGGTGATTGGTATTGAAGTCGTTGCGGCAATGCTTAGAGCAGAATCGTTCCGAGATTTTCTTCTGCTCGAAGCCGGTATTGCATCTGGCACAGACGGCCCATCGCCTGGCGGAAAAACTCCTGTCGATGTGAACACTGAGAACTATTGCATCAATTGGTGATCGAACAGGTACCGCGACACGCGGAACCCCTTCGTGATCCCAATAAAAAAGAGCCAGCAGTTTCGGCGATACACCCGCGCCTATTAGGCATTCCGCCAAAGTCATCGGGTCGAGGTCGAGCGGAGCGCCGAGTCTTCTCATGAAATCCACAACGGGTTGCCTAAGTTTCGGCGGCGTGCGGTTTTGAGAGGACGCCTCCACATGGTGGCCAATGTAACCTCCCTGATCCTCCACATATTCCCAAGCGGCAATGATTGCTCGATGGAACTCGGCATGTTCCAACGCCATCAGCCAAGAGATCACATTTTTGTCGTGCTGAGCCAAGAGAGTATGTCCTGCGTGACGCGCTCAGGCGTCCAGGTCCTAGCGTGGAATTCTCGCATTGTCGGAGGATCGTGGACCACGGGAGTGTACCCTGCGTCGCGTAACCAATCGACCACTTGCCCATTGTCCACGTCGGAAAGGGTCAGGTCGAGACCGATGAGCCGCTGCCGGAGCTTTCTCCAGTCGCGCTGCGCGAGTCGAGCATCTAGTGTTGGCAACTCTGCGGCACTCACCACGCCCGGGCCACAATCCTCGGCTAGAGAATTGAGCGCGCTCGGCACAGCAGCTACGGAGATGGTGACTCGGACGTTTTGCAGGGTGAGCATATTGTACTCAGATTGTACGTGGATTAGTCTGTGCCTTCAAGTACCAGAATGTGCAACTATTCGGAATGTCGAGGAACACCATGAAAGGAGAGAGCATGAAGGGCATTGAGCGCCAATATTGGTCACCGAAGGAAGCCGAGGCGCGGACAGGCGTCAGCCGGTGGACCTGCGACGATGGGCACGCTACGGCAGGGTTGAATCAATCAAAATCTCCTCCAGGCTGTTGATTCCCCAGGCGGAGATTGACCGGCTCGTCAGCGAAGGCCGGCACCCACGCCGGGTAGCTTAACCTGCTGGTGTGGAAAAGTCGAGACAGCGCCATGACAGCGGACCCGCCCAAGCGACTTGGAGCTTCCGTCGCGCAGGTCAGCGCGAGACTTCCGCGCGCCCGGAGTATTGGCAGTCGCACCATCACCATCAAGATCTCCGAAGCGGACCTCCGGGCGTACTTGGACAGCCGCGCCAATGTGTTGGCGCCCGCGTCCTTCGAGAGAACCACCGGGGACGCACGATGACCGGTGAACAGCTTATGGCGCTCTTGGCCGAGCGCGTCATGGGTTGGAGAGTCAGCCCCGATCGATTTCTAATAAACAATCGCCGCTGGTTGCCGCGCTGGCGCTTTCAGCCTTGCCCGAAGCCTAGAATATGCCTTCCGCCTTCCGGAACCGGCAAGTCCCAATGAATAACACCATCGGTCGCCGCGGACCCGACGAGGTCTGGGTCCGGTTCGATTGCGGACCGGTGACGTCGATGAAGCCCGCGACAGCTCAACGCCGCCCGATCACGTTCGCGGTGGCGCGTGCGCTTGGGCTTGAAGTGGATAACAAGCTCAGTGGGGATAGAGCCGATGGAATCTGAGATACGCCGGTTTCTTGAAGCGCTGTTCGCCGAAAAGCCCAGTGATCCTTACTTGCTCATCTGGACGTTGTCCGACAAGCACTCTTACTGATTCCAGAATGTAAAGGACGCGATTCAGTTTGTGAAATCGTTGACCGGTCAGGACATCTATGTCGGCGTGGGCCTCTGTAGTGAAGATCGCGGCCTTCACCAGCGCTGTTTGTCCGTAGACGCTGCAGGAATCGTCGGTGTTGCGGTCGACATCGACATCAAGTCCCAGGCGCACCCCAAGACGAATCTCCCGACCACCGTAGAGCAGGCGCTCTCAATCTTACCACCCGACTTTGCTCCGACGTTCGTGATTTTGACCGGGAACGGCGTCCAAGTTTGGTGGTTGTTCCGTGAGCCGTGGATCTTCGAAGGCGAAAATGAGCGCAGGGCTGCAGCCAGGGTCGCGTACCGCTGGCACTCGATGCTTCGAGATCGTGCCAGTCAACCGGGTTGGACATATGATCGGTTAGCTGATCTCGCCCGAGTGCTCAGGGTGCCTGGCACCAGGAATTGCAAAGATCCTTCGACTCCCAAGCCCGTCGTCATACACTCTCAAAGTGACAATCGGTACAATCCGGCTGAGGTCGTCGAGTATCTGGACCAAGTGGGCATTCCCGATCAAGACACCGAGGAAAAGACTCGAAAAGACTGGTCAGAACGATTCCGGCAGAATCCCCTGAAGATAGATCTCGCAGATCGCGTTGATGAGGACCGGCTCAAAGCATGGTCAGAGTCGGACGCGCGCTTCAAGGCCACTTGGTTCCGTCAGCGATACGATCTAGCAGACCAGACGCAGTCGGGGTACGATATGGCGCTCGCGGATTTCGGCGTCGGGGTTGGCCTCTCTGATCAAGAGATCGTCGATCTCATTGTCCGTCACCGAGCGATGCACCGGCAGCAGCAGCGGACCAAGGCCTATTATTTCGAGCTCACCATATCAAAGGCTCGAGCGACGGTATCTTCGAAGTCCGATCCGAACTCAAGCCAAAAATCTACTGGAGCAGCCAGCTCTGGTTCTGAGAAGGCCGGGAGCGAAACTGCCGAACCTCGCTACTTGGGCCCGTCCCAGAGGGCCCCTGGAAAGTCGGATCGGGAGAAGATCCAGCTCTGCAAGATCCTGTCAGCCGCTCTCGGAGTCGAAATCCTCCGCATTGTGAAGGTCTCCGGCGACAACCCGCTTTACAGGGTTGATCTTGCGGAAGGAAGCATCTCATTCCCTAGCGTAGAGAAGTTGATCAGCAAGTCCGCTGTGCGAAACGCAATCGCGGGCAGAGTCAACAGGCTGATTCCCGATTTCAAGCCTGCTGCGTGGAGGAACTTGGTCCAGATGATGCTAGACGCCAGCATCGTGGAGGACGGTGGTGAAGAACTAGAGTCTCAAGGCGCCGCTCGCTTGTGCATCCGTCAGTACTTGGCGGAAACGTCCTTCATTCCTGGGATCGCGGGCCAGCTGCCGCAGGATTTGCGAAAGCCGATGGTACGCGACGATCAAATCGCGATCTGTGCCAGCGACCTACAACTCTGGTTAAATAAGGCACGATCGCAAGCTCTTTCCATGGCGGCTGTAGTCGCCATGTTGTCCGCCGTTGGAGCGAAGGTCGAGCGCGTGCGCGGGAAGAACTTCAAGGAACAAAGCAGGTGGATGTTGCCGCTCGACGAATTTGACCCCGCTGACTACCAATCCAGCATGTCGGGAGGTTCGGCAGAACATGCATGAGCAACTCCCTGAGACACTCGATATGATCGGCCGGCGAGATCACTCGGTGACGAATGAATACCGAATTTTCGGTCCGCCAGGAACCGGCAAGACCCGAAGCGCAACTCGTCACATTCATCGTGCGGTCGATCGCTTCGGAAGCAATTGGCAACGAGCTTTACCAAGGCAGCGGCCATCGAGCTTACCGGCAGAGACGTTCCGATCGATCTGAGCCGAATTGGGACGCTTCACTCGACGTGTTTCCACGCACTAGGGAGACCGTCAATTGCGGAGGCGCACGTCGACGACTGGAATCGCGAGAACCCACGTTTTCAGATAACGCCGGTTTCGCGGGATCGAAGGCTCGAAGGGGAGAACGCGAATACCGATGAAGATCCGGTGCTGAAAGCGGGCGATGGGCTGCTGCAGCAACTTAATTGCTGCCGTGGAAAAATGATCGCCCCTGAGAACTGGCCCATCAGCCTCCGTGATTTCTCGTTTAGATGGGGTCAGTACAAAACCGCGAATGGTCTTCTGGACTTCTCAGACTTGATCGACGCAGCTCTTCATGACGTGGAGTTCGCGCCAAATAAGCCGGCTGTGATCATTCCCGATGAAGCGCAGGACCTCAACCCCATGCAACTGGCTCTGGTTCGGAAGTGGGGCCGTGGTGCGGACCATTTCGTCCTGGCCGGAGATGATGATCAGACGATCTACGCTTGGGCGGGGGCTTCGCCCGAGGCAATTCTGCATCCGGAAATTCCCGAGGATCATAAGAGCTTTCTAACCAAGACCGAACGTGTCCCGCAAGCAGTCCACGCTCTTGCTGAGCAGTTTATCCACCGGGTCAGTCACCGCCAGGAGAAGACATACGAGCCTCGGAATGCTGCAGGCGAGGTGGGGCGATTGTCGCTGGGGTACAAATCGCCCGAGTACTTAATTCTGAAAACGATCGAACGACACCTCAGTGATCGGAAGCGGATAATGTTACTTGGTTCCTGCTCCTACATGTTGCGGCCGATTCTCGCAGTCCTGCGGAAAGAGGCGATTCCGTTTCACAATCCTTATCGGAAGAGCAACGGATTCTGGAATCCCCTGCGCACGAGCAGCCGCAAGTCCACTGCGAATCGCGTCCGAGCGCTATTAATCGCCCATGCCGGCTTCGGTGCTGGCAACCATCCGTGGAGGAGTGGGGAACTTGCGTTGTGGACCGAATGGCTTCCGGACGATGGCATATTGACGGACTGCGGTCGTGAGATCATCGCGGCGTTGCCACCAGTGAAGGAGACGACTCGCGAAATCCTCGAGGCGGTCTTCCAGGCAGATGCCCTTACGGATATCTTGGCGGCACTCCGGGCTAGTACAACAATCGCCCTCCTGGACTGGTGGAGACATCGATTGGCTCCTGAGTTTCGCAAAAGGGTTAGTTTTCCAGCGCACATCGCGGCGCGCCGTCGCGGCCACGCACTGGTCGACGAACCCCGCGTGATCGTCGGAACGATCCACTCCGTTAAAGGCGGAGAAGCAGACATCGTTTATCTCTTTCCCGACCTCAGCAAGGCGGGAGATGCTCAGTACCAGCAACGTGGAACCCCGAGGGATTCGGTGATCCGTCTGTTTTACGTAGGCGTGACCAGGGCTCGGGAAACGCTCTATTTGTGCTCGGCCGAAAGCGGCGCGGCAATTTCCATCTGACTGCGGCGGACTGGCATGATTACGGGACTCGACGCTACATTGCTGAACCTGACGGGAGGAGTCAGGTTGAAACAACGAGTCCAACACCCAAGCGTGATCGAACGGAAGGATCGCGGCCGGCATTACTGGTATTTTCGCTACAGGGAAGACGAGCTACTTCCGGATGGGATGATCAAGATCCGTAGAAAATTTCACACCATCGGGCCGAGTCGTGGCGACGGTGCACTTATCAAGAAGGAGGCCGAAGTCGAGCGCGACAAGTTCCTGCTGGAGCGGAACGCGGCTCCAAGTAGATGCGAAGCTGCGGTGGTGGCGCAGCAGCCGGTCGAGATCGGCGCCATCCTGTTCGGCAAGTTGGCCGAGCTGTGGCGCAAGGATTACGCCGAAAATCCTATGGGCAGGCTCGCCCAGCCGACCCGCGATAAGTACCGGATGCGGCTAGACACACACATCCTGCCGCGATGGAATGACGCGCGGCTCGCGGACCTCGAGAATAGCAAAGCGGTCCTCGATTGGCTCCAGCACGAATGCACATCATGGCATATGATGGTCGACCTGCGGAACATCATGAGCGGCATCATCACCCGGGCACAGGAGTGGGGCATTATCCCGCGTTCGTTCGCGAACCCAATGCAATGGGTGAAGATCGGAAGGAAGTGGACCGTCCGCGAGGATCGTATCCTCGACGACGATGAGACCGCCGCCGTGTTCGCGCGCCTCGACGATCCCCAGCTCCTGATCTGTGAGACATGCCTCGACACCGGGACCCGGATCTCCGAGGCAGTCGGCCTGCAACTGAAGCACTTTGATCCGAAGAAGGGCACCATCCGGATCGAGCAACGACACTGCCGCGGCGATGTGGACGAACCCAAGACAAAGAACAGCAAGCGGACGCTGGCGCTTGGCACTTTGCTGGAACGGTACCAGACTTGGATCAAGGCGAAGAATATTACGCGGCCGAACGACTGGATCTTCTTTCAGGAGGAAGACCGCAGCAAGCCTATGTGGGACTCCGGAGTGCGGAAGGCGCTCAAGATCGCCGCGGTGGACGCCGGGTGTGACTTCCCCGGCTTCGGGCTGCACTCGTTCAGGCGCGCGAACATCACCATGCGGCAGGAGGAGGGGGGAAGCGCCATCGAAGCCAGCAAAATCGCCGGTCACGCTACCGTGAGTCAGACCGGTGATTACACAGTTGTACAACTTAAGCGACAGGAGGAATTGACACGCGCGATCCAACAACGCGTTAAAGGGGCAGCGAAGCGAGAGCAGGAGAAGAATTTGGCGAAGGGCCAAGCGGCGTGAACTGTTGATAGGGCGGTCCGTGACCGTTGTGCCGGGCTTCGGCTCTCCGGATCTAGGCCAGCAGTCTCAAATATGCTACGCCATGCTCCTAACTTGCTGGCGGTAAGCGCAGTGTGTACTAATCGCCGACACGAAAACGCTGTGCCTTCAAGTGCAGCTTGGCGCCATGGTAGAGGCCAGAGTCCCTATACGAGGGCGTCTTGGTAACGCTTGGGAATTGTGTGTAGAAGTCCCCTTTCGTGAGCCGGTAAACCCCCATCGGCGTAATCACCTCGAAGAACTCGTCTGCACCGAGGGGCTCGATCGCATCGCGTTTAAACATGAGCCGGGAGGCTTTATAGCGGACTTTGACCAAATCGGAACTCAGTCGGGCAGAGTGGATGTCCAAAAGAGGTGGCCTCGGTCCGGCGAGCGCGTACTCCACTCGGAAATTACCCGGATCGAAGGATGGGTCGCCCAAACCCGTCGGTATTCCGACACGCTCTAAAAACTGTTCCCAAACGACGCCGTAACGAGTTGCGTAGCGTGAGGCAATGTATCGAATGACGTCCGGATTCTCCCCGAGTTCCCGGTTGCGAACACCTGGGACGAAGAACAGATTGCAGGGATGAAGAGTTAAGTAGAAGCGGCGTTCCACTTCCCGCCGGTCCCAATGGAGGAAATTGATGTTGCGATTCTTTGCGGGTAGAATATGAGCAACGTACCAGCCATATTCATTCGCGCTTTCACGAACACATTTCCGGATGTCGAACATGTGGGTCGGCATATCTAACATTAGTTGGCGGAAATCCTGATAAGAGCGCAACCGCCTTTCCATGCGAACGGCGTGCACGACCCATGCTGGAGAATTGTCAGCTGGTGCGATACTCGTTCCGTCGACGGTTGAGTAGATTTTCCGCCTCTCAGCATTGCGGACAGCGCGGACAGGGAAAACGGCGCCACAGTCACCGCAGTACTCAAGCATCCATTGATGGAATTGGTTCACTTCGGGGGGATCTGGGAGAACGTGCTCGATGTAATCCGGTATAGCGATAGCAAGGATCCCTGAAATGCCCCCGGGGCACGTAGCATTAGTGGCCTCTGGCTCCTCTTAGGCCCACGTCTGCCGAACCCAGGCAAGGAGCTTCTTTTCTCTTTGCTCAATTTGAGCCAAGCCCCAGCCATGATCTTCGACCATGGTCGCCGTTTCACTAGCCGAATACAAGCCTGTCGCTCGGTAATCGCTCACCTTTTCTATGGGCGGCCGCGCTTTGAGTTTACTGTTCAGTCCAGGCGGCTGAAGCATAAGGTTGCCTAGACGGTGTACGAATGGCGCTCCGGTCTCCTGGGCTTGAATGTGCTAATCGAGTGCGATGCCGATTCTTCCCAAATCTTAAGCCACTGTTCGTTCGTGAAGGTCTGGTGCGAATTATCCTCTTCATATCGGTACATTAGATACCGCAGTTCCTCCTCCCAACCTTCGTAGCAATTCGTGTTCGTGATGCTCTCAACGGCCCAATCTATACTGTGCTCCCTATCATCGCTGCCGACTTTTAACAAGCGAGTCTCAACATCGCCGACGGAAATTGCTTTATTCGAGCAATCCCACGCCAACCTTACATACTCGCCGACCTGCGTGCGCGCATCCTTCCGGCACAGCCCGAAAACGCGAAACGAAATCTTCTCCCAGACGGCAAGAAGCTGCGATTTCTCGTCCTCCGTGAAATTCGCCAGCACAATCGCGATCGCGAGAAGCCTCGCATGTGCGATCCTCGTCAAGGCGCGAGATCGATGCGGTGTCCCTAGGAAACGTCTACAGCTTTCGCAACTACCAGGAGCCAATATGACATCTTGACTGCCTTCGCTGGATCCGTGCCACATTGCTGAGCTAAGTCGGTCACTTCAGAAGTTCACTAACGTATTTTTTGGGGCAGTGGTCGGCGGGGCGGCGAGTTTGTCGAGGAGTTGGGCGAGATCCCGACGGGTGAACTTCCATTCAAACGGCCGAGCTGTGGCTT
>Ga0302180_10001464_pt1 | contig 18848 bp, 20 predicted proteins | sample I_Palsa_E3_2_FD_200575 | JGI IMG/M metagenome (GOLD analysis project Ga0302180, IMG submission 200575) | Peat permafrost microbial communities from Stordalen Mire near Abisko, Sweden - I_Palsa_E3_2 | ecosystem: Environmental > Terrestrial > Soil > Palsa > Peat permafrost | place: Sweden... | reverse complement strand
AATGTTGGCAAAACAACGGTCTATCGTTGGTGGCCGACCAAGGCAGCTTTGATCGCCGACGCTTTCTCCTCGAGCGCCGACAAAGAACTCCAATTCCCCGATACTGGCTCTTTACGACGCGACATGGGCCTGCAGATGAGAAATCTGATTCGCATTTTCCGCTCCGAGCGCGGCAAGGTTGTGGCCGCCCTGCTCGCCGGAGGTCAATCGGATCCGGAGTTGATTGAGGCCTTTCGCGACAGATTCTTGTGGCCGAGGCGAAAACAGGCTTACAAAACTTTACAGCGTGGCATTGACCGCGGCGAACTCCCCGCGGATAGCGACCTCGATCTTATTCTCGACGCGCTGTACGGACCGATCTATATGCGCTTTCTGATCCGTCACGGCAAACTGCACGAGGGTTTCGCCGACGAAATTTGCGGAGTGGTGCTACAAGGTTTGAACCGTCGAGCGACCGCGAAAAATTAGTCTCAGCTGCAAGGAGTCGGTGTTCATGACAGGTTTCCTGCAGCGGGTTATTGCGAGTTGTAGGATTCGACCGCCTTGTCCTCGTCCTCAAAAGTGGAGAAGAGATTGAGTACGCCAATCATCCGCAGTGTCTGAGTCACGAATTTCGACGGATTCACCAGGCGTAAATCACCACCGCGCTGCTTCGCCGACGTGAGCGATTTCACCATCAGCCCAATGCCGCTTGAGTCGATCATAGGTACGTCGGCACAGTTGACAATCAAGCGGAAATCTCCGGCCGCAAACGCATCGTCGACTGCGCGGCGGAAGGTGTCGACCGCCTGCCCCAGTCGGACAGGCCCTCGCAACTGAATGATCTGCACATCGGAAAACCGGCGAACCGTAATCTCCATTCCCCCATCCTCTTTTTAGCGGACAATTTCAGGACGCATTGTAACAGCGCCAAAAGGCAAGAATGACTTGATTTTCCTGAATGGGAACCAACACCTAAGCCATTTAGCTGTTAGAACTTCCCATTCGACCGCCTGATTATGCCGATTCCTGCGCATCCTTGCGAAAAAGCCGGGCTACGGGATACAATGAAATACGACTTAAATAGTCGGCTTTTTATCCGACCAGTTTGGTCGGATTCTGCGCTATGCTCAAACTGACAAAAAAGGCGGACTACGGGCTCATGGCCATGAAACATCTGGCTGAGCGCGTCGACCAGGGAGCATGCAGCGCGAAGGATGTAGCCGAGGCTTACGGCATTCCGCAAGAGGCTCTGGCGAAGATTCTGCAGCGGCTGGCAAAGGTCGGTTTGGTGCGATCCCAGCATGGCATGAACGGCGGGTACACGCTGACCCGCGATCCAAAGATGATTTCAGCGTTCGAAGTGATCAAGGCGATCGACGGGCCGCTGTTCATTACGTCATGCGTGACGATTCGCGGCGAATGCGACCAGAGCGATCGCTGTACGATTCGCGAGCCATTGCGGAAGGTGAATGAAAGCATCGAGCAGGTTCTGAAAAACATCAAAATTTCGCAGATGAGGGAAGAACCCGAAGCGCTCGACGTGGATAAGCCGGAAAGCAGGAAGCCGGAGTTGATAACGATTTCGTAGCACGCTGGTTTCGCAGCACTTTTAAGGAGAAGGTGATCATGAGCAAGAATGGCAAGTCGGCTACCCCAGCCAGCCAGGACAACGGACAGCAGACGGCTCCCGACGGGATCAAACTGCCCATCTACATGGATAATCACGCGACGACGCCGATGGATCCGCGTGTCCTCGAAGAAATGTTGCCCTACTTCATGGAGAAGTTCGGCAACTCCGCCAGCCGCAATCATCCCTTTGGATGGGCGGCGGAAGAAGCGGTTGAATTGTCGCGCGAGCGCATCGCAAAGTTGATTGGTGCGTCGCCTAAGGAAATCATCTTCACCTCGGGCGCGACCGAAAGCGACAACCTCGCAATCAAAGGCGTGGCCGAAATGTACCGCGAGAAGGGCAACCACATCATCACCGCGGCGACCGAACACAAAGCAGTCCTCGACACATGCAAGCATCTCGAAAAGTTCGGCTTTCGCGTCACCTATCTGCCGGTGCAGAAAGATGGCCTGGTCGACCTCGACGATCTGAAGCGTGCCATCGACGACAAGACCATTCTCGTGACCATTATGGCGGCGAACAACGAGATCGGAGTGCTGCAACCGATCGCGGAAATCGGCAAACTGTGTCGCGAACGTGGGGTGATCTTCCATACCGACGCGGTACAGGCAATCGGCAAGGTGCCGGTGGATGTGAACAAGATGAACATCGATGTCGCATCGATTACCGCCCACAAACTTTATGGACCGAAGGGTGCGGGCGCGCTCTACGTGCGGCGAAAGAGTCCGCGGGTGCAGCTTGTTCCGCTGATCGATGGTGGCGGCCACGAGCGCGGCATGCGTTCTGGAACGCTCAATGTTCCCGGAATTGCCGGCTTAGGGAAGGCTTGCGCTCTGGCGCTCGAAGAGCTGCCGGAGGAATCCCGCAAAATGGCGGGCCTGCGCGACCGGCTGAAAGACAGCATCATGAGCCGTCTCGACGAGGTGTATATCAACGGCTCCCTGGAGCATCGCCTCCCGGGCAATCTGAACATCAGCTTTGCCTACGTCGAAGGCGAGTCGTTGCTGATGGGTATCAACGATATTGCAGTTTCGAGCGGATCGGCGTGCACCTCGGCAACGCTTGAGCCATCTTATGTATTGAAGGCGCTCGGCACGGGCGACGACCTGGCGCACAGCTCGATCCGATTCGGCATTGGACGCTTCAACACCGAGGCCGAAATCGATTACGTGGGTGACCGCGTGGTTGAAACGGTGCTGCGTCTGCGTGAACTGTCGCCGCTCTACGAGATGGCGAAAGAAGGCGTGGATCTGAAAAACGTCAAGTGGGCGGCAGAAGCGCACTAGCATTTGGCGGAAGTGGGTTTGTGAGGCGTCGCTTTTTTGGGACGGGTAATAGATTCTTCAAGGAGATTCGAGATGTCATATAGCGATAAGGTAATCGACCACTACAACAATCCCCGCAATGTGGGTTCTATGGACAAGAAGGATTCCGATGTGGGCACCGGCCTCGTCGGAGCTCCCGAGTGCGGCGACGTGATGAAGCTGCAGATCAAGGTGAATCCGCAGACAAACATCATCGAAGACGCCAAGTTCAAGACCTTTGGCTGTGGCTCGGCGATTGCGTCGTCGTCACTCGCCACGGAATGGGTCAAAGGCAAGACGATCGACGAGGCACTCGCGATCAAAAATACCGAGATCGTGAAGGAACTGGCTTTGCCGCCGGTGAAAATTCATTGCTCGGTACTCGCCGAAGATGCCATCCGGGCCGCGATTGGCGACTGGAAGAAGAAGCAGGAAACCGCGAAGCCCGCGGCCGTTCAGGCGGCGCAGTAAGTTTTCGAAAGTCAATGGATCAAGCCGTCAAAGACGAAGCGTCAAAACAGGTGGTCATCACACCTGTCGCGCCTGCGGCTCCGACCAAGGGCATCCAGGTGACCGATAACGCGCTCAAGAAAATTCGCTCCGCTATGGTGAAAGAAAACGTTTCGCCGGAACAGGGCGGCCTTCGTCTGGGCGTGCAGGGCGGCGGATGCTCGGGCTTGAGTTACAACATACGGTTCGACACGCAGCCACGCGAGCGTGATCGCGTGTTTCAATTTGGCGATGTGCGCGTGTTCGTGGATCCGAAATCCTTTATCTATCTGCACGGGTTGACTCTCGATTACCAGGAAACTCTCATGCAGCAAGGATTCGTGTTCGTGAATCCGAACTCGACGAAGTCGTGCGGTTGCGGCAGTTCGTTCTCGTAGATGGTGTGGCGACCGGGCTCTCCGCGTCCGCTCGGGCCAAATGCGCGTCTCCACGCAATAATGGATGAGAGGGCGGGCCGCGCGCTCGCCCAAAATTTTGTACGGCAAACTTTGTATGACAAACCTCGAATCCAAATCGTCAGGATCGTTGATCATGCCCGGACATGGGCCCGGAGACGTCACACCGAGCTGCTGGTCGTGCGGGACCATGCGCGCGGTACACTTCTGCAGTTCCTGCGGGAAAGTGCAACCGCCGGTGCCGGTAGACTATTTCACGTTCTTCGGATTTCCGCGCAAACTCCATCTCGAGTCCTCGGAACTGGAAAAAGAGTTCTACGCGCTCAGTCGCCATCTTCATCCCGACGTATTCGGACAGGCTGGAGAAATGGAACGTGCGTGGAGTCTCGAACAAAGCTCCATGCTCAACGACGCCTACCGTACGCTGAAAGATCCGGTCCGGCGCACCGAATACCTGTTGCGCCTGGAAGGTATCGAACTGGAAGAGCAGTCGAAACAAGCAACGGAAAAAGCCCGTGCGACGGGAGAATTGAAGAAGCAGGTTGTGCCTCCCGATCTTTTGGAGGAGGTCTTCGAGCTGAACATGCATCTCGAAGAACTGCGCATGCAAAAGGCATTGGGCGAAGACGACCCCGCACTGCTTGAGGAAATTGGCAAAGCCAAACTTTCATTGGAAGAAAAACACGACGCTCTGCTAAACGAGCTCAAGATTGAATGGAACAATTGGGACAAGACGGTGGACGAGGGATCCGAAGCCGACCGCAAAGGAATTCTCGACAAGATGCTGGATGTGCTGAATCGCAGGAATTACATCCGAAACCTGCTGCGGGATGTGAATGAGGCAATGGACTGATTGGTATTTGTGAGTTTGTAGTTGGCAATTTTGCGGTTTAAAGGTTGAGGCAACTTTCGAATCCGCGATTACAAATTACGAATCAGAAACTACAAATGAATTCTGATTACATCGTCGGCATCGATCTCGGCACCACGAACTCGCTCGTGGCCCACATGCAGGGAGAATCCCCGGTCGTCATCCCCGGAGAAGACGGGTTGAACCTCGTTCCGTCGGTGATCGCGCTCGATGAGAAGAACCAGATCATCGTGGGCAACGCTGCGCGCAAATACCTGGTCGAAACGCCGGAGCGGGCGGTTTATTCAATCAAGCGTCTGATGGGACGTGGCGCGGAGGATATTCAGGACGAACTGAGGCTTTTCCCGTTTAAATTGGCGGAAGATCTTCAGCAGGGTGAAGTTCTGCGCATTAAAATTGGCGAGCGAACCTACACCCCGCCCGAGATTTCAGCTCTGATACTGCGTCAGCTCAAACGCAACGCCGAGCGTTTTTTCGGAGCGCCCGTGACCCAGGCGGTCATAACCGTTCCCGCATACTTTAATGACGCGCAGCGCCAGGCGACGAAAGATGCCGGGCGAATTGCCGGTCTAAATGTCTTGCGGCTGGTGAATGAGCCGACCGCAGCGTCCCTTGCCTACGGTCTCGACAAGAAAAAGAACGGCATCGTCGCGGTTTACGATCTCGGTGGAGGCACTTTCGACATCTCGATTCTCAAGTTGCACGACGGAATCTTCGAAGTGATTTCGACCAATGGCGATACCCATCTCGGCGGAGACGATATCGACAACCTGCTGATCGCAGTCGCCCTCGACGACATTCGGGGTGACCTGGGACTCGACGTGCGCCGTAGCGGAGAAGCGGTGCAACGCATTCGCCGGGCCGTGATTGAAGCAAAAATAGCGCTTTCTGCGCAGCCCTCGGCAAAACTCGATGTCGATCTGCCCGGCGGGAAGAAGTATCGGCGCGAGATCTCGCGTGAAATGTTCGACGAGATAATCCAGCCGATCATCGACCGTACCGTCGGCCCCTGCAAGCAGGCGCTTAAAGATGCAGCTGTGAAGCCCGAGCAAATCGACGAGGTCGTTCTTGTCGGAGGCTCAACCCGAATTCCGGAAGTGCGGCGTCTGGTGCAGGATCTGTTTGGGCGTACTCCGCACACCGACTTGAATCCCGACGAAGTGGTTGCGCTTGGCGCGGCCGTGCAGGCGAACATCTTGGGCGGCGGCTCGGAAATCACAAAGGAAATGCTGCTGCTTGACGTAACCCCGCTGTCGCTCGGAATCGAAGTAGCGGGCGGCGTGACCGATAAGATCATTTTGCGCAATTCGACCGTTCCGGCGTCGGCAACTCAGTACTACACCACTCAGGTCGATGGCCAGACCAACGTTGCGATTCACGTGCTGCAGGGCGAACGCGAACTGGCGCGGGATTGCCGGTCGCTCGCGCGCTTCGATTTGAAGGGCATTCCGCCCATGGTCGCCGGCTTGTCGCGCATTGAAGTCAAGTTTCTGATCGATGCCAACGGCATCTTGCGCGTTTCGGCGCGCGAGCAGCGCAGCGGACAAGAAGCCGAGATCGACGTCAAACCGACTTATGGTCTCACCGACGAGCAAGTCGAGAACATGCTGCTTGAATCCTTCGATTACGCCGAGGAAGATTTCCGGCAACGGCAGATCATCGAAGCGCGGCGCGAAGCGGATACGATTCTGCAGGGGCTGGCGAAGGCAAAAAACAGTCATGCCTGGCTTGATATCTCCAACGACGAGCGGCGCCATGTGGAAATGCAGGAAAAAGCTCTGGTCGAGGTAAGGGATGGAGACGATTATCATGCCATCCGCGAAGCAATTGACACGCTGAACGGGGCCACCACGCACCTGGCGGAATTGATGATGGATACGGCCGTCTCAACCGCGCTCAAAGGAAAAGCGATGGATGACACCGGTATGGAAGATGGCCCGCATGCCGGCCATCCAATGGCGAAGGCAGATTTTGAATAGGGGTTTCTATGTCTGACGAGAAAACGCAGGGAATTGGAACAACCACAATGGATGCTCCCCCCGCCGAAAACAACAAAAACACGGTCGAGGTCACGTTTTTGCCTGAAGGCAAGACGGTGGCCTTCGAACACGGCAAGCTGCCCTACAAGGATCATGGCAAAGAAGAATCACTGCTGGATGTGGCGCTAAATTTCGGCATCAAGCTCGATCATGCCTGCGGGGGAAACTGCGCCTGCACCACTTGCCACATCTGGGTGAAAGAAGGTGCCGACCTGATTTCCGAGATGGAAGACGACGAGGCCGACAAGCTCGACATGGCTGCCGATCTTCAGCTAAACTCACGCCTCGGATGTCAAACCGTGATCAAGAAGCCGGGTAAAGTGGTCGTGGAGATTCCGGCGTGGAACCGCAATTACGTTTCAGAAGAACACTGAAATCACAAGAACACCTCGCAGGAGCGCGATACATGCCAAAAGAACTCACCTGGGGCGACCCGGACGACATCGGGATTCTTCTTTCTGAAACTTACCCTGAACTCGACCCGCTTGCCATACGTTTCACCGACCTGCACAAGTATGTGATTTCATTGCCGGACTTCAAAGACGATCCCGCGAAATCGAACGAGGCCAAACTGGAAGCGATCCAGATGGCTTGGCATGCAGAGGTACTGGATCGAACCCAAGGGTAGTTGCAGTGACCGAGAGCCACCCCGGTCAGCGAACAGCCACGGAACTGGCGACTGAATCTTCCACCCTGGCCTCGCGCAAAAACTTCGCCGCCTCCTCGGGCGGCGTGGGATTGATGTAGAAGCCGGTTCCCCATTCAAATCCCGCCGTTTTGGTCAGCTTGGGCATAAATTCGATGTGCCAGTGGTAGTACTCGTTCGTAGGATCCTGCGCGGGCGAAGAGTGGACGACCAAATTGTAGGGAGGATTGTCGAGCACCCGATCCGCTTTCATCAGCAGCAACTTGAGCGCCTTGGCAAGATTCTCGAACATTTGCGACGAAGAATTCTCAAAGGCCGACTCATGGCGCTTGGGTAGAATCCAGGTTTCGAACGGAAACCTCGGAGCATACGGGGCAAGGGTTATAAAATCTGCGTTCTCAGCCACGACGCGTATGCCGCTCTCGATCTCCTGCCGTATAGCGTCGCAGAAGACGCAGCGCTCCTTGTAGATGTAATACTGCTTCGCACCCTGCAGCTCCTCGGCCACATAAATGGGCAGAATCGGCAACGCGATCAACTGCGAATGTGAGTGCTCGAGGGAGGCGCCGGCGGCTTCTCCGTGATTCTTGAAAAGCAAAATGTACTTGAAGCGCCGATCCTTTTTGAGATCGAGAATGCGATCACGAAAAGCCCAAAGCACGTCTTCGATTTTTTTCGCCGGAAGCGAGGCCAGGGTGGAATTATGGTCCGGCGTCTCAATGACGACCTCGTGCGCGCCGATGCCATTCATCTTGTCGAACATACCCTCGGCCTGTTTGTTCAGATTGCCTTCGATGCCGAGGGCGGGGAACTTGTTCGGAACCACGCGAACCGTCCAGCCCGCGCCATCCTTTGGAGAAGCGCTTCCATTTGTGCTGGGGCGATACGCCAGAATCTCCGGCGGAGTCTTATTTTCATTGCCGTAACAGAAGGGACAGAACCCCCCTTTGATCTTCACCGCTTCGCGCACAAAATCAGTGGGCCGTTTGGCGCGATCGGTGGAAATAATCACCCATCGGCCCACGATGGGGTCTTTTCTTAGCTCAGGCACGTAGAAACCCTCTCAGTAGGAATCCGCAAGCCCACGATTGTACGACAAAGTAAACGTATTCTGAAACAATTCGTGCTCATAATTGCTCATAATTTACGGCCAGCACGTCAAAGCCCCATTCTACCCCGACCCCGCGAATAGCGCGCGGGATAGGGGTTGCGCTGGGCACGAATGGGCATCCCTCGGCCACGGACGCGATGGAGATCGACTCCGCGGTTCCATTTGCCATGATCACCTCGGCGCGATCAAGAGTGATTGCCGCTTTCTACAATAGCAATCGACTCTTCGAGGACATCCATAGCGACGTCGGCTTCGTCGATGGTAACGATGAGCGGCGGCGCAATACGAATCGTGCTCGGACCGCATCCGAGAAACAGAAGGCCGCGTTCGAATGCCTGCTCGACTATGGAATCGCGGTCATTGGCGCCGTATTCGCGCGTTGCCTGGTCTTTCACAATTTCGACGCCGATCATCAGACCGCGTCCCCGGACGTCGCCCACGATCTTATGCTTTTTAGGCCAGTCCGACATGCGATTAAGCATGTGGTCGCCAACCACCTTCGAGTTCTTGAGTAATCCTTCTTTCTCGATCACGTCGAGCGTGGCCAGGGCGGCGGCAATGCAGACGGGATTGCCACCGAACGTCGAAGCATGCGAGCCCGGGACCCAGTCCATGAGTTCAGCCTTGCTCAAGGTGACGCCAAGCGGCATGCCGGAAGCAATGCCTTTCGCGATGCAAACGATGTCAGGTTGCACGCCAGTGTGCTCCACCGCCCACCACTTGCCGGTACGGCCGACGCCGCTCTGCACTTCGTCCAAGACGAGCAGGATGCCATGCTGATCGCAAATGCGGCGCAACTCCTGCATGAAGATCGTTGGCGCAACAACGTATCCACCTTCGCCCTGGATCGGTTCGACAAAAATGGCGGCAACTTCTTCCGGCGCGAGAATGGTCTTGAACAACTTGTCCTCGATGTATCGGGCGCAGCCGAGCGCGAATTCCTCGGCGTCTTGCGGACCGCCACTGCAGCCCCGATACACGTCGGGGTAGCGCACGTGCGTAACTCCAGGCACAAGCGGGGAGAAACGCCGCTTCTGCTGCGGTTTCGACGCGGTCAATGACAATGCACCCATGGTTCGTCCATGGAAAGCGCCGAAGAAGGCGATCGCCTGCTGCCGCTTGGTGTGATAGCGCGCCAGCTTCAAGGCGCACTCGACGGCCTCAGTTCCGGAATTGCCGTAATAAATCTTGTGCGGGCCGGGCATGGGCGCAATCTTCGAAAGCCGCTCCGCCAGCGTCACCAGGCCTTCATAGTAAAAATCGGTACCCGACATGTGGATCAGTTCACCGGCCTGCTTTTGAATCGCGGCAACCACGTCCGGGTGGCAATGGCCGGTAGAAACCACGGCGATGCCCGCCGAAAAATCGAAGAATTCGTTACCATCCACATCCTCGACCACGACACCGCGCCCCCGCTTGGCAACCAGCGGATAGGAACGCGTATAGGAAGGTGAAATGTATTTCTCGTCGCCGGCGAGAATGCGGCGAGCGTTAGGGCCGGGGAGCACAGTCTTGAGCTTAGGGCCGACAGTCAATGTTTTGGTGGTCATGGAGTCCTCCAGGTTCGTTCCAAATTCCTCTATCTCGTTGGTTGTTGGCCGAAGTCCGGGCAGCTGCACCGGGATCGCTGCTGCCGCTCGAAGCCAGAGGCTAAGGCCAAGCGGCTCAAGCGATTAACAAAGCAAGAATGGGAGGGAAGAACTAGTCGCTGCCAAAAAGATTGGCGCGCACGTGCGAAGGCAAAACGGAAAGATACCGGCGAGGACAGGCGCGTCCCTCTATCCAGGCACGAAGAAGCGAAATGTAGCCGTTGGAGCGCATCGCAACAACAGTATATCCCGAGCACGATTGCGGCGTAACCCCCAAAACGCAATCCGAGGTCACGCCCGAAGGTCGATTACCAGGGGTCGGCCAATCAAACCAGGCAGCAAACCGCTAACTCGGTGTCGCTGCAACATCGAAGACAAAGCGGTCCCCCAGCAGGAAATTCAAAAGCGAACAGATGACGATGGCGAAGCAATTCGACAGAACATAATTGAACTTCAGTTTGCCCACCAAGAGCCGCATCACCAGGAGATTTCCGACAATTGAAACCGCACCGTTGCTGGCGTTGAATTTCGCCAGCCGCAGCAGTGAGTGAGTCAGCCGCGCCGCCGGCCTGTCCGCCCAGGTGAAGCGCTCGTGCCAGAAAAAGTTGTGAATCACTGCCATCTCGACCGCCAGCCCCGTAGCCAGCAGATAATCCAGTTTTAGCCAAGACCGAAAAACGGCCAGCGCCGCCAATTGCACGATGATGCCGATGCCGCCGACTGAGTTGAACTTGATCCAGCGAATGAAGATACGCTTTTTCGGGGAATCCGGAACCGGCAGCTGGGAACTATCCGGCATCAGCGAATTCTCTCTTCGCGGTAGAGCCGAATCGTATTCTTCAGAGTGACGACAAACAGCATCAGGACCATTCCAGCCAATCCGATGGCACCGCCGATATCAAAAAGCCGGTAGCGACCATGAATCACCCATGACCACTTGAACAGGGCGAGGTTGCCAACAATGAGCAGAACACGCAACTCGGTCGGCCCGAAGTGCCACATGGAAAGGTGGAACTCCCCGAGCGTGTATGTCGCCAGATAGGATTGGACCGAAAGCAGGAGAAACCCAATCAGCAATCCGATGGCAATCACGGGATGCATATAACCGGAAAGCGCCAGCCCGCCCATCATCGCCACGGCACCGATGGAATCGATCATATGGTCCACATAAAAGCCGTAGCGCGGCCTCTGCTGTTGCCGGACCCGCGCCAAAGTGCCGTCAAGACTGTCGCCGAACCAATTCAATGCCAGGCAAACAATTGCTGCAAGCAACATGCGCCGATCCCGGCCGGCCAGCGCATAGCAGACGCCAGTCGCGATCTGGGCGACAAACCCGAGCAGGGTCAAATGGTCGGAATTAATCCACAGCGGCATGCGCTCGGCCATCCAGATGAGCGCCCGCTTTTCGGCGGCGGCGAGGAAACTTCCATGAACGCGTTCTGCCTGCCGGAAATCGGCACCACGGTCGACAGGGAAGGTCTTGGGATTCATCGGCTCCGCGAGTCTATCAAGGAAGTAACTCCGGGCGAATTGCCATTCCCGATTCCAGCCTCGCGATAACTCTCGCACCGACGCTGGGATGCGTTAATCTCGAAACGATGCGTCTGCTACGTTTCTTCCGTCCGTCGCACCAGCACACCGCTTTTTCGGCGACCCTGCTGTTGATGGCGGCCATCACGCTTTCACGCCTGATCGGATACATCCGCGAGGCCTACATCGCCTACGCCTTCGGTGCGGGAAAACTGGTCGACGCCTACGGCGCCGCGTTCACCCTGCCCGACTTTCTCAACTACATCGTCGCCGGTGGCACTGCTTCAATCACATTCATCACCATCTACACACGGTTTCTGGCGGAAAAGCGCGAGCACGATGCGCAGCAAGCTTTTTCCATCATCATCACCGTGATGACCACGGTGCTGATCGCTGGCACCGTTCTCGCCGAGATCTTCGCGCCGCAACTCGTCGGCCTGATCGTCCCCGGCTTTACGGCCGAGCAGATGCGGCTCTGCGTTCATCTGACGCGCGTTCTGCTACCGGCGCAGATATTTTTCTATGTTGGAGGAGTTGTTTCGGCGGTACTGCTCTCGCACCGTCTGTTCCTGTTGCCAGCATTCGGGCCACTCATCTACAACGTGTTTATCATCGTTGGCGGCGTGGTCGGTGGCCACCGGATGGGCGTTGCGTCCCTCGCTTATGGCGCGTTGTTTGGCAGTGTTGCCGGGCCCTTTCTGTTCAACGCAATCGGGGCGGTCAAGATTGGCACGGGATACAGGCCCTCGTTCGATCTGAAGAATCCGGCGTTCCGAAAATGGGTAAGGCTCTCTATTCCGCTGATGGTGGGCGTCTCGCTGGTCACGTTCGACGACTGGTTCCTCCGTTACTTCGCTTCGAGCGGAATCGGCGACATCGCACGGCTCAACTATGCGAAGCGGTTGTTCGCTGTTCCCATCGCCATTCTTGGACAGGCTACCGGACAGGCGACGCTTCCCTTTTTTTCGCGTCTGTTCGGGGAAAAAAAATTCGAAGAGTTCGCCGCTACGGTCAATGCTTCCGTCTATCGCGTCACCGCCGCCTCTCTACTCATGACTGGCTTGATGATGGCCACTGCCTTGCCACTCATTGATCTCGTCTATCGCCGCGGACGCTTCACTTTCGTCGATTCCGAATCCACGGCTCTCTACTTTTTCTGGTTTTCGCTCTCGCTGGCGTTGTGGTCGAGTCAGGCGCTTTACGCTCGTGCCTTTTATGCTTCAGGAAACACTCTGACTCCGATGATCGCGACCAGCATTATCACCGTTGCTTCCTTCCCAATGTACGCGCTATTGTTTCGGACGCTGTCGATCAGGGGATTAGCCATCGCATCCGACCTCGGCATCGCGGCCAACGCCGTTGCCATCGCGTTGCTCCTGCATATTCGTGGCATGGTGCCGCTCAACGGCATGAACTGGAAAGAGCTATCGAAGGCAGCGCTAGTGGGCATCGTTTCCGGCGGATCGAGTTATGCGGTGATGCGTTCCATCCCTCTCGATGGCAGCCGACGCGCTGATTTTCTTGCGCTGGCGCTAGGCTTTTTGACCTGGGCCGCAGCCGTCGCCGCCGGATTGTGGTTGTTGCGCTCGGAACTACCAGCCGACCTTAGAAGAAGGAAGCCCGTTGCCTTGTCGGGCTTGGCCGAAGGTCAAGCCGTGGAAACCGTGGCCACCGGCAAAGAACCGTAGCCTTGAATAACCCTGGCGAAGCGTCATCCCATTTCGGACAAGCAACTCAACGTCACCAATACAGGAGCCGGGCCCGACACAAATTTCTCTCCAAGAGCTCCAAAACAAAAAGGGCGTTCCCGGGAGCAGGCACGCCCTTCTGTTAGAACTGTCTGATGGCAGCCGTCAAGCCGGAAAGACTTAAGCCCTGGCCGCGACCGCTTCTTGTGACGAAGCAGTCTTCGTGATCTCTTCCGCCTTCGGTTCTGCCTTCGCTCCGGCAGACCCGGCTTTGCGGATGTCGATACCGCCTTTGAAGAAAGCGCCGTCTTCGATCGAGATGCGCGCTGCGACCACATCGCCGGTAAGCGAACCATCGCTGCGGATATCCACCCGGTCGCTGGCGGTCAGGTTGCCACGCACTTTGCCGAGCACGACGATCTCTCTCGCATTGATGTTGGCTGCGACCACGCCGTTACGACCGATGGTTACGCGATTGCCGGAGAGGTTGATCGATCCCTCGACCCGGCCATCAATATATAAAGACTCGGAGCCGGTGACTTCACCTTTGATCACCAAAGACTTGCCAATCGTGGCTTGGTCCGATGTGGTGGTCGTGACTGGACGCGGCGCAGCAGCAGGCTCGCTCGTCGTCGGGCTAACATTCATGCTCGGTGCAGCCATCGGTGCCGAGGAAGTGCTCGGACGCTCCGGTTCAGCAGCCGGCCGACCGGGTGTCGCAGGTTGATTCGTGGGCTTCCACATTGTGTCGAAATCCTTTCCTCAATATTAAGGGATTTGAAACACCACCGCATTTCGGGGGCCAAAATGAATTGTACTCCCCGGTAACCCCGTAAGGTTGTGGAAATCCATATTTTCCAGCGATTTCCTTAGTTCCTGCCATGGTTCCCCTGCAGAGTCCCGCTCGGGGGCATTTCTTCCCTTCCCCATCGCGCTTGCTTCAGTCGCGATAATATAATCCTGCCGATTACGGGAGCTTGTACCATCCGTGATGGCCGAGGTTCTTTAATGAGCACAATCGAGACCGCTTCCAGTCGGCCCGAAGCCGGCGAATATGCCCCCTATTACGAACGCTACATTTCACTCGTTCAGAGCCCTGCCGAGGGCCCTGACATTCTGGCCACGCTCAATCGTCAGCGCCGCGAGACGCAGCTCCTGCTCTCTGGACGAACCGAGGCTGACGGCGATCTCCGCTATGCACCTGAAAAGTGGAGCGTGAAAGAAGTTCTAGGACACATGAACGATACCGAGCGCATCATGAGCTATCGGGCCCTCCGCATCGCGCGCGGCGACGCTACTCCGATGGAGGGCTTCGAGCAGGACGATTACATCCGCAACGGTCCCTTTCAGCGGCGTCCGCTGGCCGACTTGATCGAAGACTACATAGCCGTGCGCCGCGCCACGTTGTCTCTATTCTGTAATCTGGACGAGGTGGCATGGACCCGCCGCGGCATAGCGAACACAAACGAGGTGACGGTGCGAGCCTTGGCCCATATCATCGCCGGGCACGAACTGCATCATCGAAGAATTCTGGAAGAAAAATATTTGCGCTGAGGTTAGTTCTCAGTTCTCAGTACTGAATCGACGACTGGGAACTGAGAAACCGAGAACTGATGCTTTCAGATTCTGCCATCCTCCGCCACATCGCACGCCAGCCGAAGAAGACAGCGAGCCATAAACAACTCCTGCGCGAATTGGGCGCGAAGGGCGAGGCGCGGCGCGAACTGACCGACCGCCTGCACGCGCTCGTCGGTAAAGGTGAACTACTGCAAGTCGACTCCGACCGCTATGCCATCTCCGACGTCACCCAGGGGCGCAATATGCTCGTCGGGCGTCTGACCATGCATCGCGATGGCTATGGCTTCGTGATCCCCGAAACCATGTCCCTCGACAACAGTTTGAAGGGCCGCCTGACTGGCGATGTCTTCATTCCCCCGCACGCCACCGGATCATCCATGCACGACGATCGCGTGCTGGTCGAAGTCACAGGCGTCCGTCCCGATGGCCGAGGCGAAGGTCGCATCATCCGCTCCCTGGCACGAGCGCACCCGACCGTTGTTGGCATCTTCCACTATGGACGCCGTCACAATTACGTCAAGCCCATAGACGAAAAAGTGACGCAGGAGATCGTAATCCCCCCCGGATTGGAGATCCCGCAGTCCGGCACAGCCTCGGTTCCGCCTTTGATAGAGAGTCTCGCGACCGAATCGGAACGCTCCCCAAAGAAAAAATCCCGCGACCGAGTAATCGGCGAAGAAGCTGCAGTCCATACCGACTGGCAGGATCTGGAGGGCATAGTGGTGGACGTGGAAATCACGGACTGGCCGAGCGCCACGCAAAATTCGCGCGGGCGAGTAATCGAAATTCTCGGCCAGGAATCCGAGTTTGGAGTCGATGTCGAGATCATGATCCGAAAGTTTCACCTGCCGCACCGGTTCCCGCCCCAAGTAATAGAAGAAGCGCAAGGGATCGAAAACATCATTCCCCAGGCCGAAATGCGGCGCCGAGATTACCGCGCGCTTCCAATCGTCACGATCGATGGTGAAACCGCGCGCGATTTCGACGACGCCGTGCACGTCCGCGGACTCGAAAACGGCAACTACGAACTGCAAGTGCACATAGCCGACGTGGCGCAATACGTAAAGCCAAATTCGCCGTTGGATGAGGAAGCCCGTCTGCGCGGCACGAGCGTTTATTTTCCCGACCGCGCCGTCCCGATGCTGCCGCTCGAACTTTCGACTGACATCTGCAGCCTGCGTCCCGAAGTCGATCGTCTGGTGCTTTCCTGCACCATGGAAATCGACCGCCAAGGCGAGATAGTCGCTTATGAAATCAACGAAGGCGTGATCCGCTCAGCCAACCGCATGACGTATACCGCCGTAAATGCAGTTATCGAACGAGACGCCACCGCGCGCCAAAAGTATGCGGCTCAGGTCGAACATTTCGAGCGCATGCGCGACCTGGCGATGATCCTGAACAGAAAACGCAAACGCCGTGGATCGATCGATTTCGATCTCCCCGAGCCGGTAATCGAATTCGACGAATTCGGGATGATGAAGAGCATCACCCGGTCCGAGCGCAACATCGCTCACCGCTTGATCGAAGAATTCATGCTCTCAGCGAACGAGTGCGTAGCGCACTACCTCGAGAATAAGCGCATAGCCTCGCTCTATCGCATCCATGAGAAGCCCGACGCGAAACGCGTCTACGACTTCGAAGTGATCGCCGCAACCTTTGGATACTCACTGGGAGTGGGCGCGTTGCCCATTCAGCGAGTGCAACTCAAAGCCGACCGCCGAGAAGCGCGTGACACCGGCAAGCGAGTCCGGGAAATCGAAGTGCCAAAAGAAGTCCACATCACCCCGCGCATGTATCAAAAGCTGGCCGAGAAAATAGCCGGCAAGCCGGAGGAAAGAATTCTGAGTTTCCTGATGCTGCGTTCGCTGAAGCAAGCCCGCTACTCCGAAGAAAATCGCGGACACTTCGCCTTAGCCGCATCCGCCTATACTCACTTCACCTCGCCCATCCGCCGCTATCCCGACCTGATCGTGCACCGCATCCTGAAACAGGTGCTGCGAGACTCCGCGGACAGAATGGATGGAGGAGTGCCGGTGGGGCTCTCTACGGCTGCACCGGGCCGCTCTCGACCAGCCGCCGAGCGGCGTGAGACTGACGCGCACGGCGCAGGCTCCGGGTTGGCGATGGATCAGGGGCCAGCCCAACCAGGGCGAAAGAAAAATCGCGTGGAGCAAGCGTCAACTCCGCCGCCAGCGCCATGGTCCAAGCGCCGTGATCGCGAAGCCCATCAAAACGCGCTAGAACCTCTTGCAGGCCCAATCCCGCAAGAAGAACTTCACGAAATAGCCGAAGAATCCAGCCAATCCGAACGCCGGGCCGACGAGGCCGAACGCGGCCTGATGGAGTGGAAGAAAATGAAATTCATGGAACGGCGCATCGGAGAAGTCTTCGACGGCCTGATCATCAGCGTAACCAAGTTCGGATTTTTCGTGGAACTAACCGACCTTTTCATCGAGGGCCTGGTGCCCTTAAACACGCTGGATGACGACCGCTACACTTACCACGAAACCGCGCGCCAAATCGTGGGCCAGCGCACGCGCAAAACCTACAGCTTGGGAGGCCGCGTGCGGGTGCTGGTCGACCGGATCGATCCTGTAGAAAAGAAGATTCAGTTCGCAGTATTGGAAGAACAGCCAAAACGGTCAGCGAAAGGCCATCGAAAGCACCTGTGGTGACGGGACTTTCCTCTGTTCAGCCGAAGCAGCTCGGCCAGTTCCAACCTCGGACAAACCGCAGTTGCGAATACCACCGCAGGTTTTTCCCGCCAAATCCTATATACAATTGACCGGTAGCGGGAGCGCTCGAATCATGCCAACACAAAACGAACCGAAGCCCGATCAAAATCCAAACGAAGCCGCAGAGCACGTCGCCAGCGCCCATAAAATTCTGAAAGAACTCCAGGCGAAGGCCGGAAGCCATCCCGAACTTGGCGAGGCGATCACCAAACTGGAGATGGCCCTCAGCACGCTGGCGATAAAGACCGGCGGGCTCCTCTAATGCCGGGTTCCTCCAACCTGCTAGAATTTCCCGTCACCATTCTTGGCGCCTGCCTAGGACGTACGTTCCATGTCTACAAGCGAGAATTCCAGCAATCCCAATCCCACCCGACGCACCCGTATAGTGCGCGAACCGCAGCGCGCAGTCTATGACCGCGATGCCGTCAACGGGCTCCTCGACGAAGCCTTCCTCTGCCACGTAGGCTTCGTAGTCGACGGCCAGCCCTACGTCATCCCCACGTCCTACGGCCGCGACGGAGACATTCTCTACATCCATGGCTCAGCTGCCAGCCGCATGTTGCGCAATCTCGATCAGGGCCTTCCTGTCTGCGTAACGGTCACTCTGCTCGATGGATTGGTTCTGGCCCGCTCCGTCTTCAATCACTCGATGAACTACCGTTCGGTGGTAATTTTAGGCAAGGCAACGCGAGTCGCCGATCCCGCAGAAAAACTCGTCGCCCTGCGCAAGCTAAGCGAGCACATCATCCCCCATCGCTGGAACGATGCACGCCAGCCGAACGAAAAAGAGCTGAAGGTCACGTCAGTCCTCCGGCTTCCGATCACTGAATTTTCCGCCAAAATCCGCGTAGGCCCGCCAGTCGATGACGAAGAAGATTATGCATTCCCGACCTGGGCAGGGGTGATTCCGCTGCAGATTACGGTCGGTGGGGCAATTCGTGACGAACGTTGTGAGCAAGAGCTGCCCGCCTACCTGCGGAACTACTCCCGCGAGCCGCAGCAGAAATCGTCATCCTGAGCGAACGTAAGGGGCGATGCATTTTGTCCGCGCCGGAGGACAGAGGTCGTTGGTTTCGCTCGGCAGAAGATACCGGAGGGATAATCTAAGACCGACCTACGGCAGTAGCAGCAACTTCCCCGTAGTCCGGCGTGCCTCCAAATCGCGGTGCGCCCGTTGCGCCTCCGCCAGCGGGTATGTGTGTTCAATCCGCAGTTTGAGCTTGCCGTCGCGAATCATGTC
>Ga0302180_10001458_pt1 | contig 18907 bp, 17 predicted proteins | sample I_Palsa_E3_2_FD_200575 | JGI IMG/M metagenome (GOLD analysis project Ga0302180, IMG submission 200575) | Peat permafrost microbial communities from Stordalen Mire near Abisko, Sweden - I_Palsa_E3_2 | ecosystem: Environmental > Terrestrial > Soil > Palsa > Peat permafrost | place: Sweden... | reverse complement strand
GATCAGCGCAGAGGTCCCGGAGAGCGCGGAGCTCGCCGAGAAGGAAGCCATTGGCGCTTCGCGCAAAGTGCAGGAAGGAACATCGTTCTTCGTGTTTGTCTGGTGATGCCCCATGATGGCGGCCATCTCGCGTCGCTCCGCTCGTGGCACGAAGGTTCTGTGATGATTGACGAACTTCCCGGACGGACGCCGGGACGGACGACGCGGACAGACGCGCCCAGCTCGGCGTTCTTGTTTGATCGCGCGGTTCAGACCTACGGCGACGCCGCCTTCGGTCATCACGCTCCAACGGTTCCGTGGATCATGGGCACACGGCAAGAGCAGTTGCGGGAGGCACCGCCACCAGGCGGCAGCGGCGGGTCAGGCGCAGCGTCGACCAAGTATGCTATCTGCATCGGATCATCTGAGTAGTATCCGAGTCTGCTTCGTTGCCATTGCGTCGCCCACATCGGAGGAAGCAGCGAGCAAATCCCGCTTGCTGACAGACCACCGGAGGACACGACATGCTCAGATTATGGCTGGCGGCCACGGTCGTGGCGATGATGACCGGCGTTGCCGTAGCGCAACCTGCGTCGTCGATTGGATCCACCGGACCGCAGCAACCGGGTGCCCGAGAATCAGACATGACTTCGACCGGATCAGCTGGGCCGACCCGGTTCTTAGGCTCGATGGCACCCTCCACTCCGGGTCCCGGCAGTCAGTACCTGCCGACCGAGGGTGGTGATGCCACGACGATGCTTGTTCCGGGTCAACCTCCCAAGCTGATGTCGACACCGGAGTAGGATGGCTTCGTTCTGGTGCCCGCCGGGGGAGTCGAACCCCCACGCCATCTCGGCTGCGGATTTTAAGTCCTGCCAGTGAATGTATAACATATTGATTCATATAATAAAAATGACATTGTAGATAGTGCCTGTGCTAATTTCTGTGCTAAAAAAGCATCTAGCTCCGCTCTCGCCGGACCTTCGGTGGCTAACGTCTGGTGTGATGTGGCGGCGAAATGCCCGCAAAATCCTGGATAGGGCGAGCAACATTTCCCGGCGATGGTAGCCCACATTCGGCCGATGTCAAGCCGCTAGCGCAGATCATTCACGTGGTCCGCGAACCTGCGATTCACAGCGTTCCAACGGACAATCCGGCGAATTCTGTCGATGCCTTGGGCATTACGCAGGGTCGCGCCGCCGATCTCGGTACGTGCACCGGCTACCATATCGCGGCTAATCAGCGAACGGCGACTCTAGTTCATCGAGCAAATCGGGTGTTGTTACGCGGCGTGTTCACCCGCGTGCTGATGCGCAAGGCCCTCAACACGCCCTCCGCCGCGGGACGTAGCAGTGCGGCCGGATCGCCATCCGCCTCACCAATCACACCTCTCGAGACTCTTCCGACGTGAATTGGGTGAAACCCCAGGCGCTTGGCGCCAGCGAAACCTGTCTGACGCCCAAGCAGAGGCGCGCAGCAGCCGATCGCGGGCCAGCCGATCCATCAGCGCAGGCCTTGCGATTCGACCTTCCGGACATAGCCGCCGCGAGGGATCGTGTCGGGCTGAACTCGGAAGCATCGCCTCCAGGGAGGGCAGGATGCTGGGACCATCGGCGTCAGCCCTGCGGCCACCCCCTAGCGCCATAGCCGAGCTCTAGTCGGAACGACACCGATCACAGCAATCGGAGAAGAATTTCGGGATTCCTGGAAAAGCACAGCCGCGATTTCGTCAGTAAGGCCATCATCATGAGCGCTACCGCTTGCCCAGCATTGTCGAGCTTTCAACTGGCGTGGCCTACAACTCACCGTACTCATGAATGATCAGCGTCGTGAATGAAGACATCGACTTCCAACGCCAAACCTGCTTCCCACCACCAAGAGGTTTGATCATGTCCGTAATTTCCGTGTCCCGACGCAGCGCCCTTGCCATCTCGGCAGCCGCGGGTGCCTCCAGCCTGTTTCCCGCAACGTCGCGCGCTGCAGCCGAAGACAACGCAATCCGCCCGTTCCGCATCAACGTTCCGGAAGAGTCGCTCGTTGACCTCCGCCGACGCTTGGCGACGACACGGTGGCTCGGCCGAGAAACCGTCTCTGATCAATCCCAGGGCGTGCAGCTCGCAACGATGCAGAAGCTCGTCCAGTACTGGCAGACGGACTACGACTGGCGAAAGGTTGAGGCGCGGCTGAATGCCTTGCCGCAATTTGTGACTGAAATCGATGAGCTCGACATTCAGTTCGCGCACATCCGCTCTCGTCACGCGAACGCCCTGCCGCTGATCATGACACATGGTTGGCCCGGCTCGATCATAGAGCTCCTGAAGGTCATTGGCCCGCTGACCGATCCGACTGCCCACGGCGGACGTGCGGAGGACGCCTTCCATCTGGTTTTGCCCTCGCTGCCGGGCTATGGCTTCTCGGGCAAGCCGGAGAGCACGGGGTGGGGCTTTCCCCGCATCGCCCGCGCCTGGGCCGTGCTGATGGAGCGCCTGGGATACCAGCGCTACGTATCCCAGGGCGGGGACCATGGATCGGTCGTATCGGACGTAATGGCGCGTCAAGCGCCTCCGGGACTACTTGGCATCCACGTCACCATGCCGGCGACAGTGCCAAAGGACGTTGCGAAGGCGCTGAACGACGGCGATCCGGCGCCGTCCGGGTTGTCCGGTGCGGAGAAGGCTGCGTTCGCGCAACTCGATGCCTTCTACAAGAAGGGTTGCGGCTATGCCGCCATGATGGTCACCCGCCCGCAAACCTTGGGTTACGGGCTGGCGGATTCGCCTGCCGGCCAGGCTGCCTGGATGTATGACAAGTTCGCCGCCTGGACGCAGAGCGGCGGCGAGCCCCAGCGGGTACTCACGCTGGACGACATGCTCGACGACATCTCACTCTACTGGTTGACGGACAGTGCGACCTCTGCTGCGCAGCTCTATTGGGAGAACAACGCCAACAACTTTAACGCGGTTGATATCTCACTCCCGGCGGCCATCACAGTCTTTCCGGGTGAGATCTATCGCACGCCACGAAGCTGGGCCGAGCGCAGTTATCACAAGCTCATCTATTGGCATGAAGCCGAAAAAGGCGGTCACTTCGCAGCGTGGGAACAGCCACAAATCTTTGCGACCGAAATCCGAGCTGCATTCCGATCGCTACGCTAACGTTGCCCGAGCGCGCGAGCAATCACGGCATCGAACTCAACTCGGCCCTGGTGCGCCCGCGAGCGAGGCCAGGGCCCGGACGCCCGGTTCGGGCGGTCGCAGTTTTTGGCCAGGAGGCCAGTATGACCCAATTCGAAAAGGTGCTATACACCGCCCGAACCCGCACCGCGGGTGGTCGAGATGGCAGCTCCCGCAGTTCCGACGGCCGTCTCGACGTCAGGCTCTCGACTCCTGGCACCTCCGGCGGTGGCACCAATCCGGAACAGCTCTTCGCGACTGGCTGGTCTGCCTGCTTCATCAGTGCGATGAAGATCGAGGCGGGCAAAATGAAGATCACTCTCCCGATTGACCTGACCATCGATGCGGAAGTGGATCTGGGCACGACGCGGGGCACTTATGGGCTCGCGGCTCGCCTCAACGTCAGCCTGCCGGGTATGGAGCGCGACATTGCCAGGACCCTGGTGGAAGCCGCGCACCAGGTGTGTCCGTACTCCCGCGCCACGCGCGGGAACATGGACATCGTAATCAACATCCTCTGAGCGGGACATGTTAACGACCTGATCTGCTTGCACTGATCGGGCAGGTCAGGGAGTTGGCCACCAGCAATGCCGCACGTCATGGCGCGGTAGTACCAATCAGGGGTCGACCGAAGCGTGACGATTCGCTGCCTACCGTCGTTGGCGGAAAGCTTCAGCAATCCTGGAAGACTCTCGCCCCAATACCGAAGATAAGGAGACCTTAAGATGTCTACAGTCGAAACGACCGACGAGATCAACCATCAACGCTAACGCTTCTTTGATACCGTGGCCACGGCCGTCGCCGCCGCCCAGATCGGTCTGATCGGTCCGGCAAAGGCACAACCCAGTGTTAATCGGCGGTGGTAGTCGCAATCAGGCCCGGATCAAACACATCGTTTGCCTCAATGAAGCAGATCGATGCGGGTCTGCTGAACGTGGGATATGCCGCAGCCGGTCCCGCCGATGGTCCTGCGGTCATCCTTCTGCACGGCTGGCCCTTCGGCATTCACAGCTATGTCGATGTCGCGCCTTTGCTGGCATCGGCGGGCTACAGGGTCATCGTCCCGTATGTGCGTGGCTGTGGCACGACGCGCTTCCTTTCAAGCGTAACGTTCCGCAATGCCCAGCAGTCGTCGGTCGCGCTCGTTACCATCGCTATGATCGATTCGCTCAAGATCGAGAAGGCGATCATTGGCGGATATGACTGGGGGGGTGGACCGCCGACATCATCGCGGCCCTCTGGCCAGAGCGTTGCAAGGCCTTGGTTTCCGTGAGCGGTTATTTGATCGGCAGCCCCGAAGCCAACGAGGCGCCATTGCCGCCAAAGGCCGAGTACCAGTGGTGGTACGAATATTATTTTACCACGGCGCGCGGCGTGCTTGGCTACGCCAAATACCAGAGCGATTTCGCGAAGCTCATTTGGCAGATTGCTTCGCCGAGATGGGAATTCGATGATGCCACGTTCGACCGCACCGCGGCGTCGTTCAACAACCCGGACTACGTTGCAATCGTGATTCACGATGACCGCCGGCGGCTCGGTCTGGCCGAAAGCGAGTCGAAATATGACGGCCTGGAAAAGCGGCTTGCCGAAGCTCCGGTCATCACCGTGCCCACGATCACCCTTGAACGCGATGCCAACGGTGCACCACACGGAGATGGCGATGCGAATTCCTATCGCAAGAAATTCGCGGGCAAATACGCGCACTGGATCATCGGGGGCGGCGTCGGTCACAATCTGCCTCAGGAAGCTCCGCAAACCTTTGCCCAAGCGGTCGTTGACGTAGACAGATTCTGATTGAACACGGCTATTCTACGCGCTTCGGGCGGCTGACCGTCTGCGCGGGGCGCCGACCATTCTGCAGCAGGACGAAACACAGAAAACCGCTTGTGCCGGCATGGGATCACGAATCGGACGGTTATGCCCGCAGCGATGCCGCTATCTCTTCAACCCGGTGAATAAGATGGGCTAGTCCAAGGTCGCCAACAGGCGTTCGGCGGCCTTCAGATCCGTCGTAGCCTCACCCTCTGCGAATTTCTCGAATACCGGCCGCAACAGCGCCCTGGCGCTATCGGATCGCCCCTGCGCCGCCAACAGCGCCGCCAAATCGACTGCCGTGCGCAGCTCCCACGCCCGCGCGCCCTGGTAGCGGCTTAATTCAAGGGACTGCCTGAAGCACGTTTCTGTATCGTTACTACTCGGGTGTGGCATTGACAGAAGCATGCCGCCCTTTACACGCAGCAACTCCGGCTTGTAGGCGAGGTCTCCGTTTGTCTCGACCAGTCGGATCGTTCCGTCGATCAGAGCGAGTGAGATATTGAACGGCGTGGTCAGTAGCTCGTAATGCGCCGCGTGGAGCTCCACCAGACCGGCTTTCAGGCTCTCAACTCCTCCTTTTGCGTCGCCCCGGCAGATGGCCAACTGACCTGCGTAACCACGTCCGAGCGCAAGAAAGGGCCCCAGCGAGTAGGACCGAGCGTGGGACATGAACCACTCAAGGTGCTCTTCGGCGCTGTGCAGATCGTCGGCCCAGAGGAACACCGTAACAGCCCAGCTCAGAACGACGGATAGCGTGACTGGGTGGTCCACGGATGCGGCGTTCTTAACGTTCTGGCGTGCCCGGTCCAAACCCTGAGCCGGATGGCCTAGCAACCAAAGAGTCCTTGCCAAGTGCGCGGCGCCGATACTGTAGCCATCCCAGCCAAGATAGGTCGCGGTGGTCCGCTGGGAGCCCGGCCCATGACTTAATGCTGCTTCAAGTTCCTCGCGGGCGCGGCTTTGATCGCCCGTAAAATGAAGTGCGAGCCCCAAAAGGCAATGGGATAACGCGAGAGCCGCCGGATCGCCGATGGACCTGGAAATGGGGAAGCTGCGCTTGCCGTAGAGGAGGGCAGTTTTGAAGTTTCCGATGCGGAGGTAGAACATCTGCAGCGGGCCGAGAAGCCGCATTTGGTTGAGCGCGTCGCCACGTTCCTCGGCAATCAAGAGGCTTCGCTCCAAGGCCACCCGCGCGGCTTCGCTTTCTCCGCGCGTTAACATCGCTGACAAGCCCAACGCCGCTTGAAGGTGCATCTCCTCGCGGCCTTCGCAGCCTGCATCGTCGAGCGCGAGAAGCGCTCGTTCCGACCAGCGATGACATTCCGTCAGAAGAGACATCGCCAGGAAAACGGGGGCGGCGGCGGCGGCAAGTCCGACGCCGATTCTAGCATTGCCATTGACCCCGAAGCACCATTCCAGAGCCGCGCGCACATTGCCAAGATCGGTCAGATGGAGCGCCCGCTCGGCCGCATTCGACCACTCCGACCCCGACTGCTCCAGCCATTGCCGGTAGTGCGCTGCATGGCGCGCGGCCAGGTCGGCCCATTCAGCTTGGTCAATACGCGTTGCGAGAACATAATCGCGCGTCGTGTCCAAGAGCCTGTAACGCATCGTTGCACTTGTACGATTGGTCGCGACCATCGACTTGGCGACCAGACTTTCCATGGCGCCAAGGACGAGCATTTGGTCGATGCTCGGGCTCGTCAGCACCGCCAGTGCCGCACCGAGCGTGAAATCTCCGACGAACACGGCGAGATGCCGCAGCACCTGCTGTTCCAGTCGGGTCAGCAGATCATAACTCCAGTCCAGCGTCGCTTTCAGAGTCTGTTGGCGCGGAGGAGCGGTGCGCTGACCCTGCCACAACAGGGATAGCCGCTCGTCCAGCAGCGCGGCGGTCTGCTGCAGTCCATAGGCCTCGACTCGCCCGGCTGCCAACTCAATCGCCAGTGCCACACCGTCAAGCCTTCGACAGATGCGCGCCACCGTCGCGGCGTCTGAGTCATTGAGATCCAAACGGGCTCCACTCGCTGCCGCGCGTTCCACGAACAGTTGGACCGCCGGGTACGTCAAAGCGACCGCTGCAGTGAGTCCCGAATCGTCTGGCGGAAAGGCAAGCGGCTCCAGTCTATGGACATGCTCACCCTCCACCCTGAGAGCCTCGCGGCTCGTTGCCAGGATGTGGACCTGAGATGCGGCTATAAAAATGCTTGCCGCCAGGACCGCAGCCGCCTCTATGAGATGTTCGCAATTATCAAGAATGAGGAGGATCCGCTTGTCCCGTAGATAGGCGATCAGGGAGGGTGTGGCATCGTCAGACTGAACCGACAGCCCGAGCATGGACGCCAGCGACGTAGCTGCCAGCCTGGGATCGCTCAGCGCCCCGAGATCCACGAAAAGGACGACGCCCGCGAAGGTCTTGATCAGGTAATGCCCAACCGCCACTGCGAGAGTGGTTTTGCCAACGCCGCCAGCGCCCACAATCGTAACGAAGCGCACCGCGACCAGGTCAGTTGAAAGCGTCAGAACGCCATCGGCCCGTCCGACCATTCGGGCCAAACGGCTTGGGACGTTGGCGGCCGGAAAGCCGGTTGCAACCGGAGAACGCACATTGTCGCGATCGCTCGACCGCGTAACCGGTGCGACAAAGCAGTAGCCGCGGCCGGCCAGGGTGGTAATGTATCGTGCGCCGTCCTTTCCATCGCCCAGCGCCTTGCGCAAGCCGGCAATGTGAAACCGCAGACTGCCTTCACTGACGGTAACGTCCGGCCAGACCTGCGTCATCAGGTCTCGCTTGTCGATCGGCTGGTTGTGGGAGGAGACGAGTGCAATCAGAGTGTCGAGCATGCGCTCACCCAATTGGAGGCGAGCGCCATTTCTCGTGAGAAGTCTCTCGCTTGCCACCAAGGTGAACGGACCGAACGAGATTACATCCCTGGTTTGCCCTGCCGGCTCCGTCATGGCACTATCTTCCATAATGGCCTGATCGCACCGTGTTGTAGGGCAAGGACTAGCGCCGCACTACCAGGACCACGGAAGACCCCGTTTCATTTTGGGTGCCGCGTCCCCGCGCGTTGCGGCGAGCCGTCGGGTCGCTGATACCGACCGTTCGGATCGATGGCGACTCACGTTGACGCATCCGGTTCGTCAGGTTTGGCCTGCTAATCCGCGCTGGCAAATCGATTGGGCAATCCGCGAGCCGACCGCGCTCCTCAAATTGGGACGGGTTGACTTCGGGCTGGTCGGGCTGTTCGAGCTTGTCACCGATTCAGGCATCGTCTGAAAATGTCCGCTGTCGAGGCATGGACCGTGCCAACTGGGTTTCCGGGATGGTGAAGGTTTTCGGATGCCGCCTGCCTTCACCACGAAGTCCGTTATCCGCATATCCATATCCGCCTATTCACCCGTCGTGCCACCCTTCATACGAATTGGTTCGACCACACCTCTTGCGAGTAACGCGGTTCGCGCCGGCCGATTCTGCCACGGTTCCCACTTCACCCTCCCGGCCTTTCTGTTGGCCCCTGGTGGCGTTAACAAGCGGGCGTCCCGTGATGCCGCTCGACGTCGCGGAACTACGGCCATGACTCACTTCTGCACGGGGGTCGACCAGGTTTCGCCGACGCCAAATATTTGCGGCCTCGCCCGAGAAATCCCAGAAGGCTTGGAGCGATGCGCTTGGTTCGCGAAACCGCATGCGACTGCGATCTCAATGAGCGGATCCCGCGGGGCCAGCATCTGCTTTTGAGCCCGTGTAAACCGCAACCGCATGATGCAGCCATGCGGCGAACCCCCGAACTACTCTTTGAAGGCGCGGCAGAAATAGCTCGTGCCTAGACTAAGATATTTCGCCAGTTGTTCCACCAGCATCGAACGATCCTGGTGCTCCCTGATGTATTGGTCCACACGGTGCTGCTGCCGCGGTGCCAAGCCGCCGCGAGCGAGTGCGTCTGTAGCTTGGGTTCGCAGCGTGAAGAGTGCCACCAACTGCAAGGCCGCTGCGTGCGTAGCCTTCAGACACGATCGCTCGAAAGCAGGCCCTTCCGTCGGGCCCCGGGGCGAACACGGTTATCGACGGCAAGTTACGGCAATCCTGGAAAAGCGCAGCCTCAGTCCCGAAGGTAGATTAATTGGTGTGGAGGAAAGGAGCCAAGGAGATCCTCGCCTCCGCCGACGCGACAGCACGACCGGAGGCTCGCAACGAACATCGCAACACTATGGTCGATAAGCCCGCCGATATCGTTCTAGTCATGAAGAGAGTGCTTGACGCGCGAGGGCCGACGATCGTCGGCGACCGTGTGGACGACCGCGGCCATCATGAGCTTTTCGAGGTGCCTGACGAAAGCCGAAGTCACCAACGCCATATTTGCGATGGGCGCCTCTCGTCACACGAATGAAGGGAATAGCTATGAGCCAAGTTGCCAGACGCCTTGAGGAACTGGGCATCACGCTGCCGCATCCGGTCGCGCCGATCGCCAATTATGTACCCTTCGTACGCACCGGAAACCTATTGTTCATGTCCGGCCAGCTCTGCCTCGTCGATGGTGTCCCTGTCGCCAAAGGCAAGCTAGGTCCGCAGGTTACCGTCGAGGAGGGCCAGGCTGCCGCCCGGGTCAGCGCGATCAATCTGCTGGCACAGGTCAGAGTCGCCCTGGGCGATCTCGACAAGGTGGTGCGCGTCGTGCGGCTCGGCGGGTTCATCAGTTCGGCGCCAGACTTTCCCGGCGCGTCCACGGTGATGAACGGCGCGTCGGACCTCATGGTGGAAGTGTTCGGCGATAGGGGCCGCCATGCCCGCTCCGCCGTTGCCGTTCCGGTGCTTCCGGCCGACGCAGCAATCGAAGTCGAGGGTACGTTCGAAGTATCGTGACCTGGGTCATTGCGGAGTGCATGATTTCCGGACGCAGAAGAAGCTGACGGCGATTTTTCAGCACGAAGGAATCAGGTCATGACGAATCAATCGCGCCGCGGTGCCTCGGTCAAAGCCGCCGAACTTGCAGGGGAAGGTACTTCCTCGACCACCGTGACGGCATCTGTACCCTCGGCCCGCAAGCCTCATTGCGCTACGGAATCGGAGTGGGACTACCGCACGATCAAACAGCTCGGAGAAGCATTGCGGACCCGTAGGATTTCTGCTTCGGAGCTAGTAAATCACACAATCGATCGAATTGAAGTGTTGGACCAGCACCTTAATGCCATTGTCGTGCGCGACTTTGAGCGCGCGAGACTGGCGGCCGCAGCGGCCGATGCCGCACTGGCCCGCGGTGAGTGGCGGCCGCTGCTTGGCATCCCAATGACGGTCAAAGAAGCCTTCAACGTTGCTGGACTGCCGACCACCTGGGGTCACCCTCAGTTCAAAGACTTTGTGCCGAGAGAAGACGCAGTTGTCGTTTCCCGGGTGAAGAGCGCGGGCGCCGTCTTGCTCGGCAAGACCAATGTGCCTGTGGACCTTGGAGATTTCCAGAGCTACAACGACATCTACGGAACGACAAACAATCCGTGGGACGTCGGCCGCTCCCCGGGCGGCTCGTCGGGCGGGTCCGCCGCGGCGCTCGCTGCCGGCTTTGGACCGCTGTCGTTCGGATCAGACATTGGTGGCTCATTGCGCGTCCCCGCACATTTCTGCGGGGTGTACGCGCACAAACCCACTCTCGGTCTGGTGCCGTTTCGCGGCTATGGCCCGCCGCCATTCCCACCATCGCCACGCGGCAGCGACATTGCCGTACTTGGCCCGATGGCCAGAACCGCCGCCGATCTCGCCCTGGCGCTCGATGTGATCGCGGGTCCGGACGAGGAGGGCGCGGGAATCGCCCATCGGTTGGCGCTGCCTCCGACACGGCACGACAATCTCAAAGGCTTCCGTGTTCTCGTCATCGACACCCATCCCCTCATGCCAACAGACAGTGCGGTGCGCGTCGCCATCGATCGATTGGCGGAGCGGCTCGCCAAAGCATGCGCCAGGGTCGCGCACGGCAATGCTTTGCTGCCGGATCTCGCGGAGTCCGCGCGGCTCTATATGAGGCTCCTCGCGTCCAACAAAAGTGCAGGCCTGCCGGTCGATCATTATGAGGCGACACAATGTCTGGCCACGTCCCTTGCGCCGGGTGACAACAGCCTCGGGGCCGAGCGCACGCGCGGAACGGTCATGAGCCATCGCGATTGGATCGTGGCTGACGTGACGCGTACGCGGCTCCAGCAACAATGGAGCCAGCTCTTTCGCGAATGGGATGTCGTGCTCTGCCCGGCGGCCGCGGTGCCGGCCTTCCCGCACGACCATTCGCTGCCGATTGAGGCGCGACACCTTGAGATAGACGGAAAAGCGTACCCCTTCCTTGATGCGTGCTTCGTATGGGCAGACCCTTCCACTACGTGCGGCCTCCCAGCGACCTCGGCGCCAATCGATCGTTCGCCGACCGGTTTGCCGATCGGGGTACAAATCATCGGGCCTCACCTTGAGGATCGCACGACAATCGCCTTTGCGGAGCTACTTGAGCGAGAGTTCGGAGGGTTCATACCACCCCCCGGTTATGCGGGGTCATAGCCGGCAAGTGAACACGCGCCGAACCAGCGGCTTCACCGCAGCCCGAAGTCGGGCCGACGGCTCAACCCAATGGACGTCGTGTCCGCGAAGCCTCAGCGCGGCGACAATTTTCTCCAACGATGCGAGCGGTACGAGGTGATGGCATGCATGCGTACTGGGGCGCCCTGGGAATTATCGTACTTGGGCTGGGGCTGGTCGATGTATTTCTGACCGCGCTGAACTACGACGAGTCCGGCTTCATCGCGGTCCGCCTCTGCGGGCTGCAATGGCGCTGCCTTCGCGGAATCACCAGGCGACTGCCACGACGGTGGCGCCCGCTCGCGCTTCGCCAGGTTACCGGGCTAAACATCATGCTCGCTATGACGTTTTGGCTGGGGTCTGTCATCGCCGGATACGGACTGATCTACTACAGCCAGATGGTCGAGACCAATTTTCAATACAATGGTCGCAACCTCGCGGCGGGATTGTTCGCTGCAATGTACTTCAGTGCTGCCCAGCTCGCGACGGTGGGCACCTCTCAGATCAGCCCAGAGACTGGCGCGCTTCGCGCCCTGAGTGTTTTGGAAACCCTGACAGGCGTGGGGTTAGTCACGCTGATTCTAACGTTTCTGCTTGGCGTGTACCAGGTCATACGTGACCTGCGGGCGCTCTCATCCAACTTCGTCACTGCTGAGGGCGGTGTCGACGATCCGGTCGTCAGCCTCGGCCCGTACTTCTCGTACGTTGAGCTCAGCTGCCTTGACAACCATCTGCGCTCGATTTCCGAAAGTTTCTGGTCTTACGTCGATGGACTTCGCCAGCATCATATGGCATATTATTTTCAGAGCGGACGGGATCAATTTTCGTTGCCGCACGCGTTGCATATGTTGGGTCAGTGGCTCGCCGTGCTGCGTTGGGGATTGCCTACGAATCACTCCTTATCCGCCCAACCGTTACTCACACAGTTGAGCTTCCAATTCGAGCAGTTCGCCGATTATTTGCAAGATCAAATCGGCTGGACAAACACCGCGGCACCGCAGGCCGTTCCATTCGATTGCTTCTCTACAGCCTACTCGACGGGCGATGCGACGTCGGACCGATGGCTCGGTCGCTTCTTGCGGCTCAATCGAGATATGGCTCGGCTGGCACGGCTTGAACTCGCAGTCGACCCGCGGGAGGCGCATCTGCGCTACCAACAATGGTTGCCCTTTGCTTATCGCGCCGAACAACTAACAACTGCTGTGAGCTGGGATCTCGACTATCAGCCGACGGTTCATGGTGGCGCGGCCGATCAAACCATCGTACAAATCAAGCACGATCTGTAATTACTTACCCCGGTCGGTGGTGGGGCAGCCGATGGTAGCTGCCGGGTGGTCCCGGGCTTCGCCGTGGCCGATTTGGCTCTCGAAAATGCCTGACGACCGCGCAAATATTCCACTGATGCACGGCTGGAAGTTCTTCGCCCAAGCTCGATCCGCTACGGGGAGGCAGACATCGAGGCGCGCGCAGTCGGTTGGACGTCGTCGTACTCGCCGGTACGTTACGGCGTTTCCGAAAATACCCCGAGATTCGTCGACGCCCGCTTCGTGAACCACTGCAACCATCGCCCACTGGCGGTAGCCAACAGTAATCTTGACGCCGAATATCATTGCGGTGTCATCATAGGCCCGACCGTCTGTGATTGATATTGCCGCGATGATGCGCGTTGACGATGCTGCATATTGCGCTTCGCCGGAGAGCGGCTTGAGCGCGGGGACTGATGGGCGACCCCGCGCGGCCTGAGTGGAGTCGGCGATCGGATTTTCGTAGAATAATTGGGCGACCATGGCCGAGTCGAGATAAGCGCGAACGCGCACGATTTTCTCGCGCCTGAAAAAGACGACCCAGCAGTAGTGGTTGTCGAACCGCATGCCGTTCTTGGCTATCGCCAGGGAGTGAAGCTCGACAACGGCATGATCATCCTTGACAATGAGGTGCTCCACGTGTAGCCGAGCGCCTTGTGAAGGCACTTGGCCCAACTTGGTGAAGGTGCCAGCGATAAAGTCCACTTTGCTGCGATAATGGCCGGCAAGCGGATGAGTGCCCATCACGGTCCAGTCGACGTCGTCGTCGACATGTTCGAAAAAGGCCGCTCCATCGCCGTTTTCGAGACCTTTAAATATCTCACGAACATATTCGGGGGGACACTCATGGGCTTTCTCCATGATTGACCTGGCGATGTGGATCAGATTCTGCGCTTGTCTGACTTATGTCGGGCCGATCGGGCATCGAGGAATCTCGGCGGAACAACTCTCGGTTCGTTCCGACGGGACCGTTCGTCCAGTTTGGCGATGAAGCTGTCAGCGGTCTTCTACGTACAAACCGCCGCTTATCTACAACTACTCAATCCCGTTGTGTCGGTATGACCGCCCGCTCGGCTGCCCGTGCCAGAAGCGATCTGTACGCTTGCTGTCTGGCCCGCAACAAGGCGGACATCGCGGGGGATATAGTCAAGCTGGACCCGTACCGGCACGCGCTGCGCCAGCCGCACCCAGGTAAAGATTGGATTCACGTCGGCCAGTCCCGATTGCCCGCGCGTCGCGTTGGCGACGGTGATGCCGCGTGCGATGCTGGCAATATGACCCTGTAATACGACGAATCGCTCCGAGATTCGTCTCCTCAAAGTAGGCGTCCACCCAGTACGAGTCGGCGTTGATGAGGGAGATCGAGTTCTGCCCGGCGGTCGCGTAATCGCCAAGCTGTACCTGGAGATTGGTAACGTAGCCGTCGACTGGGGAGCGGATCGCCGTACGCTCCAGATTGACGCGCGCACGAGCCAGATTGGCAACGGCTTCGCGCTGCGCCGCCTCCGCGGTGATCGCCTTGGATCGGTAGATCTGCTCTTCCTCAGACGAGACCTCTAGCGTCGTCAGGTTGGCGCGCCGTACCGCCTCCCGCTCGGCGTTCTCTGCATTCGCACGCGCTTGATCTGCCGCGGCCTGTGCCTGGTCCACGGCAAGTGCGTAATCGGTCGGGTCAACCGTCATCAGTAGGTCGCCTTTATGTACAAACTGGTTGTCAACGACGGGCAACTGCACGATGCGACCAGAGACCTCCGGCGCGATAGTGACCACATAGGCGCGCACCGCGCCGTCGCGAGTCCAGGGCGCTGCCATGTAAGCCTGCCACGCCCCCCACACACCAATGCCGGCCAGCACCAATGCGATTAACGTTACCAGGACCGGGACCGTGCGCAGTCTGCTCACCGGCGGGTCGCCGCGGGTGACGGACGGTACAGGTGGGAGTTCGCCGGCTTGCGTCCTCACCTGAACGTCGACGTCCGCCATCATGTGCCGATGCTCCCGGCGACGAGTACGATCGCCGACAGCAGAACCAGATAGACGGCGAACAGGAACAGGGCCGGGTGCCAGACGTAGCGCAGCAGCCCAAATCGATCGGCGAAACGCCGTACCGGGATGAGCAGCACCCAGGCGCCAACGATCATTGGTGCAATTGGCGCAACGTACGTGCCGAGCAGGTTGAGTTCCGCGTATCTCATGACTGCACCTTGGCGTCGAAGAAGCTGGCGTGTCGGGTAAGCGAGTCGGCGATAGAGAGCGTCGTGCCGCGCGCACGTAACCGAAGTCTCGCGCCGGGCCAAGAAGTGGGCAGCGCCGCGAGTACCCGGTCGAGACGATCTAATTCACGGATCGCGGCACTGCTGTCGCCGGCGGCGATCGCTGACGTCACGGCTTCCAATTCGGCGACGCAGGCGAAGCGCGGCACGATGCGACGTAGACGGATGATTTCGTTGCCGACCGACAGAACCGCCGTCATTCGCGCAGCGTGCAGCGTATCAGCCGAGTCGGGGATCGCGGCGAGTCGGGCATAGACCCGCCCGTCCCAATTTGCTGGCGAATGCGCCGGCCTGCCGTGCATCAGGCGGCGCAGGTCGCGCAGGGTCAGTGCGAGCAGCCGCCGCACCCTCATGTCCGGTGGCATCGGCGGCAGCAGCCGCATTGCCAGCATGGCAAAACCAACACCGGCGAGTAACGGAATCGCCGAATTAAAAAACTGCCCCGGATCGTAGACCTCCGGGTTAGATGGGCGAAGCAGTGCAATGAAAATTGCCCCCAGGGCGGCGAACAAGGGCTGCTGCCATGGCCGTGATGACAGTGCTCCGGCCGGTATCAGCACAAGGCCAAGCACCGCGCACAGGCCGACGAAGCTCGACTGGCGCGGCAACACTGCGAAGGCGATGAAGGCGGCGGAGACAGCGGCAAAGGAAATGCCGATCAGGTAGCTTCTGGCGTCGGCGTAGGCAGCATCCGCGCGCGGCGCGAATAACGTGATCCCGATCGTTGTAAATATGACGAATTCATCTCCGCCTGGCCATGCGGTCCAGATCCAAATCAGCTCAGCGGCACAAATCGTCAAAAACGCGCGCATAGCGTTGATCAGCGCGGGCAGCATGTCAGCTACGCGCAGCCGCGCGGCGCGCAATGGTGTCAGTACCGGCCAGGGATGATTGAGAACCAGCACGCTATGAATGGCGCGGCCAAGTGCAAGGAGGCCGTCGGCGGTGCGATCGCAGAGCAGCCGCGACAACGGGGTTTCGGCGCGGCACGCCACCAGCCTGCGCACCGCGATCCAGATCGCGGCACGCATTGTAGGCAGGTCGTTCTGCCAGCGCACCCGGTCTCCGATTGTTTCGGGCGTAGCGAGTATCTGCGGCAGGCAGTTCTGCACTTGGGCCGCTTCACGGGCTGCGCCGGAAGTCCGCTCCAGTTGGTTGGCGATCGAACGCCATGCCGTGAGCGCGACGAACAACCTGTCCGCCGCGGCTTGCAATTCCCGTGTTCGCAATGGTACGCTAGAAATCTCACCCGATGCTTGGTCGATCACACTACCGAGCCCGGCGACCCGCCCAATCATTGACCGTCGTGCCGTTCGCGATTCCATCTGTGCCGGACCGGTGAGTTGCAGCGCACGCATGAGGCCAACGGCAATGTCGGCCGTAACACCGGAAAGCAACGTCGCGAGCCGCTGGCGCGCGCCGCCGAAATCGGTCAAGGCGAGCACCAGCCCGGCGCAGATGATCCCGATGCCAATCTCCGTTCCGCGAACGAGAGCGAGGTTGTACGCGTCGCCGTTGATACCGCCCACCGAACCGAGTTCGTCACCGGCGATAATAGCGGTCGTGATCGCGGCAAGGGCGGCGGCGTAGGAGGCAAAGTTGCGCAACAGCGTCGCGGCAAGCGCGCAGATGCCGCCCCAAAGCGCGAGGCCGAACAGGAAGCCGGCGCGGCTTTGTGGAAAGCACGCGCTCAGGGCGACCGCCGCGATGGCACCGATCACCGTGCCGACCAGGCGGAACCAGCCTTTGCGCAGCGATGCGCCGAGCACAGGTTGGCAGACGACGGCAGCCGTCGTGCCGGCCCAGTACGGATTGTCGAGCTGCAGCCAGAACGCCACAAACAGCGCCAGGCAGACGGCGGCCCAGAGGCGGATGCCATAGAGCAGTGCGGGCAGGACAGGACGAAGCCAATGGCCGAGTACAGGCGTGGCGTGGCGAACGCTGCCGACTGAGGATGCGCATGCGCTCGCCATCAGTGGCCACCGATCTCCGTCGGCGGCATATGCGCCGTGATCGTGAGAACCGTCATGTGGAGGCAGGCAACGGTGGTCATGGCGTCATGCCTTTAGGAGGCTGGAATGTGCTGCCCCGCGGACCGTATATGGCGGTCCGCGGGGCCAAGCAGGCTAACGGCGATCAAAAACGATCAACGTCGACCACAGCCTGAGCGAACGCTTGCGGGGCTTCCTGGGGCAGATTGTGACCCACGCCGCCACCGATGATCCGGTGCTCGTACTGACCCGAGAACATCTTGCGATAGGCGTCGCCGTCCGCGTGCGGCGCGCCATTGGCATCACCTTCAAGGGTGACGGTGGGTACTCTGATGACCGGACTTGCGGCAAGCCGCTTCTCCAGAGCATCGTATTTCGACTCGCCTTCAGCCAGGCCGAGCCGCCAGCGGTAATTATGGATCACGATGGCAACGTAGTCCGGGTTGTCGAAGGACGCCGCCGTGCGATCGAACGTCGCATCCTCGAACTCCCACCTCGGCGAAGCGGTCTGCCAAATAAGCTTTCCAAAATCGTGCCGGTATTTCTCATAGCCGAGCACACCGCGTTCCGTCGAGAAATAGTATTGGTACCACCACTGGTACTCGGCCATTGGCGGCAAAGGCACCTTGTTGGCTTCCGGGCTGCCGATCAGATAGCCGCTGACAGAGACGAGGGCCTTGCAACGCTCGGGCCAAAGTGCGGCGACGATGTCGGCCGTACGTGCTCCCCAATCGAAACCGCCGATAACAGCGTTCTGGATCTTGAGAGCATCCATCATTGCAATGGTATCCAGGGCAACCGCCGCCTGCTGGCCATTGCGGAATGTCGCGCTTGAAAGGAAGCGTGTCGTCCCACAGCCACGCACATACGGGACAATCACCCGGTAGCCTGCCGATGCCAGCAATGGTACGACATCGACATAGCTGTGAATATCGTAGGGCCAGCCATGCAACAAAACCACCACTGGACCGTCGGCACGCCCTGCTTCGGCGTATCCAACATTCAGGACCCCAGCATTGATCTGCCGGAGTGATGCGAATGACGTGTTCGACCCCGGCCTGATCGGGGCCACAACCTTGCCGGATTGTGCGTTCGCGGACCCAATCATGCCGAGCCGCGCAGCAGCGAGGGCCATGGCCGCGGTGCTGAACAAGCGGCGGCGATCATGGTTGATGGTCTCGGATTTAGTGTTCGTACTCATTGACGTGTCTCCTCGGTTTGATGGTTGGTCGGGGAATCCCATCCAAGGTGAGGCGGATGGCATCAGCCGGCCCCGCCAATGCCGGCGACCTGAAGGCAGCACCTGGACTTCGTGTGGGAGAATTCTGTCATTGGGAACGCTCGTGCGAAATGACCGATCATTCTATCCAAACGTGAAGTCATAGGCCCCAACACCGGGATCGATAAATTCGATCTCGAAGGTGCGGTCTATAACCGGCTCTGCCTGTCGAACGAGTTGATACATGCGCGCGTCTCGCACACATCCCAGACCCGAGGCGTCAACGTCGACCCCATGGTTTTTCCCGGGAGGAGCACCATCCATCGTGACACGAAAGCGAATACAATGGCCTGAAGAGGAAGGAGCCAGGACGAGGTTAAGATCGCGGGCGTGAAAACGATAGGTAATGCTGCCAGGTGTCCTGTTCAGCGTGGCGAATTCCCCTCCGATCGTCCAAGTCCCTGCGAGAGTCCATCGGTTGAGCGGCGGTGCAGCTATGGTCTGATAGAGACTGGAGACATCTTCGTGGACACCTCCGGGAGACGCGAAATTTCGGGCCTCTGTGTAGCCGATATAGGTTTCAGGTGAGCGTAGGTCCTC
>Ga0302180_10001455_pt1 | contig 18916 bp, 14 predicted proteins | sample I_Palsa_E3_2_FD_200575 | JGI IMG/M metagenome (GOLD analysis project Ga0302180, IMG submission 200575) | Peat permafrost microbial communities from Stordalen Mire near Abisko, Sweden - I_Palsa_E3_2 | ecosystem: Environmental > Terrestrial > Soil > Palsa > Peat permafrost | place: Sweden... | reverse complement strand
CGTCCGTTTTGCCTTCCGCCGCGAGTACGCGCCCAAGCTGGATATGCGCCGGGGCGGAGTCCGCATGTTCCGCAAGCAGCTTTCGCAGATAGTCTTCGGACTCGGGAAAACGCCGCCCCCGCATGTAAATGTTGGCCAGTCCAATGACCGCGTCAGAAGATCGGGAGTCGAGAGTAAGCGCCCTCTTGTATTCCTGTTCAGCCTCGGCAAATCTGTTTTGATGTTCGAGCAGCAGGCCGGCGGAAAGATGCGGCTCGGTCTCTTTCGGTTGAAGAGTTGCCGCGCGCTGGTAGGCGGCGAGCGCATCATCCGGCTTCGGGTTTTCGAGCGTGTGAGCGAGAGCAAGCCAAGCCCGGTACTGGCCTTCCGCAGCATGGCTGGTGGGTTTTAGATGGGTCGCGGCGCGCAGAAAATCTTCCGCGCCAGGCTGGCCGGTCTTTGCGAGTTGCAACCCAAGATTCAGGTTCGATTCGAAAACATCCGGCTTTGCCGCCACCGATTTGCGGTAGGCCGCAATCGAGTCGTTAACCTTGCCCAGAGCATTTTCCACAAAACCAAGATCGAACCACCCAACGTAGCTTGTGGGTTCTCGGTCAAGCAGCCTGCGAAGAAGAGGTTCCGCCGTGGCATAACTCTGCTTTTCGATGGCCGCTTCCGCCTGAGTTAGCTCTAGCGGTTGAGAATCTTCAACGGGAACCTGGATGTGGTGGACTGATCGATGCGAGTTCGTTCCGGTTCTTTCCGGAACCGGCTGATCGGGCGGTGCGGGAGGGGACGGCTCCGTCGAGGAGGATGGTGCGGAAGATTGCGCCGAAGGCGGGGGTGCATCCTGCACCAGCGCACACGCGCCCGCAGTTAAGACCAGCAGCGAAGTCGCGAGAAGTCTACTTGCTCCCATCGGGACGTGACGCTCCGTTGCGGCTGCCAGGGCCATTGAGCAGGCGAGCCAAATACTTTCCTGTGTAAGAAGCGGGCAGCTTAACGATCGCCTCCGGCGGTCCCTCGCCCACAATGTTGCCGCCGCGCGCCCCACCTTCCGGCCCGAGATCGATCACCCAGTCGGCGGTCTTGATCACTTCCAGATTGTGTTCGATCACAAGAATGGAGCCGCCTGCATCGATTAGACGGCGGAAGGCGGCCAATAGTTTGCTTACATCGTCAAAATGCAGGCCAGTCGTGGGTTCGTCAAGAATGTAGAGCAAGCGGCGCCTACGGCGAGCTTCCTCCGGCCGCGCAAGCCGTCCCGCCTCGCGCGCCGCCGGCTGCAAATGCGCCGCCAGCTTCATGCGCTGAGCTTCTCCTCCCGACAGAGTGGTTGCCGATTGCCCGAGCCGCAGGTATCCCAGCCCAACTTCGTCGAGCACGCGCAGCTTCTCTGTGAGCTTGGGCACTTCCGCAAAGAACTTGAGCGCCTCCTTCACGGTGAGGTTCAAGGCTTCGTGAATATTCTTGCCGCGGTAGCGAACTTCCAGTACCTGAGGCTTGTAGCGGGTGCCCTTGCATTCTTCGCAAATGAGTTCCACGTCGGCGAGGAATTGCATCTCCACCGTAACCGTCCCATCGCCCTGGCACGTCTCGCAGCGGCCGCCGGGAATGTTGAAGGAAAAATGCCCGGAGGCAAAACCCCGCCTCTTGGCCTCAGGCAGAGAAGCGAAAAGGTCACGGATGGCATCGAAGGCCTTGATATAAGTAACTGGATTCGATCGTGGCGTGCGTCCGATCGGGGATTGATCGACGAGGACCACCTCATCGATAAACTGATCGCCGTCCAGGCTCACCCAAGTTGCCGGACCCCGCGCCGAATTGGCCTGTTGCTGTTTGGCTTGCGCCAGCGCCGGATAAAGAACTTGATGCAGCAAGGTGGACTTACCGGAGCCGGAGACTCCCGTGATCGCCACCAGCATGCGCAGCGGGATACTGACGTCAACCCCGTTCAGGTTGTTTGCCCGCACGCCGCGAATCCGGATCTGCTGCACGCCGGGCGTTCGCCGCGCGGCCGGCACCTGGATGCGCAAGTCTTCGGCAAGATAGCGGCCCGTGAGCGAAGCCGAATTCCGGAGGATCTCTTCGTAGGTTCCCGCAGCCACAAGGTTGCCGCCGTTTTCTCCCGCCCCGGGACCGAGGTCGAGAATGTGGTCCGCCGTGCGCATAATGTCGGGGTCGTGTTCCACCACCAGGATCGTATTCCCCAAGTCGCGCAGATCGTGCAGGATCTTGATCAGGCGGTGCGTGTCGCGGCTGTGCAGGCCAATCGAGGGCTCATCGAGCACATAGAGCGTTCCCACCAACCGCGAACCCAGCGAAGTCGCGAGTTGAATCCGCTGGGCCTCGCCTCCGGAAAGGGTGGAGGACAAGCGGTCGAGCGTTAGATATTCCAACCCGACATCGTTTAGGAAGAGCAGCCGCTCCCGGATTTCCTGCAGAAGCCTATCCGCAATGTCGGCTTCCTGGGCGCTCAATTCAACGGCGGCGAAGAATCTCGCCGCTTCCTCAACAGTCATGGAACAGACTTCACAAATATTGCGCCCATTGATCTTGACTTGACGAGCTTCCAGCCGTAGCCGCGTGCCGCGGCACTCCGAGCAGGTCGAGTATCCCCGATAGCGGCTCAGGAAGACGCGTATGTGCAGCTTGTACTTCTTCCGCTCCAGGTATTGGAAGAACCCGCGCACGCCCAGGAATTCGCCCTCTCCGTCCAGAATGAGGGTCTGCTGTGCGGGGGCGAGTTCCACCCACGGCACATCGAACGGGACCCCAGCCTGCTTGGCAAAGCGCTTCATCTCCGTGAACAGGGGCCGGTACTTGGGCTTGTTCCATGGGTCAATCGCTCCTTCGCCGAGAGACTTCATTTTGTCCGGAATCACCAGGTCAAGATCGAAGTCAATCGTGTTGCCGAATCCCTGACACCGCGGACAAGCGCCATAAGGATTGTTAAAAGAGAAAAGCCGCGGTTCCGGTTCCTCGTAGCGCAGGTTGCAGTTCTTGCACTCGAAGCGCTGGGCAAAGCGCAACTGACGCGCCGGTTGATCGTCGCGCGGCGGCAGGTCGAAGATAACTTCGCCGGATTCCCGATACGCGGTCTCGACCGCATCCACGATGCGCGTGCGCGATTCCGCAGAAATGGTGAGGCGATCCACCAGAACAAACACAGGTTGGTCGAAACGTATATCCAGCAGAGACTCCGGAGTGGAGAACTCGAACACCTGACCCGATTGATACAGGCGATTGAATCCCGCTTTCCGCAATTCGAAGAGGTGAGCCTTGAGCTGGTCGGTCAGTCCCGAGACTGCAGCCGGAGCCTTCTTGCTGGATTTGCGCGTGCGCGCAGCCTTCTTGTCCGGTGCCGGCGGCACGGCGACGGCGGGCTGCAAAGGAAACACAACTTGCACCCGCATCTCCGGATCGAGCGCCAGCACCGCGGCGGCGATGTCGTCGACCGTGTCTTTCTTCACTTCGCAGCCGCAGTTCACGCAATAACTGCGGCCGACGCGGGCGAAGAGCAGGCGCAGGTAGTCGTAAATCTCGGTTGCCGTGGCCACGGTCGATCTGGGATTGCGCGTCGTGTTCTTCTGCCGGATCGCCACCGCCGGAGCGATGCCATCGATGGAATCCGCGTCAGGCTTCTCGATGCGCTCGAGAAACTGGCGGGCATAGGCCGAAAGAGATTCCACATACCGCCGCTGACCTTCCGCGTAGATGGTGTCAAAAGCGAGCGAGGATTTGCCCGAGCCGGAAACTCCGGTGACCACGGTCAGGGTATTGTGCGGAACCTCGAAATCGATATTCTTGAGGTTATGCACGCGGGCTCCGCGAACAATGATGCTTTCCGTGGGTGGTGTGCCAGGCATCGGGTAGGTGAGCGGGCAGCGATGCCGAATCCGCCGGGGATGCCCCCAGCAGCCTCGGCGGGTGCTGCCGAATTCTTTATTATAAAGCAGGGTCTGCCCGGTAGCGGGTTAACTCGCGCTGGATGAATAAGCGTGTGGAAGGTTGGAACGGGAGAAAAACAATCGCCAGGAGCGAACCGATCCCCATCCCCGGCAAGCGGGAATGTCACTGCCGAAAGAAGATCTATCTTGCGTGAGAACCACGGCCAAACGCTAGTCGGGGTCTTGATCCCGGCGCTTGCCGTAGCGGAAGGCTAGTCCAAAGCCGAATACCATAATTCCAAGCGGAGGAACCAGCATTACCAGGATCGCGCGGTTGAGCGCCCGCTGACCCTCCCTCGGTGTGCTCTTGGCAACCGCATTGCACATCGCGCAGCCCTGCGCGAACGCGGGCATGGTGAAAAGCCAAAGGATCGCCGTCAAGGCGATGGCGCGACCGATGGCTTGAAGAATCTTCATTAGCAATTCTCGAACCCTAGTGAACGCCCAAGCGCAAGATGCGGCCCGCATCCGGGAAGAAGAAGAAGTACATGATCACAAATAAACCCGCCACCGAGATCACCAGCATCCAGCGCATGAGCGCCGTCTCAAACTTTAAGTGCATGAAATAGGCAATGATCAATGCCGATTTGATCACCGACAGCACCAGCAGCGCTTCCAGCATTCGTACCGGTTCGAATATCTGCCGGTAGCCGAGCCAGACTTCGACGCCAGTCAGAACCAGCAGCGCGCCCCACACCCAGAAATATTGGCCTTTGCTATCGTCGTGCTTCGCCACATCGTGCATTGTAAAGTTCCTCGCTCAAGCTCGCAGTGATTTTCAAACGCCGCCTAGATCTTAGTCGACATCAGGTAGACCAGCGGGAAGATGAACATCCACACCAGGTCCACAAAGTGCCAGTATAAGCCGGACACCTCAACATCGTGTGCGTCATAGTCTTTCGGCTTGAGGAAAAGAATGACGCTCGAAACAATCAGGCCAATCAGAAGCGCGTGAACCCCATAGTGAAAAACATTGTCGGACGGAATCAGAAAAAACGCCGCCAGCCATATCACGCCTAGAATCGGCAGAAACCACTTGCGCAGCGCAACCACGCCCAGATAGATCACGCCAATCGTTACGTGCAGCATGTGCATGGCAGTCAGGCCGAAAAATGTTGCCGCGAACTGCGGCACGCCGGTTGAGATCCTGGCAAACTCGCCCGCTTCCTGCCCGGCGGGCTTGGGAAATCCCGGCAAGGATAATCCTTCGTGGATTAACTTGGTCCACTCCATGCCGTGCAGCACGATGAATGCAGTGCCGAACGCCATGGTGGCCAGCAGCCAGTTGCGCGTCCAGGCCCGGTCGCCCCGTTGCGCGGCGAAGACGCCGAGCACCATGGTCAGCGAACTCGATAGCAGGCATGCCGTCATTACGGTCGCGTTGATGATGCTGTCCTTGCCAAACGGCGTTGGCCAGGCGGTATAGATGCGGTTGTAACTGAAGGCAAACAGCAGGGCTCCGAAGGTCAAAGAGTCCGAGGCCAGGAAAAGCCACATGCCAACCTTTTTCGAATACGCTCCGAACAGTGGAGCCTCGAACTCACCGGCAGGTCCGTGCAGGGCAGCGGCGCTATGTTGAAGAGTGGCGTCAGCCATTCCCGAGTTTCCCCTTTCTATCTTCCGTTTGTCATCCTGAGGCGGGCGCTCTTTGCCCGCCGAAGGACCTGGGCGAGCCGCGCGAAGCGTCGCGTTTCTTGCGACGCAAAAATCGCGCGTTTGGCTCGCTACCTTGCGAACGCTAAGAGAGCAAAAACATAAATCCACAACACCGCCATGAAATGCCAATACCACGCGGCGACGTCGACCACAATGCGGCGTCCCTCAATAGGCCGGTGCAGCAGGGAAGTGACCGCCGCCCAAAGCAAAGCGATGATTCCGCCCGTCAGATGCACGGCATGAACCGCCGTCAGCAAATAGACGAACGAACTGTTCGGGTTCGTGTCGACGAAGAATCCGCGGCCCTTGAGCTCGCCCCATGCCAGCCACTGTCCGACAAGAAAACCAAAACCGAGCAGCACGGTCACGCCCAGCCACGGGAAACTCCTTTCCTCAAGCGAGATGCCGGGAATTGATTTCAGCGGGGCCAGCGCCGCACGCCGGGCAATGTTGCGACGCGCCACTTCCATCGTCAAGCTGCTGATCACGAGCAATACCGTGTTAATGGCGAGCAGAAGCCACGGCAACTGCACTTGCCCCCAGTCGCGCACGTAGGAATTGGTCGCGCCGTCGAACGTCGGCAGCCCCTGGCGAACGATGTAGGCGCTCGTCAGCGAAATAAACACCATGCTGACGGTCGCGATCCCGCAGATCAGCCCCAGACGGGCTCGGCGCAAACGCGCACCGTAATTCGGCAAACTCGAACCATGAAACTGGCCGTCATCGCCGCCATTCGGGGGCGCGGGCCGGTCTCCGCCGCGGCCCAGCTGGTTCACAGGAGTGCTTGATGTATACGTCGCCATAGAATGCCTGACTTCTTCAGTGCGCGGAACCCGTTGCCGGATCGGTTTGCATCACGTAATCCCGAGGAGCGCCCGGAACTCCGTATTCGTACGGCCCGTGATTTACCACGGGAGTCACGCCACCAAAATTATCGTGCGGAGGAGGCGTTGCTGTGGTCCATTCCAGCGTCGTCGATTCCCAGGGGTTGTCGCCGGCCTTCGGCCCTTTGAACATGCTCCAGAACAGGTTGATCACAAAAATAAACTGTGCCGCGATGGTGATGATGGCGGCGTAGGTCATGAACTGATGTATGGGCATCAGCTTCTGCAGGTACGCCACTTCCGTGTATTGCGAATAGCGCCGCGTTCCTCCGGCAATCCCCAGATAGTGCATCGGCATGAAAATCGCATAGGTCCCGGCGAGCGTGATGAAGAAGTGCACTCTACCCCACGTTTCGTTCATCATCCGCCCGAACATTTTCGGGAACCAGTAGTATGTCGCCGCAAACATTCCGAAGATTGCGGCCACGCCCATGATCAGGTGAAAGTGACCGACCACGAAATATGTATCGTGCAGTTGAATGTCGAGCACCGGTTGCGCCAGGAACGGCCCACTCAATCCGCCGGAGACGAATAGGGAAACAAAGCCGATGGCATACAGCATCGGCGTGTGAAAGCGAATGCGCGCCTTATACATCGTGCCCAGCCAGTTAAACGTCTTGATCGCCGAGGGCACGCCGATGCACATGGTCAGCAGCGAGAAGGCAAACGCCGAATACGGGCTCATGCCGCTCATGAACATGTGGTGGCCCCACACCATGAATCCCAGGAAGCCGATGCCGAGCATGGCATAGACCATGGCCTTGTAGCCGAAGATCGGCTTGCGCGAGAACGTCGACAAAATCTGCGAAGTCACGCCCATGCCCGGCAGAATGGCGATGTAAACCTCGGGATGCCCAAAGAACCAGAACAGATGCTGCCAGAGCAGCGGCGAGCCGCCCTTGTGCCCCAGCTTCACTCCGTTCACCACCACGAGCGGCACGTAGAAGCTGGTGCCAAGATTGCGGTCCATGAGCAGCAGGATGCCCGCCGAAAGCAGCACTCCGAAAGCCAGCAAGCCGAGAATCGCCGTGATGAACCACGACCACACGGTCAACGGCATGCGCATCATGGTCATGCCCTTGGCCCGCATATCGAGCGTAGTCGTGAGGAAATTCAATGCGCCCATCAGCGATGCGACGCAAAAGATCGCAATACTCGTAATCCAAAGATCGGCGCCGAGGCCTTCACCGGGGCCGGCGGATTGCACCGCGCTGAGCGGTGGATACCCCGTCCACCCGTGCAGGGGCGCGCCACCGGTGACGAAAAACGCCGCCAGCATGAACACAAAGGCAACAAAAGTCGTCCAGAACGAAAGCATGTTCAAAACCGGGAACGCCATATCCGGAGCCCCGATCTGAATGGGCAGAAAATAATTTCCGAATCCGCCCTGCGGGGCCGTGGTCAGCACAAAGAACACCATGATCGTGCCGTGCATGGTGAGCAGGCTGAGATAGGTTTCCGGTTTAATTTCACCCACGAGCGGCAGGACAGCCGTCGGCCAGATCAGGTGGATCCTCATCAGCAACGACAGGAACATCCCGACCCACACGGCCGTGAGCGCCAAAAAGAAATACTGAATGCCGATCACTTTGTGATCGAGGCTGAAAATATATTTTCGAATGAAGCCCTGAGGAGCGTGCGCATGAACCGTAGCCGCGGTCGCCATTTTATTGTTTCTCCGCCTCCCGTGCCGCCAGCCACTTGTCGAAATCTTCCTGGCTGACGATGTGTACCATGCCGTGCATCTTGTAATGTCCCAAGCCGCAGAGTTCGGCGCACGCGATCTCATATTCGCCGATCGCCGTCGGCTTGAAGTGCATGTGAATATTCAGCCCCGGCACCGTGTCCTGCTTGAAACGCAGCGCGGGCACAAAGAAGCTGTGGATTACGTCCACTGCGCGCAGGCTTACATCCACCTCGCGGTCGACCGGAAGATACATTGTTCCCGTGACCACATCGTCTTTGGACGCCGGATCGGAAGGGTTAAGCCCGACGGCGGCTTCGCCTCCGGCCGAGGGGTCCATTAGCGTTGGGCTCGTCGCGCCATATTTTCCATCCGGTCCGGGATAGCGGAAGTACCAGGCAAACTGCATCCCCGTGACCTCAACCTGCACCGCACCCGGTCCGGCCGGGTCAAAGCGCTGGCTGGCCCATACGCTGCTTCCCATCAGATTCAACCCGACAAACAGAACCGTGGTGAGCACCGTCCACACGAGTTCCAGCTTTATATTGCCGTGCGAATAGTGCACCGGTGGCGAGGAAGGCTGCTCCCGGTATCGCCACACAATGTAGCCCAGCGAAAGTTGCGCCGCCAGGAAGACAATTCCCATCAGCACAAAAGTAAGGGCCAATTGATGGTCAATAAAGCCTGCCGCCTCGGCCGCGCCCACGGGCAGCCACCAGGTCTTGGCGACAAAAAAGTATGTGCTGGCTAACGTGATCAGCCAGATAAGAGCCATTAACGCGAGGCCCATTCCCCATTCCTCCCGGACATGAAACGACTTCCCCACGGCGAGTTGCTACGCCGAACCGCGTTAAGCAAGGGTCGGCGGGAGTGTACCACAGCCATGCCAGAAAAAAGCAAGCGAGTTGTTCAAAGAAAGAAAAATCAGCCGCGGATTTCCACAAATAGAACCCAACCAGGCAATAAAAAAAATCAGCTTGAAATCAGATCGGCGAAGACAAACTGATCTCGCACCACAGTCTCGCCGACAGAAACCGGCAGCACGGCATTGAGCATGGGCCCCGCATACACGAAGGAATGGAATTCTCCTCGTTCGCCGCAGGGATCCACTTCCTCGGGCAGCGCCGAAAGCAACACTTCATCGAACTCGCGGCCCACAAAAGACCGATCAAGTTTCTCGGTATCGACGCAAGTCAGCTTGGCTCGCGTGCCAGCCGCAATCATCTCTCGCGCCAAAGCGCGCGTCGCCAGCCCCCAGACCGGAAATACCGGCTGCAAGCCCGTATCTTTCAATTGCTTCTCTCGATACGCCCGCACATCTTCGAGGAACAGATCGCCAAACGCGATTCCTTCAATGCCGTCGGCAATTGCCTTCGCGCAGGCTTGAGCCATCAGCGATTCATACCGCTCATTCGAGCATGGCCAAGGCAACGGGATGGACCAGAGCGGGAGTCCGGCGGCCTCAGCCTGCCGCTCTACCAGCTCACGCCGGACGGCGTGCATGGCTACACGACCGGCCTCGTCGTTGAACGTAGTCAGCAGCCCGACCACCTCATACTCGGCGCTCTGCCGCAGAAGATGGAGACTCCATGCGCTGTCTTTGCCGCTGCTCCACGATAAGAGAATGCGTTTCATAGTTGTGTCCCAACCCGTGCCGATCCGTACCCTCCTCCGTGTCCTCGTGGGGCGAGGGGTTCTGTTCTGATTCGCGAATGCCCGTGGCCAGTCGCTATTTCTCGCTCCATTCCGGCATCTGTCCCGGAGTCCAGGGCGCACCCGCTGCCTCCATATCTTTCTCCAGCTTAGCTAGGTCAACCTCAACCAGCGCTCGAAGTTTACGGAGCTGGTCGGCGAATTCAGAAGCGGCAATGTTGTAATCGTCAATGTGAGTTTGTGTAGGCTTGGCCAAAGCGAACCGTTCGCCTTCCATGATGTCTTCGACCCGATCGTTTATCGAGGAGGGCACAGGTTCGTTGCGCTTCCTCAATTCCGCGTCTCCGCTCAGCGCACGCAGGATCTCACGATTGTTCCGTTCGATCAAATCCGCGGCCGCACCGAGCTGCTTCTCCGCCGCCGGCGTTTCCCGCAAAGCCCCTCGAATAGCTTTGAGTCGCGTTTCTACTTCTTCGGCAGTGTGCTGCGCGCCCGACAACGCCCGATAAAGGCGGGCCACCTTGCGCTGAAACTCTTCCTGTGCGGCACGATCCGTCGCGCTGAGGGCAGAGGTGCCGTCGGCCACGACTCTAAAGATCTGCGCCCCCGCCAACTCGGTAATCGCGCCATCCACCTTCTCGAACAGACGCACCGAATAGGTTCCGGAATTCACCAGCGGCCCTTGCGCCGCCGCTGGCGGAAAATCCTCGCCTTCTTCGGTATGCTCATGCAAAGAAGCTGCCGGATAGCGCAGGTCCCACGCAGCGCGCTGGAAGCCAGAATCGATGCCGCCCTCCACTCGTCGAAGGGGTGCGCCCGATTCGTCGTAGACAACGAAGTATACCTCCGGCTTTGCCTCTTCCGCCTCGGCCCGCAGCTCGTTATTGGTGGGGTAGGGCAGCGTCTGGTTTTTCTTGCCCGCCTCTTTTTCGGCTTCCTGACGCTTTTCCTTCTTCGTCTTCAGTTTCTCTTTCAAATAGGCTGTGAACACCGCGCCGTACGGCGGGTTATCTGCCGTATAAAACGCTTCTCCTTGATAAGCCTTCTTCGGACCGCCCAGCGGATGCCGCTCGATGTACAGCAGCGCATCTTTCACGGGAAAAAGCGCCGCACCTTGCTCCAAGGATTCAGGCTTGGTCTGCCGCAGCGGAGAGACGTCGTCGAGCACGTAGAAGCCGCGGCCGAACGTCGCAATCACCAGATCGCCCTCGCGCGTTTGCATCGCCATGTCGCGGACGGCGATGGTGGGCAGCCCGCCTTTGAGCTGCACCCAGTGCTGACCGCCATCGATGGTAAAGAACGCGCCAAACTCGGTTCCCGCAAAGAGCAGGTTCGCATTCACCGCGTCTTCCGCAACAGCCAGCACACTACCCTTCTCCGGGAGGTTCCCCGCAATCGACGCCCACGTCTTGCCCGCGTCCGTCGATCGCAGCAGGTAAGGCTTGAAGTCTTCGTTCTTGTGGTTGTCGAACGCCGCGTAAACGGTGTTGGCATCGTGCTGCGAAGCCGCCAGCCGGCTCACGTAAGTCGTCTCCGGGACGCCTTGAAACTTGTCGTATTTGGTCCAGCTCTGCCCGCCGTCGCCGGTGACCTGGATGAGCCCATCGTCGGTGCCCACATAGATCAGACCTTCTTTTTTCGGCGACTCCGACAACGCGACAATATTTCCGTAGAAGGAGGTCGACGCATTCTTAGCCACAGCGTCCGGGTCCCACACCTTCCCCATCACTGGAAGTTTGTTGCGGTCGGTCTGGCGCGTAAGATCGCCGCTGATCGCCTTCCATGTGTCGCCGCGGTCATCGCTGCGAAATAACTTATTGGCCGCGAAATACAGCCGCGTGTGCGCATGCGGACTGATGATCAGCGGCGAATCCCAGTTCCACCGCAGCGGAGCTTCGCCCTTGCCTTCCCGCGGCTGCAGGACCAGTTCCTGCCCCGTCGGCTTGTCGTAGCGAACCAGCACGCCGTATTGCGCCTCCGAATAAACCGTGTTCGCATCCACCGGATCCACTTGCGAGTGAAAGCCGTCCCCACCAGTCGTGACGTACCAGTCGGAATTCACAATGCCGTTGACGTTGCGAGTGCGCGCCGGTCCGCACCACGAGAAGTTATCCTGCGTTCCGCCGCACACGTTATAGAAGGGAAGCGCGTTGTCCACGGCGACATCGTAGAACTGCACCGTGGGCAGATTCGCCTTGAATTCCCAGCTCTTGGCGTCGTCCCAGGTTTCATACATGCCGCCATCCGATCCCAGCAGCCAATGCTTGGTATTGTCCGGATCGATCCAGATCGCATGATTGTCGCCGTGATGGCTGTTCTCCTCGACCTTATGCAACGTCTTGCCGCCGTCGAGCGATTCGCGCAGGCTGACGTTCATGATGAAGATACGGTCCACATTCTTCGGATCGGCCACGACTCGCGCGTAATACATCGCCCCCACGTCGAATTCATTCTGCCTTTCCCACGTAGCTCCCTTGTCACGCGAGCGGAAAATGCCGCCCTTGCCGTCGGCGGCCTCGATTGTGGCATAGACCACGCTCGCATCCACCGGCGAGACCGCCAGCCCGATGCGTCCCATATCCACCGTAGGCAGCCCGGACTTCAATTTGTTCCACGTCGCTCCGGCGTCTGTAGATTTGTAGATCGCGCTCTCCGGACCACCATCGATCAAGGTAAAAACATGCCGGCGGCGCTGGTAAGCCGCGGCGTAAACGATATCCGGATTCGCCGGATCAATCGCCACATCCACCACCCCTGTGTTCTCGCTGATGGTCAGCACAGCCTTCCAGTTTTTGCCGCCGTCCGTCGTCTTGTAAAGCCCGCGATCGCCGCCGGGACCCCACAGCGGCCCTTCCGCCGCAACATAGACGGCTTTCGAATCCCGCGGATCGATCGCCACCCGCCCGATGTGCTCGGATTTCTTCAGTCCCAGGTTTTGCCAATTCTTGCCACCGTCGTCCGATCGGTAGATGCCATCGCCGTAAGCCACGCTGCGCTGGCTATTGCTCTCGCCGGCGCCCACCCACACCACCGCCGAATCATTCGGGTCAAGTGTGACCCATCCGATGGAATACGATCCTTCCTTGTCGAACACCGGCGTCCACGTCGTGCCATCGTTCACCGTCTTCCACACTCCGCCCGATGCGACGCCCACGTAGTACTCACTCTTGTTCTTCGGATTCACCGCGATGGCCGCCACCCGCCCGGAAGCCACGGCTGGCCCAATCGAGCGGAAAGCCAGCCCCGAAAACGTGTCGGCCGTCATCCCGGGCTTCTTCTCTTCGTCCTTCTTGTCTTGCGAGGACCCAGCCCTGTTCTCATCTTTCTTCTGATCGTTCTTCAGACTCTTCTTCGCCACAGGAGCAGGCACAGCAGTCTTATCCGCATCCTGCGCCGCTGCAGAGGAGCCGATCAGCAGAAAAGTTAGGACGAAGCTCAGGCAGGCCGTGAAGAGGCAGTGACTGCCACCTGTGGCGAAAGAATGCCTTTGGGTGGCGCAGCGCTTCAGCGCTGCGATTGGTGCATTCCAATAGGTTCTGGCTTTAGCCCCTGAGGTACTTGAAGAGAAGCTTCCTAGGCTTGATTCCACGATCCTCCTTAATTGCGCAGCGGCAAATTCCGCGCGGTGACCCAAAACGGATATGTATACAGGAATCGCGCCTGCCGAGGGAAGAGATTGAGTCAGTGCGATCTCCACACGGACAGAAGAATAAGGGAAGAGCACACAATAACAAGCCAAAAGGCGAATCGTCCGAAAAACGGGAGACGCGTGCGCGGAAAGAGTTCTTGATACATAGCCGTGACCTCGTCACCACCGCGTCTCCACCAGAATAGCTTATTGCCCGAAGGTTCTCTTTTGGTTAGCCGAATTCGCATGGCGATCTCGCTACCCGAGCTCACGACCGCCATCACCAGCAAGATTGAGAAGAAAACAGGAAGCATGCTTTTAGCCGCCGTCCTTCCAGGTCTTCAGGATAATCCCCTTGTCAATTTGTCGCGAGTGATTCGAAATCTTCCCACATCCGCTAGAATCATCCCCATGCCACGCAAGGCACAGCCCCACGGCCACGACACCCGCTACGTCAAGATGCAGAAGAACGACTGCTTTGTCTGCGGCATGGACAATCCGGACGGCATGCGGTTAAAGTTCATCCTCGACGAAGAGCGCCAGACCTTCGTCTGCCGCTTCCGCCTGGGCAAGCGTTACACCGGACCCCCCGGCCATTGCCATGGCGGCGTCATCGCCACCATCCTCGACGAGGCCATGGGCAAGGTAAACAAGCTGCGCCACGTGATCGCGCTCACCAGGGAGATGAGTATCGAGTACCTCAAGCCGGTGCCCTTGCATGAGCCGCTGCGGGTCGAAGGCCGTGAGGTTGAACTCCGCGGACGAACTCACGTCAATGCCGCTGAGATTCTCAACGATAAAGACGAAGTGCTGGCCCGCAGCCGGGGACTTTTCATCGCTGTCGATCCCGAACGAATGTTCGCGAAATATGGCAGGAAATAGGCTCCGGCCCGCGCCCCGAGGCTACAGATATTTTTTCAGGTGAAACTCCGCTTCGAGTTTCATCAGGAAAGCGTCGGCTTCCAGCGCGGTATTCACCTGCGAGGCCTCGTAAATCCGACCGGAAGACACATTCATGCGGTGCGCCGCTCCCAGGACGATTCTCCGCTGCATATGGTTTAGCGGCTTGTTCCTGGCATGGAGCAGCGCCCGGGTTGAGGTCGCAATCCTCGCTTCCAGAGACGGATCCCAATCGGGGGGCGGATTGATGGGCGGAAAATCCTGTCGCGGAGCCTGCCGGTTCAGCGCCACGCTGACATCCGGCGCTTGAACCTGGCGTAGGCCCAGTCTTCCCTGCGGCAGCCCAAAGCGATTCACCAGCGTGCTCAGAACGCTGGTGTGATCGAATACCGTGTTGACCACGGTTCGCGCTTCCGTGTACGGCGAGACGATAATCGAAGGCACGCGCACGCCGAGCCGGTCGAACTTAAATCCGCTTCCGCCCGACTGAGTCTGTGGAATCACAATGCCATCGGGCGAGATCGCAAAAGCGCAGTTCTTTGAGGTCGGCGGAGTCACATGGTCGTAACAACCTCCATGCTCGTCGAACAGGACGATCAACATGGTCGAGTCCCAATCCGGACTCTTCCGCACCGCGTCATAGACCGTATACAGCAGCTTCTCGCCCTGCTCCACATTCGACGGACCGTCAAAGTTATAGTCCCAGGCCTCCGGATGCATGTCGTTCTCCGCGCCCCAGAGCAGGGAATCGATATAGATCGGTTCGATAAACGAATACTCAGGCAAGCCGCCTGGCTTCGCCGCCGCGTCCAAGAATTCGTGCAGATGCGAAAAATGATCCGACAACGCGTCGTCCCAAAGCTTGGATTGGGTAAGCAGCGCCAGGCTGGTCACCACCCAGCTTGCGCAATAAATTCTCCAGCTCCGCCCCGCTTCCTCCATCACGTTGAAGATCGTCGGCGTATCGTTGACGAAAAAAATCCCGTCGCCTCCCTGGTTATCCACGTACCCGGACGACGTGCCCGCGTGCAGATACGACCGATTGCACAGCGTCTGCGTCGGAATCGAAGCGAACCAGTGGTCGCACACCGCGTACTGATAAGCCAGGTTCCACAGCACCGGCACCGTCGCCGAGGTAAAGCAATTCATGATGATGTTCGGGTTGACGTTGCTACCCTGGGTGTGCACTGTGTAGTTGTAAAGAAAGCCTTGCATGTTCGCCGGCGTGGTCGGGTCCGGCGGAACTTCGCAGAGCTTCAAAACATCCTTCTGCCCGTACACCTGCGCATAAACGTCTTCGTACGGCTCGCCGGGATCGGGATCGGGCGCCGTCGGGTCCGTGCCTTTGCCCACGGGCACCAGCGGTCCCGCCACGCTCGGATTCGATAGGTTCCCGCACACTCCCTCGAAATTGCTCAACGGTGGCTGAAACGGCGGCGGGTTCTTCGGGTCGCACAGCCAGCCCAGCATGTTATCGAACGAGCGGTTTTCCAGCATCAGCACCACAATGTGCTTGATCTTGTCGAGCGTACCGTCAGCCATCGCGCCTCCTGCCTAAACCAACCAGCTTCAAACCAATCAAGAGAGTGGATCCCACGCTCATTCTAGAAGTCGTCCCCGATTCAAACGCGCCACGCGCGCGCATAATACCACCATTTCACGACAACCCGATCGTCGTTTGAAACCCGTTCCAAAATCACAACAAGACTCCGGGGTTTCGCGAATCGGAAGCGGACTGTAGAATGATAACCAGCGAGCAACAAGTTCCGGGATCTCAGCAGATGTTTTGCTGATAGCTGAATGTAGCCAGCCCTGAGCCGACAGGCGAAGGGACTGATAGCTGACAGCTTTTCCAGAAAAGAGCCCACTCATGTCGCAAAACAACGGTAGCTCCACCAGTCTCCGCCTCAAGACCGGCCTCGCCGAAATGCTCAAAGGCGGTGTAATTATGGACGTGACCAATGCCGAGCAGGCCTCCATCGCCGAAAAGGCCGGAGCGGTGGCCGTCATGGCCCTCGAGCGCGTGCCCGCGCAGATCCGCGCGGAGGGCGGGGTTGCGCGGATGGCTTCGCCTAAGAAGATTCGCGAGATCATGGTGACTGTGTCGATCCCAGTGATGGCCAAGTGCCGCATTGGGCATTTTGCCGAAGCCCAGATTCTGCAGGAGCTCGGTGTCGATTACATCGACGAATCCGAAGTGCTCACTCCCGCCGACGAAGCTCACCACGTCGATAAGCATGCCTTCAACGTCCCATTCGTCTGCGGCGCGCGCAATCTCGGCGAAGCCCTGCGCCGCATCGCCGAAGGAGCGGCCATGATCCGTACCAAAGGTGAGGCTGGGACTGGCGACGTAGTCCACGCCGTCAAGCACATCCGCCAGATCGTGCAGGAGATGAAAATCCTCACCGTGCTCGGCGAAGAAGAACTCTACGCCAAGGCCAAAGAGCACGGCGCACCCTACGAACTCATTAAGATGGTCGCGAAAACAGGGAAGCTTCCCGTGCCGAATTTTTCCGCTGGAGGGATTGCTACGCCTGCTGACGCGTCGCTCGTGATGCAGCTTGGCGCCGAGGCGGTGTTCGTGGGCAGCGGCATCTTCATGCAGGATTCCACCACCTTCGCCGACCCCGCCGAAGCTGAAAAGCGCGCCCGCGCCATCGTCAAAGCCGCCACCCACTTCAATGACCCTAAAGTATTACTTGAAGTCAGCGAAGATTTGGTGGGAGCGATGAAAGGGCTGGCTGTGGCTGGATTAGACGAGGCGCACATGCTGCAGACCCGGGGCTGGTAAGCTCGCGGGGCGCAGCGTTTTTGGGTGGCGCGGCGCCTTCGGCGCTGCGATTCAAGCGCTCATGAAATCAACCGGCTTTAGCCTCTGAGGTGTACTGTCCAGATCGAGTCCCGGGGCTGCGGAACTATAGGCATACTGTTCCGGTGCCTGTCCCAGACCTCTCTTGACTGGGTTGTGCCGAATATATTCGCGGAAAGAAAAATATTCTTCCAAACCTCTTACGCGGCGATCATAGTAGCTAGGCTGCCAGATCTCATGCTCGAAATGCAATTCTTTTTTCGCCCGAAAGGAAAATCCTCCTTTGATGAATTGCATTGATCGCTCCAGAGCTTGAACAGGAGTGATCAGCAAATGAAAATGGTCTGGCATGACCACAAACTCATGCAGTAGGTATTTTTCTTGTTGGCGATAGTGAAGCAGAACGTCGACGAACAGCCTGGCCATCCGGTCCGACTGAAGAATGTTCCGCTTCTGAAATGTGGAAGCGGTGATGAAGTAGCAGCTAGATCCCGTGTTGCCGCGGCGGGGAGCGGCCATGGAATGCGCCTCAGCGGCTGAAGCCGCTCGAACTCTCGCAACTCTATCGCAGCGCCGAAGGCGCTGCGCCACCCAAAGGCAGGAAATTTTCCGCTGCTTGCCGATTTGGGAAACGCGCTACAATTGAATGGTGCCGAAGCGGCGTTCGTGAGCAGCGGCATCTTCATGAAAGACAGCACCACTTTTGCCGACCCCGCCGAAGCCGAAAAGCGAGCCCGCGCCATCGTCAAAGCCGCGACGCACTTCAACGATCCTAAAGTATTACTTGAAGTCAGCGAAGACCTGGCTGGAGCGATGAAGGGGCTGGCTGTCGCGGGGCTGGATGAAGCGCAGATGCTCCAGACTAGAGGGTGGTGATCGAAAAGATGGCCGATAGGAGGAAATACTAATGAACGTTGCAGCTGAGAACGAAACCGATCTTCGCCACTACGCTGGGCCCGACGGACGCGGTTGGATTTGTGACAACTGCGGGGAGACGATCAGGAACGCCGGCGACGGCTGGGTGCAATGGCTCAGCCTAGCCTCTGAGTCTGGGAATCGTAGGGCGCGCGACCTTTCGCTTGTCCACCATTTTCCCGCGAGTCCGCAGAAGGGGAGCCGTGAACACGGCTGCCAATTCGACGAGAAGTCCGAATTCCGAAAAGATCGCAGTATAGTTTGCGATTTAAGCTTGGACAGCTTTTGTGGAGCGGATGGGCTCATGCACCTGCTCTCGCTTTTTGCCGACGAGAAAATCCCGCACGGGGACCTTCTCACGATGATCATGCGCATTCACACCCCTGGTTACGAACGAGCAAGATTCCACTTCGACCGGGCGATCGCAGAGGGCGTCATTGAACCGAATCTTCCGGAGGGCTTTCATTGGCAGAAAGACATTACAGCCGTCTTGCGCTGGGCGGAGCGACAGAAACGTTAGAAGCTTGTCGGAACTATTTGCGCCATTCTCCCCGCTTGGCGCCGCGCGGGGAGTTCTCACGAACCTGAACTCGCTCGGTCTCGTAAGCGTGAGAAGGGTAGTTGCGTTCCACCCATTGCTGGGCTTGTGCTTGCGTGTCGTGCTGTGAAATTACTCGGCGGGTGGCCCAGGTCTCAGACGCCGATTCCCATGTCTCGCAAAGGCGGCGAGACATGGGGCACCTGTGATCTTTCAACACGTTGTTCCCAAGAAGTGAATTGTCCATTCGAGCAAGACCGGAGAAGCTGATGGTGCTGACCAATCTGCTTCGCAGGAGTCGCACGAATGGACCTTCACCA
>Ga0302180_10001451_pt1 | contig 18955 bp, 16 predicted proteins | sample I_Palsa_E3_2_FD_200575 | JGI IMG/M metagenome (GOLD analysis project Ga0302180, IMG submission 200575) | Peat permafrost microbial communities from Stordalen Mire near Abisko, Sweden - I_Palsa_E3_2 | ecosystem: Environmental > Terrestrial > Soil > Palsa > Peat permafrost | place: Sweden... | reverse complement strand
AAGCATTCTGGATCATTTGCATGCTACGCGCCCGACCACGCTTTCGAGGCTGGCTGAGCACATGGGTGTGAGCCGTTCGACTATGAGCATTACAGTGTTCCGACTGATTCGCGGCGGTTACATCACCCGGCGGCATGACACAAAGGACCGGCGAAGCGTTCGCCTAACGCTAACCGCAGCAGGGCTACGGATCAAGGAGCAGAACACGGTTCTTGATCCTGAGCTGGTAAAGAAGATGTTTGGGTTTATGAGTGCTGCGGAACTGGAAGTCGCATTGCGAGGCATTGAACGTCTGGCTGCGTCCGCCGGGGCGTTGCTTCGCCGACGAAGCAGAGTAGGCGCATGATGAAGATTGTGCTGACAGTAACCGGATGCATTTTGTTGCTGATTCCGTGCGTGGTAGTCATTGGTCTGTTGCTTCCTAAAGCGCACACAGTATCGCGAGCCGCAGGCTACAATACAACGCCGGATAAGCTGTTCACACTGATTGCTGGCCCGCAGAACTGGCGCCCTGACGTAGTTCGCTACGAAGTTGTTCCAAATTCGACCGGGCGGGAACTGACGCAAGAAACTACACGCAGCGGTGAAACCGTGACCTACGAACTGCTGGACAGGAAACCGCCGGAGTCGATCAAACGCCGGATCGCCACTCCAAACCTGCCCTATGCCGGCACATGGAGCTACTCCCTTCAATCTCACGCTGGTGGCACGATCGTGCGGATCACGGAAAATGGCGTGGTCTACAATCCTGTTTTTCGCTTTGTCTCGCGATTCATTGTCGGCCACACCAGCACAATGGATGCATACCTTCGGGCTCTGGGCAGGGCGACGGGACAGCAAGTTCAGATTACGGATTAATCCTCGGACAAAGTGGAGGTCCGCACCTGTTGCGGCTGCTTCGACTGAGTATCCTCGAATGCGAAAAACGAAACGCTCACTGAACACTGTCAGTAAAGCTCCGTACGAACGGAAAAGATCAGTTGGCCCTGTCTGATCTGCTGGAATTGGTTGGACATGGATTATTCGTCGTGTTCGACCTAGTCGTTGTTGTTCACTCTTCCACATCCGGAACCGAGCCACTGCTAGTGATGAAAGAATCGTTATTCTGAAAGCAAATAATTGCAGTTCGATAAAAGCTCGAGATAACTCGGGGCAGAACTTGCATTACTACCATCAGAAACGTCAGGCATGAGTAATTTCAACGGTTACATTGCGCTTTTGTCGTTACCGAGAAAAGGGTGTTCTCGAATCGACAACGGTGCACCAGGAGTTTCGGCTGCTCCCCGTGTACGGGCGTCGATGCTCTGGACAAGTTGAACCGCCGGCCCAGCGAAATGGCGTCAGTACACGGTCGCCGTGCAATGACTGATAAATGCACGGTCTGGGCACGGTCGAGAAATCATCAATTCAAGTGGTCGTAAAGTTGAAAAGTGCTTTAGAATCAATTCTGCTCGTCATGTCGGGGCGTAGCGCAGCCTGGTAGCGCACCTGCCTTGGGCGCAGGGGGTCCGCGGTTCAAATCCGCGCGCCCCGACCAATTACTTTTCAATTCCACGCTGCTCGACGTGGATTGGTTCGACTCGGCACCATTTGGGTCCAGATATCAGTCGCGCGACACTCTCCCACCGTGCGGCGCTGCTCTTCCGGTATCGCGTGCAGATAAATCTCGTGCGTGATTTCCGGCGTGGAATGTCCGAGCAGGGATCGCATCGTCCCTACCGGCGTTCCCACGCCATAGACTTGCGATCGCAAGTGCCTGTTTAGCCACTAACGCTTACGTGGTTTTGCGATTCGTTGCGGGTTAAATAATTGTGCAACCGTTTTCATTGGCAGGAATAGTTTCAGGCTGTCTTCCGGCAGTTCGATGAAGCCATATTTCCGATAGAAATTTGATGCCTCGATGTCGAGGGCTTCCACGAACACTGCCCACGAAGCCACGTTACGGGAGGCATCCAGGCTCTTCTCCAATGTGTGCATCATCGTCAACTCTCCCAGGCCCGTTCCCTTGTATTGGTTGGTGACAGCCAATCTCCCGAGAAGCGTCACACCTACAGACCCGTGTTTGCCTGCCCTCCGCGCAATCTCAGGTGGGAGCCGGTCAACTTTGAGTTCTTTGCTGGACAGCGAATAGTAGGCCAGAACGGTATTAGGGGCTTCCTTGGCAGCGATGACAAAAACACTGGCGAGTTGACGTTTCACATCCTGTGAAGCCTGCTCTCGAATGTACCGGTCGAGAGATTCTTTGCCGCATAAAAAAGCCGCCCGGTTATGTTCACCAAGCGGCTCGATGTTGTACTTACTTTTATCGGCTCTCAACGGCGCCTACTTCACTTCCTGTATGCCTTTGCAGCCTTACGCAGAGCCTCATTCGGCTCCGGTGGGTTCATCAGGGCATCGACAAACGTCTGCTGATTCCGAACACTCAATACCATATTGGTGTATTCCTGGATCACGTATGTCGCGGCTCGATTCATGGTTGAGATCGCAAACGCAGTCAGGGTGATGCCCTCGATGGCTGCGGCCCGGTCATACAATTCCTTCTGCTCCCGGCTAACACGGGCTTCGATCCGCGCATCACTCCGGCCTTCACGTCGTACTCGTGCTTGTTGTCGAGTTGCCATAACCTCTCTTTTCTAGATAGCTACCGTACGGCAAAATGCCGTACATTGTCAACAGTACTAAAATAGGGAATATAAGGCGAAACCGACAAAAGACCAACCCGTTGAGCATGGCCCCAACCTGGGTCCAACTTGGGTCCAAATACTGCGTGCACTGTGAGATAGAGAAAAGCCCACGTTCCTTCGCCGCAAGCTTCACATGTTTGCGCGCGCAAATGTGTAGACCAGTTAACTTTTTCCTTGGATTCTGCGAACTTCAGAGGATGATAAGCGATGGCCACGAGCTTAGAGGAAACTCTCATCTCTGTCTGGCGCCAGGCGCTGGTCGAAGGCGTCAAAGTTGTGGCGTTGCACGGCGAAGAGTTTCCGGTACGAAGGACAAGCCGGTCCAGATTGCGGCAAGTGGATTTTCAATTTGAAGGGCACGAATTGCGGGGGCTCGAACAAAATCCTGAAACAGGTTCTCGATGGGCGCAGTTGGCGCGACAAGGAAAGAAGGTGATGCAGTTTCTTAAGCAAAGGCGTTATGTTGCCGTCGTGGTGGATGGAAAGGTGCAGTTCTATGGACACGCGGTGTTGGACGAATTGACGCGCGGTGGCTGAAGGCGCTCATCACAAGTGCGAAAGGTGTGGGCATGCGCGACCGTGGCTGAGGTCGATTGCAAAATCAGAGAAAAGTGTCAGTCGTTTTTGGAGCGTTGCGCGTTCAGCAGGGCATTTGAAGACGGGAACTGCAAAGACACGGCATCGGCGCCAAGAAAGCTTACCGTTACGCTGGTCTGGCGCTCGGCTCCCTGAGATGAAGCGTAGTGCCACAGCCACACCGCCTGCGCCGCTGCTTCGGCGAGCGGCTGTTTCCCGCTGAGCACGTGAATCTGTTTCACCAGACCATCGGCAGCGACTACCATTTCCAGGCGCACCTTGCCACTGATGCTCTCGTCCGGGGCAACCGGATAAACGACGCGCCCGGTTGGGGCTTCGGCTACCTGCACGCGCGATACGGACGCATCCAAAGGCTTGGTCAGCGATCCGGGCATGAAATGGGGTTTAGGAGTAAGCCGAGCGAGATCGCGGGCTGTGGGCGGAAGAGGCAATGGAGGTTCGATCGCCGCGCGTCCCGGAACGGCGAAAACCTGGTGATAGACAAAGAAACCGAGCACCAAACTGAGGCCTAAGAAGCCCAGGCTCAGGCCCCAGCGCAGGCGGTGCTGCGCCGCGGCCAGAATTGACTTCTGTTCCGCACTAATGGCGAAAGGTGACGGTTTGGGAATTGCAGCCGACGAAACGAGCGGCATGGCAACCATAGACTCTCGAAACTCCGCTGTCGGCGCAGGGCTTACTGCCCAAATGTTCACTGTCTGGTCGACCGCCTCGATTCCAGCCTGATTCTCGTTAGGCGCCAGCTGCTTGCTCCAGATAACGCGAAACGGAGCTTTGTGCTGGCCCCGTTGTACGGTGATGATCTGTCCCGGAGAAAGCTCGGTGCGCAGCCCGCCCAGGCGACCGCCGATTTCACACGTGTCAATGGTATGGGCCAATTGCGCGGGCACGGATTCGCCCTGCTCGTCGAGCCAGACGCGCAGCGGTAACACCATCTTGGTGCGAGAATAGCGTTGGGTCCCTTGCATCATCGAAGACAGTTTACGTCGAATTTGTAACCGGAAACCAGTTACCGAAGTTATGCCGAGGGTAAGACTGCAACCTGTTAAGTAAGTCACAATCACACCGAGACTTACGTCGTCCTATCTGGGAGTTCGAGAGGGATTCAGGGGCGTCAGTCTTGGCTGGTTGGTCGACTTACAGCTCGTACTTCTTCATTAAATGCCGGAATGAGCGATAGGAGATCCCAAGCACGTCGGCGGCCCTCACCTGTACTCCGTTAGTTTGTCCCAACGCGGTCTGCAAGAGCGAGCGCTCGATTTGCGCGACATAGTTTTCCATGTTCATGCCGTCGGGCAGAACCGAGCCTGAGGTCATAGTCATGGTTGTCTGCATTACAGTTTCCGCGCCTGCCGCCGCGGCGCGAGCTTTTGGACGCTCCGCTGGCAGCTCAACATGCAGTTCGCTTGTATTTTCGAGCGCCACCGCGCGCTCGATCGTGTTTTCCAGTTGCCGGACGTTGCCAGGCCAGTCGTAGCCGGTCAGAGCTGCGAGCGCTGCTGCTTCGAAACCATGAATGCTCTTTCCTGCGCCCGGCGCATATTTTTTCAGGAAATGGTTCGCGAGCAACGGTACATCCTCGCGACGCTCGCGTAAGGCGGGCACACGAATGGGAATAACATTCAGGCGATAATAGAGATCCTCGCGGAAAGTGCCTTCAGTGACCTGGCGATCGAGATCGCGATTGGTAGCCGCGATAACGCGTACATCAACGGGGATTTCGCTGGTGCCGCCGACAGGACGAACTGTGCGCTCTTGCAGAACGCGCAGAAGTTTGACTTGCATGGGCATGGTCATCTCGCCGATCTCATCGAGAAAGATCGTGCCCTGGTCGGCGACCTCGAACAACCCCCGCCGGTTCTGGTTGGCTCCGGTAAATGCTCCCTTGACGTAGCCGAAGAGTTCGCTTTCGAGGAGTGTCTCAGGGAAGGCGCCGCAGTTGACCGAGACAAAGGCTTCGGCGGCACGCGGCGAGCAGGTATGCACGGCCCGCGCAACCAGTTCTTTGCCGGTTCCGCTTTCGCCGTAGATCAGAACTGTGCTGCTCGTGGTCGCGACAGTTCGTATGGTCTGTTTCAACTTTTCGAGCGCCGGGCTGGCGCCGATGATGTTGTCGAGCGAATTGCGCGTGGCTGCGTCGCGGCGGAGGGCGAAGTTCTGCCGGCTCAGCGAAACTTTCGTGAGCGCGCGGGCTATAGCTAGTTTGACTTCATCCACCAGGCCGGGACTTTTGCGGATATAGTCGGCCGCACCTCCGGCCTTAACGGCTTGCACGGCGGCTTCGTAATCATCGACAGCGGTCATCAAGATGACAGCCGTGTCGGGCGAGACCTGATGCGCGTGCCGCAGCACCTCCACGCCGTCCACTCCAGGCATCTTGATGTCGGTAACGATCACGTCGAAGAGCGCGCTATCGATTTTGCGCTTGGCTAACTCGCCACCGTTGACGGTTTCAACTTTGTGGCCGTCGCGGCGCATGGCAATGTCCAGCAGTTCGCAGATCGAGCGTTCATCGTCGCAGACGAGGATGTTACCCAAGCGTTCCTCCTCTTGCAGCTACGGCAGTTCCGGCGGTCGCCGATGCGGAAGAATTTGCAGTCGCGGCGCCATGGCCATTCTCCAATCGGGGATGCTCCGATCTGCCATGGTCCAATCTTCGCAATCGCACCACGAAACTGGTGCCTATCCCGAGCGCCGAGCGCGCCCAGACTTTGCCCTCGTGGGCCTGAACGATCTGATAAACGATGGCAAGACCAAGACCGGTTCCGCCTTCAAAGTTGGTTTGGAAAGGCTCGAAGATCTTTTCTATTTGCTGCGGATTGAAGCCGGGACCGGTATCGGAAAAACTCATTTCCCAGTCGGAGCCGCGATCCGTCAGAGCCACGGTCAGGCTTCCGCCTTTTTTCTTCATCGCGCGCACCGCATTTTCGCAGAAGTTCCAGAAGACCTGTTTCAGCTTGTCGCCATCGGCCAGGACCCAGGCTTCGGATTTTGCAAAGCTGCGCTCGAGGCTGATACCGGCGTTTTCGGCGGTTAGGCGATGTTCCAGCAAGGTGAGCGTGTCCTGCAAGAGAGGAACCAGATTGACGCGTTCGAGACGATATTGCTTGCCCCGGGAATAAGCGAGAAAGTCGGTGATGATGTTGTTGAGCCGATCGGACTCGCGGATCACAATCTGCAAAAGGTGCCTTTCTTCGGCATTCAACGAGGGCGCTTCGGACAGCATGCTGACCGAGCCTGCAATGGAGGTCAGGGGATTTCTGATTTCGTGGGCTATGGCAGCAGCCAGGCGGCCGACGGCAGCCAGGCGATCCTGCATGCGCACCTCGCGTTCCAGTCGCCGAATTTCGGTGAGGTCGTCGAAGGTATAGACAAAGCCGAGGTCAGCTCGCGCGCTCAGGTTAAGCGCGGAAACCAGAACGCGAAAGGTTTTGCGGAAGCCGCTGCCCGTGGTGTAGCGCACCTCCGCATCGCCTCGGTCGCCCCCGAAGTGGGGCAACGGATCCTGAAAAAGGTCGCCGACAGAGCGCCCGCGCAATTCGGCCTCGGAGATTTCGAGCAACTGCTGGGCGGCGCGATTCACCAGGGTGATGCGTCCGTCAGGACCGGTGGTGATGACACCACCGCTCATCGACTGCACAATGCTTTCGTGGAGAGCCTGCAGATTTTCGAGCGCGCCGCTCGCATCCTTCAGTTGCACATCCACCTGGCGGAGTTTGCTCATAAGCAATCCCGCAAGATAGGCGATCGCGAAGTAGGCGAACAGGTTGACGAAGATCACTACCTGTAACGCTTCCAGCTTCGGATGCGACGTCGAATAAGAAGGAACGATTGAATAGTAATCGAGTTCGATAACGGTTCCGAACAGGATGAACGCAAGAGCCGCGCTCAGATATCCCCACCCACGGGGAAGCAACATGCACGCGACCACGATGACGAGCGGGTACAGGAAATTCAAAGAGCTGTCGATTCCGCCGGTTACATGGACGACCAATGTAACCATCGCGAGATCGGCCATAACCTGCAGAATGGCTTGCAGCCGGTGTTCGCTCCAGACCGAAACCAGGAAGAGGAAAAACAACGAGAGAACGAACCACAACATCATTCCGGTTAGAAAAGGCAGGATGGGCAGCGGGTTTGGGGTGAGGCGGATGACCGCGAGTTCGATGGCGAGCAGGACCATCAAAATCAGCATGCGAACCTTCACCAACCAGGTCAGCCAGTTACGCTCGTCGGAGATGGAGTGCATGGGTCTCGCCGTCTTGGTCGTTGGTCGTTGGTCGTTCGCGCTTCGTTCTAGGCGTGGGAAATCCGGAGTTGGCTGTTAGCGACCTGCAGTCACCGAGCAACTGCCAACCAACGACCACGATCGGTTTCTATCCCGCCAGTTTCGCGATCATCGAGAACAACGGCATATACAGAGAAATGACGATGCCGCCGATAGTGATACCGAGTATGCCGATGATGACGGGCTCCAACATGGCTAACATGTCCTTGGTCGCAGAGTCGACTTCATCTTCATAGAAGTCGGCAATCTTCTGTAACATCGAGTCCATGGCGCCGGTGGCTTCGCCAACCCCAATCATCTGCGTCACCATGTTGGGGAAGACGCCACATTCGCGCAGCGGGTCGACGATGGTGCGGCCCTCTTCGATGGCCTTGCGCACCTTCATCAGCGCTTCTTCGAGCACCGCGTTGCCCGAGGTGCGGGCGGTGATGGCCAATCCCTCGAGAATCGGGACTCCCGAGGTAATCAGCGTACCCAGGGTCCGGGTGAATCGCGCGACTGCGATCTTGCGCAATAGCAGGCCCATGATGGGTAACTTGAGCAGCATGGCATCGAAGTAATAGCGGCCACGCGGGTGCTTGCGGATTTGCTTGACACCGTAGAACAGTCCGACGCCCCCGACAATGAAGAACCACCAGAAATGCCCCACGAAATCGCTGAGTCCGATGACGATTCGGGTCGGCAGCGGAAGGGAAACCCCGAGTCCCACAAAGAGGTTTGCGAAGATCGGCACCACCCATTTGAGCAGTGCCGCTACGATCAGCACGGCAAGAGAGACAACGGCCACGGGATAGATCAAGGCGGATTTCACAGCCGCGCGCAGCTTGACGGCTTTTTCAACGTAGATCGCGAGGCGCTGCAGGATGATGTCAAGAATACCGCCAGTCTCGCCGGCCTCGATCATGTTGGTGGTCAGGTCATCGAAGACCACCGGATACCCCCGCATGGCATTGGCCAGCGTGGCGCCGCCTTCGACGGTCGTTCGGACGCCGAGTAAGGTTTTCTGAAAGCTGGGGTTCTCCTGATTCGCCCCGAGGATTTCCAGGCACTGCACCAACGGCAGGCCGGCATCGATCATGACGGAGAACTGGCGGAAGAAGACAGCAACTTCCTTGACCTTTACCTTGCCGCTTCCGAAGGTGGGCATGACAAATTCCTTGCCCTTCTCACGGATAGCGCCGGGCGTGATACGTTCTTTACGGAGCTGCGATGCCAGCCCGTCCTTGGTAGAAGCCACGCGCTCTCCCTGAACCTTTTCGCCAGAAGCGGTCTTCCCTGAAAATGTAAAAACCGGCATGTCGCTTTCTCCTTATGCTTAATCCGCCCACGCGGGCGGCCGATCGTTTGAGCTGCCAGCGCCTTTTCTATCTCGTGTGTCTTCTCGTCTCTACTCGTCGAGCTTTGTTCTGCGAGGCCCGGCGTACCAGGGTCGGGCACTCTCTGACTTCACCGCTTAGACGGAACGGCACCCTTGGTCATGGGAGCCGGACTGTTGCGGTTCGTAAGGCTGGCGCCGCGAGAAATCATCTCCTGCAGCTCGTCCTGATTGCTCGAGCGCGCCAACGCCACTTCCAGGGATATCTGCTTCTGGAAATACGCCGTGGCCAGCGATTGATTGAAAGTCTGCATGCCAAATTTTTCTTGACCGGACTGCATCGAGGAATAGATCTGGTGGATCTTGTCTTCGCGGATCAGATTGCGGACGGCGGCATTGGGTACGAGAATTTCCATGCACATGGCACGTCCCTTGTTGTCGATGCGGGGCAGCAGGCTTTGGCACATGATGCCTTCTAGCACCAGCGAAAGCTGGGCCCGAATCTGCGATTGCTGGTGTGACGGAAATACGTCGATGATGCGGTTGATGGTCGAAGACGCCGAATTGGTGTGCAGCGTACCGAAAGTCAAGTGCCCGGTTTCTGCAATTCGTAACGCGGACTCGATAGTTTCGAGATCTCGCATTTCGCCGATCAGAACCACATCCGGATCTTCACGAAGAGCGGCACGCAGTGCATCGGTAAAGCTCTTGGTGTCCGAGTGCAACTCGCGCTGGTTGACCACGCAGTTCTTGTTCATGTGCACGAATTCAATCGGATCCTCGATGGTGAGGATGTGTTCGTGGCGCTCGGAATTGATCTTGTCGATCATGGCCGCGAGCGTCGTGGATTTTCCCGAACCCGTCGGGCCGGTGACGAGAACCAGTCCACGCGGCTTGTCGCAAAGTTTGCTGACGACAGCCGGCAATCCCAACTGGTGGAATGACTTGATCTCAAACGGAATCAAACGGAAGACGCAAGCGGCGGCGCCGCGCTGATTGAAAACGTTGGCGCGGAAGCGAGCCAGACCCTTCAAGCCGAACGAAAAATCCATTTCGAGGCTTTCCTCGAAACGATGCTTTTGCGAATCGGTCATCACGCTGTACGCCAGTTGCTTGGTCTCCGCGGGCGTCAACTGCGGCAGATCGAGCGGCACCAAGTGTCCGTGCACGCGGATTTGCGGCGGAGAGTTGGTGGTGATGTGGAGGTCGCTTCCATTCATCTCCAGCATGCGGCGGAGCAGATCGCTGAGTGAGAGTGCCATAATTTTCTTTCTTTCCTTCTGCCGTTTATTAGTGGATCGTTTCGCGAGCCACTTCTTCGAGCGTGGTCCAGCCTTGTGCGACCTTGATCAGCCCGCTGCGTCGCAGAGTAATCATGCCGCGTTCAATCGCTTTCTTTTTTAGTTCGAGGGCGGAAGCGCCAACCAGCACCAGTTCCCTGATCTCGTCATCCACTTCCATCACTTCATATAGACCGGTACGTCCCTTGTACCCGGTCTTGTTGCAAGTCGCGCAACCCTTGCCCTTCATGATCTGCACCGTCTTGGCCTCTTCGGGTGTGAAACCTTCGTCGATCAGAGCCTGCACCGGCATTTCAACCGGCTCCGCACAGTCCTTGCAGATTCGACGGATCAGGCGCTGAGCGCAGATCAGGTGCACCGAAGTCGCAACGAGGAAAGGCTCGATGCCCATGTTCATCAGTCGCGTGATGGTTTCGGGCGCGCCGTTCGTGTGCAAGGTTGATAAAACAAGGTGGCCGGTGAGTGCGGCTTTGATCGCGATTTCTGCGGTTTCAAAGTCTCGAATCTCGCCGACCAGAATAATGTTGGGATCTTGACGCAGGAAGGCGCGCAGCGCGGCAGCAAAGTTCAAGCCGATCTGCTCCTTCATCTGCACCTGGTTGACCCCGCCCAGTTGGAATTCAACCGGGTCCTCGGCGGTCATGATGTTGGTATCGGGCTGGTTTAGCTGCGAGATCGAGGAGTAGAGTGTGTTGGTTTTGCCCGATCCGGTTGGTCCCGTGACCAGTACCATGCCGTAGGGCTTCAGGATGGCCTTCTGGAACTTGGTCAGCGACTCCTGCTCGAAGCCGAGCTTGGTCATGTCCAGACGCAAGTTTTCCTTGTCCAGCAGTCGAAGCACGACCTTCTCGCCCCAGAGCGTGGGCAAAGTGGAGACGCGAAAATCGAGCTGCTTCTTCTTGCCGCCGATCTGCATCTTCAGCATAATGCGGCCGTCCTGCGGCAGCCGCTTTTCACTGATGTCCAGCTTGGCCATGATCTTGAGGCGCGAAGTGATCGCATCCTTCAGCTTCAGCGGCGGATTCATAATCAAATGCAGAACGCCGTCGATACGGAAGCGGACGCGGAATTCCTTTTCATACGGTTCCATATGGATGTCGCTGGCCCCGCGCTTTACCGCATCGGTGAGCACCAGGTTGACCAGCTTGACGATGGGAGCTTCATCGGCCGCCTTCTCGAGCGCCTGCAGTTCAAGTTCCTGCTCCTCGGTCTGGACCTCGATGTCGGTGCTTTCGCCAGCATCGTTCATCGACTGCATGACCTGCTCGAGCTCTTCTTCCTTGGTCGTGCCGTAGGCCTTGTCAATGCCCTCGATGATCGAGCTTTCCGAAGCGACGACCGGCTCGATGTTGAAGCCGGTCATGAACTTGATATCGTCCATCGCGAAGACATTGGTGGGATCCACCATGGCGATGGTCAGCGACGCGCCGACGCGGCTCAGCGGCAAAATCTGATAGCGCTTCGCAGTCTCGTAGGGAATCAGCTTGACGACAGCCGAATCGATTTCAAAATAGGAAAGGTTGATTGCCGGCACGCCGTACTGGCGCGAGAGAAAATTCGTGACATCCTCATCCGAGAGGAAGCCCAACTTCACCAGCGCCGACGCAAGCCGCGAGTGGGATTCCTTCTGGAGCTTGGTCGCCTGTTCCAACTGCTCTGGAGTAATGACCTTTTCTTTGACAAGCAGGTCACCCAGCCGTTGAGACATATCTCTCCTGTATTCCCGTGTCCTCCGGGATCGATGCGAAGCCGCTGATTACCCGGGGGATTCAGCAGGGTTGCTTCGGCACTGACACAAATTGTCAACCCAATGGGAATTTCGAAAAAGTAACTTCAGTACCTGTACTTTGCGGAATGTACCGTTTCCACCCGTTATTGACGGCCTTTGTGGCAAAAACTCGGCATATGGGGGTTATTCGTACGCGTCCGACCATGGCCTTTCGGTACTCAATCGCTATCACCATTGTGTCCGCAGGAAGAAGCCTCGGGGGTTCCAGACTGCTCGCTCCGTCAGTCCTCCTGGCTGATAGCTAGAATGAAGGTGGTGACCGCGCTGAACGCATCATGACCGGAACCAAGCACGAGGCGATCCGCGCCTACTACAAGACGCTCATTGCCGCCTGGGGGCGCCAGCACTGGTGGCCGGCGCAATCGCGCTTCGAGATGATTGTGGGCGCATATCTGACACAGAACACCTCCTGGACGAACGTCGAAAAGGCGCTGACGACGTTGCGAAGGGCGCGGCTGCTGACGATTGAACGGGATCCGCCGAACACCTCAACCGAAGCTCGCACAATTGATACGCTCCTCCGGTTATTTTCGTCAGAAAGCAGAAAGGCTCAAGAATTTTGTGAGGTTTCTCGATCATCGTCACGGCGGTTCCCTGGCGCGTATGTTCTCCCGGCCGACCGCGGAAGTCAGAGCCGAGCTACTCGCGCTCAACGGGGTGGGACCGGAGACCGCGGATTCGATCCTGTTGTATGCCGGGAATCACCCGGTCTTCGTCGTAGATGCGTATACCAGGCGTATTTTTGAGCGGCACCGAATTATTTCGAACGCCGCGACCTACGAGGAAATTCGAGAGCTATGCGAGAAGACCCTGGCAGCAGCCGGGGAAGAGCCTCCGGCATCACAGGTGCTGAAGACTCGCGTCCAACCGTCCTGTCATCGACCGTCGCGCATGAGTACGGCACCGCGCAGCAATCTGGTTCAGGTGTTCAATGAAATGCACGGACTGATCGTCGGAGTCGGAAAAACTTACTGCCTGAAGTCACAACCGAAGTGTGAGCAGTGTCCGTTGCAGAAATTCCTTCCTTTGGCCAGGTGAGTCGGCGGGAAAATAAAATGAGAGTGGGTATCGCATGTTTCAGCTTTGGCGACAGCAGCCCTTTGCCCCGGGTCTGACACTGGTCCGAGAGACATCGTTAGTCGTGGGTGGCAAGGTTGCCATTTTTTCGGTGCTGGACAAACCGTGTCACAACCAGCGACGAACGACCCGCCGACTCTCTATAATGTGAACATTCCGTGGCCGCCCCAGCCCCAATCCGCGAGGAACCCAAAACCTCCGGCCGCCGAAAGGTCGTGATCACGCTGGCGATCGGGGCTTTTCTGCTGCTCGCCATCCTCGTTTTGCAAGCCTCGTTCAACCTTAAGTTCATCAGTCCTGACAGTAATGAAGAACTTCTATTTTTCTCCGGCCTGAGCGGGCTAATTTTCTTCGCATTCCTGGCCTTGACTCTCGTTCTCGGGCGCAACCTGCTGAAGCTCTATGCGGAGCGACGCCAGGGCCTTGCCGGTTCGAAGTTCCGCACTCGCCTGGTGGTGGTCAGCCTGCTGCTATCGTTCTTGCCCGTGATTGCAATGTTCTGGTTCTCTTATCTGCTGATGAATCGGTCGATCGACAAGTGGTTTTCGCAGCCAGTAGAAGAAGTGCGCGCGGACACCGCCGCCATGTCGGCTTTGCTCTATGATTACGCGGGCCAAAATGCGACATCGGAAGCGCAATCGATTGCCCAGACTGAAGAATTTCGACGCGCTCTTGCCGCGAAGAATCTCTCCGAAGTCACCGAGGAACTTCGGGAACACAAACCGGCGCTGCGAGGTGGATTCGCGGTGGCGCTGGAGAACGGCAACGAGGTTGCCACAGTGGGCACTCCCGCGGTCTGGAGCGAAATGAACGCTGACTTTCCCCTGGAAGCGGCTCTGCGCGGTGGACATCCTCATTTCCAGTGGGGACTGACCGATTACCTCGTCGCGGCCGCAACGTTCCGGGACGGCGCCGTGCTCGTCGCTATGCCTCTTCCACCAAAATTTGCGGAGACGGCCAAACAGATCCAAGACAGCCAGCGACGGTATGTCGAACTGGCTGCAAAAAGGAAACTGTTTCGACGAACTTATATCGGATTTCTTCTGCTGCTGACTGTAGTGGTTCTTTTCGCTTCGACTTGGCTTGCATTGCTGCTGTCGAAGCTGGTCAATCGCCCGGTAGCGGCGCTGGCGGCGGGGACCGAAGCGATCTCGAAAGGGCAACTCGACTACCGCGTCGACATCCGCGCCACCGACGAACTGGCGGAACTGGTGCAGTCTTTCAACAGCATGGCGGAGCAACTCGAATCCAGCCGGCGGCAGATTGAAGCTTCAAGTCGAGATGTGGGCGCAGCGAATGAGGCCCTGGAAAGTAGACGCCGCTACATCGAGACCGTTTTGGAGAGCATTCCCACAGGGGTGATATCGATCGACGCGGCGCGGCATGTGACCCTTGCGAACGCAGCTTTCTCGCGTTTGTTTTACCTGGAGCGCAAAGACTATGTGAGTCCGGCCACACTCGTCAACCAGCCGCTGCGCGATGTCGTGCCGGCCGACGTGCTTGCGGACCTGGAGCCGCTTCTCCGGCGAGCCGATCGTATGGGTATCACGGCCTCCACCATGGAGCTGGCCTTGCCGCGAGCGCAGTTGAATGTCGCAGTAACCGTCTCTTCTTTGAGCCACGCCGCCGAGGGCCTGGGATACGTGCTGGTCTTTGAAGACCTGTCGGACCTGCTCCGGGCACAGAAGCAGGCAGCTTGGCGGGAGGTAGCGCGGCGCGTTGCGCACGAGATCAAAAACCCGCTGACACCAATTGCTCTTTCGGCTGAGCGCATTCAGCGTCATTTAAAGCGCGGCACAGCCCCTGACGCGGCTTCACTCGAGGTAATACGAACCTGCGCCGAAACCATCAGGAATGCCGTCGAAACCGTCCGGACTTTGGTGGATGAATTTTCCGCGCTGGCCCGTTTCCCTGCCCCTCATCCGCAACTCGAGAACTTGAATAATCTGGTGGAAGGCGCGCTCATCATGTTCAACGGGCGACTGGACGGTATTCGTGTGCACACGGAACTGGCCAACGATCTTCCCACCGTGATGGCCGACCCGGAAGCGATCAAGCGCGCGATTGCAAATCTGGTCGATAACGCCGCCGAGGCAATGCAGGATGCGATCGTAAAGGAGATCACAATTTCAACTTCCCTCGTAGCCAGCCGTGATGCGGTCGAACTCTCTGTCTCCGACACTGGGCAGGGAGTTTCGCGCGAGGTTAAGGAGCGCCTGTTTCTCCCTTACTTTTCGACCAAGCAACGCGGCACCGGCCTGGGGTTGGCGATTGTCAGCAGGATCGTTGAAGACCATCGTGGCTCCATTCGCGTGGAAGAAAATAAGCCGGTCGGCAGCCGCTTCGTGATCGAACTGCCGGTAGTGGTCGAAACCATCGGCGCTCCTGCAGCAAGTTAACCATGGCACATATCCTGATCGTTGACGACGAGTCCGGTATTCGCGAATCACTGCGCGGCATCCTGGAAGATGAGGGATACAAAATCAGTGTCAGCCCCAGTGGTGAAGACTGTCTGGATTCGCTGCGCAAGGGCAGCTTCGACCTGATCCTGCTTGACGTCTGGCTTCCCGGAATTGACGGCCTCGAAGTGCTGGAGAGAATCCGCGAGATGGAAGACCCACCGGAAGTCATCATGATCTCAGGCCATGGCACGATTGAGACTGCCGTCCGCGCCACCAAGCTGGGCGCTTACGATTTCGCGGAAAAGCCGCTGTCGCTCGAAAAGACGCTCATCCTGGTAAAGAATGCGATCGAAGCCCGCCGGTTGCGCCACGAAAATCTCGACCTGCGGAAGCAACTTCAATCGAAGAGCGTGATCGTAGGCGACAGCGTTCCGATGAAAGCACTGCGCCAGCAGATTACGTTGATGGCGCCGACTAACGGACGCGTGCTGATCTACGGTGAATCGGGCACAGGTAAAGAGTTGGTCGCGCACGCCATCCACATGCAGAGCCCCCGTAAGAATGAAATGTTTGTCGAGATGAACTGCGCCGCGATTCCCGAGGACCTGATCGATAGTGAGTTGTTCGGACATCGCAAATCATCGTTCCCGGGAGCGACTGCTGATAAGGAAGGTAAGTTTCAGAAGGCGGATCGCGGCACGTTGTTTCTGGACGAAGTCGGCGACATGAGCCTGAAGACTCAATCCAAAGTGCTGCGCACTCTCGAACAACAGAGATTCATTCCGGTTGGAACTGATGATCCTGTCACGGTGGATGTCCGCGTGATCGCATCCACCAACAAAGATCTCGAGGAAGAAATCGCGAAGGGTAATTTTCGGGAAGATCTTTTTTATCGACTTAATGTGGTTCCATTCGTGGTGCCGCCGCTACGCGAACGCAAGGAAGACATTCCCTTGTTTGCGCGACATTTCCTGAAGGAATTTGCATCCGCTTACGGTCGGCGCCCGCGAGAAATTACCGACGACGCCATCGACGTACTGATGCGCTATTCGTGGCCGGGCAATATCCGCGAGCTGCGCAATGTGATCGAGCGCATTGTGATCATGAATCCCACGACATCACGATTTGAACGCAAGCATCTTCCTCCGCTGGTGCACCGCGAAGGCAGCCGCCGGGTAACGGGTAACGAAGGATCGACGCTCCACCAGGCGCGAGCGGCCTACGAGCGCGACTACATTCTTAAAAAACTGGACGAGAATCATGGCAACGTCAGCCGCACCGCGGAGGTACTTGGCCTCGAGCGCAGCCATCTGTATCGCAAGATGAAGAGTTTGGGAATCGCGGCGAAAGAGTAGGAAAAACTGGCAGCCCCCGAAATTTGGCCAAGTTAGCGATGGACTCGTGCAAAGTTCCGATATTGGATTCCTGGGCCCTGGGAGTGAAAGCTACATGAGTTATTTCTTCAGCATGTGAATCTCGGTCCCGTTCTTATGAAACTGCACTTCGTCCATCAACTGATTGATCAGATAAATGCCGCGTCCATGATTTGAATAGATGTTTTCGCCACGGCAGGGATCGGCGATCTTGGCGGGATCAAAACCCGGACCGGGATCGCGCACTATGATCAGGACGCCGCGCGCATCATCGCAAGCGACGTCGCACTCCACAATTTTGGAAGGATCGTTATTCGCCCCATGGACAACGGCATTGGCTAGAGCCTCGGTCAAAGCGAGCTCGATTGCGTCTTCGCTTCCGGGAGCGCATTTCGTTTCCCGTACCACATTCATGACACTGCGAACCACCGGATCCACGGCATCGCGGTCGGCTGAAAGCGTAACGCTCAGCTTGAGATCAAGCTTATTTGCATCGAAGCTTAAGGATTTCGGCGATTGTTCAGAGGTTGAGCAAGGATCTTCCATAACGGCCGTGAGCTTTGGTTACGCCCCCATTGGACTCGGTTCGATACTTCTACTAACTAGGATGCAGAAAGACGCTGACAGATTCTAGGGATTTAGGGACGCAGATGCAAACTTTATTTACATCACCGGCATTCCTTCACCGCCGGCACGCCAAACACTGGGACTTCGGAGTAACCGGCAGTTATGTCATCCGCAGAGTGGCTGTGACCACCGTACCGGTCCGGGTGGATTCTATTTCCAGGGTCCCGCCCAGTTGTCTCAGTCGCTCCCTCATACCCCCGAATCCAATGCCACCGAGGCTCGATTCGGTCAGTTTCTTCTGCTTCTCTACCGGAATGCCTTTCCCATCATCGCGAGCTTGAATAATCAGACAGTCATTTCTATGTTCGATCGAGATAGCCGCGGTCGGACTCCCGGAGTGACGATGAATGTTGGTCAGACACTCTTGAATAATGCGGAAGATTGCAAGCTCTGTATCCTCTGGCAGCCGCCCCAGATCTGAAGGGATTTCGAGATCGACTTTCAATTTGCTTCGTTCCGAAAAGCCGTCCACGTACCATCGCAATGCCGCCGGAAGACCAGCAATCTCGAGGAGTGGTGGATGAAGCAAATGAGACAAGGTGCGAATCTCGCTGGACACCTGCTGCACCAGCATGGCGTTGTCGGAAACGGCGCGGGCTCCTTTCGAATCGAGCTTATCGGACTGTGACCGCACTACCTCGATGTTCATCCCAATGGCTGCAAGTAATTGGCCCACACTGTCGTGCAGTTCGCGCGCCAGTCGCCTTCGTTCATCGTCTTGCACCTTCATGAGACTCACCGAAAGTCCGCGCAAATTCTCATTGGCAACCGCGAGTTCCGCGGTTCGTTCGCGAACCCGTTTTTCGAGGTTGTCGCGGATCTCGCTCAGCGACTGATGCGACTGGCGCAGCGCCTTCTCGGCCTGGCGCTGCTCCGAGGCGTCATGAAATACCAGAACAACGCCGCAAGTCCTGCCGCTCGCGTCTCGAATGGGAGCCGCGCTGTCGTCGATCGCTATTTCTTTCCCATTGCGAACAATCAGCGTCGTGTGATTGGCCAGTCCGACTACAAGACCTTCACGTAGAACACGGGTTACGGGATTCGGCGCCGGCTCGCGGGTTTGTTCATCAACGATGGTGAAGATTTTTTCCAACGGCTGCCCGATGGCCTCGGCCGAACTCCAGCCCATGATGCCTTCAGCCACGGGATTCAGAAACGTGATCTTTGCCTCAGTGTCAGTGGCGATGACGCCATCGCCCACGCTGGCCAGGACGACTCGAAAGAATTCGCGCTCTTCGGCCAGTTCTGCCGACTTCCGTTCCAGCGCTTCTTTGGTCGAGATAAGCTCGCGCTCCGCCCGTTCCCGTGCCAGTAGAACTGCCCGAGCATTCTGCAACGCAACAGAACGCAGCAACTTCTCTTCAGTTTCATCCAAAGCGAATCACCCGATTCCTAGAAGCCGTTCTGCCAGCTCGGTGCCTTCAACCCGTGCCCGAATTTTTGCGAACGCTGTCTCGCGGGTCGTAGAAGTGTCATCGCTGAAAGGTGAGAATCCGCAATCGTCG
>Ga0302180_10001443_pt1 | contig 19051 bp, 16 predicted proteins | sample I_Palsa_E3_2_FD_200575 | JGI IMG/M metagenome (GOLD analysis project Ga0302180, IMG submission 200575) | Peat permafrost microbial communities from Stordalen Mire near Abisko, Sweden - I_Palsa_E3_2 | ecosystem: Environmental > Terrestrial > Soil > Palsa > Peat permafrost | place: Sweden... | reverse complement strand
TTCACCTGCCCCGTGGTGATTCGCGTGGCGATCGGCGGATACCTCACCGGAGGCGCGATCTATCATTCGCAATGTGGGGAGAGCGCGTTCACGCACATTCCCGGGCTGCGCGTGGTCTTCCCCTCGAACGCGCTGGATGCCGCCGGGCTGCTGCGCACGGCAATTCGCTGTGACGATCCCGTGCTTTTTCTGGAACACAAACGACTGTACCGTGAGACTTACGGTCGCGCGCCCTACCCCGGACCGGAATACATGATTCCGTTTGGCAAAGCCAAGATCGTGCATCCGGGAACCGACCTGACCGTGATCACTTATGGAGCGGTCGTACCGAGGGCGCTGCAGGCGGCTCAGAAACTCGAGCGCGAACACGGCGTAAGAGTCGAGCTGATCGACTTGCGTTGTCTGAATCCCTTTGACTGGGAGACCATTGCGTCCTCGGTGGGGAAGACGAATCGCGCTCTCGTGGCTTATGAAGACACTTTAAGCTGGGGTTATGGTGCCGAGATCGCAGCCCGCATTGCTGACCAACTCTTCGACCTACTGGATGCCCCGGTGCGCCGGGTCGCCGCCGCCGACACCTTCGTGGCTTACCAGCCGATCCTCGAAGATGCAATCCTTCCGCAAGCCAATGATTTGTTCCGCGCCATGAAAGAGCTGGCAGAGTACTAGATGTTGTCGCCGATCGGTCGTTCGGGATCAGCCGTCATCGAGCAGTTCTCCGCGAACAGTAATCCGCAATCAGTAATCAGCAAAGTTACCCTCTCTCTTCCCCAAGGCCTGCGATAACGAGTTTCGTGCGATGGCCGTCCCGCAAGGCTTTGCACGGAGTCTTTCGCCTCCGAGAGTTACCGGCAATTGACTTCAATCTCGCGAACTCCTACGATCATGAGCCATTTCATGGGGGACCGATGACTCTGCTCCGTCGCAATTCAACTGTCTGCGGGTGGGCAGGGTTTGCCAGCCTCTTCTGCGCTCTTTTGCTGACTGCTATGCCGTCCGCCGCCCAAACCGCGGTGACTACTTATCATAATGATAATTACCGCACCGGCTGGAATTCGAGCGAGACCGCGCTCACGCCCGCGAATGTGAACAGCTCCTCATTCGGAAGGCTCTTCACCGTCACCCTCGACGATCAGGTGGATGCAGAGCCCTTGGTTGTTCCCGGCGTGACCATCACGTCCGGAAAATATCAGGGAAGCCACGATGTTGTGTATGTGGTCACGGGCAATGACACCGTCTACGCCATCGATGCCAACGACGGAACCATCCTGTTGACTCGGAGTATGGGAACGCCTGTGCAGTGGCCGCTAGGTTGCACCAACAACGGCCCGAATGTTGGCATGACCTCCACGCCGGTGATCGACATCATCAGCCACACCTTATATCTGATCGCCTACACCCAGGATCAAACCGGTCCGAATTACCGCCTGCACGCTCTCGATCTGGGCAGCCTCGTGGACAACGTAACCCCCCAGGTCGTCACCGCGTCGCACAGCCTCACCGATGGAACCACTTTCGTTTTCAACCCTATCTATCAGCGACAACGCCCGGGTCTGCTGCTGGCGAACGGCAATGTTTACGCCGGCTTCGGCAGCTTCTGTGACTACTCCCCCGGCTCCTCACGCGGCTGGTTGCTGGGTTGGAATGCTGCCACCCTGGCGCCGCTTTCCGCGAACCAGGTTCCTGATACCCAGGCCACCTCGCCGAACAGTTTCTTTCTGTCGTCGATCTGGATGTCAGGATATGGCCTGGCGGCAGACGACTCGGGCAATGTCTTGTTTGTCACCGGGAATTCCGACTACTCAGGAACCACCTACGACGGCGTGACCAATATTCAGGAAAGCGTGGTGAAGGTATCGGCCAATCTCACTAATGTAGTCGACCTGTTTACTCCCAAGAACCAGTCCAGCCTCGATCAGGGAGATGCCGATTTCGGCTCTGGAGGTGTCATGGTGTTGCAAGACCAGCTTGGATCATTTCCCCACTTGGCAGTCGCTGCCGGCAAAGACGGAAACATGTATTTCATGAACGAGGACAAGCTGGGCGGGTATTCGACCGCCAAGAATCATGTGCTGGGGACAAACCAGATCGGCCCCTGCTGGTGTGGGCAGTCGTACTTCGTAGATCCCACCGACGGCGCAGCTCGCGTGGTGAGCAGCGGGGGGAACAACATTAAAGTATTCAAGCTGCAGACCTCGCCCAGTCCGAAGTTGAGCCGCGTTACCGGAAGGTCGATTCCGAGCGGGCTTGACGGCGGCTTCTTCACCGGCGTGTCGTCAAATGGCAATGCCAATCCAATCATCTGGGCCTTATCGCGCCCGCTATCGCAGCAGGCGCTTAGCGTTGGCCTGTATGCCTTCAACCCGGACTCGGGCGGCGCAACGATGACCCTGCTCTTCAAGAGCCTCGCCGGAACCTGGCCTAACCAGGGCGGCAATTCAAATCTGGTTCCGGTGGTTGCCAACGGCAAGGTTTACGTGGGGAGCTACCAGCAACTTCAGGTCTTTGGTCTGCTGCAGAAGAAAAAGAAATAACGCGCTTAAGCCTGGGTTACGAAGGCTTTTCTGGCAACTTGATCAGGATTGCCTGTCCTTCCATCCGATGTTAGGCTCCGAGCAGGTGCACTCCGTTTACGCTAATCCCGCGAAAGCTCGTTCGGTTGGCCGTGGACTTGCGATCGAGTGGTTGCAATCTGCGGCCGCGGAAGTGTGGGTAAAGTTTCTGCTAGCGTTGGCTGGACTGGGCCTGGCGTTCGGCGCGGCCATATTCTCGACCGCGTCGCGCGAGGCTGGGAACCTGTGGACGTCGGTGATTCTGGCCGCGCTTTCGCTCCTGCTGGCGGCGTTTGTTGGCCTGGTCACCGTGCCGTACCTGGCCCGGCGCGTGGCCGTGGAGCGGTTGCGCGAGACCATCGATTATGAAGTCACCAAGGTCGGCGTAGTCTACGTGCTAGTGACGGTGGTGATCGGCATCGCGGCGCTGAATACCGCAAATAATCTGCTTTACATCGTGGTGGCGGCGATGCTCGCCGCCATCCTGGTCTCGGGCGTGGTTTCGGCCCGCGTGCTGCGAGGCCTGGCTTTGGAGGTGCGTCTGCCCGAGCAGGTATTCGCCGGACGCACGGTTGCAGGACGGATTGTGCTGCGAAATCGGCGTCGTTTCATGCCTTCGTTTTCGATTCGTGTGGTGCCGACGCGCCGAGAAAAGAAAGTCCGCAAACAGTGGCATTGGGAGCCGACGACGTTCGCTTTCCCTGTAAACCGCCGCCCCGAAAATCAATGGGTAAGAATGCGCGACTGGCGAGTGATCCGGGTAACAGCGCCGGCCGCCGTCAAGGGAATTTTCGAAGGGGTGGTTTATTTTCCCTATTTGCCCGCTGGAGCCGAGTTGACGGCCGACCTCGAGTTGCAATTTGAGCGGCGTGGGCGCTATCGCGAGTCGAGTTTCGGAGTGGCTACTCGATTTCCGTTTGCCCTCCTCACCAAGACGCGTCAGGTCGCGCTGCAACGTGAAATTCTGGTTTATCCCCCAGTGGACGCGACCGATGAACTGTTCGAAATCCTTCCCCTGGTGCGAGGCGAGTGGGAAAGCTTTGTCCGCGGGCGGGGCTCCGATCTCCACCGCATCCGCGAGTACATGCCCGAGGATTCTGCGCGCCACGTCGATTGGAAGGCGACCGCAAAGTCGGGCTCGTTGAAGGTGCGGGAGTTCAGCCGCGAGGATGAACGCAAGTTATGCATCATCTTCGACAATCCTTCCCCCGGCCGGATTTCCGCGCAAGCCTATGAGCAAGCGGTTAACCTGGCGGCTTCACTCGCATGGCATTTTGCTGCACAAGATGCCGAACTCTCGTTTGCGGTCCCGGGACTCGGCCGCTTCTCCGATATTCATGAATTTCTGGCGCGACTGGCGATCATCGAACCCCGGCCGGAACCCCAGCCCGACTCTCAGCTGCAGCCAGGAATGCACGGACAGGCGTTGCAGGAAATGAATCTCGGAAGCAACAGCGAATACAACATCATTCTGACGGCTCGGCCGCAGGGCAGCTTGCCGACTGCCTGGTGGACCTGCTCCTACTTTGTGTTTCTCGGCGATCAGCAAACCTCCCGTAGCGGAAAGGGCTGAACCTGTAGCCGAATGTAGAGCCTCTAGCGAAAAGCGGCGGCCGGCGCCGACGCCTACGATCTGCCCTCATCCCAGAATGGTCCTTCGTCGTGTGTTTTTTTTCCGTCCCCAACTCTTTGGTCTTTCCCCGCAACTGGTTTGGGCATATACTCGCGCCCCGGTGAGGCTTTTGGACGGCTAAGAGACTGAAGCTCAGGAGGGTGAAATGCGTATCTGTGAGCTGATCAAAAACCAGCAGACCTGCCAGGCCGATATGGGCCAGACCGTTCTCGAAACCGTGCGCACCATGGTAGAGCACAACATCGGTGCCGTACCTGTACTGCATAACGGCAAGCTGGTGGGAATTTTTTCGGAACGCGATCTGATGAAGCGCGTCGTGGCCGAAGGCCGTGACCCCCGCAGCACTTGCTTGGCCGAGGTTATGACCGATGATCCCGTCACCGTCGGCACCAACGAAGAGCTGGAAAACTGCATGGCTCTGATGCGCCGTAACAGCTTCCGCCACCTGCCCGTCTGCTATGAGGGACAACTGGTCGGAATTGTCTCGCTACGTGACATCCTGCTGCATGACTTGAATGAGAAGGATGATGAGGTTCGCATGATGCGCGCCTACATCCATTCGGTTCCCGACGCCTAAACTTTCCGCGCCGTGACGCCCGGCCACGACAGCGCCCGGCGTGTCTCCCGATGCCGCTCTTCTAAAATTTAGTATGGCGCTTTGCAGCTATAGGAGCGATGGCCGCTACTTTCCCGGGCACTGTGCCGTAACCAGAAGGTAACGTTACTTTGGGTTACCTGAGTGCATTGAACACTTGGGCCAAACGGTTTAACTTCTCTAAAGACCGCGTTCCGTCGGATGCAGAGCCACGAACTTCGTCCTGGCCGGCAGTGTTGTTTTCGCGAAGCCAGGGAATTGTTTCTATGAACGACAAGCTTACCGTTCTCTATTACGCCCTTTGGATCGCGCATCCCGTTCTCCAGACGGCGATTGCGGTGGCCATGTTCCGCCGTGGACAGCATCGGCAATTTCGCTACTTCTTTGCCTACGTGGTGACACAGATTCTTTCCTTTGCCATCATCTTCCCCACGTTCCGCTATAACTACTCCGTTTGCTTTTACTTCTCCTGGTTCAGCACCGCGGTCAGCGTCGTTCTCGGCTTCAAGGTCATTCACGAGGCCTTTCTCGATGTGTTCCGGCCCTTCCACACATTGAAGGATTTGGGAACCGTACTCTTCAAGTGGGCCGGTCTGGTAATGCTTCTGGTCGCCGGTGTGGTGTCCGTTTCCACAAATGCATCCGATACCGCTCCCTGGGTACAGGCGATCCTCACAGCGCAGCGCTGCGTTCGGATCATTCAAGTCGGGATCGTGCTCTTCCTGCTGTTCTTTGCTCAGTACCTCGGAGTCAGCCGGCGGCAACACAGCTTCGGCATCGCCCTGGGTTTCGGGTCGTTTGCCTTGGTGGAGCTGACCTTGGTTGCTTCCTGGGTGGGCGAACACCTTAGTCGTGTTTCGATGAACCTGGTCAATATGACCGCTTACAATTTAACCCTTTTGGTCTGGCTCGGTTACACGCTGGGAAAGAGTCCGGCCCGAGATGCGATGACAACCCTGTTGCGGCCGCAGCGGTGGGAGCAGGGACTCACTGACATTCATCATCCTTTACCCGCGGACTCGCTCATCCCAATGTTCGAAGGCATGGTGGACCGCGCTCTATCACGGACCCAGGCAGCGCCTCCGATCGCCACCCAGAATGGAACTGCAATGGCCTCCGCCGCCAGTCATTCTGCGGTGCCTCCCGCAAATCGTATGAGCTCACCCAAGCTCGAGGAGCATGTCGTTTCCGAGAGCTGAGTAAGCATTGCCACCCTGGGCATCCCCCCAGTTTCTGAGACGATTCCGGATTCCGTAAATGTTCTTCCGCCCCAACCGATCTAAAGCCTCTCTAGCAATCTGCTGCTAATTCATAAAGTGAAACTTTATGTGCGGCGCGGTCTTCTGTGCATCCACAGGGAAAAATCCATATCGTGTAGGCAGTGGCTTGGGTTCGGAAGGAGAAAGATACTTGTATGTAAGAAGAATCCTTGCGGAGGGGCTTGACTGGTGCCGTATAATGCGTCACCACGGCATGTGCCTCATTTTAGAAGCACTAGTCGCGGTAAGGAGAAAACAACAATGAAGCACGCAGTCAGGATTTCGATCCTGATAGTTGGTTTAATGGGCACCTATGTAGCAGCCGCCGTTCCGCAGCTTCCCGCCCCGGACGGAGGGCCCATACTAGTGTGCCCACCACAACAACAACTGCAGGAACAGTGCCCAGCGCATGGCGGTACAGGCTTGCCAGCGCTGGCGAAATAGTAGTTAAACGCAACATGCCCGTGGCCGCAAGGTCACGAAGGTAACGTGTAGTAACTTGGGCCGAAATGGGGCTCGCTATCTTAGGGCTGACGGACCTTCATACATAAACCGTCAGCCCAGCTTTTTTTGGGGGGCTTTCTGTTTCAGGAGCGCTTCGTGAGGCCCGCTTCTAATTCGCGGCGCAGATCTACCCCGTCTGTAACCGGCGGCTGGCATGCGGCGCCGGAGCACACAACAGCGAACGATTCCCCAGAGCTTAATTCCCGCAGATGCGGGATCGTAGCTGCCAGTGTCGGAGGAAGGTTCTCCGCCACCACCTGGTCTGCCGTGAGTCGCAGCATACTCTTGGTAAAAGCGAAGCTGCCTGTGGCAACCGCTGCCAGCTCCCGAGCCTTACCCTCGGGCTCATTTCCCGCGATCACCACCACCTGCACGGGATCCTCAAGTAAGTGGATGAGCGCGATCCCGTAAGTCGCAGCAAATATCCCGTATTTCTCGGCCACTCCGGCGAAGGCTTCCAAGGTCTGCTCGGCCTTATCCCGGTACGCGGCATCGCCGGTATAGTGGTGAAGTCGCAACAGCGCAATTGCTGCCATCGGATTTCCCGCCGGCGTCGGTGAATCCTGCAGCGGCTTGCGGCGCGTCGCAAGCACCCCCAGACTCTTCCCATCCGCGGCCGGTTCGGCGTCGAAAAATCCTCCGGAAGTGGCGTCGAAAAATCTGTTGATCATCGTATCGGCGATGGCCCGGGCGAACTTGAAATAACTGAGATCCGCCGTCGCCTCGTAAGCATCGAGGCACGCCAGCACGGTCGCCGCGTGGTCATCGAGCAATCCAGAAACTTCCCGGTGCTCGGCTTTGGGATCGGAATAAGCGACCACGTGCAGCAATTGTGGGGACATGGCGCCATCGCTTGCATTTCCCGTCCCCCGCTTCCACGCCTCCGACAGAACCCGGTCGATTGATCGCAACGCGAAATGGCCAGCGTGCTCCAACTCAAGAACCTCTGCCGCTTGCAGATAAGCCGACACGCACATGCTGTTCCATCCCACGTATACCGTTTTGTCGATGTATGGCGTCGGCCGCTGCTGCCGCGCGGCGTACATTTTCTTCTTCGCTGAAGCCAGCAGATCTTTGACTCGCTCGGCGCTCAGGCTCATCCGCCGGGAAATTTCCTCGATGGAAGCGCGCACGTACAGTACATTTTTCGCTGGATTGTGGTGCATTTCCCCGACTTCATTGATGTCGTAGTGTAGCGCCGCAACCTCGGTCTCTTCTTCGCTCAGCACTGCGCGAACCTCGGCCAGCGTCCAAGTGAAGTAATCGCCATCATCTTCCATGGAAATGTCGGCGTCCTGCGAAGCGTAAAAACCGCCATGCTCGCGGTCGCTCAACCATTCATCCATCCAGCGGATAATGTCACGCGCCACGTCGGCAAATAACTCCGAGCCCGTCGCCTGATAGGCATGCACATAATTCTTCAGCAATTCCGAGTTGTCGTAGCACATCTTCTCGAAGTGCGGAACCACCCACCGTTCGTCGACGGAATAACGATGAAATCCGCCGGCCAACTGGTCGTAGACTCCGCCATGCGCCATGCGCTCAAGCGTAGTCATGATGACATTGCCAAGCGGCTCGTCCTTTTTTGTTCGGGTGTAGCGTTCAATCAGTAAATCCAGTGCCGAAGGATGCGGAAACTTCGGAGCCTGCCCAAACCCCCCGTGCTCGGCGTCGAACATGTTGAATGCCGACCGCTGAATTGCAGCAATAATGCCCGCCGAAACCCGCCCGCCGCGTCCCGCAAACGAATCCGCCTGCGCGATCGCGCTCTCCACCATCTTCGCCTGCTCCACCACGTCGCCGTTCTTTTCCTTGTAAGCATTGGCAATGCTCAGCAACACCCGCTTAAAGCTCGGACGCCCGTAGCCATCATTCGGCGGAAAATAAGTCCCGCCATAGAACGGCTTGCCATCGGGGGTAAGAAAAGCGGTGAGCGGCCATCCCCCCTGGCCGCTGACCGCGCTGACCGCAGCCTGGTATCGGCTGTCGATTTCCGGATGCTCGTCCCGATCGACTTTCACCGCGATGAAATGCTCGTTCACAATCGCCGCAACTTCCGGATCGTCATAAGATTCGCGATCCATGACATGGCACCAGTGGCACCACACTGCCCCGATATCGAGCAACATCGGCTTGTTGTCGCGTTGCGCGGCAGCAAACGCCTCCTCGCCCCACTCATGCCACCGTATGGGCTGGTGCATGGCGGAACGTAGGTAAGCCGAAGAAGCGCGGGCGAGGGAGTTGAGGGTGGTGGTGGTCATCGAACAAGTTTATATGGAACTAGGGATGAGAGCGCAAAGTGGGGCTTGCCTCCGTACGACTCGGCGTGAAACCGTTGCAAGGGGTTCGCTCTCGCTATAACATTTTCGCCGATCTGTGGGTTTGAGGTGAAACATGCGCAGGCTCGCTCTAGCTCTGAGTGTAATGTTCCCGCTTACTTTGCTTGCCGGGAAACTATCCGTTGCAGATCAAATCAGATGCTTGGCAATCGAGCAGTACAGGTCGATTGCCTCCGCAAGCTGCTTCTTCTCGATGTACTCGCCATCGGTGTGCGCGACGTGAATCGATCCCGGACCGATCAGCAGCGGCTCACCCCAGTTTGTCAGCGCGGGAATGTCAGTGGTGAACGCTGCGATCATCGTAGGCAAGCCATCGACCGTGCGCAGGCGCAGGAAGGGAATTTCTAGAGGGAAGTCAATCTTCACCTGATCGGACGCGCCCTCAAGGATCCTCGCTCGCAGATCTCGCGACGAACCCACAAGGCGATACAGCAAGTCCGCGTGCGCATAATCAGGAATCACGTTGGGTGCGCGCCCACCCTCGATCAATCCGATATTCAGCGTGCAGGGACCTATCTCCGGATCGGACGGCAACGGCATCGCTCGCAGCCGCCCGAGAGCTTCAATCATCTTGTCGATCGCGGATTCTCCCAGCTCGGGATAAGCCGAGTGCGCCATGCGGCCGGAAGCGGTGACTTCCACCCGCAACGTGCCTTTCGAGGCCAGAGCAATGCGGTTCTCCGTGGGTTCGCCGTTGATCAAGTACTTGCTGCGCTGCGCTTGCGGGTCGCCCGCGAGCTGTTTCGCTACGTAGTCATTCGCCGCTTTCGCACCCAAACTATCGCGCTCCTCCCCAACCAGGAACAGCAATCCGACGTAAATCCCGTCCTTGCGCAAGCGTCCCGCGGCGGCAATTTGCGCCGCGATGATGCCCTTTGCGTCGCACGAACCCCGACCGTAAATACGCGCCTCATTTTCGGAGGAAGCGATGAATGGAGGAACCGTGTCCATGTGGGTGGAAAAGACGACCGCCGGCTGCGGCTGTTCGGGCGATGTGGCGTAGACATTGAAACGATCGCCTGCGACCGGAATCCGCCGCGCCTGGTAGCCGACGCGGCAAAGTTCTCCGTAGAGATAGTTTCCGACCGCAGCCTCGTTACCGGAGATGGATTCGATGTCGACGAGTTGGCGAGTGAGCGTGATAGCGTCCATGAGCGAGAGAATAGCAGAGCGGTTCATCAGAGCACGTGCTCTCCGAATTGCGGCTTCGGAAATGCCTTCTGCCTTCTCACTTCATGTAACCTGAGTCTGTGAATGAGAGTTCAACGATTCGCTCGCTCTTCCTCGATGGTCCCGCAGGCCGGCTGGAGGCGCTGCTGAATGCCGGTGCGGCGAATGCGACGTACGCGGCGTTGGTTGCCCATCCGCATCCGCTGTTCGGGGGAACTCTGCATAATAAGGTCGTATTTCACACCATGAAGGCGCTGAACAGTTTTGGCTTTCCTGTTCTTCGCTTCAACTTTCGGGGAGCCGGATTGAGCCACGGCGAGCACGATCATGGCAGCGGAGAAGTCGACGATGTTCGTGTCGCTCTGGATTGGCTCGCCACCGAATCCCATCTGCCGCTGGTGTTTGCCGGCTTCTCATTTGGGGCCGCGGTTGGGCTGCGGGCAGCGTGTGAGGATGCGAGAGTGAGAGCCTTGATCGGCGTGGGAACGCCGGTGGCCCCGGTGGCGGATGACGCAGACACGCCGCGCACGTATACGTTTGAATTTTTACGGGAATGCGCCAGACCGAAGCTGTTTGTCAGCGGGGAGCGCGATCGCTTCGGACCGCGACCCAAACTAGAGGCTCTGGTCGCGTCGTTGCCGGAGCCGAAGAAACTGGTTTTCATTGAAGGCGCGGACCATTTTTTCGAAGGACGGTTGCGCGAGTTGCGGCAGACGATTGAAGAGTGGGTGAAAGAAACTCTCAGATCTCAGCTGTCGGCCCCCAGCTAAACCTCGTTCGTGCGGCTCCGGAAGGGTGAGATTCGGAGTGAAAGAATCCGCGCTCGCTGCCGGATTGGCTGGAGGCTAGCCGCCGAATTGTAAGTCTACAATCCTTAGGATGACGGTTGAAGGCGATCGCGAGTTGCAGTTTCGGAAGATGGGTGATGCCGCGCGCGGAATCTTTGGTCAGGCGTTGGCCGAGGCTTCGATTGCCAATGGTTTTGCGCGGCACGTCCATTGCGAGCGCGGGGTGTTGCGAGTCCGCGAAGATCTTTACCATCTGAACGCTTATTCGCGTGTGCTGGTAGTCTCCATCGGCAAGGCTGGGCACACGATGGTTGAGGCCCTCGCGCAGCAAGTTGGGCAGTCCTTTCTCGAGAGCTCGCTCGAAGGCATTGTGGCCAGTTCGGTCGAACCGGCGACGCAAACACGCCGTTTCCGCTACTTTCATGGCGGACATCCCATGCCCGATGCGGAATCCATTCGTGCAGCCACCGCCATCCGCCGGGCGCTGGAGGCGCAGACCGCGGCGTCGCTGGTGATTTTCATGCTCAGCGGCGGAGGCTCGGCGATTGTCGAGAAGCCCATCGACGATGAAGTCACGCTCGACGAACTGATGATGACCTACCGCGCACTGGTGCATTCTGGCGCGCCAATCGCCCAAATCAATGCCATCCGAAAACATCTTTCGGCGGTGAAAGGTGGACGGCTGGCTCAGGCCGCGTTTCCGGCGCAGCAAGTGTCGCTTTTGGTTTCCGACGTTCCCGACAATACGCCTGATGCGCTCGCATCCGGTCCGACGATGCCCGACTCGACTACGTCCGAAGAGTGTTACCGGATCGCGGAGAAGCACGGGTTGCTGCCGCAATTCCCGCGTTCCACGCGTGAACTGTTAGAGCGCCATGCTCTGGACGAGACGCCGAAGTCCGACGATCCGGCGTTTTATCGTTCGCGATGGTGGACGATTCTCTCGAATCAATCCGCGGTCGAGGAGGCGAGTGCGGCCGCCGAAAGTGCCGGATTCGCCGTGTACGTGGATAATTCCTGTGACGATTGGGACTACGAGCGCGCCGCTGAGCATCTGCTGAAACGATTGCGCGAGTTAAGAAAGGAATCAGCGCGCGTGTGCCTGATTTCCGGTGGCGAGGTGACGGTAAAGGTCACGAACGGCGGAATCGGCGGGCGCAATCAGCAGTTCGCGCTTACCTGTGCGGCGAAGATTGCGGGAGAGAACATCACGGTGCTTAGCGCCGGCACGGATGGCGTGGACGGAAACAGTCCTGCGAGCGGAGCGGTAGTGGACGGAACTACCATGGAGCGAGCGAGGTCGAAGGGGCTTGATGTTCGCGAGGCGCTTGAGAGGTTCAATGCTTATCCACTGTTTCGTGCTTTGGGCGATTCGATCGAGACAGGTCCCACAGGGAACAACCTGCGTGACCTGCGGCTTTTGCTGACTTATTAGCGCCTGAAAAATGGGCGCTGCAGTTGTAATTGTCTGCGCCGGGCTTCCCAATCCGTTGGCATCACGCCGCTTCGCCCTTCACCTGGACTCCCGCCCACTTTTCGAGGAGAGTCAACGTTGCGGCATAGTCGAGATCGCGGTGGCCATCTTCGGTGGCCATCTCGTAGATTTCTTCCACGGTTTCAAGCGCGGGCAACTTTACGCGCGCTTCCTTGGCGGCTTCGAGTGCGAGGAGAATATCCTTGTGCATAAGGCGCAGGGGAAAATTCGGCGTGAAATCGCGCTGCAGGACGAATGGAGCTTTGTACTCCACGACGCCGGAGCGCACCATCGTGGACTCAATCAGCGACACTAATTGTTGAGGATCTACTCCGAGCTTGGTGGCGAGCGTGAGCGCCTCGGCAAAGCCTTCAAAAATCAGGGCAATCTGCAGGTTCATGGTTAACTTGGTGGCCTGGCCTTTGCCAGTTTCGCCCATGCGAAAGATCTTTTTTCCCATGGCTGCAAACAGTGGATTGAGGCGCTGGATCGCGGCTTCCTGTCCGCCGACCATAAAAATCAATGTGCCACTGGCCGCGCCGATTTTCGACCCAGTCATAGGAGCATCGACATAATCCACGCCCCGAGCGCGGACGCGCTCGCTGAACTTTACGGTTGCGGAAGGTGAAATGGTGCTGGAATCGGCGATGATCATTCCTTCGGCGAGCGATTGCTCGACCCCTTCGGAACCAAACAAAACCTTCTCGACCGCGGCGGTGTCGGAAACGCAAACCCAAACCACTTCCGCGCCTTGGGCCGCCGCGGCAGGGGTGGGAGCCAGGCCGGCGCCTTCCACCAGCGTGCCCGGTGTGCGATTCCAGACTGTAACTTCGTGCCCGGCCTTGACCAAATTCGTAGCCATGGCTCGCCCCATAATTCCCAGACCCAAAAAAGCGACGCGCATTCCAGAACTCTCCTTGCGATGAAAGCAACTTTTAAATTAGATATGAGTAACAGGATCAGGTCAAGCAAAGCGCTTGGAGACGGGCTACAAAACACGATTCGTGAGGACACGAAGTTCCTGCAAGGGATTCGTAAGTCGTTCTTCGACAGCGAGAATCGAAAGCGTCGCGTGGAACCGAGGGAATTACGCATCGTCCTGGCTCCAGTGAACTAAAATAGAAGCACCGGTCGGCAGCACTTCATCCAACAGAGTGGATCGGATGAACCTGCTTGAGATGAGAGCGGATCGGGATGGGCAGATCAGAATGAACACGTCCGAATGATTAAGGCTACGCTTCGAAACCCGGCTCTCCGCAAGCGCGCGTCGCAGTTTGGACGGCTAGTGCGCCACTCCGCCGTGACTCCTCTGTGTGGCGAAACCCATATGCCGCGGTTGGCTTCCAACGGCGAGTTAGGCGTTACTTTCATCGGGCATTCGAGCTTTTTCCTGCAAATTGGCGGGAAGAGCGTGATGATCGACCCTAACTTTGCGCGCTGGCTGTTTGTACTGAAGCGGCTGCGGCGGCCGGGGCTGCGAGTGCGGGATTTGCCGGGGATCGATGTGGTGCTGGTAACGCATGCCCATTTCGATCATCTGCACCGGCCATCGTTGCGGGCTATCGTGCAGAATAATCTACGCACCCGTGGAACTGCGCCCGGCATCGTTATTCCGAGTCATGTGACGGACCTGGTCTCAGATCTGGGTTTTTCCGAGATCATCGAGCTCGATTGGTGGAAGAATTCACGCCACGGGAATCTAACGGTGACGCACGTTCCGTCGCGGCATTGGGGAGCGCGGATTCTTAAGGATTCGCACCGCGGTTACGGCGGCTACGTTTTACAGGCGGGCAAGCACTCGGTCTATCACGCGGGCGACACGGCTTATTTCGCGGGCTTTCGCGAGATTGGGCGACGGTTGTCGCCGGAGTTGGCGCTGCTTCCGATCGGGGCTTACAATCCGGCGAGCTTTCGCAATGTGCATACCAATCCGGCTGATGCTACCCACGCCTTTCTTGATCTGAAGGCGCGCTGGATGGTGCCCATGCATTATGGAACCTTCCGCTTGTCGCACGAACCGGTCGATGAGCCGTTGCAGCTTCTGGAGCAGGAGGCGCGCTCGGCTGGAATCGAAGACCGCGTCGTGGTGCTGGAAGAAGGCGTCACCCGGTTCTTCTGATTTCGGTCAGGATAGAAGCAAGAACCGCTTCGCTGGCTGTAACACTCCCCGACAACCGTTTGACAAAAGGGCGCGGCCACGGGTCGCGCCCTCTGTTGTTTTTTCCCAATCTTGTGTTCGCTGATACTTTGGTAACGCCCGTCTATCCTGCTATTACACAAGTATTACAGTGGTCGGCCCGCTTCTCTTGATACGTTAAGTATGCAAGAGGGAATTCACCACGAAGTCAAGACTAACGAACGGGGCCGACATTGGACACGGAACTGGAAAGCCTGGAAAAACGACAAGCTGCGAACGGCGAGATCAACTGGGTAACTGCGATCTTCATGGGGCTGTTTCACGTAGGCGCCGTGGCGGCGCTTTTCTTCTTCACATGGAAAGCGTTGTTCGTGGCGATGTTCCTGTGGTGGGTGTCGGGCAGCCTGGGCATTGGCATGAGTTATCATCGCCTGCTCACGCACCGCGGATACAAGACGCCGAAGTGGGTGGAATATTTTCTGACGGTTTGCGCCACGCTGGCGCTCGAGGGCGGTCCGATTTTCTGGGTGGCGACGCACCGGATTCATCATCAATGTTCCGACCAGGATGGCGATCCTCATTCGCCGATCGACGGCAAATGGTGGGCGCACATGGGTTGGATTCTCACGGGCAAGTCCATGCACCATGATACGACCACGCTAGCCCGCTACGTTCCGGACCTGGCCAAGGATAAATTTCACGTCTGGATCACGAAGTACCACTACGTCCCCATGATCGTGCTGGGCGTTATTCTGCTCGCCATCGGCGGACTGCCGTTTCTGATGTGGGGTATCTTCATGCGCACCGTGGTCGGCCTTCACACCACCTGGCTGGTGAATTCGGCCACGCACTCCTGGGGCGCTCGGCGTTTTGCGACGCGCGATCTTTCGACCAACAGCTGGTGGGTTGCACTGCTCACCTTCGGAGAGGGTTGGCACAACAATCACCACGCGCATCCTACGGCAGCGCAGCACGGGTTCACGTGGTATGAGGTCGACATGAACTGGTACGGCATATGGGCGCTGAAACAGCTGGGTTTGGCTTGGGACATCAAGCGCGTACGGCTGGCTGATTTGGAAACTGGATTAGCGGCCACACCGAATGGACGCCTGATCACTGCGGCTTTGCCGGAGGGCGCTGCCGCGGGTGACTAGAGCAAAGCGCACTCTCCGTTTTTTGAATCAGAACCCGCCCCTTCCGGCGGGTTGTTGTTTTGAGCTTTGTCTTTTCCGACGCAATCGTCTAGTATGCGCATGCATTTTGAACCGGAGGAGACATGCACATGAAGACAATTATTTGCGGTGGATTGTTTCTGGTGCTGGGCGCAGCGCTCGCCGTTGTTCCGGCTGCAGCGATTGACAAGTCGGACGTGGCAGGACGCGCCGCGACCTGGGAAAGGGAATACAACGCTGGCAACCTGGCGGCAGTTCAGGCGCTCTACGCTCCCGATGGCTGCCGTATGCCGCCCAATCAGGAAGCGGCACATGGCAGCGACGCAATCCTGGCCAATCTCAAGGCGGGCAAGGATCGGGGCGTGGCCAAGGTCAAGATCGCGGTCACTAGCGCCGAGAGCAGCGGCGATGTCGGTTACGGCACAGGGACGTACGAGGTCATGGGGGCGGACGGCTCCCATCTTGACCACGGCAAGTGGATGCTGGTGTCGAAGAAATCGAATGGAGTATGGAAGACCCAATGCGACATTTATAACTCGGACATGCCCATGCCCGCCAGCGACATGAAATAGAGTCTAGGCGTCTATGCGCCCGCGATCGCAGCAATTATCGCGGGTGCGTACCACCTCCACTGTTCGTCCGCTTGCCATTCCTATGGCCTCTTTGGTGTGCAAGCAACCCCCAGCTTAATAACCCAGAGTCCCGGACGCGGTAAAATCTTGCTGAGCAACCATGCGCATTACGAGCCGCCGCGGGACGATCGTTTTCTTTCTCTGCCTGGGCATTGGTCTGGTGGCACTGGCGGTCGCGCTAAACGTCGGTTGGATTATCCTCAACTGGCGCGAGAGCGTACTGCTGTTTTTCGGCATCATCTTCTTTGCCCTGATCATCGCCGGCATGATCGTGAATACAACTTTCCTGTTGCGCGAGATTCGCCTCAGTGAACAGCACGACAGCTTCATCAACGCCGTGACTCACGAACTGAAAACGCCGGTCGCTTCGATCCGCTTGCATCTCGAAACCCTGCAGCGTCGCGACCTGCCGGAAGCCCAGAAGCAGGAGTTTTACCGGCTGATGTTGAGTGATACCGATCGCCTGGCGCAGACGGTGGAGCAGGTGCTGCGCGCGGGCCGGGCGGGAGACAAAAAGGCGGGGCGGGAAAAATCCGTCATCGACTTCCGGCAACTGGTGCGGGAATGTATGGACGCCGCGCGCACTCGTCATCATCTGCTGCCGGAGGCGCTTCGCTACGAGGAGACATCGACCAACGGCGCGGGGTTGCGTGTACAAGGCAGCGCTGAAGACCTTCGGACCGCAGTTTTCAACGTTCTCGACAACGCCATCAAATATTCCGGAGACACCGTGGACGTGCGTGTGCGAATCGATGTGCCCGATGAAAAGCGCATCGTACTGACCGTGCAGGACCATGGAGTCGGCATTCCTACCGACGATTTGAAAAGCATTTTCAAACGTTTCTACCGGGTGAGTCATCGTCCGCTGGTCCACGTGAAAGGCACCGGGCTGGGGCTGTTTATTGTGAAATCGGTGGCCGAGAAGCACGGTGGCAAGGTGTTTGCCACGAGCGAAGGCGAGGGCGAGGGCGCTACGATTACCATGGAACTGCCGAGGTCGACGGTATGAGCCGCGTTTTGGTCGTGGAAGACGAAGCCCACCTAGCCCAGGGTCTGCGCTTCAATTTGCAGGCGGAAGGCTATTCTGCCGAAGTTGTGGGCGATGGAGAATCCGCGACCGAGCGCCTGCTCGACAAGAGGGAAAACTTTGATGCCATCGTGCTCGACATTATGCTACCGGGCAAGGATGGTTTCAGCGTGGTAGCCGAGCTGCGCGCGGCGCGGAATTACGTTCCGGTGCTCATGCTGACCGCACGCAGTCGTCCGGAGGATGTGCTGAAGGGCTTCGCCGCTGGGGCTGACGATTATCTGCCCAAGCCCTTCGATCTGTCGATCCTGCTAGCGAGACTGCAAGGGCTGCTGCGGCGGAGTCAATGGACGCGCGCGGGGCAGACACCGGGGAATCCGACCGCGACTCAGGCTGCCACCGACGCAAGCGACATCGGTGACTTCGGGACGTTCTCTTTCAGCGGCAAGACCATCGACTTCGGCGGGCTTGAGCTGCGCACCGCGAACAATGTCATTCACCTGACGGTGATGGAAGCAGAGTTGTTACGCTACCTGGTGCGTAACGATGGGAAAATAGTCTCGCGCAAGCAGATCCTCGAAGAAGTGTGGGGGCTGCACGAAGATACTGACACGCGCGCCATCGATAATTTCATGGTGCGGCTGCGGCGCTATATTGAGGACGATCCCGCGCAGCCGCGGCACTTGCTCACGGTGCGCGGCGTGGGATATCGCTTTTTGGCAAATCCGGAAAAGAAGTAAAAGTGTACCGTTGAGTCGGCGATCATGCTACCTCAATCACGATTACAGACTGGTAATGTCGATGCCCTTCGCGGGGAGCTTCCTGAACGAAGGGCATCGATTTGTGCGTCCCAAAAATTACTGTTTGTCGTAGACAGCCGTGCTCACCACCTTCTTTCCCGCCGAATCGGTTGAATGGGTAGTGATGGTGCGAGTCTTGCCGTCAGCGGAGATAACGATTCGACCTGTGATGGTGACTTTGCCTCCCTTCTTAACTGTTACCTCCATGGTCCGTTCGTCAATCTTTTTATACGAGCGCATGTCCGATCCCGGATCGCCGGCGACCGGATAGTCTTTGCCATCGAACTTTCCCGTCCACTCGTTATGGGTGGGCTTTCCATCGCCGTCGACGCCGTCGAGTGTAGCTTTTATGCTTTCGCCGACGGTCTCATAACTGACCGCGAGATTTTTCGAGGCTCCGGGACTGAACTTCGACTTGGCTTCATTGAGCTTCCACGTCCCCAGGTGCGGGTTTGCAGCGAAACACGTCGTCAGCGCGACAAAAAGCGCTGCGACCGTCAATACGGCGCTTCGAACTTTCATGTTGCCTCCAGGGTGTGAAACGGATGGCTCGCAAGCGAGCAGCGCATTCTAAGTGCGGGTCGGCGGTTCGCGCAACCCTGTTATGAATCTGAATATGGGAGTCGCAGGTTCCTACGCCTTGCAAAGCTCGGCAACGAGCGTCTCGCGGCGATCTTGCACGAATCGGTCCATGCGGCCCAGAACGATAACGTAACCCGATAACGAGATTGCCGAGAGGAGCAGCAGCATCAGAGTTGCGATCCAGAAATTTCCGTAGTGCCGCGCGATCCAGAATACGGTGGCTCCCACACTCACGACGACGATTTGCAGTGCCAGGCTGATCAGAACTGTGACCTGGGAGGCGCGCTGGCGGCCGAAGGTGGAATAGTCCAATTTCTTCGGGGAATAAATTGACAGAAGATTTCCGACGGAAATATTCAACGGCGCAGCGAAAAGCAACCCGGCGAG
>Ga0302180_10001441_pt1 | contig 19072 bp, 13 predicted proteins | sample I_Palsa_E3_2_FD_200575 | JGI IMG/M metagenome (GOLD analysis project Ga0302180, IMG submission 200575) | Peat permafrost microbial communities from Stordalen Mire near Abisko, Sweden - I_Palsa_E3_2 | ecosystem: Environmental > Terrestrial > Soil > Palsa > Peat permafrost | place: Sweden... | reverse complement strand
CATTGGGAAAAAGCCAGGTAGATATTCAGCATTACGAAGGCAAAAGCGAGCTTGCCCAGGTCGTGCTGTTCGGTTGTGCGCAGCACGGTGTGCATCGGCTCCGCCTGCGACAGCCGCAGCACGGTGATGATGGCGAGCGCCAGCACCCCATAGCCCTGGCCAACCAGGAACATGAGCCCGTAGATCGATGAATACCAGGTGGGATCGAGCGACATGACCCAGTCGATGGCGCAAACGCTCATGGTGATGGAGTAGACGAGAACCCCGAAGCCGCTCAGGTTTTCCAGACGCACTTGCCAAAAGCGAACGTTGGGACGCGAGTCGGCATCGCGCTGTAAGCCCCACTTGTTCAGCAGGTACATGAAGGTCAGCCAGATGGCGAAGCAGATCGCGGACTGTATCCACACACTGGGGATATTCAGCATGGGGTGCTTGTAGGCGATTGCATGCGCCTGCTCGTGGGTGATCAGATGCTGCCGCAACGCTGCCGCCGGGTTGCTGTACTGCGCCCACAAGTACAGCTTCTTCATGAAAATGCCGATAGGCAGCCACATGACGATAATCAGCGGCAGGCAGCGCGACATCGCCTCCAGAGGACGGCGCACCAGCAGACCCCACTTGCCGCCGGTCAGGTACTGCACCATGAGCATGGCCAGACCGCCCACGGTGAAGCCCCAGCAGGTGATGAAACCGAGCAAGTAGGAGCGTAGCAGGTGGTTGATGCCGTCGTGATCGACGACCGCCGCCAGCACCGCCAGCACCAGCGACAGAACAGCAAAGATGGCGCCGACCACCATTGCCCGGCGCCGCCATGCGTTGATCAGCAGCGGAGCATTCAGCTGCGTGGGTAGCGAATTTGCGTGGTGTTCGTGAGCCATGTTTCTACCTGGTTACCGGTTTCAAGCCCTTCGGCTTGGCTGCATTGCCAATCGTGGCTGCGCCGCCGCCGGGCTGGCTCATGGCCGGCACCGCGCTGTCGGACGTGGCTGGAGCCATGCCCGGCGTCCCCTGGCTCGGGTCAGGCGGCAGAGCGGAGACTGCGGTCGCGGGCAGCGACCACGGCTGGGCAAAAGAGTCGGGTAATCCCTGCTGCTCGGCGATGTCCTTCAAATTCTGTACCTGGACCCCCGAAGGAACCTCGGATTCCCTGGAGTTCTGGCTGATTTGCAGCGCCCGGATATACGCGGCCACGGACCACCGGTCCGCCGGGGTCAGCTGGGACGAGTAATCCGGCATGGCTCCATACCCGTTGGTCATCACGTAGAAGTAGTGGCCCAAGGGCTCAGCCAGGATGCGCGAGGAATGGAAGTTGCCGGCAGGCTTATAGCCGCGCTGCACAATCATGCCCGCGCCGTTGCCCACCCGGGAATGGCACGGGGTGCAATAAATGTTGAACCGCTCCTGGCCCCGGGCCATCACCTGCATGGAAACCGGGAAGGGCATCAAGTCGGCTTCCTTGCCGTCGATCAGGCCGGTGTAGAAAAAACTGTCTTCGCCCAGTTGCCCGCGAGCAACCGTGTGCGCCACTTGAGGCCGAACCGAACGGCCGTCGGCGAAGAACGTGGTGCTGCGCTGGGGAACGAACTTGGGCTGGTCTTGCATATCCTGGCGGCAGCCGGCACACGCGAGGGCAGCCACGCCTAGCGACCACAACGGGATTCGGAGCCGCGCTCGGGTCATGAAATTAATACTCCACCTCCACCACCGAAACCGGCGCAAAGCTTTCCAGGAAGCTACGCGATTCCAACACCTCGAATTTGGGATCGTTGGCCTCCAGGCAGAGGAAGAACTTGTCCGTGGTTGCCCCGTTCCGGAAATTGGGAGCGTTGAACAGCGGATGATAGAGCTGGGGCAGACCACACATGGCCAGCATGCCGAATGCGGCGGAGAGTCCTGCCCACAGGATGGTCCACTCGTAAGCGGGAATAATAAAGGCGGTCCAGGAGAAAAGAGGCCTGCCAGCGATGTTCAACGGATAGGCGAAGACCGCAACCCAGGTTTCCATCAGAAACATGGCGGCCAAGCCCATCAGTCCGCCAATAAGACAGATCAGAGGCACGTAGTTTCGATGAAAGCCGATTGCCTCCGCCGCCTCTTCCACCGGGTAGGGGGTGTAGCAGTCCAGCCGCCGCCAACCCAAGTCATATGCAGTTTTCGCAGCGACCACCAGTTCCGTGGGGGTATCGAATTCCGCTAATAATCCGTAGATCCCTTCGCGCACAGGCATCAGTCACCCGCCTCCAGCGGTTCCGCTTGCGGGCTAACCTTGGCCTGCGGAAGCATCATCCGTATCTCCGACATAGGAATCATGGGCAGCACTCGGATAAAGAGGAAGAACAGCGCGGTGAACAAGCCAAGAGTGCCGACGAAAATGGCATAGTCCCACCGGGTGGCCTTGTAGGTTCCCCAGGAAGAGGGCAGGAAGTCGCGATACAGACTGGTCACAATGATGACGAAGCGCTCGAACCACATGCCGGTATTGATAATCAGCGACATAATGAACATCTTGCTTGGGCTCACACGCAATTTGCGCAGCCACAACAACTGCGGCAACGCGATGTTGCAGGTGATCAGCACCCAATAGGCCCAGCCCAGGGGACCGAAAATGCGGTTCCACATCATGAAGTATTCCCAATGGCTGGCGGAATACCACGCCATGAAGATTTCCGTGCCGTAGCCATAGGCGACGATCAGGCCGGTGGCCAGCATCACCTTGCCCATATTGTCGATATGGCGAATGGTGATCAGACCTTCCAGGTGGTAGAAGGTGCGAATGGGAATTGCCAAGGTGATGACCATGGCAAAGCCGGAATAGATGGCCCCGGCCACAAAATAGGGGGGGAAAATGGTGGTGTGCCAACCGGGCAGCACGGCGACCGCGAAATCGAAGCTGATGACGGTATGCACCGACAAGACCAGGGGAGTCGCCAAGCCCGCCAGCAGTAGCGAAGCCGTTTCATAGCGCATCCAGTGCCGCACCGAGCCTCGCCAGCCGAGGGAAAGAATGCCGTAAATGTACTGCGCCACCTTGCTCTTGGCGTTGTCGCGCATGGTGCCCAGGTCGGGAACCAACCCTATGTACCAGAAGACCACTGAGATGGTGGCATAGGTGGACACTGCGAACACGTCCCACAACAGTGGGGAACGGAACTGCGGCCACACGTTCATGGTGTTTGGGTAAGGAAACAGCCAGTAACCCAGCCAGGGGCGGCCGACGTGGATGAGCGGGAACAAGCCGGCGCAGACCACGGCGAAAATAGTCATGGCTTCGGCGAAACGGTTGATCGAGTTGCGCCACTGCTGCTTGAAGAGCAGCAGGATTGCCGAGATGAGCGTGCCGGCGTGGCCGATCCCGATCCACCACACAAAATTGATGATGGCGAAGCCCCAACCCACGGGAATGGTGACGCCCCAGATGCCGACGCCCTTGAGGAAGAGCCAGGTGATCGCCGTGAACAGCATGACGCAGATGCTGCCCGCCACCATGAAGCCGAAGAACCAGCCCACGGGCGTGTGCGGGGTGAGCACGATGCGCGAGATAACATTCGTGACTGATTTGAAGGTGTATCCGGGCGCGATGACCCGGAATTCGCCTGTCTTCGGATCCAGCTGCGGATCATCTACCGGTAATTCTGGTTTTGTCGCCATGCTGCGCTAACCTTTCAACTTTTTTCGGGCGCGTGCTCTATTCGCGCCTCGGCCAAAGCCGGATTGGGGTTGAAGACTTCCGCAATATACGTGGTACGGGGACGGACGTTGAGGTCCGCCAATACACCGTAGTTGCGCTGCTGTGCCTTCATCTTGGCGACCTTGCTGGCCCGGTCGTTGATATTGCCGAACACGATGGCGCCCGTGGGGCAGGCCTGTTGGCAGGCGGTCACAATTTCGCCATCGCGGATGTCGCGATTTCCCTTATCCGCCGCGATTTTGGCGGCCACAATCCTCTGCGTGCAGTAGCTGCACTTCTCCATCACCCCGCGGCTGCGCACAGTTACGTCCGGATTGCGCATCAGCTTGAGGCTCTCCGTCTCAAAATCGGAGAAGAGCAGAAAGTTGAAGCGGCGCACCTTGTAGGGGCAGTTATTGGAGCAGTAGCGGACGCCGACGCAGCGGTTGTAGATCATGACGTTGAGGCCTTCAGGAGAGTGCACCGTGGCGCCCACCGGGCAAACCTGCTCACAGGGTGCGTTCTCGCAATGCTGGCAAGTCATGGGCTGAAAGTGAGCTTTGGGGGCGTCCAGATCGCCTTCGAAGTAAGTATCGATGCGAATCCACTGCATGATGCGGCCCACCTTGGTGTTGTGCTTCCCCACCACCGCGATGTTGTTCTCCGCATAGCAACTCACTATGCAGGCGTTGCACCCGACGCAGGAGTTCTGGTCGATGGCCATGCCCCAGGCGTTTTTGTCATAGCGCCAGTTGCTGAACATGCTCTCGTCGGGCTCCGGATCTTCGGGAACCTGGTCTTCTTCGTGGGCGAAGTTGGGATTTTTAGTGAACTCATCCAGCGTGGCATAGCGGACGATTCCGCGGTTCAGAGCCTCGTTTCCTTCCAGTGAGTGAGTACCGGAACCATCTCCGCCGGCCATGACGGAGCGGTGATCGGTGTAGTGGCTCTTTACCACGCAAAACTCATAAATCTCGCCGGTTTTCTTCATCGTAGCGCCCGAAGCAAAGAGCAGGCCGTTGGAGCTGCGGATGGCGTAGGCATTGAAGCCCAACCCGCCTCCGACGCGGCCCGCATTGCGGCGTCCGTAGCCAAGGGGGAGCGTGACCGACCCATCAGGGTGGCCGGGAACCGCGAATACCGGGGCCATCAGCGTGTTGCCGTTTGATTCGATGGCGACCACGTCCGATTCCGCCAGCCCAAATTTCGCCAGCGTGCGGTAGCTCATCAGCGCGGCATTGTCCCAGGAAATATTGGTGACCGGCTTGGGCACTTCCTGCAGCCAGCCTACATTCGCATAGCGGCCGTCGTAGATGTTGGGATCGGCGCGGAAGATAACTTCGACCGTTCCGTCCTGGTCGTTGGCCGGAGTCAAAGGCAGATCGCTGATTTTGGCGGAAACCGTTTTGGGCTGGAAAGCCGTTCCGGGCACCATGCCATCGTGCAGTACCTTGCGCCAGGCATGTTCGGCATTGCCCGCTCCCAGGCTTGCCTGCCAGGTCTTGCGCACCGCATCGTAGGGGGAGGTGTCGGGGTCATCGAGCATGGACTGAACCACGTCGTGCGCCGACTTGCCGCCATACAGCGGGTCGATCATGGGCTGTATTACGGTGGCCGTACCGTCGTACGCACGGGTATCAGACCAGTTTTCAAGAAAATGAGTGCCGTTGATGTGCCATTCCGTAACTACCGCGGTTTCATTGAAGTGGGAACCGAGGTGCGCGGTCGTCTTGACATGGCTCAAGGCTTCTTCGAAATGCAGGTCCACCGGCGCGGTGTAGACCGGGTTGGCATTCAGAATCAGCAGCCAGTCAACTTTGCCGGCCCGCATGTCATTGACCAGGGAAACAATGTCTTGTCCTTGAATCGACGGCATGGAATTTACGGTTTCGGTGTATACCACCGTTTTGCCCACATTGCCCAGCGCCTGGTTGATGGCAATCGCGGCCAGGTGCACCGCCGGTGTCTGTTGCTCTCCCGGGATCACCACACATTTGCCGGCGTTGGCTTTCAAATCAGCCGCTACCGCGGAGAGAAAGCCTGCTGCCGGTCCTGCAAGGGATGGTTGCGCAGTGGAGGTCCCGGCGCCGACTGCGGAAGCCAACGCAGCAGCAAAGGATGCCACGTCTCCTGCTTTGAGGGCGAGGCGATGCTCGGCTTTAAAGCCGGTGGTGCTGGGCGTGCTCTCAACGGCGTACAGCCGGTTCATCGGAGAGCTTGCGTCCGTCAGCTTGCGCCGGCTGGCGTAGTCCGCCGCCAGGCGAAGAAATCCGGGATGGGTGATGCCGGAAAGAAAATCTGCGTCGAGAGCGACGATGACATCCGCATCCTGCAGGCGATACTGCGCGTCGTAGTAGTCGCCGAAAGCCGTCTTCGAAGCCGAATAAGCCGAATCGCGGTTAATGGGGTCCCACTGCACCCATTTGGCGTTGGGATAATTCTGCTGTGCCGTCTTCCATTGCGCCGCCAGGGTCGGGGACGTCACAGTATCGCTCAGGATATAGACTCCGCTACCGCCGCTGGCCTTTTTATCTGCCAACGCAGCCCGGAAGACGGCCAGGAACGCAGCGAACTGGCGAACCTCGCCCCGGCAGATCACTCGTTGCGAACGGTCTGGATCGTAGAGATCGAGCAACGAACCCTGGGTCAAAGGATCGGAAGTTCCGCGGTTAACGGGATGGTCCGGATTACCGTCCAGCTTGATCGGCCGGTAGGCGTCGCTTTTCACCAGCAGGGGCACGGCGCCGGTGTTGAAAGGCATGGCCGTGGCAAAATACACGGGCCGCCCCAGGACCAGGTCTTCCGGCTCCTTGACATAGGGGTAGATCGGTTCATCCGGTTGCTTGGTACAGCCGGAAAGGCCGGCCAGGGCCAGCGAAGCTCCCATGACCTTGAGGAAGCCGCGGCGCGATACCGGGTCCACCCACTCGGCAGCCTGAGCCGGAAACTCCCGCTCGACCATCTCCCGGAACTCCGGGGTATCGGCCAACTCATCCACGCTGCGCCAGTAGGTCTTCCCCGTCTGGCCGGCAAGCTTTGCCCTGGCGGCTTCGAGCGTCAATTCCTGCTTTGTACCCTTCGTTTCGCTCATCGGTGGCATGTCTCGCAACTGCTCAATTCCTGGGGCTGACGAATGTGGTACTGCTTGGTCAGATACTTACCTAGCGAGTCCTGATCGGTCAGCTTCACATACTGTAGGTTTGCCGGAATCGTCGTCCCCGGCAGATCGCTGGCAACTTGCCCGTGCAATCCGGGCATATTGAGCGAGGCTACCTGGGCACCCGCCTGGCTGGGATCGACCGTGGTGCAGCTCACTGTCTGCGCCGTAGGTACACCGTCCTTCAATCCGGTACTCCCGCACCAAACTGGCTTCTGGCTGGTGGGGCCTTCCCACGCCATGTTGTAAATCTCACTGGTGGGCCGCAGGTTCTTGGCCGGATTACGATGGCAGTTCAGGCACCACTCCATCTGCAGCGTGTTCTGCTGGTACATCAAGGGCATCAGGTCTACCCGTCCGTGGCAGGAGGAGCACCCAATCCCTTTGTTCACGTGAATTTCGTGATTGAAGTAAACGAAGTCCGGCAGGTCATGAATTTTTATCCAGGGAATGGAATCGCCTGTTGCCCAGCTGGTCCGAACCGGCTGCAACAGCGCTGCGTTGGTCCAGATCTGCGCATGGCAATTCATGCACGTCTTGGTGGGAGGGATCCCCGCGTAGCTCGACTTCTCGACCGAAGTGTGGCAGTACTGGCACTGAAGTCCCAGTCCCATCACGTGATGCTTATGGCTAAACGGCACCGGCTGTTCGGCACGCTGCCCCTGCTTGGTCACCCACGGAGAACCCTGTAATTGATCGAGGGTCACTCCAAGTGCTATGACAATCAATCCGGTCAAGACCAGGCTCGCGCGTGCTAGCGCGTTGGCACTCCGGTCAAAGATCTGCGCCATTAGATGAGCCCCTGCTTCCTCTGATTCCGTTTGCTAAAAGAAAGGTCCGGCTACGACTCTTTTTGCGTTTCGACCGACAGCGCCGACCACGGACAGCTTATCCGTGTCACGCTCGGAAAGTTGAATATAGCAGCAAACGGGAGGGGATAGGCAAGCCGAGGAGCTCGTGGGCCGGATTTGTAACGGAAGCCAAACAGTCAATATGGAAAAAGAAGTCGTGTGGAACTCGAGCGGGGCGACTCGGACCGATAGGAAAGTTAAAATACTTTGATGGACGACGGTCTCCGTCCGGTTCGTTACGACATTGCGCTCGCGTTACAGCAATTGACCGCCGCGGATCCCAAATTGGGGGCGCTCATCGAACGCGTCGGTCCCTTCGCCTTGCGGGTGAAGAGCACCCATTCTCCGTTTGAAGCGCTATTGGAATCCATTTTGTACCAGCAACTGCACGCCAATGCGGCCCGAGCTATTCTAGGCCGTTTGCTGGCGGGGTTCGGCGATTACCATCCCCGGCCGGACCAGCTCCTGGCCGCTCCGGAAGAAATGATTCGTGCCGCCGGCGTCTCCCGGGGCAAGTTGCTTTCTCTCCGTGATCTTGCTGCCAAAACCCTGGACGGAACGGTGCCCACGCTGCCCGCGATCCGGCAGATGTCCGATACTGAAATCATCGAGCGTCTGAGCGCGGTACGAGGCATTGGGACCTGGACCGCGGAAATGCTGCTCATTTTCCGTCTTGGCCGTCCCGACGTCTTCCCCGAAACCGACTATGGAATTCGCAAGGGCTACCTGCTGACCTTCGGAAAGGTCAAAGCCGGAAAGCCGGTCACGGCCGACATGCTGCCCAAACCGGAGCAAATGCAGCGCCGCGCGGCGCGCTGGAAACCCTGGCGCTCCGTAGCCAGCTGGTACCTCTGGAGAGCCGCCGAACTCCCCCAGTCGACGCGCTTTTAAGCTCTCTCCCCGCCACAATCGACGGGTGCCCCATCCTTCGCGTTCTTTGCGAAGGGTGGGATACCACAGGCCTACCCCTCAAGCCTGTGGCGGGTCCCACAGATCCACAGGGTACCCAAAGAATTGTCATCCCGACCGAAGCGAAGCGAAGTGGAGAGCCTGCCCTGAGCGAAGTCGAATGGGGACCTGCGGTTCTCCCCAGTTTCGACAACTTCTCACCCCAAACCCCACAACAGCTATCATGAAATCATGTCCGACCAGCAAAGCCCCGCCGAACACTACATCTGCGTTCACGGGCATTTCTACCAGCCGCCGCGAGAAAACCCCTGGCTCGAAACTGTCGAGACCGAGGACTCCGCTGCCCCGTACCACGACTGGAACGAACGCATCACTGCGGAATGTTATGCGCCCAACGGTGCTTCGCGCATCGTGAATGGCGATAACCAGATCATCCGCATCATGAACAATTACTCGCGCATCAGCTTCAACTTCGGGCCCACCCTGCTCTCCTGGCTCGAAGAAAATGCACCCCGCACCTACCGCATGATTCGTGATGCCGACCGGCAAAGCATGCAGCGTTACGATGGTCACGGATCCGCCCTGGCGCAGGTCTACAACCACGTCATTATGCCCCTGGCCAATACCCGGGATCGGACTACGCAAATCCGCTGGGGCATTGCCGATTTTGAGCACCGTTTCGGCCGCAAACCCGAAGGCATGTGGCTCTCAGAAACCGCGGTGGACTTCGAAACCCTGGACATCCTGGCACAAAATGGAATCCTCTTTACCGTTCTTGCCCCGCACCAGTGCGCCCGCGTTCGCGAGCGCGCGGAAACCACCCTGCAACCCGTTCTCGACCACATGGACGTCGCCCGCTGGATCGAAACTCCCAACGCCTCCGTACACCCCAACCACCCTTACCTGGTGAACCTGAACGACGGCCGAAGCATCATCGTCTTCTTCTACAACGGCCCCCTCTCCCGCTCCATTGCCTTTGAAGGTGTGCTCAACAACGGAGAAACCTTTGCCTGGCGTCTGGGGCATGGCTTTGATCCCAGCGACACCCACCCGCAAATGGTGCATGTGGCAACTGACGGTGAGAGCTACGGCCATCACCATCGCCACGGCGAAATGGCTCTCTCCTACGCTCTGCGCTTTATCGAAGACAAAAAGCTCGCCCGGCTGATCAATTACGGTCAATTCGCGGCCCAGTTCCCGCCCAGGTGGGAGGCAGAAATCGTCGATGATACTTCCTGGAGTTGTGCTCACGGCATCGAGCGCTGGCGTTCCGACTGCGGCTGCAACGGTGGACGCCAGGGATGGAACCAGCGTTGGCGCGCGCCCTTGCGTGCCGCCCTGGATTGGCTACGCGACACCATCACCCCGCTGAGCGAAAGCACGGCCAGCGGCCTGCTCAAAGATGTCTGGGCTGCTCGCGACGCCTACATCGCGGTCATCCTGGCCGCCGGCAAACCCGGAGCCGAAGAAGCGATCAACCAGTTCTTCGCCGACTATGCTGTCCGCAAGCTTTCCCAGGAAGAACGAACCCTGATCCTCAAGATGATGGAAATGCATCGCCACGCCCAGTTGATGTACACCAGCTGCGGCTGGTTCTTCGACGACATTTCCGGCATCGAGACGGTCCAGGTGATGGCGTACGCTGCACGCGCGCTGCGCCTCGCCGCGGACATCTTCGGCCTCAACAGCGCCCTGCTTGAGTGGCAATTCGTGGAGCGGTTACGCCAGGCCAAGTGCAACAGCCCGCAGTGGAAGGACGGCGGTGACATCTACAAACGCCTGGTGAAACCGATGGAGGTTTCGCTGGAGCAGGTGGCCGCGCACTACGCCATCTCCTCGGTCTTCGGCAACTATCATGACGAGACGGTCCTCTTCTGCTACACCATCCGCCGTCTTGACTACCAGAACGTCACCTCCGGGCGCGCAAAGCTCGCCATTGGCCGTTGTCGCATCACCTCCAACATGACCGAAGAGACGGAGGAGGTTTCCTTTGCCGCCCTTCATTTCGGCGATCACAATGTAACCGCCGCGGTCGAACGTTCGACCCCGCAGGATCTCTCCGCCTTCGACGACCTGAAGCAGAAATGCACCGCAGCCGTCACCCAGGCCAATCTTCCCGAGGTGGTCCGCCTGATCGACAGCTTCTTTGGCGGCAGCCCTTACTCGTTGGCCTCGCTCTTCAAGGACGACCAGCGACGCATTCTGCGCTTCATCCTCAATGCCACTCTGCGCGAGGTGGAAGACAGCCTGGTCAAAATCTACGAGGAGCATGCCTCGTTGCTGCATTTCCTAAACGCTTCGGGTCTGCCCAAGCCCCCAGCCCTGACTATGGCCGCTGGTTTTGCCATCAATGCCGGCTTGCGCCGCGCTTTGGAAGAAGAGCCGATCGACCTGGCACGGGTTCGCTCTCTGATCTCTCTTGCCAAGTCCGACGGCGTGGTTCTCGAAGCCCACTCGCTCCGTTACCTCACCGACCAGCACATGAAGCGGTCTATGGTCCTGCTTCAGGCCAAACCTCTCGAGGTAGATAATCTCGACCATGCGCTCACGTTGGCGCGTACCCTGCGCGAGCTGCCGTTCGAGCTCAACTTATGGCAGGCGCAGAACATCTGGTACGACACGCTCACGAAATCCACTCGCTTCCTGCTCGCGCTGGAAGCGTCCGCTGCTGAACATTGGAGAGCAAATTTCCTCGAACTGGGCCGCCAGCTTTCGATCGCAGTCGAGCAATTAGTGGTGGAGGAAGGGTCTTTGTCAGGCAAGGCATTTTCAGCCCAAACACCGCGGGTTACTTTAGTAACTTAAGTCGCTTTTTGCGCTTTTTTGGCACTTTTCTGCACGGCTAACTTCTCCACCGGAGAGTGACTGGGCCGTCCATTGGGTGTTGCATAGCCCGGCCGGTTTCGTCAGCCTCCAGTCGGGCCCGTTTCAGCGCGAAATACCACTTCGCCGGCCGATCGGCATCATCGATCAGCATCAAGCTCGGGTTGAACTTAAGCCCTTCCGACTGTTGCACCATGGTGATTTGGTCCTGGCGAACAAAGCGTTCGCCAAAAAATTTAGCTACGGCGGTTACAAAGGGCACGCCGTAAAAAACATTCCAGGCAGCGTACACATCAATCCTTGAATTCCCGGGAGTGGTGGGCGTCACTGTGGTCAGGCTGGCAAACCACTTGTTTCCGCAGCGCAAAGTCTCATAGCGGCGGTTGGGGAGCACAAAATCGATCGTGGTTTCGATCGGCTCGCCATAGACGCCGAGCAACTTGTAAGGCGCGCTATTGGCCGATGGCGTATGCGCCGACATGCGAAAGCCCTGCGTGATGGGCTCGAAATGCTTTTCTTTTTCGTGGATGCTGTGCCGCGACCGCCACCACCATGCCTGGTGCACGAAAGGCCCATGCGCCGGATCCATCAGCCCGATGATTCCGTGGTCCACATTGCAGGGCAGCTCAGCACTCAGGTGCGCGCTGCGATACCGTTCGCTAAACCTGGGCAACTCCGGCACCGGCGGCAGTGCATCCCTTGACTCCATCCGGATCCGCCCGCTACCCGGCTTGGGCACATAGACCCAGGCGTATCCATCTCTTTCCTTGCAGGGAAATGCGTTTGCGTAGATGCGGCGCGGATAGGAATCCTGGCTGGTCAAGGAAGGGATCTCCATGCACTGGCCGGACTCTGGTTCGAAAACCCATCCGTGGTATTTACATGTGACGGCGCTGCCGTCGAACCATCCGCAGGAGAGGGGAATGCCTCGATGGGGGCAACTGTCGCGCATGGCGAAGATGCTCCCGTCCTCTTTCCGCCCCAGCACCAGCGGAATTCCCAGGAGCATGGCGGTGGCCATCTTCCGGCCCCGGAGCCCGTCGCTGCGCATGGCCGGATACCAGTCGTTGTAGATAAGGGAGGTGTCGGGCCCCAGCAAGTCGCTCGCCGGGATTACTGCCTGTCCTCTACCCGCTGCTGTGTCAGGCGCCATTGCTCAAGAAAACCTGCTTTTACTATAGCGCCACCCGCCAGACGGATGATCGGTTGATGTCGTGCCCCATCCTTCGCGTTTTCGCGAAGGGTGGGATCCACGAATGTCCGTGCCCTGAGTACCCCGCGGACAAACAGAGGATCGGGTGCCCCATCCTTCGCGTTTTTTGCGAAGGGTGGGATCCACGAATGCCCGAACCCTGAGTACCCCGCGGACAAACAGAGGATCGGGTGCCCCATCCTTCGCGTTTTTTGCGAAGGGTGGGATCCACGGGGCCCGTACCCTGGGTTAAACTTCGCTCATGCCGTCACAACTGAAGCGGATCTACGATACTGCAGACCTGCATTTCGTGACCTTCAGTTGTTATCATCGCCAGCAGAACCTCAGCCTCCCGCTGAACCGGGACTTATTCCTCTCAGTGATCGAGCAGGTCAGGTTACGGTATCGATTCGACATCATCGGCTACGTGGTAATGCCGGAACACGTTCACCTCCTGCTTCGGAGCCCGCCATCGCTGCACAAAAGAAAATAATCCTCACGCTCGCCGTTCTTTGGCTCCTGCTCTACGCCAGCTTTACCCTCTTCAATCCGCCGTTGCTCGATGATGCCGACTCCGTGCACGCCGAAGTGGCGCGGGAAATCGTCCAGCGCCATGACTGGATCACTCTTTACGCCAACGGGATCCGCTATCTCGAAAAAGCTCCGCTTTTGTACTGGAGCATGGCCGCGAGCTTCACCCTCTTTGGACCCCACGACTGGGCCGCGCGACTGCCCCTCGCCATTGCCACCCTGGCCCTGTTCCTGGTGGTCTACTCGACCGGTCGCCGCCTATTCGCCTCGGACACCGCCGGCTTCTATGCCGCCCTGATCCTGCTCACTTCCTTCGGCATCTTCATCTACACCCGCATCCTCATTCCTGACGTGATCGTCTGCCTGTGGCTCTCGCTCGCCATGCTGTTCTTCTGGATCTCACTTGAGCAGCCGCAGCCTTCTCGCGCGACCGCATTCGGCTTTGCTGCGGCCTGTGCTCTCGGTGTGCTCACCAAGGGCCTCATAGGAGTTGTTTTTCCCCTGGGCATCGTCTTTATCTTCCTGGTGCTCAATCGAAACCTTGAACACCTGAAACGCTGGCATCCTGTTTCGAGTCTGTTCATATTCCTGATCATCGCGCTGCCCTGGCATATCGCTGCTGGAATCGCCAATCCGTCACAGGGCCAGGTGCACGGTTTCTTCTGGTTTTATTTCATCAACGAGCATCTGCTCCGCTATCTCAACCGGCGGGTCCCGCGGGACTACGACACCGTGCCGTTGCTGCTCTTCTGGCTCTTGCTGGGAGCTTTTCTGGTGCCGTGGATTGCGTTTGTGTTCAGGGCCCTGGTCCCGGTCCGGATGAGGTCATCGCTCCGGCGCGTCCGCCTGCCTCGCCATGATCAAGCCTGGAATCTGCTTGCCATATGGGCAGCATTCGTCATGGTCTTCTTCAGTTTCTCCACTCGGCAGGAATACTATTCGCTGCCCGCTTTGCCGCCTCTCGCCCTGATGATCGGCGGCTGGCTAAACCGGGAAGAGAAATGCTCAGTCCGCGACCCGCGCCGCATTGCCGGACGCCGCATTGCCGTCGTCCTCTTTTTGCTGGGAGCCACGGCCTCCATCATTGCCACCTACCTGGCGATACGTGCTCGTACCCCTCCGCCTGGAACGGATCTTTCCACGCTGCTCACGCAGAATCCCGGTGACTACGCTCTCTCCCTGGGGCACTTTCTTGATCTGAGCGCCCGGTCCATGGGGGCCTTCCGCGTGCCCCTCATCCTGACTGCGATTGCCTTGCCAGTCGGAACCTTTGCCAACATGATCTTTCGCTCCATCAACCTGATTCGCCTGGGAAACTACGCCCTCACGGCCATGATGGTGGTCATGTTGATCGCGGGGCATAGCGTGCTGGTCACTTTCTCGCCCGTGCTCTCCTCAAAAGCGCTTGCCGATGCAATTGAGTCACGTCTGCATCCCAGCGACGTGGTCGAAATCAACGGCGAATATGAGGCCGGCTCGACGCTGGGCTTTTACTTGCGCCGTCAGGTCCGCATTCTCAACGGCCGTTCTTCTGATCTCTGGTATGGTTCACTCTTCTCCGACGCACCGGGAATCTTCGACGACGACGCCACATTCCGCCGGCTCTGGAATGGTCCAAAACGAATTTTCCTCTGGACTCCAGCGGATCATCTCCCCGCCCTGCCGGCACGGGCCTATGCAATCGCGCAAAGCGGAGGAAAGGAGATCCTCAGCAATCAACCCTAGCCCTGCTGGTTGTTGAAGGGTACGGGCTTGAGCCCGTACGTATCTCTTTGAAAATGAGTCCGGCTTTAGCCGCTGAGGGCTGCAGTCTACTCGGAACAGCGATCTTTTCCCCCAGCCAACTAAACCGCCGTAAGCCGGCTCATCTTGCCATCCTTCAACGAAAAATGCTGGCCCCGCCAAGCCACCGTGTTCCCGGCGAAACTCCAGATCCAGATCCCCAGAGCCACCATATCGCGCGGCGCCAGCAGCCACAGATCGCGCAGCACCTGCCCATCGCCCAGCACACCCACACCCACTGACAAGGCCAGAGCCACCCGCGCCAACAACGTCAGGCTAAGCAGCGCAATACTGCTCAGGCTAGCCCCCGAGGCAATCAAATTGCACAACGCCCAGGGCAATCCGTAGGTAAACACCATCCCGGTATAACCCAGCTTCCTGGAAAACCGCGTGCTGCGGCTCCAGCGAATCTGGTGCGCCAGAAACTGACCAAATCGATACTGCGGCAGAAAGGTCTCCACCACCTCGCCGCTCAAGAACAACTCAAATCCACTCCGCCAAACCCGCGCTCCCAGCTCGTAATCATCGGCCAGGTAGTCAACCAATGGCTCCAGGCCGCCGATCGCCTCCAGCGCCTCGCGAGAAACCGCCAGCGTCGAGCCCAGGCCAAAACGAATTCCGTCTTCAATCTGCCGTGCCGTCAGCACGCCGGCAATAAAGTCCGTAGAGATCCCCAGCGCCTCCATGCGCGAGCCGATAGACCGGTTCGCCTGACCCCGGTAGAGCGCCGTCACCAGCCCCACCCGGCCGCCGCGCTGCTTGGGCATTTGGAAGCAGGCCATGATTCGCCGCAAGTACAGGGGAGAAACCTTAATGTCACTGTCGTTGATCAGAATGTATTCGTACTGCGCGCTACTCAGCATCTGCACCAGGTTGCTCACCTTGCCGTTGGCGCCCAGCAACTGTGGGCACAACACCAGCCGGATATTTCTTTCAGGAAACTCCGCCTGCAGCCTTTCAATAGCCGCAACCGCCGGATCAGCCATGCTGCTGACCCCAAACAGAATTTCGTAAGGACCCTGGTACTGCTGCATGCAGTGGCTGGCGAAGCTCGAATACATTTCCGGGTCAAGCCCCTTCACCGGTTTCAGAATGCTGACGCCGGGCTGAAAATCCGCCAACGGCCGCCGTAGCTGATGTTGGAAGGCGCGGGCACTCCACAGCGCCAGCAGGTAATAGCCCAGGCCGGTGAGGCACAGAATGGTAGTAACGGCAGCGACAGCGGTTGGCAGCATGAGGGCGACTTTAGTTTAGCCGACCGCGAGTCTACTCATAACGCAGGGCAACGATCGGATCGAGCGATGCTGCCTTCCATGCCGGATAAATGCCGAACAGCAGCCCAATGCCACAAGACACGACAAAGGCGGTGGTGGACCAGGCGAAAGACATGGAAGCAGGCAGCACCGACCCCAGGGTCAGCTTAAGGAGCAGGGTGAGCAAACCCCCAACCGCAATGCCGATCACTCCGCCCACAGCACACAGCGCCACCGCTTCCAGCGTGAACTGAAACATGATGTTCTTCCGCGTCGCGCCCAGTGCCTTGCGAACGCCGATCTCCCGCGTTCGCTCCGTCACACTCACCAGCATGATGTTCATCACCCCCACGCCGCCGACCATCAACCCCACGCTGGCCACACCCACCAGGAAGATGAACAAGCCGCCCGTGAGCTGGTTCCACAACACCAGTAAGGCATCAGAACTGAAGATCGCGAAATTATCCGGTTGGTCGGAGCGAACCTTCCGCCGCCGCCGCAGCAGCTCGCGGATTTCATCTTCGACCGCGATCTTATTTTTCACATCGTCGTACTTGACGCTGATCCAGTGATCCAGGATCTCGGGGTGAATTTTGTGAAATGTCAACGTCGGGAAATGGGCCGCATTATCGTCCGGATTCTTGCCCCCGCCAAAGATCTGCTTCTCCGGTGCGAATACGCCGACGACGGTGAACAAGTCGCCATCGATCTGCACTTCTTTGCCCACAGCAGGGTCGTTGCCGAAAAGTTCCTCAGCGGTGTCAGGGCCCAGAACCACCACGTTGGCTCCGCGCTGCGCCTCCTGCGGGGTGAAGTAGCGGCCCTGGGTCAGGTCGAGATCGTAGACCTCGGGTTCATCCTGCGATTCGCCCTGCAGGGTGGTGTTCTGTACCTTGTGACTCCCATACTTCACGGAGAAACTGCCCTGTGATCCGGTGGGAGTGCGATATTGCTGGGAAGCATCGACCGCGATCACGTGGGGCAGCACCTTCATCGCCTCGCCATCCTCATACGTCAATTGCTTTCTTGCCAGCATCTCCGCCGTGGGCCGGGAGCCAAACACGGGAAAGCGAAAAACCCAATAAACGTTCGACCCCAGGGATTTGATCAGTCCATTTACGTTGCCGGTCAGGCCGTTAATGACCGACGAGATGAGAATGACCGTGGTGACCCCGATCATGATGCCCAGCATGGTCAGCCCGGATCGCAGCTTGTTGGTGCGCAGGGTGTCCATCGCCATCCGGATAGCTTCATTGGCGTCCGCCATCTTCATTGCATCCACCTCACCTACAACTCCGAGCGCAAGGCCACAATAGGATCGAGCAGCGAAGCCTTGCGCGCCGGATAGACTCCGAAAAAAATCCCCACCGCTGTCGCCATAAACAAGCCCAGGGCCACCGACCAAAGCTCAATATCTGACGGGAAGCCGATGAGCAGCGTGATGGTTTTTGCGAACACGACACCAGCCAAAACGCCGATCAGTCCTCCCACGAAGGACATGGTGGCCGATTCAATCAAAAATTGCAGCAGCACATCGCCGCGTCTGGCGCCGAGTGCCTTGCGGACGCCGATTTCGCGGGTCCGCTCGGTCACACTCACCAGCATGATGTTCATAATGACGATGCCGCCCACCACCAGCGAAATGGCGGCGAGCGAAACAAAAACCGCCGAAAAGCTGGAGCTGATGCTCTGCCATATGCCGACGAAGGTGCTGTTGGTATCGGTCGAAAAGCTGTCTTCCGCTCCGGGTAGATCGTGTCGATGGGAGCGAAGAATCGTGCGCACTTCTCCCACCGCCAATTCCAGCGGATCGCCCACTCCGTTGGCGCGGGCGTAGATGGTGAGGCTGCGACTCGATCCGTAGGCGTTGAGGAAAGTTGTCAGCGGAACAGCGACCCAGTCATCCTGGCTTTGCCCCAGGGTCTTGCCCTTGCGCTCGCCGACTCCAATCACCGTATATTGGGTTCCGTCCACCCGAATCTCTTTCCCAATCGGATCAATAGACCCCATCTGGTTATCGACGATATCGGGGCCGATAATGGCCACCTTGCTGTTGTGCTCCTCATCGATGGGCACGAAACCGCGGCCGTGATCGATGTTGATGTTGTAGATGGGAGGCATGGTCCAGGTCCAGCCGCGAATACTGCTGTCGGTACTGGAATGGCTTTCGTAGACCACTTTGCCGGTAGTGCTGGCCATCGCTCCGGTGCTGGCGCAATCCTTGCACTTCGCAGCCACTTCGCGGTAGTCGTCGAGCTTCAGATCTTTGCGCTTCTGATATTTGTTGTATTCCGCGTCGCTAAAGATCACAGAGGGCTGCTTCGACGCGGTGAACACGTCCGCGCCATAACCGTAAACCTTGGTGGCGACGAACTTGTTCGCGCCGTTGACCAGGGTGATTACCATGATGACCGCTGCAACGCCAATCATCACTCCCAGCAGGGTAAGAAAGGAGCGCAGCTTGTTCGCCCACAGCGACTGCAGCGCGATTTTGACCGCTTCGGTGAATTCCATACGGGGTCACAGATTAATACGAGTTTAGCCTGTCGCGTAGTTCCTTTTAAAAGCGGAGGCCCCGCATCTCGGTGAGAGCTGCGGGGCCGCGTTTGCAAGTGAACCTGTAAGCCGAATTCTGTCGAGGACGATCATTCCTCTAGGCGGCGCATTACTACGCCGCTCAAGCGACCTACCCGGAGGTTTCCCGCCGTCCCGGCGAACCGGGATCGGAACCCAGGTGAGCGTGCCGGGACCAGCGCGCATCCGCGGCCTGGGTCTGGCCGTCGGATTCCCTCCCTATTTGGTCTTGCTCCGTGTGGGGTTTACCCTGCCACCGCCTTTACAGGCGGCGCGGTGCGCTCTTACCGCACCTTTTCACCCTTACCCCGGGCGATGAAGCCCAAGGCGGTA
>Ga0302180_10001436_pt1 | contig 19109 bp, 10 predicted proteins | sample I_Palsa_E3_2_FD_200575 | JGI IMG/M metagenome (GOLD analysis project Ga0302180, IMG submission 200575) | Peat permafrost microbial communities from Stordalen Mire near Abisko, Sweden - I_Palsa_E3_2 | ecosystem: Environmental > Terrestrial > Soil > Palsa > Peat permafrost | place: Sweden... | reverse complement strand
TTCGCAGATTGCCAAGCGCACGGTTCTCAGCACCAGCGCTCTCGCGGTGTTGGCGCCCATTCTGGAAGAGGTCGCAGGCTGGGAACGCTACCGCATTCGCAGCTTCTTCGAAGCCAACGGGATGCTGATTCAGGAATGGCAGCGCGTGCGTACAGACTGGCTGACGTTGCGCACCGCTACTGCTGAGGACTCAGAACCTGTGGACGCGGCGTGACGCGCTTCACTCCGCAGGAACTCCTGAGGGAAGGATTGCATGCTTCGCGATAAGAGCCTGATTCCGCTTTCTCACCAACACCAGCGAGCGTTGGCTTTATGCGTGCGGATCGATCGCGCGCAGCCCATCCCCAGCGCGGATCGCGAGGCGTGGCAGGTGGAGATTGAGCAGCTCTTTCAGCAGGAAATCGACATTCATTTCTCTGCGGAGGAACTGGTGCTGTTTCCCTCCGCCCGGCAGTTTCACGAGTTGGTTCCGCTGGTGGATGAGCTGATCGCCGAGCACGCCGCGCTGCGCGACCGCTTTTCTCAGGCGAAAGCGAGGCGGATGTCAGCGGAAGGCTTAGGGGGATTCGCGCAACAACTTTCCAGTCACATACGCAAAGAGGAACGGCAGCTTTTCGAGCGGCTGCAACAGTTGATGACCACCGAAGAACTGGCGGCTCTCGGAGTGCGTTTGGACGAGGCGCTCAAGGACGCGGTGCAGTCATGCATCCTTACCAACACGGCAACAAAGCTGCGGCCAAGGCCATGACCGCCGCAACGGCAACTCGCCATGAAGCCTTCTTCCTTTACGTCTCCAGCCGGAAGCGGGTTTCTGCCAGCGCATAGAGCTTGCGCCAGACCAGACGATTAATGGTCACAACCGTGGCCGCCATCATCAGGGTTGCGGCCAGCAGAAGGTGAAAATCGCCGCGGTCGGTAGCCTGCTGGATGGTCGCACCCAGTCCGGTTGTGGTGTAGATCTGTCCTTTGAAATGAAAGTACTCGGCGACGATGCTGGCGTTCCATGCGCCGCCGGAAGCGGTGACGAGTCCGGTGACGAGATAGGGAAAAATTCCCGGCAGGATTAGTTTCTTCCAGCGCTCGAGGCCGCGCATCCGGAAGACGGAGCAGCATTCCTTCAGATCGGTTGGAATCGCGATCGCGCCGGCGATCACGTTGAACAGCACATACCACTGCGTGCCCAGCAGCAATACGACGATCGAGGCCAGCCCAAGTCCTCCTCCCAGGCGAATGAGCAGCAGCAAAATCACGGGAAGCAGCGCGGTCGCCGGAACAGATGCCGCAATCTGCGCCAGCGGCTGTGCGATGCGGGCCAGTCGAGGATTGAGCCCGATCGCGACGCCAGCCGGAATCGTCCACAGCGCACCGATCAGCAAGGCTAGGTTCACTCGCAAGAAAGTTGCGCCCAGGCCCAAGGCGGCCTCGTGCAATTCAACCTTCCCGATGCCGCTGACAATCATCGTTGCGCGCACCACGCCGTAACCAATGCCGGCCAGCGCCAGCAATCCCAACGCGCGGAGCAGCCATTCCCGCCAGGGCCCCGCTGCTTCCTGCGGAATTTCTTTCGTGCGCTTCCGCGCGAAATATAGGAGGAGCCTCTCGCCCAGAGGCCGCAGAGTTTTCTGACGAAGCTTGGCGAGGCCGCTGGAATGTTGCACCAGGTTGAGCACCCAGGAACGCGGAGAATCGGCGCTTTCCACCTGCTCAACTTTAAATTTCTCCGCCCAGGCGATCACGGGCCGCCAAATAAACTGATCCAGCATCACGATCACCGCGACCATGGTGGCAATGCCCCACAGGATCGATGGCGTGTCGCCCGCGCTGGCTGCGGTTTGCAGGTAGGAACCCAAACCCGGCAGGCGAAAATCGCGCGGGCCCAAAACGAACATTTCGCACACCATCAGCGCAAACCATCCGCCGGCCACCGACATCATGGAGTTCCACACCAAGCCGATGGCCGAAAACGGCAACTCCATCTGCGTGAAGCGTTGCCACCAACTGAAGCGGTAGATGGTGGCCGCTTCCCGCATGTCTTTCGGAATGCTCTTGAGCGACGCATAAAAACTGAAGGCCATGTTCCACACCTGGCCGGTGAAAATGAGCAGAATGGCGCCCAGTTCCACGCCCAGCTGCCTACCGGGAAACAACGCCACCATGGCCAACATTACGCCCGGAAGAAAACTGAGAACGGGGATCGACTGCAGCACGTCCAGCAGCGGGATCATGAAGCGCTCGGCGCGCGGGTTATACGCGGCCACGTAGCCGTAAACCAGCGTGAATGCCAGGCTCAGCACGTAAGCGATGGTGATGCGCAACAGCGAATAGCCCGCATAGGCCGGCAGCGCCCACAGGCTGCGCGAAATCTCCACCGTGGGCGTGAAGGGCCCGAACCAGGAGTGGCCGACGGTCACCACGGCATAGAAGAGCGCAATCCCCGCGCCGAACATGATCACATCGGGCAGGTGCGACACTTCGATGTGCGGCAGTTGGGACCACAGGCGATACGCCGAGAATCCCCGGAAGGTGATGCTTCTCTTCATGCGATGGCTTTTCCCTTCAAGTGGAATTCTCGATCAGGCCTTCGGCGCGGGAGTTGAATTCTCGTTCTCAGCGACCGGCTCGATCGGCGCGGTTTCCGTTCCCTTCACTTCTGTCGGCCCCGCTTCGGTCTGCGCCGCCTCCGTCTGGGTCAGCCGGCCGCTTTCGCGGTCGTAATCGAAGATCTCCGCGTATCGGCCCCAGTTCATGGCGGTGTCGAATTGGCGCTGCACTTCGTCTTCGGAGAAATGCTCGTCGAGAATGTCGTGGAAAAATTCGTCGGCGATCGAGTGATCCGATTTCCGCTTCAGAATGCTGTCGATCTGCTTGAGGAGGGTGACATGCTCCAGAGCGGCCTGCCGGAACAAAACTTTGCGCGCCTGAATATCGGCATCGGCGAACGCCGCCCCTGGCCGTGAGAGTTGGACATCGCCCTGCTTCAGCCAGGCGAAGCCCAATAAAGCGCACGCCTCAAGGATGGGCAAGAGGTCCTCGATATCCATCACCAGCTCTTCGCTCAGGCGAAAGAGGTCTTCGCGCCCGCCGCGATCATGCAGCAGTTCGATCAAGCCAGCGATTCCGCCCACGCGGGCGTGCGGCAGAATCTGATATTTGGAGGTCCGGATCGGCGATTCCGCCCTCTTGAACCCGCCCGGCGGCACGATGATTTCGCCTGTGCTCTCCGGGTCGGGCGGCGTGTGTTCGACATCCGGCTCGGTCATGACCTTGTAAATGTAATCGACGAGTTCCACGAAGCGGCCGGATTTGCGGTCGCGGGGATGGGAAAGGCGCACATTGAAATCCGAGCGGATGCGCGCCGGATTTCTGCCGAGTACCACGATGCGGTCCGCCAGCATCACCGCCTCCTCGATGTTGTGAGTGACGATGAAGATCGCGCTGGTGGGCATTTTCTTGTTGAGCCACAGTTCCAACAGTTCGCCGCGCAGGTTCTCGGCCGTGAGCACGTCGAGGGCGGAAAACGGTTCGTCCATGAAGAGCACTTCCGGTTCGACGACTAGAGCACGCGCGAAACCCACACGCTGCTTCATGCCGCCGGAAAGCTCTTTGGGATAGGCCGTCTCGAAACCGTCAAGACCCACGGTATCCAGCGTGCGCAAAGCGCGCTTGCGGCGCTCGACGGCCGGCACACCCCGCGCTTCGAGAGGGGCCTCAACATTCTCCAATACCGTGAGCCAGGGAAACAGCGCGAAGCTCTGGAAGACGATCGCCACGTTGGGCGATTCGCCGCCCAGCGGCTTGCCGTGCCAGAAAATCGCTCCCGAGGAAGGTTGCGAGAGACCGCTCAGAATGCGCAGCAGAGTGGATTTGCCGCAGCCGGATGCGCCCAGCAGAGCGATGATTTTCCCCGGTTCGATGGAGAAGTCCGTGAGCCCCACCACCTGAATGCGCGTGCCATCGGGCTGTGGATAGGACTTCTCAATCGCCCGGGCTTCGATAATGGCTTCGCTCGCCAAGAAAACTCTCCGTAACTTCTATACACGATTCGAAGCAAGGCGCAAAGCCGCCACGCATTAACACTCTATTAACAAACAGGAGTCGATCTGACGTGTCAGGCGGCGAAGTTTTCATCCGCCAGCACGGGAATCGCTTGAGGCAGCCGATCGGTCAAGTCGGCGAGTTGGGCAAGTTTGGCGATCAGTTCAGCGGAAAACTGCTCAGGCGCAAACCGCCACTTCCAATTTCCCCAATGCAAGCTGGGCGTATTCATGCGAGCTTCGCTGCCCAGGCCCAGAACATCCTGCAGCGGGATGAGGGCAAACTCGGCCGCCGAGGTTTGCGCCGCGCGAATAAATGCCCAATGGATCCCGTCATCGCAGCGGCCGAGATAGGCCTCGACATTACGGCGCTCATGCTCCGAGGCTCCAGATGCAAACCAGCCCACCGTTGTGTCGTTGTCGTGCGTGCCCGTGTAAATGACTCTGCCGGAGGCGCGATGCGGCAAATACATGTGCGCGCCCTCGTCTCCGAAACCGAATTGCAGCACCGCAATCCCCGGAATCTGCAGGCGGTTCCGCAAGGCATTGACCTCGGGCGTGATGTAGCCCAGATCTTCCGCAAAAAACGGGAAGCCGCCGAGCGCCTCGCGCAGCTTGTGAAACAAGTCGTCCCGTGGGCCATCCACCCAGCGGCCGTTCACCGCGGTTGGATCGGCCGCTGGAATCTCCCAGAACTGATCGAAGCCGCGAAAGTGATCGAGCCGGATGTAGTCGCAGTTCCGCGTTGCCCAACGCAAGCGCTGCACCCACCATTCGTAGCCCTCGGCTTTCATCACGTCCCAGCGGTAAAGAGGATTGCCCCAGCGCTGCCCGGTTTTGCTGAAGAAATCCGGAGGCACGCCGGAAACAACTTCAGGCTCGAGATTCTTATTCAGCCGAAATAGTCCGCCGTGCATCCAAACGTCGGCGCTGTCGTGGTTCACGAAGATAGCCACGTCGCCTACGATGCGAATCGAGCGCTGCGAGCAATACCGCCGCAGAGCCTGCCATTGTTCGTAGAAGGCAAACTGCAATGCGCTGCGGATTTGCAGGTCGGCCGCCAGCTCCTTGCGAGCCCGCTCCAGCGCAGCCGGGTCGCGGCGTGCCAGCTCGACCGGCCATTCATTCCAACTCGCCAGCTTCTGCTGTGCGCGCAGCGCATCGAAGAGAACAAAATCGTCCAGCCACCAGGAATTTTCCGAGCAGAAACGGTCAAAGCGTCCGCGAGCGCTGACCGAGGCTGAGGCAATAAACCCGCGTCCCGCCTCAAACAGCAGCGGCATCTTCCTGGCAAAGACCTGATCGTATTCGACCGGACCTGAGTCGGAAGAAAGCGCGGAAAGCTTCGCTGCATCGATCCAGCCGTGGCTGGCAAGGCGCTCCAGACTGATCAGAAGAGGATTGCCGGCAAACGCGGATGTGGCAGAGTAAGGCGAATTGCCGTAACCCAGCGGGCCCAGCGGCAGAACCTGCCAGAGACCCTGGCGGGCGGAGGCGAGTGAGTTGACGAACCGATACGCGGCCGGACCAAAATCGCCGATGCCGCCGCGCGAAGGCAGCGACGTGGGATGCAACAGAATGCCTGCGGCGCGCGGAAACGGCATTTAGCTTGGAACTACCCCGGAAAAACCCCCGTCAATTATCGGTCCAACCTTCCTTGAAAGCTGCGCTAGATTCCTGGTTCGCTTCCTGCCTTGGTCAGCGCCTTCAGTTCTTCCTGATTGACTTTGATCTTGCCTGACTTCTCCATTTGATCGCGCAGGTTCGTCACGAACAATCCAAAAAGCTCCTGCTCCTTGCCCTGCAGAAGCGTGTCGCGAATCTGGTCGCGCTTGGCGGCAAAGTCATCCTCCGAAGGAGCTTGAACTTGGATGACCGCAATCACCACTCCGTTGGTTCCGCTATTAATCGGCCCGCTGATCTCTCCCGGTTTCATGCCGAATACAGCCGCGGCTTCTCCGGTCATCGAGCCGATATCCGGAACCTGCCCATCCGGCCCAACAAACTCGCTTGTCTTCAATGTGGCGCCCAACTCCTTCGCCGCCTTCTTCAAGTCGTGTTCGGTCTTGGCGCGGTCGGAAAGCTCCTGCGTCTTCTGCGTCAGAAGAACGTTCGAGCGCTCGTTCTTGAATTCGGTTTCCACGCGGACGCGAATCTCTTCAAATGTAGGCGTTGACGCCGGCTTTGTGGCCAGCAACTGGAAGACGGCGAAACCTTGCGACGTCGGAGCCATCGCCGCGGGCGACTTTTCCGCCGCACTGAACACCGCATCCATGAACTGGGGCGCTGGTCCCAATCCCGGCACCAGGTCCTTGCGGCCGAAGAAGTCCGAGGTCACCACCGGCACGCCTTTGGCGGCGGCAGCGGCCTCCAACCCCTGCGTCTTGGCTTGCTGCGTCAGGTCTTCCGCCTGCTTCAGCGCGATCTGCTGCGCCTTCTGCTGCTTCAGGATCGGCTCGATCTGGCTTTGGACTTCTTCGAGCGTCTTCATGTGCGCGTCCTGCTTGTCCTCCACGCGGATAATGTGAAAACCGTAACTGCTCTTCACCAAACCGCTGATTTGCCCCTTGGGCAACGAGAAAGCGGCCTTCTCAAACTCCGGAACCGTCCGGCCTTTCCCGATCCAGCCGAGAGATCCACCTTCCTTGGCACTGCCCGGATCTTCGGAATACTTCTTCGCCAAGTCTTCGAACTTTGCTCCGGCCTTCAACTGCTTGAGCAAGTCCTCCGCCCGGCGCTGGGCCTCGGCCACGCCCTTGTCGTCGACTTTTCCATCGGCTCCGGGGAGCGGCGTCTTAATCAGAATGTGACTGACCTTCGCCTGCTCGGCCACACGGTACTCATCGCGATGCTGGTTGTAATAAGCCTGCAATTCGTCGTGCGTGATCTGCACACCGCTCTGAACCTTGCCCAGGTCGATCGCAGCGTAGCTGACCTTGCGCTTCTCGGGAATCGAGTTCGCGTAACTCTTCTGATGGCCGTCGTAAAAAGCCTTCAGTTCCTCGTTCGTGGGATGCAGCCCCTTCTTGATGTCGTCTTCCTTCAGGACCGCATAATCGAACTTCACCTTCGTATTCTGCTTGTCGAACTCCTTGCGAATGGCCGCATCGCTCACCGAAGCGCTGCCCGTAATCATGGCCTGCAGCTTGGCGATCAGAATCTCTTTGCCCACCGAGTCTTCAAAAATCGCCGGGGTTAGGTTGTGCTGCTGCAGCATGCCTTCGTACTCGGTCTGACCAATGAAGTTCCCGTCGGGGAAGAAATACGCGGCGTAGCGGCCGTGCTGCAGTTCGTCCTTCACTTCCTGGGGACTAACCTTCATCCCGAAGTGCTGCGCCTCGGCAACCAGCGCCTGCCGGTCAATCAGTTGGTCCGCGGCTCGCTGCGTATCCTGCTGAATCAGGAACGGCAGCAGAGACGCCGCATTGGGCCCGTATTGCGCCGCCTGTTGTTGCGCCATCTGGTGCGCCGACTCGCGCACTTCCTCAACGGTGATATCCTCGCCGCTCACCTTGGCCACGATGCCCTTGCCGGGCGTACCCATCAGGTCGTTGCCCAGATTGCCGGGAATAAATGCGATCACCATGGCCGCGCAAATGAGCAGCAGCAGGCCGCTCAGCACGATTTTCTTGAACGGCCCTTCAGTTTGCAGAAATCGAATCATTGTCACTCCGAGGTGTGAAGCAGAATCAATGATTATAAACCAATCAGCCGGTCTCCACGGCAACGCTCGCCGCCACTTTCCGGCCCTTTCTCGGAGCGCCCAGAACTCCGCTATTGAAACGTATCAATAGACGTGTTATCCCTCTTACTGCCACGGACCGAGGTCGGCAAGGAGCACCATGAATTTCGGAAGACGGCCCGCTTTTTCCATGCGCCTGTTGGCGCAGTCGTTGGCGATCTTAATTTTCAGCTCGCACTTTCTGTTGGCCGCAGATTCTGCCGCCTCATCGAACTCAGGCGCCTCCGCGGAAAAAACCGAGAAACTCCCGCTGCGCGACCACTGGACCCTGCAATCCTCCGCCAAAGTCGAAGCCAAGGGCGAGATCGTCTCCACTCCCGCGTACCTTCCCCAGGGATGGCATAACGCCAGCGTTCCCACCACGGTCGTCGCGGCGCTGGTGAAAGACGGGACACTGCCCGATCCGTTCTTCGGCATGAACCTCCGCGAATTTGCCGGCGTGACTTACCCCATCGGCGGAAATTTTTCGAACATCGCGATGGCGCCCGATAGCCCCTACGCCGTTTCGTGGTGGTATCGGGATCAGTTCGCTGCGCCCGCTGCCTACGCCGGAAAGACGGCCTGGCTGAATTTCAAGGGCATCAACTACCGCGCCAACGTGTGGCTCAATGGAAAACAGATCGCGAACTCTAACGACATCGCAGGAGCGTGGCGCACTTACGAATTCAACGTCACCGAAGCGCTGAAACCGGGCGCGGAAAATGTTCTCGCGGTGCAGGTCTTCGCGCCGACGGAAAACGATCTCGCCATCACTTTTGTCGACTGGAACCCCGCGCCTCCCGACAAGAACATGGGCCTGTGGCGCGAAGTCTACATCACCACCAGCGGCCCCGTGGCGTTGCGCTACCCGACCGTGGTTTCGAAGCTGAACCTGCCGGCCAACGATTCCGCGCGGCTCACCGTCACCACGCAGTTAAAGAACGCCACAACCCATGCCGTCAAAGGCATGTTGAAAGGTCAAATCGAGAGCGTAGCCTTCGAGCAGGAAGTCGACCTCGCCGCGAACGAATCCAAAAACGTCACCTTCATTCCCGACCAATTCCCTCAACTCGTCTTCGCAAATCCACGCCTCTGGTGGCCCGCGCAGATGGGCAAGCCGAATCTTTACCCGCTCGCCATGGAATTCGAGATCGACGGCGCAGCCAGCGATCGCTCTCAAACGCAGTTCGGCATTCGCGAGGTAACTTCCGAAATAAATGCCACCGGCGGACGCGCTTTCCACATCAATGGCAAGAACATCCTGATCCGCGGCGGCGGCTGGACCCCCGACATGATGCTGCGCGAAGATTCCCAGCGCCTGCATGACGAATTCCGCTACGTCCGTGACATGGGACTGAACACGCTCCGCCTCGAAGGCAAACTCGAAACCCAGGAATTTTTCGACCTCGCCGACCGCGAAGGAATTCTGGTGATGGCCGGCTGGTGCTGCTGCGATTTCTGGGAGCGCTGGCCGCGCTGGAAGCCGCAGGATTTTGAAATCGCCCAGCAATCCCTGCGCGACCAGATCTACCGCCTGCGCAGCCATCCCAGCCTCGTCATGTGGCTGAATGGAAGCGACAACCCTCCCCCGCCCGATGTCGAGCAGATGTACCTGAACATCGAAAAGCAGCTCCTGTGGCCGAACCCCGTCGTTTCTTCGGCCACCGGCAAGGCCACCACAGTCACGGGAGACAGCGGCGTCAAAATGACCGGGCCGTACGAATATGTAGCTCCAAGCTATTGGGAGCAGGACACTCTCGCGGGCCAGCCCAGGCGCAAGCAGTGCAACCCCGGCGGCTGCGGCGGGGCTTACGGCTTCAACACCGAAACCAGCATGGGGCCGGCCGTTCCGCCGATCGAGAGCATTCGGGCCATGGTCGGCAATAACAAAGATCACCTGTGGCCGATCGACGACGTGTGGAACTACCACGCGGGCGGGGGAGAATTTAAAACTATCCAGGTTTTCCGCGACGCGCTCGCCAATCGCTACGGCAAATCGGACACGGTGGAGGACTTCGCCTTCAAATCGCAGTTGCAGACCTATGAAGGCGTGCGCGCCATGTACGAAGCCTACAGCCGCAACAAATACCAATCGACCGGCGTGATCCAGTGGATGCTCAATAATGCATGGCCGTCCATGATCTGGCATCTCTACGATTACTACCTGCGCCCCGCCGGCGGTTACTTCGGCGCCAAGCGCGCGATGGAAGCGCTGCACCCGGTCTACGGCTACGACGATCGTTCGATCTGGGTCGTCAGCAGCCAGTATGAAGATGCCAAAGGCCTGAATCTCACCACTAAGATCTACAACCTCGACATGACCGAGAAGTTTTCCCGCGAGGATTCTCTCGGTGCCCCCGCCGACAGCACCGCCAAAATCTTCACGCTGCCGGAATTGACCGGGCTCAGCCCCGTGTACTTCGTCGTCCTGCGGCTCGCGGACTCCACCGGCAGACTCGTCGGCTCCAACTTCTATTGGCTCTCCACAAAGCCCGAGACTCTCGACTGGTCCAAGTCCACTTGGTGGATGACCCCAACCGACTCTTTTGCCGACTACACCGCCCTCGTGCAACTTCCCAAACTAAAGCTCAAAGTTATCGAACACACCGAGCGCCGGGGCGAAGACTCCATTACTCGTGTGATTGTCGAGAACCCCAGCAAGAGCCTCGCCTTCTTCGTGAGGTTCAAGGTAAAAAAAGGCGTCAACGGCGAAGAGATTTTGCCAGTGGTCTGGCAGGACAACTATATCTCTCTGCTCCCCGGCGAGAAACGCGAAGTCACCGCCACCTACCGCGCCAGCGGCTTGAGTGCGTCCAAACCAGTGGTGGAAGTCAGCGGCTGGAACGTGGAGTGACCGTGGGCGCGGGCGACTCGCCCGCGACTGCCCGAAGAAATGAAAATGCATGTTTGCGGAAAGCCCCGGATGTCCGACGGGCGGAGCCCAACGGCAAACAGCGGCCGCGTCGTCTAATGCGCCTTAACTGCTCTTGAGAAAGCCGGTCAGCGCCGCGCCAAAGAAAGTCGCCAGCAACCATCCCAACCCAATCATGATCCAGCGAAACCAGCGCAGCGCCACCGGACGAACGGTCCAGTTCGGCACCACCGCATCGAGCGCCGAGTTCACCGCCCGTCTGAATTTCCCGCCCGCCACCGGCGCCACTCGGGTTTGCGGATGCGGATCAGCCCGCCACAAATCGTCCTGCCCCAGCTTCACCAGCGGAATGCAATTCTCAATCGAGTAGATGAGCGGATTAAACGGCTGATAGTGATCCGGCGCCTGCCCCTTGCTGAATTCGTCGTAAGCATCCTTCTCGGTCGGAGCCATCGCCCCCATCCGCCCCGCGCGCCGATGCACGATCCACCCCAGCGCGGCCAGCCCGCACGCCCACCACACCGCCCTCCCCGGATAGATTCCGTAGCCCACGGCCGCATCGGAAACAGCATCCTCGCCCAGCCGGAAGCAGCGCAAAGGCGCATGAACGATCTTCTTCCGGTCTTCCGCCCTCGCCCGCTTTTCCAGCTCAAATAGGATCTGCTTCGCGCCGTCGTCATCCCCCATCTCGCGCAGAACCTTCGCTAACTGCTGGTAGGGCTGAGGCTTGAAATCTCCCTGGCGACCAAGCCATTCAAGCCGCGCCCGCGCGTCCGTCGGTCCCACGGTGATCCGTTCATAGACAAATCCATCCAGGAACAAATTGCCGCGCTCCGGCCAGCTCGCCTCGTTGTCCACGATCGCCCCGACTGAGGCATTCGTCAGTTCAAGCTGGGTGGTATGGGTAATTGGCACGGCGGCCCACAGAAAAGCTCCCTTCACCACCGCCTCGTCTAACACTAAATCTCTGAATTTCCCGCCAACACAGTCCAGGCTTCCTCGTACCTGAGTTCCGAGCAGGTCCACCGTCCCTTCGGCAGAAAAACCTTCTTTGAGAAAGACAGATCCCTTTACGTCGGCAAGCTGGACATTAAGGGCGTCTCCGCCAGGGTTCTTGAAGGTGGCGCCTATGCAACCCAGTTCGCCGCCGATTTTTGCTCCTACCAGCCGCACCTCCCCGACGGAGGAAAGGCCGTCGAGAAAAACCCCCGCTCCGACCTCAACGCCGTCGGCAACGAGCGCATAGCCACCCGGGTTGCTAACGCTGGCGCCTTTGCAACCCAATTCGCCACCGATCTTCGCGTTTATCAGACGCACCTCTCCGGCGGCGGAAAAACCATTATCGAGAAGGACGCTGCCCTTCACCTCGGCGCGATCCATGTTTAGCGCTCCAGTCGAACTACCTTCGAGGTATAGCGCCGGTATCGTGACATTTTCGAGTTCGCCGCCATCAACCAGGCGGCAACGGGACAGGCGAAGAGGAAATGGGACGGTCGCGAAGGATAAATCCAACTTGCCCGCGATCTTGGCGGCGTAGACCCAAACCCCGCGGGGATCGACCTTTTTGGAGGCCTTTTCGTCGATACACAGCCAGCGAATCAACTCCGCCCGAATCGCCCGCCCACTGCCCCAATCATCAGCCTTAGCCGGATCGTTTGCCGCGTCCTTGTCGTCGAAATTCGGCCCGCATACAGCGGTGTTGCTCCCAGGCGGAGCCTTAGGCGCCGCGCGCAACAATCGCTTTTCTGCCTCGCTCAGGTTATCGCCGAATCGTCGCCGTGCGAGCTCCTCAAGCTCATCAGCGTGCGCTGCGGAATCATCTGCCATAACACACCCCTTTTTGGCAGCAACTTATACCATAACCGCAATCGCTTTCGACCCGAATCTCAGAAGTTGGCGGAACCCGGCCCGTAACTTTTCGTTTGCCAGAGATTCAGGAGCCGGCCCGACGGCACCACATCCCACGCCGCCAGCAACAAATTCCCTTGACTCCGCGCCTCCGACCTGCAATCCTATTCACCACGCGTATTGATCTTTGAAATCCGAATAGCAACGAGATAACTCCAGCAAATGCAATATTTTACGAGGGTAAGTATCCCTTGACATCACGCTTATCAAATGCCATCATTTCTTGAGTGAATCAGAAGTAGTGCTATTATGCAAAGAGAAGCCCAACCGCGCAAACGGTTGAGCTTCGGATCGAAACCGATTGCCCGGTCCCGATGGAGTTACCGAACCCCATCCTAACACAGGTGCATACGGCTCTCCCCCGATCCTCCGGCTTCCAGCCGATCCACGAGGACAATATGTACGTGCAAGACTCCAAACAACCGAGTTTAGGCCAGTCATTAATCATCGCATTTTTGCAGGCCACGGCAGCAGGGTTGGGAGCTGCTTTTGCTCACGATTTAATACTCGGCAAGCGCAAGAGGCGCTAACTCTTGCCAGCGCTCATCGATGGGATTCGTCTAAAAATTCATCGGGCCAATAAGCACCTTGACGACCTCCAGTTTGAGCTTAGCCAGTTTTTCGCAACCGATCCATACGCTTTTAGAATCGAGAGCGATCCTCAAACCGGAGAGCACGTTTGCTATTTGAGTCGATGTGATGACATCCCGTCCAGCATTCCTGTTATCGCCGGGGATGTCATCCACAATCTTCGCAGTGCGCTTGATTATCTGGCGTACCAGCTCGTCAAAATCGGTACGCATAGCCGTGGGCCGTTTGTCGGAATCTATTTTCCAATTGTCGATGATCCCAGCGAACTCGAACCTGCCATCAAGCGAAAGGTAAAGGGAGCGCGGGAAGAAGCGAAGAATGCGATTCGGAACGTCAAACCATACAAAGGTGGAAGTACTTTGCTCTGGCAGCTCCACAAACTTAACATTATCGACAAGCACCGTCTTTTGGTCGCAGCAAGTAGTTCCGGATTTCGCAATGCTACCCCACAGGATTTGGAGCGACTGCGGAAACTCTGGGCCGAAAGTCGAGGCTCTACGCCAGACCTCGCTCCTATCGGCGGACTTGAGTGGATTGCCTTGAACAAGTTCCCGTTGAAAACAGGCTACGAATTGATTCGCGGACGTTCCGAGGCTGAAGTAAACCAGTATCACACTTTCCATTGCTTCCCAGCGTTCAGCGAACCTGGGATTATTGAACGCTTGTCGATCCTCGGCACGCTTGAGAGTATGTCGAAGCTTGTCGATGACACTGTTTCCAATTTCGCGCCGCTGCTGATCTAGTTCAGATGACACACTTCCGTCATTACTTCCAGCGTGTTAAACTGCTGGAAGCATGGCGGGCATACGCTCATCCCGGCAAGGTAGAAGCGAACGACCCGTGGCGAGTCGAGATTTGAAACCATCCGCAGAAGTAGCGGCTATAATGGCTCCAGTAGCAAGGGCTTCCTTTGACGATCTGCTACGACGGGCGGCAAATCCGCCCTCTCAGCAACGCGCTGCAAAAAAGCGTTGAAAATCAAATTACCCTGATCCCTTCGGTTGTACCGAAACGAATATTCATTCAGATAGGTTTGCAGGTACTTGCGGCTAACTGAGTGGTAGACTCCGCCGATCCCGCGCTTAATCAGCGACCAAAACCCTTCAATGGTCTGGGTGTGAACGTCGCCCATCACGTAAATTTTCTGAGCGTGCTTGATGCGGCGATGATCGTAACCATTCTTCGGAGTTGCGAGTCGATCATAGGTCGAATACTCGTCGCTGTAGACGATGGTGTTCGGCAGAATCTTTTCTTCGATGATCGGAAAGAGAGTGGCGGCCTTGGCATCTGGCGTCACATAGGCCAGCACGCGCCCTTTTCGGCCGCGCTCTACCATGCCGAATACTGGAGTCTTTTCGTCATTGTCGCGTCCGCGCATCCCGCGAGAGCCATGACGATTTTTACGCTTTCCGCCTACATAGGTTTCGTCAATCTCCACCGCCGATCCCTCCAGTTGCATGTCTGTTTCGGACAGCAACGAGCGAATCTGGCGGAACATCCGCCAAGCGGTTTTATAAGTCACTCCGGTCTCGCGCTGAATCTGCTTTGCGGAGATGCCGCAACGAGTCGAGGCCATGAGATACATGGCGTAGTACCAGAGTCGCAACGAAGTGCTGCTGTGCTCGAAGATCGTCCCGGCCATCGGGGAAACCTGAGTCAGACACTCATCGCAAGCGTAAACCGGGCGGCCCTTAACGCGATGATGCTGGCACTTCTGTTGGCACTTTTCACAGAATGCCACGCCGCCGGGGAAGCGCTGCTCTTTTAAGTGCTCAAGGCAAGCTTCATCATTAGGAAACTGACGGTTGAAATCTTCGATTGTGCATCGAAGATGGGCCGGAATCGTCTGTCGGCGGTTCATGATGCAACAAATTTAGCAAAAACCTAACGTGATGTCAAGGGATAATTACCTTTACGAGCCGCGTGCTGATTCCACGGCACTTAGCCCAACCAAGATCGGCTAAGTCCTTTAAACCGAATATTTTGCGTGTAAATTATTTGCTTTCAATATTTTACAGAGATCTAAAAATGTAAGTCGCTGATTCCATAGATTTTATCGGCGTTGTGAAGAAAATTTCTTGATCTGCCGCGGACCCACCGTTCGCCAGTCGTTTTTCCCGGCGCTGAGTTTCAGGCAGCGAGGTTTGACCGGAATAGTTAACAATAGAATTAATATCTTTAAAGTAACTATCCCTCGCCAGCCGAACCTGGATATCGGGCTTCTTAGAACCACTTCAGCTCGAAGCTATACCCGTTAGAAATCCGTGGCTGGGTTCAAAAGAGCGGTCTGGAAAGTAGGCGCAATCGTTGGCGCCTGAATGACTGGACTCTGCCTTCCCGCCTGCGTCGGATCGAACACCACAAACCCAGCTCCCGGGGAGTTCGCCAGCGTGAAGTCGTCTGCCGGGTAAACCGGATTCGCGAACCCCGGATTCGTCTGCGCCGTCCCCTGTGTGTCCTCCCCGATTCCCTGCCAGCCGCTGAACGTGTAGTAGTTCCAGTCTGTCCCGGAACTGTTCATGCTGTCACACAACGGCGAGGACGCGTTGGGCTGCACGTGGAACGCCTGCGCATCGGTGGCAAATGCCCCGTCCGTGCGCCAATACAGATTGCTGTTCAAAGTCTCATACTGCGTGTAAGCAAAGCCGCACGCGTAGGTACATCCTCTCTGCACACTGAAGCCCTCTTTGTCCGTCCTATCGAAGTAAAGAATGTTGTTCATCGCGTTGAACATCAAGATGGGACTGGCCGAGCAGCTATTCGAGGGATAGGGGTTGCTCACTCCAAACAGCCCCACGCGTCCGTAAGCCAGAATGTTGTTTTGCACGGTGTTCGGCGCGCCCGCCGGCGTTGGACCGTTGGACATGTTGAAGGCGAGCGCCGACGTGCGGTAAACCAGATTGTTCTCGACATCCACGCCTCCCGTCTGAGCGTCCAGGTAAATGCCCTGCCCGCCATAGCCGTCGGAGTCCTGCGTATACGCGTCGGTCACGTCGTGACACCGGTTGTTCAGAATCTTGTTGCCCGTGCCGTAGTGATTGGGACCGCCGGTGTTGTAGTAAACGCAGCCCATGTCGTCAGTCAAGCCCTGCCCGATGGTATAGAGGTGGTTGAATTGGGTCGTAATGTTAAAGGTCCCGTTTGAATTCTGTGATCCAAACATACAGCCCAGCGCGCAGACCTCGATCGCGCTGTGATAGCCATCGTAGATGTCGTTGTGGCTGTAGGTATTATCGTGTCCGCTGCCTTGTACCAGCCCGATCCCGCTCGGGAACACTCGGCCATAGCTGGCGATCAGCGTATTCTCCACGGTAATGTTCTGCGGCACATTCGCGTCCGTGTCGGTGTAAGCAGGAGGCAATCCAACCCGTATCCCGAAAGCGCCCAGGTCGTAGAAACCCGCATTCTCCACGGTATTGTTGGCCGTGGTCGCGCTGGTGTTGTCGGTGTACAGCTCCAGTCCTCCGCCCGACGTTTGCGTAAAGACGTCACCGTTAAAGGTCACGTTCTGGCAATTCAGGCAGGTCAGCGCACCCGTGATCCCCGTGTCCTGCCGCAACGCCGGATATCCAATGGCCGGCACAACGAAATTGTCATGCGCGAACGTGAGGCCGGTGAACGTAACGTATTGCAATCCCGTGGCGATCATGACTTGCGAAGACTGGGGAACGATCACCGAGTCGGTGTTTGGATTCTCCCCTGCGTTTGCCAGATAGGTAAGCGTCCACGGCGAAGCTGACCGGTCGAGGAACCACTGTCCCGGCTGGGTCAAAGCATCCTTGAGATTCTCAATGACGTAGCGGTGGTTCACAATGAAGCCGTTGTCCGGATTTTCCTGATAAGTGGGACCAGTGAGGTAAATGATGTCGTTTGTCGTGTCGATGGACTTGATGCGCAACTTCGGGACCATCCATTTCTCGAAGTCATACAACTCAATGTCCCCCTGCGGATAGGGAGCGTTCAAGTTCATCCAGCTTGCGCTGATCGGATCGGTCGGGCTGTACTGGAATCGATCGAAACATTCCCAGCCACTGCCGCTGACGTAGACTGAACAGTTCGGATCGGGCGCAGGCCCCGAGGAAGACCCGGCAAGATAGATGGTTGCCGCAACCCGGTAATTAGCGCCGAGATACCCGCCTAACCGCGGCCGCAACCGGCGCTGTTGGTTGTAGAACAACTGTTCGAAATACTGCGTGGAAGCTGGCAAAGTAACTTGCCAGACGTTGCCGCTTGTATTCTGCCAGCTCAGTCCCGAACCGCCTCCGAGCTGCACGCCTCCGCTGATGACGGGAGTCTCAGCCGGATAGTTCTCCCAATTCACCTGCAACTGCGAAGTTCCGGAATCTGCCGTCGTGAATGACAAAGGTTGCGCCACAAAGTAGGTGCCCTGCCGAACCTGGACCACGATGGTTTGGGTGCGGCCCTGCGGATTCTGCAAGATCGCCTGCACGGCCGTCTGGGCCTTCGCAATCGTGGCAAACGGCCCGTCTGTGCTGCCGGTATTCGGAGCGGGAAGAGTGCCGGACCATGTGTCGTTTCCGTCGCTGGCTAAGTAGAAGTCGGCTCCAGTCGATCCGCCACTTCCACCGGTCCCACCTCCGCCACCAGTCCCACCCCCGCCAGTTCCTCCGCCGCCAGTGCCACCTCCGCCGGTCCCGCCGCCCCCGCTGCCGCCCGTTCCTCCGGTGCCGTTCGTGCCTGAGGAGCCAGCGGTGGAAAGTCCCGGGCTGCAAGCCATCAACAGCAGGAGGCCAGCCAGCAAGGCAAATAGTGCGAGAAGCGTTACAGGGCGCAGCCGCGGCATCTTCGGGACTCCTCCGCTATCGCTTGGCATTGTACCGAGAATAGCGGAAAGCCGCGCCGAGTCACGATTACGCAGGGACAACAAAAGACGCAAGATTAGCCCAATGTCCCAACGTTTATAAGGTTTGGGTAGACAGGGAGCTATGAATTAACGGATGAGTTTGGAGCGAATGGAAAGCAAAAATAGAGGGCAAACCGAGAAGAAGACAGAGAAAGAGAAGAAGATTGTGCGGGACGCGATCCAAACGGCTCGCATGAAGCGAAGGAAGGCTTGGAGCGGGAAAGGTAGCAGAGGCGGGCGGTTGTGGAAGTTGCCGGGGTTACGCAGCGCTTCGACGCGCGAGGTGGGAACCAAGCTTTTCGGCAACAACGTTCACCGCGGGTTCCCCGAACATGGACGGATGGTTGCCGGGGATCGAGTGGAACTCGATGCCGCCCGCAACCAAGTCCTTCCATCCCAGCTTGAAATCGAAGTAAGGCCCAACCGGCCAGTCGCTGGATTGCAGCAGAAGGATCCTGCCGGAATACGGTTGCGGTTCGTAGCGGCTGAACGCGGGGTGAACAATGGAGTCGGTGTTGCGCAAGCGCTCTTCTCCCGTGTGATCGGAAGTGAGACGCCACGCCACGCGCTCGATTTTTCTTCGCGCTTCGTCCAGCCGATCCAGCAAATACGCGGAGGTTTCGTTCGCGTCCAACTTAAGCAGATTCGACAAGTGATACTTGATGCGGGAGGAATAGCGGCCGTCCTTGAAGGGATTCTTATAGAACGCCTGATTGTGCGCGTCGAGCATGGCCAGCAGCGCCACCTCTTCCCCGTCGTGAACCAATTGCCGCGCGATTTCGTAGGCGATGACTGCGTTCACGCATAAGCCGCCAAGATAGTACGGCCCCTTCGGTTGCACTTCGCGCATCACCCGGATCAGCAAGGCGGAGATGTCCTCAAACCGGTAGGGGACGGGCAATCTGTTGCCATCGGTAAAGGGCAAGTCGAGCCCGAGGAACGGCTGATCGGGGCCCAGTTTTTGCGCCAGCAGGCGAAAGCGCGGACCGCCACGAACCCAAAACAGCGGCGGCAGCGAGCCTTTCGGCTGAATCGCGACGACCGCGCGCTCGCGCAGAGTCTGGCCGGCGCTCAGCAGCGATTCCGCCATCTGCTCGATGGTCGGCGCCTGAAACACAA
>Ga0302180_10001435_pt1 | contig 19120 bp, 17 predicted proteins | sample I_Palsa_E3_2_FD_200575 | JGI IMG/M metagenome (GOLD analysis project Ga0302180, IMG submission 200575) | Peat permafrost microbial communities from Stordalen Mire near Abisko, Sweden - I_Palsa_E3_2 | ecosystem: Environmental > Terrestrial > Soil > Palsa > Peat permafrost | place: Sweden... | reverse complement strand
ACGCGGCCGGATCGCTGGTCAATCCGGCACCGGCGAAACTCATGCCGGCCAACGCCAGATGATGCCTCATCGCCACGAGCCAGGGTCGAAGGCGGCCACGTTGCGCGACTTGCGCCGACGGACGCAGGGCGGCGCAGAAGATCGGCGGCGTGGCCCGCCCATAGGTATCGCCGAGCGTCGAATCGCAGGCCGGGCGAACGTACGGACCGGTGTGAAGGGCAGGCCATGGCTCCGGATCAACTGATCGTCAGGGCCAAACAGAACAACCAGTTCTGTATCCGTTCAGGCCGCTGGCATCGAGTCGGGCGGCCGCGCCATATCGGCTACGCGCGCGTGCCGTTGCGCTTACTGCGGGGTGATCTGGCGGGCCAGTTGGCGACGCTCCCCAGAGGGTCGCTGGCTTGCGGGAATGCGACGCGTAGCCCGAGGTATGGGAACAGTTCGCACCGGCCGCCGCCGCGCACCGACTGGGTGGCGGCCATAATCACGCCAACGACGGTTGCGGTCGTCCTGGGTGGGTCGCTGTCCTGCCTGGTGGACGGGGTCATCGGGTCCTGCTAGCGTGGAAGTCGCACCTTCCGCCTAGCGCGGTTTCGTTTGTCAGTGACGTCCGTTTTCGCAGGTCTGCACAGCGCTTAGCGCGGTTGACCTGAAAAGCGGAAGGTCGACAGTTCGATCCTGTCCCTGACCACGAGCAACCTTTGACATGCGGAAACGCCCGACGGAACCCTTAGGCGTCGATCGCTTGGAGCGCACAGCGCTTACTGGGCTTCCGCGTAATGGGAGACCACCCAGAAGAAGACCGGCCGGAGCTACGAGCACAATCTAGACGCGGGCGTTCAGCCGATGGCAGGCCTTCGAGCCGTTTCCGATGATCACCGTTTCCGCGTATTTTTGAGCGACTCTGACGGTTTCGGCTAGATCCGCTATTTGTACGCCATTTCCCTCGTCTGTCCAATCCAATACCATCATTGACCGGACCGGAGGACCGCCGGGCCGTCTGGCCCTGATCGCTAGCCTCGGTGATACTTTGGGCAAGGTCAGCTTCTGAGCAGCGTTCGCCTTTGGGGAACTGCGGGACCCCGTCGCCCGCGGCGCACTCCGGCAGACCGACCAGGCGACATTGCCGGGATGGCGTGCCCCGCAGCAGCCCCAATACTCGGAACGGCAGTCCAGCGTGAACTAATCACAATCAGCTGCCCGGAAAACTCGGAGCTGATCATATCCACGCGCGCTTGACTATGCGAGGAATTCGTAGTCCTTGGTGACTACGAAGGTCGAGGAAGACCATTCCAGGGGGTGACGACGATGTGGCATCTGGTTTCTAGCGTTTATCTGGTCGGCGTTCGCAGTCGGTGCGGACGGCATCAGGAGAGCGCGGGAGAGTGTCATGACCCCTATTGCTGGGTTCATCATCGCTGTAATTGCTGGTCTGGTGGTACGTCGTGGACGCCGGGCAGCTTTGGTCACGGCTGTTCCGTGGTTGCTCGTGCTGGTCTATCAGTCGTGGTACATCGCGTCCGGACGAGCGGTCAGCCCGCCTAGTATCGTCACGGACTTTCCGTCAGCGCTCGGGTATTGGCTGGTTCAGGTAATCATCGTGGCGCCCGCGCTGGGCATCGCGGCTCAGCTCGGCGGATTCGGGTCACGCCGTCGTCGCTCCGATCCCGGCGACTTGGCCCGCCGGTCGTGGATCGCCACCGGTCTGGGTGTCGCGGTCTCGGTGATCGTGATCCTGTGCGGGTTCGTGTGGTTCCGCGAGCAGGGCGGCACGGTGTACACGGGCCATCACAGCTCGGACGGAAGCCCGCCGCTGATTGGCACCCTCGGGATACTCCTGTCCTACCTGACGTGCGCCGGGCTCGGGGTGGCGACGATCAGGGCGCGACTCGCGGCCAAGCGCGCAGCGGCCGGCCAGCCGGCGCGGCAGTACGAGACGTCGTTACCGCTGAGCGCCGTGCGCGATGGGACGTGCGGCCGGGTGCTGCATTGCGGTGATTCGCGGGCTGGGGCAGACTTTTCTACGACGCCAGACAGGAGCGCCAGATGACTCGCCTACCACGCAGATGGCTGCTTGGCCGGCTGTTCGGGGTGGGCGAGATGGGTCTGGCCGACGTGGCGCTCGGCGTGCTGCTGAGCGGCTATGCGGTGTATCTGGTCACCGGGGGAGACGTCAGGCATCTCGACGGCGGGTGGACGGCGGCGCTGGCGGTGCTGATGATGACGGGTCCGGTGATATTCGCGCGCCGGGCGCCGCTGCTGGCGGCTGCCGCCCTCGCGACCGGTGCTGGGTTGAACTGGTGGCTCATCGGGCACTTGGTCCGCTGCGGCGCGGCCCTTCCCGCGGTGTTCTACGTGGCGTTCATCATCGGCAGCCGCTGCGAGCGGCGGCGAGCCGCGTTCGGCGTGGCTGCACTGGCAGTGGGCATTGTCTGTCAAGGCGCCTCGGACCCGCAGCTGGGCAGTCCGTCGGTCGCGGTGATCATGGTGCCGCTGGCGCTCGTGTTCTTTGGGCTCGGGCGGCTGCTTCGGTCCCGTAACGCTACGGTGCGCGAGTTGCGCGCGCGCACCGCTGAGCTGCACGAGCAGCGTGAGCGGACCGCACAGGTGGCGGTCGAAGCCGACCGGGCCCGGATCGTGGGCGACCTCGACACGTTCCTGCAAGACCGGGTTGGGGAGATGGCGGCCAGCGCTGCGTCCGGGCACGCCGTTCTCGATTCGCAACCTGGCCAGGCCCAGGAGGCATTCGTGGCCATCCAGGAAACTGGCCGGGACGCGTTGACGCACATGCGCCACGTCGTGCGGGACTTGCGGGACTCCGCGCCGACCCAGCCCGCCCCGGTGCTGGCCCAGCTCGACCAGCTCCTCAGCGACGCCGACCGTTCCGATGTCGCGTTGCGGATCAGCGGTGATTCCCGCGTCTTGCCGCCCGGCCTGGAACTGTCCAGCTACCGGATCATCGAGCACCTTCTCGACACCCTGGACCGCGATGCCGGCGCGCGCGCCGTGGTGGAGGTTTGCTTCGGACCAGGCGGTTTGGAGCTGACGGTGACCGGTCCGAGCGTGCGCCCGGGCGACGCGCGGCGGCCCTTGGCCGCGGCGGGCGAGCGGGCTGCTGTCCAGGGCGGCTCGTTGCGCTCGGTAGTGCGCAGTGGTCGCCGAGAGACGGTAGTGCTCCTCCCGTTGGCCGCCGGACCGACGTGACCGGCGTGCAGCGACCCTGGCGCTTTTCGCGGGCTATGCGGGCCCGGTCGGATCCGCTCCTGGCGGTCGCGCTGACCGGCTGGGCGGCCGGGAGCCTGGCCGTGGCGGGGCACCTCGGCGATGTTCCGGGTTCGCTGTGCGTCCTCGCTTTCTGCGCGCTGGTGGCGCTGCGGGGCTGGAAACCGCTTCCGGTCGTTGTGCTGGCTAGCGTCCTGATCGCGCTGCCCGCCTATACGCACAATCTGGCGACTGTGAACGACGACGCCGTGTTCGTCTCGCTGTGGCTCACGACGATCCTCTACTCGTTCGCCCTCGGGACGCGGTGCTCGTGGGCAGCGTCGGTTGTCGGGATCGCCGGGCTGATTGTCGGCATCAATCTCAGCAGCACCCCCTTCAATCCCGTCCCGGAAATGCTGATCGCCGGGCCGTGGCTCGCAGGCCTGCTGGTCGCCTCCCGACGCCGCGCCGCACAGCAACTCGCCCAGCGAGCCCGCGAACTCGACGACGAGCGCGAGGCGTACGCCGCAGAATCCGTCCGCTACGAACGTGCTCGTATCGCCCGCGAGTTGCATGACATCGTCGCCCACTGCGTGAGCCTGATGGTGGTACAGGCCAGCGCCGGTGAGAAGCTGACCGCGACCGACCCCCACCGCGCCGGCGAGTCGTTCACCTCCATCAGCGAGGCCGCCCGCCAGGCCAGTGACGAGATCACCCTGCTCGTCCAGCTCCTGGCCGAGTCCCCGCCGGCAGCTCGCTCGGCTGACCTGCGTATCGTCGAAGAACTCGTCACCCGCGCCCAGTCATCGGGGCTGTCGATCACCTGCGAGCTCAGCGGCGATCTCGGCGGCCTCACCGAGGCCAGCGCCGACACCGCCTACCGGCTGGTGCAAGAAGCGCTCACCAACGCCCTGAAACACGCACCCGGCGCCCCCGTACACGTCACTTTGTCCAGACAGGGTGACCAGATACAGGTCCAGATCATCAATGACCCACCCCGGGCCGGCAGCTCCGGACTCGAACGCACTGGAGGCGGTCACGGCCTGGCCGGCATGCGCGAACGCATCTCCCACTGCGGCGGAACGCTCACCACCGCAACCACGCTAGTCGGCGGATGGAACGTCACCGCCGCCTTTCCCCGCGGCAGCAGCTTTTCCCCGCAGCGACTACTCACACCGCCCGCGTCGCAGACAGGCAGGAAGGCGTGACCGCGTCGGCTGACAACATCTCGGTGCTCGTCGTCGACGACCAGCGGCTCATACGAGCTGGATTCCGGGTCATCCTCGACCTCGAGCCCGGCATCACCGTCGTCGGCGAAGCCGGCGACGGACACGAAGCGATCACACTGGCCGACCGGCTCCGCCCGACAGTCGTACTGATGGATGTCCGCATGCCGGGCATGGACGGACTCACCGCCGCCCGGGCAATCGTCGCCGGCGCAGCCAGCCGCGTGCTAATGCTCACCACCTTCGACTCCGACGAGTATGTCTACACTGCGCTACGCGCCGGAGCCAGCGGATTCCTGCTCAAAGACACACCCAGCCAACACCTGGTGACCGCCGTCCGTAGCGTGGCCGCCGGTGACGCTCTCATCGACCCCACCATCACCCGCCGGCTCATCCAGCAGTTCGTCCGCGCCACCCGCCCCAGCACCACCGCCCCCGAACAGCTTGCGGCACTGACCCCGCGCGAACGAGAGGTGCTGCGCCACATCGCCCAAGGGCTTTCCAACGCCGAAATCGCAGCGGAACTAACCGTCGAGGAAAATACCGTCAAGACCCATGTCGGCCGCATCCTCACCAAGCTCGGACTCCGCGACCGCGTCCAAGCCGTCGTCCTCGCCTACGAGACCGGATTCGTCGTCCCCGACCTGCCACTATCGTGACCGGCGCGCGGCCGCAGAAGGCATCTGGTTGTGCACAGCTTGCAGTAGTCCACCGAGGGACTCGAACGGCCGTCTTCATCGGGCCCTGCCAAGCGCAAACGCCTTGGTCATGGCGATATCTGGCATGCGCACTTGGTAGGCCTGGGTCCTCGGACACCGACCCTTTGCACATGGCTCGTGTAGGGCCGCTGTCTGTCTGATGGACAGGGCATATCCGATCCTGTTAGCGTGAATCTTGCACCTTCCGCCTAGCGCGGTTCCGCTTATCAGTGACGTCCGTTTTCACAGGTCTGCACAGCGCTTGGCGCGGTTGACCTGAAAAGCGGAAGGTCGACAGTTCGATCCTGTCCCTGACCACACAGTTTCTCTGACCTGCGGAAACGTCGCCTGACGGAACCGGGTGCGCCGTCCGCTCGATGCGCACAGCGCTTATCGAGCTTCCTTGCATCGTGCGGCCAGCACGAGGACGATATGGTGTTGCGTGCGATCTCATCACCTTACTGGCCACGACTTATGCTTCTCCGGATGGGTGCTCGGTGCACGCCCGTCTCAGCAATTTGGCGCAGTTCCACGGTGTCACGTTTGCAAACCCGTTTTTAACCTCCGGCTCGATGCCCGAGGGTTTAGGCAGCACCGAGTCCGAGCCCAAGCTTGCAGGAAGCTGGTGGTGCGCTGTCACCGGTCTGCGGCGCCCTGACGGTTCCCCGGTCCTAAGGCTGAACACAGCCACGTCGCAGCGCGGTACGGTGCCGAGCGCCGGCCTCCCCAGTTGTACTTGCACCGCTTGACGGGCGACTGGCGACCTTGCATTATTATTCTACTAGTGACCTAGTGGAACGGTAATACGGGTGATCAGCTTCCACCTCGACGCACGCTCCGGGATCGCCCCGTACCTGCAAATCGTCGGGCAGGTCCGCCAGGCGCTGCTGCTTGGGCTGCTTTCTGAGGGCGACAAGCTGCCCACGGTCAAGGAGGTGGTCGCCAAGGTGGCGATCAACCCGAACACCGTCAGCAAGGCCTACCGCGAACTCGAGCACCTGGGACTGGCCGCAGCCAAACCCGGAGTGGGCACCTTCATCACCCGGTCGCTGGGCGACGCCTCGCTCGCCGAGCACGGCCCACTCCAGCAGGAGCTGCGCACATGGCTGGAGCGGGCCCGCGCCGCGGGCCTGACCGAGCCCGGCATCGACGCGATGTTCCAAAACACCCGCCGCGAGAGCGCCACCGAGGAGATATGAACGCCGTACTGCAAGCCCACGCGCTGGGCAAGAGTTACGGGCAGCGCCAGGCGCTGACCGATTGCACCTTGGAGATCCCGCTTGGGCACGTGGTCGGCCTGGTCGGACCTAACGGCGCGGGCAAGACCACCCTGCTGAAGATCGCCTGCGGGATGCTCGCGCCGACCACGGGCCGCATCGAGGTGCTCGGCGAACCGCCCGCCGCGGGTCCCGCGCAACTGGCGCGGGTCGGCTACGTCGCCCAGGACACCCCCACCTACGCGAGCCTGTCCGTCGCCGATCATCTCAAGCTCGGCGCCAAGCTGAACCCCCGCTGGGATGCCAACCTCGCGCGGGCCCGTATCGACCAGCTCGACCTCGACCCCAGACAACGGGCGGGCAAGCTCTCCGGCGGGCAGCGTGCCCAGCTCGCCCTGACCGTCGCCGTCGCCAAGCGACCGGAGCTGCTCATTCTCGACGAGCCGGTCGCCAGCCTGGACCCGCTTGCTCGTCGCGACTTCCTGCGTCACCTGATGGAGTCGGTTGCTGAGAACGACACCAGCGTCATCCTCTCCTCGCACCTCGTCTCCGACCTGGAACGCGTCTGCGACTACCTGATCGTCCTCGTCGCCTCACGTGTCCTGCTGACCGGCGAAACCGAGGACCTGCTCGCGCAGCACCACCGGATCGTGTGCTCCCGCCGCCAGGCCACCGACCTGCCTCCGGAGCTTGACGTCATCTGGGCCGAGCACACCGACCGGCAGTCCACGTTCATCGTGCGCAGCCAGACCGAGGTGCCCGCCGGTTACTGGTCGGCGCAACACCTCGAACTTGAAGACCTCGTCCTGGCCTATATGGAAAGCGCCGCCGACCGCGGCCGCCGCCCCACCACGCACCCGACGGGAGACGCGCGATGATCTGGCTGACCTGGCGCCAATTCCGCGTCCAAGCCCTCACCGCCCTGGCCATCCTCGCCGCGGCCGCGATCTGCTTGCTGGTCACCGGTCTCCGGATGCACCACACCTACGCGGCCGACCTGGCCACCTGCACCCCGCGGCACGACTGCAGTGACGCGCTCAGCGCGTTCGGGAAGAGTTACAGCAGCGCGTTCAACCTCACTGAGCTCCTCGTGATCGCCGCCCCGGGACTCATTGGCATATTCTGGGGCGCCCCGCTGATCGGCCGTGAACTAGAGACCGGCACCAACCAGCTCGCCTGGACCCAGAGCGTGACGCGCAGCCGGTGGCTCGCGGTCAAGCTGGCCGGCGTCGGCATCGCCTCGATTGCCACCGCCGCCGTCCTCAGCTACCTGCTGACCTGGTGGGCCGGCCCACTCGACCAGATCAACGGCAACCGGTTCGCGGCCATGACCTTCTCCTCACGCGACATCGTCCCGCTGGCCTACGCCGTCTTCGCCTTCGCGCTAGGCACCACCGCGGGACTGCTGCTGCGCCGCACCCTTCCCGCGATGGCGGTGACCCTCGCGGTGTTCGTCGGCATCCAGATCCTGGTGCCGACCTTGATCCGCCCCAACCTGCTGCCTTCGACGACGGTCACCTTCCCCGTCAACAAGACCACCGCGAGCCAGGCCACCGGCATCTACACCAGCGGCGGCGGCGCCGAGATCTATATCGCCGGCCTGCCCGTGCCACCGGGCGCGTGGGTGATCTCCGCCCCGCCGGTCGAGGACTCCTCCGGCCAGGCCGTCGCCGCCTACAATCACCTCAACTGCTTCCCGGGCACGTCGGGCCCGCCGACGAAAGGAACCGGGATCGACGTCGACCAGACCGCCGCCTGCCTGGCCGCCTACCACCTCCACCAAAGCGTCACCTACCAGCCCGCGCGCTACTACTGGCCCCTCCAGTGGTACGAAACCGGGATCTTCCTCGCTCTCGCCGGGGCGCTGTCATGTATCTCCTTCTGGTGGATCCGGCGACGCAGGACCTGACCACGCACCCGCACGACCAGACCGGGACCCCTGACTCCACGGGCACCGACCTGGTCCAAGCCGACACCCGGCTCGGCAGGACGCTCGGCGCCAGAACAGCCGGCGCACTCCGCCGCGGATCTCGCACGCATTTACAGGTTTCCGACCACTAGTCGGCTTTCGTGTCAGCGTGCGACATAACGCTGAGCCAAACCGATCAGGCGCCTCGTCGTAGCCTCCGCCGACCCGGGCGAGCGGGCCTCCCGAGGCAGAGCGGAGCGCCGGAAGCGCCGGCGCGGCGGAGCGCAGCGCAGGGCAGCCGCCTCGATATAGGTACGGCTAGATTCGGCAATGCAAGAGATGCAAAGAGATGCCACGTGGCGGCGTAGACTGCCCGGCTGCGTCATACCGGGCAGCACAACGATCGTGAGTCCGGCGAGCTTCTGATTCAAGAGTCCGGCGTACCTGCGAAACCGCGGGGTCATGCGCGCCTGCCTGACCGCGGCCGGTCTGTGCGGCTAGGGGTTAGCGGGCGGCTGCGGGCCGTTGTTGCAGGTGAAGGAGCGGGTGTAGATGAGGTCGAAGAACAGGGCGTGGCCGCTGTTGACGTAGCCGAAGTACAGCTCGGTCCCGGAGGGCATCGCCGCGGGGTTGATTACCGTCACGGTGTGATCGACGATCCAGTTCCGGGTACTCGGCTTCAGGTTGCTGGGCACCAGCACGGTACCTCCGTGGGGCGGCTGCGGCTTGAAGGGCGGCCGGATGGACAGCACCCCGATGCTGCTCGGGTCGGGTGCCGCTGGGTTGGACCAGCAGTAGGTGCCGGTCTTGACCAGAGCCGGGATACCGTGTTGCGCGAGTGCCTGCTGGAGCGCGGCAGGGTCGAACATCTGGCTGTGGGTCAAGATCAGCGTGTCGGTGCCGTTGGCATTGCTGGTGAGGGTGAAGGCCGCGGTCCGGGTCGTGCCGGCGCTGCGGGCAGGGGCCGCGGTCCGGGTCGTGCCTGCGCTGCGGGCGGGGGCCGCACCGAGGACGCCGGTCAGGCCGAGTGCCAGCGCGGTGCCGGCGGCGACGCCGAGGCCCGCGAAACCTGTGAGCCGCCGCCGCTGGTGCGCGCGGCCCCTGTTGGTGATGGCGGCCAGCGGCGGCCGCTCGGGCGCGGCCAGTTCAGACAGGGCATGGCGCAGTTCCCGGGTCAGGGTGCTGTCGTTCGGGTGCTCGTGGTTCATCGTTTGATCTCCGTGGTCGTGGCGGGGGCGAGTTCGTCGCGCAGGGCTGTCATGGCCCGCGACAGGTGAGCGCGGACCGTTCCCGGCGCGACGCCGAGCTGCCGGGCGGTCGTGTCGGTGTCCAGGTCGAGAAAGACACGCAGCACGATCACCTCCCGCTGGCGGGCCGGCAGGCGGCGCAGCGCGGCGAGCACGGCGGTGTCCAGGCCGGTCCCCTGGCTGTCAGCCGCCGCGGTGTCATGGCTGGTCAGCGCCGTTTCCTTGCTGCGCCGATGCCACCAGGACGCCCCGGCGTTGAGCGCGGTGCGGACTACCCAGGCCCTGGGGGCTGGATGATGGCTGACCTTGTGCCAGGACGCCCACGCCCGGGCGAACGCCTCGGCGGCCTGGTCCTCGGCCAGCGTCATGTTGCCGGTGCTAGCGGCCACCGCCCGCAGGCAGGGGTCCCAGCTGGCCGCGAAGAACTCGGCGAACCCGGCGTTGTCTTGGCTCACACCCGTTAACCCGCCAGTGACTGGAAACGCTTACCTCGACCCCGCAAGATTTTGCCCGCCCGGTGCCTTACCTCGGCGACCTCACGGTACCCGGCACCCGGCGCAGCTCGGCCCGGGAAAGGAGCGGGTCAGGACCGAGCCTGACACCAGCACTCCGGAGACTGCCAGCGGCCCTCCCGTCGGCCAGTTCCGAGCTGCTGAACTTCGCCGCGCATTCGCTAGAAGATGGCCAAGCCAACGCGACAGAAATACTGTTCTGCGCGCCTCCAACAGACCAGACCGAAGGGACTGTTCCAGTACAGGCGGTTATCTGAAGTCCATATGCCAATATTGGTGCTGGCCTGGGCTTTTGCGGCGTAGACATGTCGCCGCGGAGCCTTCCTACACAAGACAGGAAAACGAAAAGCGGCAACGACAAGGGGCTCCGCACCGGGCTGCGGCGAGGACACCGCTGTAGATAACGTGTCTCCGCCGAAGCCAGAACCCTGCGGCTGTTACGGCAAGAGACACCCCAAAATCGGGCTTGAGATACGGCGGCTACGCGCGCGTGCCGTTGCGCTCACCGCGGGTTAATCTGGCGGGCCAGTTGGCGACGCTTCCCAGAGAGCCGCTGGCTTGCGGGAATGCGCCGGGTGGTCCGAGGTATGGGAACAGACTCACGGGCAACCGCCGCGCACCGACTGGGTGGCGGCCATGTTCACGCCAACGACGGTCGCGGCCGGCCCGGGTGGGGTCGCTGTCCTGCCTGGTGGACGGGGTGCATCGGGCGCTGCTAGCGTAGACGTTGCACCTTCCGCCTAGCGCGGTTCCGCTTGTCAGTGACGTCCGTTTCTGCAGGTTGGCACGGCGCTTGGCGCGGTTGACCTGAAAAGCGGAAGGTCGACAGTTCGATCCTGTCCCTGACCACACAGTTTCTCTGACCTGCGGAAACGTCGCCTGACCGAACCGGGTGCGCCGTCCGCTCGAAGCGCACAGCGCTTATCGAGCTTGCTTGCATCGCGCGACCCCCACGAGGACGATCAGCGAGAGTGACCGCAGGTTGGCCACACCTCTCTGGAGGGCACATATCGCTGACTATTTGCGGCTGGCGGCTATGTGAGCTGGGCGGGTGGTCGCGCACAGATCGTCGTGTTATGCCGGGGCGACGATTTCAGCGGCTTCTGCCTCATCACGTCGGCGTGTTCGAGGTGCCGACAACGCGTCCAGCCGCGGTGGCAGCGGGCATCGCGGTGCGGCCGGTAATCCTGCGCTCAGCTGACGTGCCCCTCGCCGACGGCGAAGACTGACCATTGATCGGGAAGGTCAGGCAGCTGGTGAGTGCCGCGGTCGGTGAAGGAGATACCTGATCCGGCGACCAGGTCCTTGACAGTCCGGGATGCGAGAACCTCACCGGCGCGGGCTAGCGCTGCCAGCCGGGTCGCGATGTCGACCGCTATCCCGCTGACGCTGTCGTCCAGGATGTCGACCTCGCCGCAGTGGATGCCCAGACGCAGCTGGATTCCGAGGCCGGTCACCTGGCCGCGCAGCATGCCCGCGCAGCGGATCGCCCGCGCCGGGCCGTCGAATGCCGCCAGTACACCGGTATCGCCGGGGCTCAGGAGGCGGCCGCCGTAGGCGCTGATGGCATCGCGCGCAGCGGCGATGTAGACATCGGGGCTGGCTGCCCGGCGGCTGCCTGGCAGGTCTCCGCCGTCACGCTGGACGGTGTCGGCTGCCATCAGGGTGCAGAGGACGCGGTCGCTGCGCGGCTGCTGGCCGCTGCCGGTCAGCAGCTGCTCGATCTGCTCAAACAAGGAGTCGGTGTCTCCGGCCCAGAGCAGGTGGCTGCCTGGCTGCTCGAAGTACCGCGCTGCTGGGAGATGGGCGGCGAGGTAGCGGCCATGGCACGGTGGCGTGATGCGGTCATCCAGCCGCTGGATGATCAGGGTGGGAGTATGTATGGCCGGGAGCACGCTGCGGACGTCAAAGTCATTGCACAGCCGGATCATGCGCAGCAGCGAGCTAGGGCTCACCGCCATCCGCTCCCAGCGTGCCATCCGCTGGCGCACGCGAACCGAGCCCGCAGCGCTCGGGTCGTACCATTCGATGGACGCGCCCGTTCCCCACCCGTGCTGGGCAAGCTGGTTGAAGGCGGCGAACGTTGCTGCGGAGCTGCGTCCGCACGGGTAGTCGGCTGCGGCCTTCCAGCGGGCTGCGGCGGAGCCCAGAATCAGAGCCGCGACTCGTTCGGGGTGAGTAGCCGCGAACAGCAGGCTCATCGGCGCGCCCTCGGAGTAGCCGAACAGTACAGCCCGCCGCGAGCCGCATGCGTCCATGACCGCCTGCAGGTCGGTCATCCGCTCCTCCAGCGGTGTATCGCCCGGCCCGCGATCGGACAGGCCGGTGTCCCGCTTGTCGAACAGGATCAGGCGGCCGAGCGAGGCGAGCCGGCGGAAGAAGCGCGAGGTGACCGGCTCTTCCCACCACAGATCCAGGTGACTGATCAGTCCAGGCACGAACAAGATGTCCTGCTGCCCGGTGCCGAGGATCTGGTAGGCGATGTGCAGGTCGCCGTTGACTGCATACCGTGTCTCGGGGACCTCCTGCGCCGGCCCGCCGGTGGTCTGGCCCGCCGGGCGGCTGCGCCCGGGCGGGCGCGGATCTAGCGACGGATCCTGCCGCAGGATGAGCGTCTCCAGCTGGCGGGCCTCGCTGCCCGGCTCGAGCCCCAGCTCACCGGTCAGCACCTCGCGAAGATCCTGGTAGCAACGCAGCGCGTCAGCCTGCCTGCCGCCCCGGTAGAGAGCCAGCATGCGCTGCGCCCACAAACGCTCACGCAGCGGGTGCGTGGCCGTGAGCACCTCAAGCTCGGCCACGAGCTCGCCGCCGCCGCCGGAGGCGAGCTCGGCCGCGATGCGCAGTTCGAGGGCTTGCAGCCGTGCCTCGTCCAGCCTCGCCGCCTCCGACCGGGCGAACGGCACGTCAGCCAGGCCGGCCAGGGCCGGCCCGCGCCACAGCGCTAGCGCCGCGCGGAGGTAATCAGCGGCAAGCTGGGCGTCGCCCGACGCGAGTTCCCGTCGTCCTCTGGCCAGCAGCGCCTCGAAGCAACCGGCGTCCACCTCATCCGCTTCGGCCCGCAGCAGGTACCCCGGCGGCCGCGTAACCAGCCGCTGATCCTGGCCAGCCGCCCTGAGCGCGCCCCGCAGCTCGGACATCCGGACCTGCAAGTTGGCGGCCGCCCGCTCGGCCGGCTGACCGGGCCATAGCTCCTCCTGCAGCACGTCTGCCGCGACGATCTTCCCCGCGCTAACCGCCAGCATGGCCAGCACAGCCCTGGTCCGGGGGCCGCCGATGCCCAGCGGCCGCCCCTCCACCAGCACCTGCGTGTCGCCGAGGATCTTGAATTCGACCCGGCGCGGCCTGAGCTGCACTCAGTGAGTGTACGTCGCGCTTACTGCCCCGGCGGGTGCGCAGTAAGGCCATCGTGACTCCACGGTAACCAGCCGGAGCGACCATTCCGTCAGCAGCCCTTGGAGGCGATGACGATGAGCAGCACCATCCCGGTACAAACCGGCACCACGCCCAGCACGCCCAGCAACCCGGGAGCCGGCCCTTGCAGCGTGAACCCGACCGCGGAGGAGCGCGCCGCCGCGACGACCGTCCTGCGGATGATCTGGGGAACGCACGTATCGCGCGCCCTGTACGCCGTAGCCGAGCTCGGCATCGCCGACCGCCTGGCAGGCGGCCCGGTGAGCTGCGCGGAGCTGGCCAGAGGCACCGGTGCGGACGAAGCCTCACTGTACCGCGTCCTCCGCCTGCTAGCAGGGCTGAGGGTTTTCACCGAGGCGCCCCCAAGATCGTTTGCCTTGAGCATCCTCGGTGATCGGATGCGGTCAGATGCTCCGGCCTCGATGCGGTCCTGGGCCCTGATGTTCGGGACCGCTACATTCAGCCAGCCGTTCGAGCACATCCTGCACACGGTCAGGACCGGCCAGCCCGGATTCGATGTCGCCCACGAGATGCCATGGTTCGAGTTCCTTTCACAGCATCCCGAAGATGCCGCCGTCTTCGATGCCGCGATGCTGGAACGGACCGCGGCGTTTGCCCCGTCAGTGGCGGCCGGCTACGACTTCTCCGATATTCGCACCGTCGTCGACGTCGGCGGCGGCCGGGGGATCCTGCTTGCCGCCATCCTGCGCGGCCATCCCCATCTGCAGGGCACGCTGTTCGAGCTGCCAGCCGTGGCAGCAGGCGCGGGCGCCGCGCTGGCCGCGGCGGGCGTCATGGATCGTTGCGAGGTTGTCGTCGGCGATTTCTTCCGCGACGTGCCGGCCGGCGCGGACTGCTACGTGCTGGCGAACGTGCTGCATGACTGGAATGACACCAAGGCGATCCAGATCCTGGCCAGCTGCCGTGAAGCAACGACCAGGCACGGCCGGGTACTGATCGCCGAGCGCCTGGTCCCCGACGACCCCGCCGAGGCGGTTCCTGCCCTGCTCAGCGACATCAACATGCTCGTGCTCACCGGCGGCCGGGAACGGACGAACAGCGAGTACGGCACGCTCCTGCAGGCGGCCGGACTGCGCCTGGGCATCATCCGGCCGGTCACCTTCCCCTACGGCATCATCGAGGGCCTGCCCGACTGACCGCCTAGCGATAATGGCCGTTGGAGCGCACCTAGCACCCAGATCTGTGCCAGCCGGGGTCGGTGCCGCCCGCGCCAGTCGGCCGCACCGATCGGCGGTTCTTTTACGTCAACCGCCCATACGGCTAGTGACGGAACGTGAGAGTGTGATCTGATCACAACACGCGCTAGTCGACGTCCGGGTGCTGGCGGCCTCGGCTCAGGGCCAGCGCTTGGTAATGATGGTCGTGCCCGGCAGCCCGAACCGGCGCTCGGCCCTATGGGGCAGGTCGGCCCGCAGCCAGCGCGAGACGGGCCCGGGCAGCGCGGCCACGATGATCTCGTCGAACTGGTGATCGGCGAACACCTTCTCCATAGCCTCCACAGGCTGGGCACTGCCCAGGTCACCCTCGACCGGGACACCCAGCGCACCCAGGTCAGCCAGCATCTGGCCGAGCCGCTGCCGGGCCTGCGTACTCGCCTCCTGATCGGTCCCGGGGATGCGCACAGCGCTTATCGAGCTTCCTTGCATCGCGACCCTCACGAGGACGATCAGCGAGAGTGACCGCAGGTTGGCCACACCTTTCTGGAGGGCACGTCCCTGCCGAATCGGCACGGCCGGGCGGTCAGTCGCTGCTTCACATGCGTACATACAGATCATCATGTTCTGCGGCGGCTCGCAGTGACTTGCGGACGGCGTCGAGCTCCCGGCGTGCGGGTACCGGCGTGGCCGGGCATGGCGGGCGATGCGGGACACGTCCCGGACAGCTACGGTGAGAAGGTGCGACAGCGCACGGGCTTTGCCCGGATGCCGGATGCAGGACGGATCGCCTTCGCCGTGGCGGGGAGCGGGCCGGCGATTGTGATGCCGGCCTGGTGGGTGTCTCATCTGGCCGAGGACTGGAATTTCGATCCGTTGCGCCGGTTCGTGGAGGGCTTGGCGGCTGAGCGCATGGTCGTGCGCTATGACCGTGCCGGGACCGGCATGTCCGACCGGCAGCGGCCGCGTCAGACGTTCACCCCGGAATTCGAGGCGGCCACGCTCTGCGCTGTGCTTGACGAGCTGAGCCTAACGCGGGTGACGCTGATGGGCATCTCCTGCGGGGGCTGTACGGCCGTGAGCTTTGCCGCGAGGTGGCCTGAGCGCGTGGACCGGCTCGTGCTCTACGGCAGTTACGCCGACGGGCACGCGCTATTGCCACCGGAGGCGCAGGGGGGCATGGTTGACCTGGTGCGTTCGCACTGGGGGTTGGGGAGCCGTTTGCTGGCGGACGTGTTCGGGCCTAGCTGGTCGCCTGCGGATCGGGCTGCCTTCACCGCGGCCCAGCGTGCCTGTGCCGACGCCCAAGTTGCTGCACGTTTGCTTGAGCTCATCTACGAGACCGACGTGCGCGACGATCTGCCGAGGGTGCGGGCGCCGGCGCTGGTCGTGCATCGTGAGCATGACCGTGCGATGCGGCTGAGGGGCGCCCGCGAGCTAGCGGCGCTCTTGCCGCAGGCCGAACTGGTGACGCTGCCGGGTGACGCCCACCTGCCCTGGCACGGCGACGGCGACGCGGTCCTGCGTGCCGTCGCCGCGTTTCTTGGGATCAAGGCACCGCCCGTCCCGGTGACCGACCCGGATGCCGGCGTGCTGGATGAGCTCAGCGCGCGCGAGCGAGAGGTGCTCGGACTTGTCGCGCAGGGCCTCAGCGACACCCAGATCGCTAAGCGCCTGGTGATCAGCCCGCATACCGTGCATCGTCATGTGGCGAACATCTTGGCGAAGCTGGGGCTGCCCACTCGCGCCGCGGCTGCCGCGCGTGCCGCGCGTGCGGGGCTGCTCTGACCACCTAAGCGGCCGCGATGGCCCGATCGGGCCATCGCGAGATGGCTGGTACGTGCGATGACGTTCCGACGGCGAGCTGGTGGACTGTTGGCGACCGGTCATTCCCAACCGACCTGGAGGACGCCATGACCGCAGCTGCCGAGATACAGGCACTCAAGGAGGCTCACCGCAAGACGTGGGCATCGGGCGACTACTCCCGTGTCGCCGAGCTCGTCACCGACGTCGGCGACCGGATCGTCGAGCGCGCCGGCGTCAAGCCCGGCTCACAGGTGCTCGATGTCGCCGCGGGCACCGGAAACGCGTCCATCCCGGCCGCCCGGGCCGGGGCTCACGTCATCGCCACCGACCTCACACCGGAGCTATTCCTGGCCGGCCGGACCCGGGCGCTCGATGCGGGCGTCGAGATCGAGTGGATCACCGCTGACGCCGAGGATCTCCCGTTCGAAGATGAGCGGTTCGACTACGTGCTCTCGAGCCTCGGAGTGCAATTTGTCCCGAGGCACGAGATTGTCGCGCACGAACTCGTCCGGATCTGCCGCCCAGGAGGAACGATCGCGCTCGGAAACTGGGCCGCCGACGGCTACATCGGACAGTTCTGGACCATCATGGGGCCATACCTGCCCGCGCCGCCATCGGGTGCGTTGCCCCCGGCCGGCTGGGGCCGCGTCGAGCACATTGAGGAGCTGTTCGCCGATTACCCGGTGCAGCTGAGCTTCGAGCGCCGCGCGCTTTACTTCGAAGCACCCTCACCAGCGGCATTCATCGACTTCCTCGCCGACTCCTACGGGCCCCTCCTCGGCGCCCGGAACAAGCTCTCCGGCGACGGACGATGGGAGCCGCTCCGGGACGAGCTCATCGCCCTCAGCAACAAGATGAACACCGTCGATGACGGCCACTTCCGCGCCCCTAGCGAATACCTCATCACGCTCGCCGGCAAGCTCACGTAGCAGGCCATCCCAGTCCCATATTCACACACGGAACGGGCGGGCCTCATGCCATTGCCAACCAACAACCCCGACGTCGTGGTCGTCGGCGCGGGCATTGCCGGCGCGTCAATCGCTGCCGTCCTGGCTCGAGGCGGAATCGAGGTGTTGCTGCTGGAACGCCAGCGTGAGCACCGGGACCGGGTACGCGGGGAGTACATGGCGCCGTGGGGCGTGCTGGAAGCACGAGCCGCCGGGCTCGAAGACGTCATCCGCTCCACTCAGGCCGTTGATGCCCGCTACGCCGTGGCCTTCGATGAGCTAGTAGACCCATCCCTCGCGGCAGCATCCAAACGCGACAACTCAGCCATCCTGCCCGGCGTCGCCGGTCCGCTCTGCGCATCCCATCCCAAAAGCTGTCAAGCGCTCGCCGACGAGGCTGTGCATGCAGGAGCACAACTTGTACGCGGCGTCACCGAGGTACGAGTGCACGCGAGGAACCGTCCGGCGATCGCCTTCCGCGACGGCGCCGAGACTGAGCTGCGGCCGCGCCTGATAATCGGCGCCGACGGGCGGCAGTCGACCGTGCGCAAGCAATCGGGCATCAAGGCGAAGACTGAGCCGGCCACCCACGTGGTCGCTGGTTTGCTGGTCCAGGGCGCATCGCAGTGGCCCGACAACCTTTACACCGTCGGCGTCGAAGGCGACCTTACGTTCTACGTATTCCCGCAGGGAAGCGGTCGCGCCCGGCTGTACACGTGCCACGCCAGCGAGCAGTCGGGGCGGTGGGCGGGACCAGCTGGATCGCGGCGATTCGTTCAGGCGTTCGCCGGACTGCGCGCGATCCCGAGCGGGATGGGCCTGGGCGAGATCACGCCGGCCGGGCCGTGCGCGACGTTCAGCTGCGAGCACCTGTGGTGTGACACACCCTATGCCGACGGAACCGTCCTGATCGGAGACGCCGGCGGATACGACGACCCCGTAGACGGCCAGGGGCTATCGCTGGCCATGAGCGATGTGCGTCAGCTCACCGAGCTGTTGCTGGCCTCAGATGACTGGACCGCACCCGCCTTCCGCGCCTACGGGCAGCGGCGCGCCGAACGCCTCCGCCGCATGCGGAGAGTATCCAAGACCTATGCCGCATTGATGACCACCTTCACCGACGCCGGTCGCGCCCGGCGCGCCCGGTACTACGAGGCCTCGGCAGAAGGCCGAGAGGACGTGCGGACCGCACTCGCCGCGATCTGGATTGGTCCCGACCGGCTGCCCGCCGAAGCCTTCACCGATGAGCTACACGAAGCCCTGCTGGCCTGATCCCGGCCCAGTGACCTCGCCCGGGATCCATGCTGCCGGCCAGACACCGACTCGTCCGCATGGTGCCGTGTGCGGAGGACAGCGAGCAGATCATTCCGTTATGCACCAGTTGGCGACGCTCTCCAGAGAGTTGCTGGCTTGCGGGAGTGCGGCCGGTAGCCCGAGGTGTGGGAGACCTCACGGGCAACCGTCACGCATCGACTGGGTGGCGGCCATGATCACGCCAACGACGGTTGCGGTGGTCCTGGGTGGGTCGCTGTGCTGCCTGGTGGACGGGGTCATCGGGTCCTGCTAGCGTGGAAGTTGCACCTTCCGCCTAGCGCGGTTTCGTTTGTCAGTGACGTCCGTTTTTGCAGGTCTGCACAGCGCTTGGCGCGGTTGACCTGAAAAGCGGAAGGTCGACAGTTCGATCCTGTCCCTGACCACGACATGCAAAGACGCCGTTGGCCCTTTGACCTGCGGAAATGGTAAGCAGGGCGGGAATCCGGAATAGCATCGG
>Ga0302180_10001423_pt1 | contig 19226 bp, 17 predicted proteins | sample I_Palsa_E3_2_FD_200575 | JGI IMG/M metagenome (GOLD analysis project Ga0302180, IMG submission 200575) | Peat permafrost microbial communities from Stordalen Mire near Abisko, Sweden - I_Palsa_E3_2 | ecosystem: Environmental > Terrestrial > Soil > Palsa > Peat permafrost | place: Sweden... | reverse complement strand
GGTCGCCGCGGCGGCGCTTGGCGTCGATGGCGCGCTGGACCTGGAGGTCGGCGCCGTAGCGGTCGAGCATCGACCGGTCCGTCCAGCCCATCAGCCGCATGAGGTCGCCTTCGGCGCCGCCGCCGTCGAAAGTCGTGTGCGAAGGCTTGCCGGAATTGGTGCGGGTGGACGTCGGGGTCGTAGCCCGCCTGATCGGCCCGGCGCTGCAGCATCTGATACAGACCCGAGCCCGTCATCGCTCCCCGGTTGCGGGTGCCTAGCCACAGCGCCGGGGTGCCCGCCAGCCGGTGCGAGCGCCGCGCCCGCAGATACGCCACGACGGCCCGGCGGTGGTGGCCGTCAGCGGGACGATGCGCCCGTCGGTGTACTCCCGGCCGCCCTTCAGCGGCACCACCCGGACGAACGGCTGGGCGATCAGGTCGGTCGACAGATCCATGGTCTGCAGCTGGATCAGCTCGGTGCGCCGCACCCCTTCGGTCAGCACCCGGATCATCGCGTGATCCCGTAAGTCTTCGAACCGCCGCGCCCGGCCGCCGCCGGTGACCTCGAGCAAGTCCGCGATGAACTCCTGCGCCAGCGTGGATGGCCGCTTCTTCGCCGGCGCATACCGCTGCAGTTCCGACGTCCACGGGTGCGGGTGCCCGCAGGTCTCCTCCAGCCAGGTGAACAGGTGCCGCAGGTTCCGCTGCCGGGTGTTCGTGCCGCCCTGCCCGTGGCTGGCCAGGTAGTGGGCAAAGAACCGGTTGAGTACCCCGGCATCGCAGGCGGTGAAGTCCCCGTCGATGTCCAGCTCGCTCATCCATTCGCTCAGCGCCCGGGCCGCGTCGGCGCAGGCGGCGATGGTGTCGGCCTGGAACGGCCGGTGGTGCTTGTTCGTCCGGGACCGCAGCCAGACGGTGAACTCACTGATCTGCATCCGCCGCAGATCCCGGCGCCGAGAGCGCCTCCCGCCGCAGGCGGGCGCCCGCGGTGAGGATCTCCGCCGTGGTGAGGCCGCCGCCTGCCGAGGCCATTCCGCCGACCGTCGCAGCCCGCAGCGGGCTCTTGCGCCCCGGCCGCGCCGATGCGCCAGCGCCCGGGGATTTGGTGACCGTCATGCCAGACTCCCTCTGTCCAGGGGAGCTACAGAGACTTCCAAGCAGGAAAGCTATGTCTGTAGCACCGAGATGCTTGACCACAGCACCCCGGCCCCCGGCACAGCAGGTGGGCATCCGTGCAGTTGAGGTACGGATTGAGCGCGCCCGGCAGGACTCGAACCTGCGACCCGCTGCTTAGAAGATCGTTTCCGCTCATCCCATGGCCAGCGTCCCTCCAGGTCAGCCTGGACAAGGGCTCCCCATAGGTGACCGTCAATCACCGCCGCTACCCGCTCGTTCTGGCACGCACGTGGCACGGCCAGAACGTAGCCCCAGGGCAAGACCCGGGCTGTCAGCTTGGGAATTGGACCGATGGGGCGGTCTCAGGGCCGTGACCAGCAGATTTGAGGGTCCGTGAGTACCCGTGACTACCCCCTCGTCACCCCTTCTAATTGCATGGCGGCGGGGCCGGTGACCTGGGCTGGTCTTGCCCTCCTGGTTCTCCCCCGTCCTCCTCGCAGCTGCCATCCCTCAGGCCGCGGCGGCCGTGTCAAGGCTCGCGCAGCGACCGCGAAGCGGCTTGGCCCTTGACTCGGCGGACTCGGCCGAGACCATAGAGCGGCGCGTGAAACGGGCCAAACTGGGCTGGGAGCCTTGCCTCCTATCCACTCAGCGCAAACGCTCGTAACAGACCGCAAAGTTTCCACCACGAGATGCAGTGTCAGCCCGACACGTTAGGATGCCGCATCGTGCATCGCTACGATTGAACTAGTGCAGTGATCATGGGAGGAGCTGCAAGTGGCGCGCTCTGACCTACTTCTGGACCTTGTTGAAGCTGAACGTCGCGGCGACCGTAACCGCTTCCGCGTCCTAGTCGAAGCGCTTATTTCAGAAGAGCGAGCCAACCAGCATCATCTACTTGCTGACAGGCTGTCCGAAATAATCACAACCGCCGGGGCTAGCGCTCCTCGAGATGATCACGCTTCGAATGTACGTGACCTCGTTGAAGAAGTTGTTCCTCGGCGAAGACTTACCGAACTTGAACTTGAGCCAGTCGCACGTCGGCTCATCAACGAGTTGGTAGAAGAGCAGAGACGCTCTGAACTCTTGCGAAGCTATGGCCTCGAGCCTCGCAACAAGCTCGTGCTATCTGGACCTCCCGGGAACGGGAAGACCAGCGTCGCAGAGGCAATGGCTTCAGAGCTCATGCTTCCCTTCTACATCATCCGCTATGAGAGCGTCGTCTCTAGCTTCTTGGGCGAAACCGCCGCTCGCCTCGATCATGCTTTCGATTTTGCGCGCACGCGACGCTGTGTCCTATTTTTCGACGAGATCGACACTATCGCTAAAGAGAGGTCCGATGAACACGAGACTGGTGAGATCAAAAGGGTAGTTTCTACCCTTTTGCTCCAGATAGATCGCTTGCCGCCACATGTCCTCCTAGTTGGTGCCACCAACCATGGCGAGCTACTCGATCGCGCCGCGTGGCGACGTTTCCAAGTGCGTGCTGAGCTCAATCCACCGAGCCGTACTCAAGCAACTAAATTCTTGGAAAAACTTGCTGCGCGGTTCGGAGGCGATTTGGGGTATGCGCCACGTACAATCGTTGACAAGCTGCAAGGCGCTAGTTACGCAGATCTTGAGGGGTTCGCCTTGGATGTCCGGCGCCGAGCAGTGCTAGAACTGCCGGACGCCGATCTCCGGCGAATCGTTCAGGAGAGGCTCGAACACTGGCGGATGCAAGCAACGGGTTGAGCGGAACACCGCGCCCACTTCTAGCTCTAGGAACCCCTGAAGTTGGCGTCCGTTTTCAGCAACCACGAAGGAATGTGCCTCGCCTGGCCAAGCCTGGGCCTGCACGTCAGGGCCAGCGCCTTAGCCCTCAGTTCCGGCAGCTAGCCGAGGCCTTCGACAACGAGCGGGTTCGTGTATCCGACGGCCAAGTAGATGAGGTAGACCCCGAACTGGTCGTCGTCTTCGATCTCGCCGGTAGCGTCGAAAATTTCCGTAATGCTGTAAATCGGGTTCCAGGGCTTGAGTTTCTGACCGAATATCTTGACGAAGAGTCAGATCCGGACGACGACTTCTACATGGAGTCGACAGAAGATGGGCGAACCGACTCCACAGTACAGCACTCGCTATACCTTGTAATGTCAAACGCTCAGGCGATCACCGAACTGATCAGTCTCTTCAATCACTGGCAATCCGATCCCGGCCTGACCTTCGAGCATGGCTTGACCAGATTCAGGTCTGTCTTTGAACAGCTAAGGGCAATTCGCCGCTGGGGTCCGGCAGATCGAATTCGAGACACCGGCCTCCTGCAGGATTGGGAAGAAAAACTCGAAGTAATAGGGCGCTCTCGCAACTCAGTGCTTGTTGAGGTCGAACTCTGGTATAGGCAAAGCGCGACGGCACGCGATGCCGCCGAGTTGAGAATTCGGCAGGTTATAGATTCGTCTGGCGGGCAAGTTCGCAGCGCAGTTCATATAGGCGAAATTGCCTACCACGCTTTCCTCGCCGAAATCCCCATTCAGCAAGTAGAAACAGTGATACAGGACGGCGCCGAGGCGATCGCTCTACTGGATGCTAACGAGATCATGTTCGTTAGCCCATACACGCCAATGTCGATTACCACGCCCGAATCCGAACCTCTGCAACGAACTGATTTGCCAGACCAGAGGCCAGCGTCAGGTCTCCCTCGCGTAGCTCTTCTAGACGGGCTCCCCTTCGCTAATCATGACCTTCTCGGCGAACGTCTCATCATTGACGATCCAGATGACCTGAGCGAAAACTATTCGGTTAGCTCCCGTCGTCACGGCACCGCGATGGCTTCCCTCATCATTCACGGCGACTTGTCGAGCAGCAACGAACCAATGGAGCGCCCTCTTTATGTACGCCCCATAATGCGCCCTCACGAATTTTACACTGAGGTCGAACAAGTTGTTAGCACTCTGCTAATGGTCGATCTGTTTCATCGTGCGATTCGACGAATTATCGTCGGCGAAGGAAGGCGCGACCCAGTAGCTCCCAGCGTCCGAATTATAAACCTCTCTATTGGGGTAGAGTCGCGCGCCCTGGTTAGAAGGATTAGTCCGCTAGGGCGACTGATAGATTGGCTTGCCCTAGAGTACAACCTTCTTTTTGTGGTGAGTGCAGGCAACCACAGCATCCCCGTAGCCATACCCGCTAGCGCTGCCAGTGACATTGACGTAGCAAAAGTTGAGGTGCTTAGGGCTGCAAGGAGCACGGGCCGCCTGCGAGGAGTTCTCCCTCCCGGCGACGCAATTAATGCGCTAACCGTTGGAGCCAATCACGCGGATGAGTGTGGCGGCATAGACCTTCCGGATACCGTGTGGGACATCCTTGATGACAGCATGCCTGCGTTGTACAGCGCGGTTGGCCCAGGCGTCGGAAGATCAATTAAGCCAGAAATTTTTCACAACGGCGGCCGGACCATATACGTTAGGCCCGTCGTAGAGTCCGGCGCCGAGAAATATTCCCTCGAAGCAGCACAGACTTACGAGCGCGGCCCCGGAACGCAAGTTGCTGCTCCTGGGAGAGGCGGAGCTACGAATGCAACTGCGTTTACCTACGGCACCAGCAATGCCACCGCTCTCGTCACACGCGAAGCAGATCAACTATTCGACCTACTCGAAGCTGGGCAAGAGGATGGAGATGATCTTCCGTTTCCCGATCCCCTCTATCACCCAGTCCTTGCTAAAGCACTGCTAGTGCACGCGAGTAGCTGGGGCGGCTCTCGTGTAACTATGGAACGTGCGCTTGGATTGGATACCCAAAGTGCTCGGCGAGAACTCACCACTCTACTTGGGTATGGAAACCTTGACGTAGGACGCGTTGGGAAGGGCGCAACGAGCCGTGCGCTATTGATCGGTGCCGCTTCAATCGGGCGAGAGCAGCGACATACTTACCAAGTTCCACTGCCCGTATCGCTCAGAGCTAAGTCCGACTGGCATCGCTTTACAGTTACCTTGGCTTACATGGCACCGACCATCGGTTACCTCACAAAGTACCGAAGCGCCAAGGTATTTTTCGAGAAGCTGGACGACAGCGAAACTGGTGGAAGACGAATCGAGGCCGAGCATCGAGCTGTTCGGCGCGGAAGCTGTCAACAAGAGATCATCGACGGTACCCAGGCCATGGTGTTTGCTGATGACGGAAACCTTCCAATCCATGTTCAATGCATGGATGATGCGCAACGGCTAGGCGCAGGCAAGACCATACGCTATGCACTCGTCGTCTCGGTCGAGACATCTGTTACGACGTCGGCAACTATTTATGATGAGGTCAGGGCACGGCTGCAGGTGCAGGCCCGAGAGCAGGCGAGAGCGCGGCTTCGACCCTGACAAACAGCGTCAGTCCTTCTGGCGTCCGCGGCGGGTCGGCCCCTCGGGCCGCATGCCCGCCGCGTGGACGCCAGTTGTGCGCGGGCGAGCTTTGCTTGATACTTAATGCGGCTCAATTCGGCAGCGTCTTGCGTAAGTCAGTTCCACTACCATTTCCGTCGCGGCGGGTGATGGCGACGCCTATCAGGACGATGAGCATGCCGCCGACGATCTGAATAGTGATCTTGTCGGACAGGACGGCCGCGCCGAGGATGACGGCGACGATGGGCAGGAGGTAGGTGACTACCGAGGCCGTGGTGCCTTCATCGGTGATGAGGCGGTAGTTGAGGATGTAGGCGATGCCGGTGCCGAGGCAGCCGAGGACGGCCAGGGCAGCGATCGCGTCCCACCGTAGATGAACAGCCTGGAGCCCGGCGAAGGGGAGGGCGACCGCGAGGAGAACGGCGGCGGCGATGAGCTGGCTTGCGGAGAGCACCAGGGGCGGGGTGCCCCGGCGAGCGAGGTAACGGTCCATGTAGACATAGCTGATGCCGTAGCTGGCTGACGCGCCGAGGCAAGCCAGGCCCCCGGCGCTGGCGATCTGCGAGCCGCTCTGCCAAGGAGAGAAGATTAGAAGCGTCCCGGCCAGGCCGACAATGAACCCAGCCGTCTTGGCCGCCGAGATCCGCCGCTCATGGCCGGTAGCGAACGCGATAACCAGGGTCCATAGGGGAGTGGTCGCGTTGAGGACGCCTGCGACGCTGGAGGTGACGTGTTGCTCGCCGATCGCGAAGAGGGTGTAAGGGATCGCGTTGGCGAATAGGGCGGCGACGGTCAGGTGCAGCCAGACGAGCCCGCTCGTGGGCAGGCGGAGGCCACGCGCGTACACGATGATCGCCAGGACGATCGCGCCGAGGGCGAGCCGGATCAGGACGATCTGGACGGGGGAGAAGCCACGGAGCGCGATGGCGATCCAGAGGAAGCTGGAACCCCAGAGCAGGGCGAGCAGGGTCAGGCGGGCCAGGGTGCCTCGTCCGATGGCCACGGGTTACTCGATGGGGGCGTCGTAGCGCAGGCCGGTCAGGTCGGTGCGCATGACGAACCGGGTCAGCTCGTAGGGCTGGCCGTCCTGGTCGATGCTGGTGTGCAGGACGTCGAGGACCGGCACGCCGGGGGAGAGGTGCAAGAGTTCAACCTCGTCGGCGGTGGGCATGCGGGCGCTGACTTCCTCGCGGAGCCGGGCCATGGTGTGGCCGCGTTCTTCGAGGACGCCGTGGATGCCATAGGGGTGGCCGACTTCGGGATCGAGGAGGCCGGTGCCTTCGGCGATCGGCCAGGGGATGTAGGTGGTGACGCGGTGCACCGGGTCAGCATCGGCGTAGAAGATGTTCTCGCGGCGCAGGACGGACTCGCTGTCGGCCGGAGTGTCCAGGCGAGCCGCTACATCCTCGGACGGCTGGACGCGTTCGATGCCGAGGACTTCGAAGCGGCCGGTCTTGCCCTGCTTGGCGCACTCCAGCAGGAACGGCGACATCCCCGAATCGCGATACCTGGGCGAGTAACGGTCGTTGCCGAGGCGGATCAGCGGTGCGTTGCGGCGGACGAACGCGCCGCGGCCCTGCTCGGCGATGACCAGGCCAGAGTCGGCCAGCAGGCGGATCGCCTCGCGGGCGGTGTTCCTGGCGGTGCCGTAGGTGGCGGCGAGCTGGCGTTCGGACGGAAGCTGGGCTCCCGGCGCGAGTTCGCTCGATTCGATCGAGCGGCGCAGGTCGTCGGCTATGCGGCGGCTGGCGGGACGGCGATCGTCGCCGGATGCCTCGGTCATTGTGTCTCCTCGCCTGCTGATTTCACAAGGCTTAGCCACACTGGCTCAAGCCACTCATAGTTAAGGCTTGAGCCAGTATGCCTCTATGTGGTCTACTAGACAATGCCGGTCACTGGCTTGAGCCACTTGGACAAATGGCTCAAGCCGCGTCATTGCGGAGGCTGCTGGATGATCAGGTCGTTCGTGCCCGCCCGGCCGCAGCGGCGTCTCGCGCCGGGTAAGGGAAGGCGGAGGTTATGAGGGACAGCGGCGGCGAGTTCCTCCAGTACCGGCTGGTGATCGAGCCTCGGGCTGCCCGGCGCGCGCGTCATGTCGTCGGGTCGGTGCTGGAGGGCTGGCGGCTCGGTGGGCTGGCCGATGACGTGGTGAGCTGCGTTTCTGAGCTGGTGGCCAACGTCTATGAGCACGCGGCCAAGTCGGCGACCGCCGAGCTGCTGGTCTCCTGGGTGCCGGGCCACTCGCTGACCGTGGAAGTCCGGGATCAGGACGCGCGGATGCCGCGTCGCCGCAGGACTGCCGAGCTGGGGGTGCTGCCCTTTGCGTTAATCGACACCGACGCTGATGACTGGCGGATCATGGTGCTCACCGAGGCGGGGCGCGGGCTGGCCCTGGTGGACGCGCTGTGCGACCGCCTCACCTGGCAGCCGAACAGCGGCGGCGGCAAGGTGGTCCGCTGCCACTGGCGGCTCAAGACCGCCACCGATACCGCTCGTTGAAACCCTGAGCCTACGGACCACGTAGAGGGCTGACCCCTCGTCTAACCTCCCCGGACTCCGCCTCAGCGCTGGCAGCTCGAACGGCTCGTGCCGTGAGCTGGAACCAGCCGAGGCGATTTCACGGCAACCAGCGCTGACTTGCGCTGGATCTGGCCGCTCTTTCTCCCGGCCATCACCCGCCGGGCCTCTGTCATCACTGCGTACTGAGCCATTGGGTGACCTTTCGCGCTGCTCCATCCCTGCCTCGTGAAGGAGATTGAGTTGGACGTGACGCGACGCACCCGCGCCGAACGGCTGGCCATGCCGCTCGCCCGCGATGTCGTCAAGGACCTGGCCGTCGAGCACGGTGCCTGCATCCGGCCGGTGCAGCTGCGCCGGACCAACCTCGACACCGGGACCGTAGATCAGGTGCTCGTTCCCTGCGGGCACACCCTCGCCGAAGTCTGCCCGGCCTGCGCCCAGCGGGCCAAGACTCTCCGCGCCGCGCAATGCCGGGAGGGCTGGCACCTGGAGACCGAACCCGTGATCGAGCCGGACCCCGCCACCGAGGAGCAGAAATTCTGGGTCGAGAAGCGGGCCGAAACCCAGGCCACACGCGACCAAGCCGAGAAGGAAGGCGAGGACGCCGAGGACCTGGACGAGCTGAACACCGAACTGGACCACGAAATCAACCGTGCGGGGATGCGCGGGAACGTGCTCCCAGCCCAGCCGGTCCGGCGGCACCGAACCACCCGCCGCCGTCAGGACGCGGCACCGCTGCCCCGGCGCAAGGTCGCGGCGCGGACTGTCGGCAAGCTCTACGAGACACCGGATGGCAAGGCGTTCCGGCCGTCGATGTTCCTCACCCTGACCTGCCCCAGCTACGGGCGCGTCCGTGAGGACGGCACCCCGGCCGACCCGGCCGCTTACGACTACACCCGGGCGGCCCGGGACGCGCTGCACTTCGCGGCGCTGTTCGACCGGTTCGTTCAGAACCTGCGCCGGTTCCTTGGCTATGACGTCCAGTACTTCGCCGCTGTTGAGCCGCAACGGCGGCTCGCGCCGCATATCCACCTGGCCATGCGGGGCACGGTCTCCCGGGCCGAGCTACGCCGAGTGCTGGCCGCGACCTACCACCAGGTGTGGTGGTCGGACACCTCCGTCGTCCGCTTCGAGGATGACGAACTGCCGGTTTGGGACGAGGCCGCGGCGACCTACCTCGATCCCGCCACCGGGGAAGTCCTGCCCACCTGGGACCAAGCCCTCGATGCGATCGGCGACCAGGATGAGCCATTGCATGTGGCGCGGTTCGGGGAGCGGTTCGACGCCCAGGGCGTGCTGGCCGGGTCGAAGGACGCGGCCCGCTGCATCGGCTACCTGACCAAGTACCTCACCAAGCAAGTCGCCGACTGCCACCAGGCGCAGACCGACGCGCAGCGCGCCCACATCGACCGGCTGGCGGACGCGCTTCGGCACGAACCCTGCTCGCCCCGCTGCGCCAACTGGCTCCGTTACGGCGTCCAGCCCAAGAATGCCCGGCCCGGTCTCGTCCCTGGCGCGTGCAAGGGTAAGGCACACCGCCGCGAGCACCTGGGCTACGCCGGTCGGCGGGTGCTGGTATCCCGCAAGTGGTCCGGCAAGACACTCGCTGACCATCGCGCCGACCGGAAGAACTGGCTCTTGGCCTCCCTCGGCCAGGCCGCCACCGACCCGGCCCAGTACACCTGGGAGCCCGTCGTACCCGGCGACCCCGACCACATGGAACACGCCCGGCGGCTCCTGCACGTCGTCGCCGACCGGCAGCGATGGCAGGCCGCACTCGCCGAAGCTAGACGACGAGCAGCGGGGGAGACCGACCCCGCTCTTTCGGCAACCGGGCAGGCCGCATGACGGCCCGCGAAAAGACTCCATCTCCAGAGCGGCTCCTCACGCTGTCAGAGGCCGCAGCGATCCTCAGTACAAGCGAGCGCTTTCCGCGTCGCCTGATTGATGAGCGCCGCATTCGCTTCGCGCGTGTCGGCCGTCATGTCCGCATCCCGGAGCCCGCGCTTGCTGAGTTCATAGCGGCCGGGATGGTCGAGCCCGTCACCTCGAGCAAGAGAAGGGCAGCGTTATGGGCAACAGTAAAGGCCGTCGTCGGCGCTTCGGTGCTGTCCGAGAACTTAAGTCCGGCCAGTGGCAGGCGCGATATCGCGGCCCGGATGGTCTGATGCGCCCGGCCGATCGGACCTTCCCCAGCAAGACCGATGCCGAGATCTGGCTCACCCGCAAAGAAGCGGAGATCCTCAACGGCGAGTGGATCAATCCGGAAGCGGACCGCGTCCCCTTCCCCGAGTACGCGGCGGCCTGGATCGAGGAGCGGCCGAACCTCCGGCCCAAGACGATCCGCCTCTACCGCTATCTGCTGCGTGCCCACCTGCGGCCGGACTTTGGGTCCAGGACCGTAGCCGAGATCAAAGAGGCTCACGTGCGCCGGTGGCGGAAGGGCCTGCTGGACAGCGGGGTCAGCGCGGTCACCACGGCCAAGGCGTACCGGCTGCTCAAGGCAGTCATGAGCACCGCCGTGGACGACGGGCTGATCCGCCGCAACCCGTGCCGGATCAAGGGCGCCGGGCAGGAGAGGTCACCGGAACGGCCGACACTGACCATCCCGCAGGTCTATGCCCTCGCCGAGGCGATCGACCAGCGTTATCGCGCGCTCATCCTGCTCGGGACATTCGGCAGTTTGCGGTGGGGTGAGCTGGCCGCGCTGCGCCGGGCCGATATCAACCTCAAGGAATGCACAGTCAGCGTCGACCGGCAGCTCACCGAGACGATCGCGGGCCAGCCAGGGTTCGGGCCGCCCAAGTCAGAGGCAGGGATCCGGGGCGTGGCGTTCCCCGACGTGATCGCTGCCGACCTGCGCTGGCATCTCAAGTGCTTCGTCCCGGACCAGGCCGACGCGCTCGTGTTCACTAGCCCGGCCGGGCTGCCACTGCGGCACAGCAACTTCTACCGCCGCGTCTGGATCAAGGCCGTGCAGGCGGTTGGCCTGCCTGACCTGCATTTCCACGACCTCCGCCATACTGGGAACACGCTCACGGAAGTGAGCGGAGTTGCATCTGGTGCATCATTCGGCGGTTCGCGTGAACGCCGCGGACCTGGCATTCGAGGTCAGCGGGTTGCGGGTGGGGATGGTGTGCGGGCTAGACGCCACGCGGTCTGACCTGGCCTTGAGTGGCAGGAGTTGCGGTTGGTGCCAGTATGAGGCATCTGATCCGGTTGCGTTGAGTGCCGGTTTCGTTGCATCTGATCCGGGTGCCGTGGAGGTGCCCGTTGTCGCAGGCTCGGAGGGTCGCGGGGTCGGCTGCGCTGGTGCTGGTGGATGGCGTGACACCGCTGCGGCCGGAGCCGGCGCTGTTCGAGGCGATGCTGGAGGGCTGGGGCCGGCAGCAGCGCAGCCGCCGGCTGAGCGGGCCGCTGGTCGAGAGCAGGGAGCGGCTGGTGCGGCGGTTCCAGGCGTTCACGATGGCGTGGCCGTGGGCGTGGACGCCGGAGCAGGTGGAGGCGTGGAGCGGCTCGGGCAGGTGGGCGCATTCCACGATCCGGTCGTATCAGGGTGCGCTGGCGGTGTTCCTGGATTATGCGTGCGATGCCCGGTACGGCTGGCTGGCCGAGTGCGAGCAGCGGGTGGGTGCCCGGCCGGCGCAGGTCTGCCATGAGTGGAACACCGCGGTGCACGTCGCGGACTACGAGGGCCGGGCGGAGCGGCGGCCGCTGACCAGGGTGGAATTGCAGGCGTTCTTCGATGCCGCCGACGACCGGGCGGAAGCTGCGGCGTCGTCGGGCCGGAAGGGCTGGCTGGCGGCGCTCCGGGACGCGACCTTATTCAAGGCGGTTTACGGGTGGGGGCTGCGGCGGCGGGAGGCGGTCATGCTGGATGTCTGCGACTTCACCGCGAACCCTGCCGCTCCGGAGCTGGGCGCGTTCGGGGCCTGCCAGGTGCGGTTCGGCAAGGCGATGCGGGGCAGCCCGCCCAAGCGCCGGGTGGTGGCGACGGTGATGCCGTGGGCGGCGCAGGCGATGCAGCAGTACATGGCCGAGGTGCGGCCGCGGTACGGCTGCGATGCCCATCCGGCGGTGTGGCTGACCGAGCGGGCCGCGAGGATCTCGGCCCGCCAGGTCGATGACCGGTTCGCGCAGTTCAGGGTCCTGGCGGGCTTGCCTGCAGAGCTGTCGGTGCACTGCTTGCGGCATTCGTATGTGTCGCACCTGATCGAGGACGGGACCGACCCGCTGTTCGTGCAGCAGCAGGTCGGGCATTCCTGGGCGTCGACCACCGCGACCTACACCACGGTGGGCGCTGACGCCCGCAACCGGATGCTGCGCTCCGCGTTGTCGCGGGCCTTTGAGGCGGACGGCGGCGGAGGGGACGGCAGACGATGACACGCAAGACCGGATATGTGTGGCACCTGCGCAGGCTCATGGCCGAGCACGGCATGTTCGCCACCACCGAGCTGGTGCCGCTGCTCGCGGCGCGCGGGGTGGCGTTGTCACGCGAGCAGGTTTACCGGCTCGTCACCGGGACCCCCGAACGGCTCAGCCTGACCACTCTGGCCGCGTTGTGCGACATTCTGGGCTGCGAGCCGGGTGATCTGGTCGAGCCCGTCACATCGGGGGCAGCGGGCCGGCCTGGTCGTGAGCCGGGTGCCGGGCCTGCGGGCCCGGTCCGGCCGCGGCGGGCCCGGGTCCTGCCTGGTCCGGGCCAGGACGCGTGACGGTGGGCGCGCCGAGGGCCTGCCCGGCTGGCCACGAGCCTGGTCCGCGCAAGACCGGCATTACCTGTTCCCGCTGCCGCTGGGACGCGGTTGTGGCCCAGGTCGGCGCGGCTGACCAGTCGCTGGCCTCCGGTCAGGTCGCCGCGGCCGTTGACGCGGCCGCCGGGAGCGGGCAGGCGTTGCGGAGCCTGGCGGCGGCGCTGGCCGGGCAGCCGGTCCGGGACGTGCTCGCGGACGGGGCGCCCCCCGTGGCCGGCCGGCTGGCCGCCGAGCTGGTCTCCCGGGGGTCTGCCGTGTTCACGGAGCCGGCCTGCAAGTCCTGCGGGGCGACAGGGCGGCCGCTGACCCGCTCAAGCCGGGGCGGGGTCTGTTCCCGCTGCCGGAACCGGCTGCTCGCGGCCGCCTGCGTCCGCTGCGGCACGGTCAAGCCGGTCGCCTGCCGAACCGGCGGCGGCCAGCCCGTCTGCGAGCGGTGCCGCCGTCACGAGCGCGGCCACCGGCGTTGCGGGACGTGCGGCAAGACCGCTCCGATCGCGGTCCGGGGCCGCGGCGGGCACGCGGACGTGTGCGTGAACTGTTACCAGATGCCGCAGGCCGTCTGCACGGCCTGCGGCCGCCGGCGGCCGTGCAACTTCGCCGACGGCGGCAATCCGGTCTGCAAGACATGCGCGCCGCGCGCCACGAGCTTCTGCGCGCGATGCGGCCTGGACCGGCCGCCGGCCGCGCACTGGCCCGAGGGCCCAGTCTGCGACACCTGCTACACCAGCGCGCTGCGCCGCCGCGGCGCCTGCGCGGCCTGCGGCCAGGAGCGACGGCTGATCGCGCCGCCCGGCCCAGGCGCGATCATGTGCGCGGACTGCGCCGGACTGCCACTCACCCATCTGTGCGCGCTGTGCGGCGCCGAGGACAAGCTGTTCGAGAAAGGCCGCTGCGCACGCTGCAGCCTCCGCGGCCGGGCCTCGGACCTGCTGGCCGGGGCCGGGTCCGAAGCGATCGCCGGGCTCACCGTCGTCATCGAGGCCATCACGGCGGCCCGGAACCCCTACTCGGCTCTCAACTGGCTGCGGACCGGCGCCGCCGCGGTCATCCTCGCTGAGGTCGCGACTGGCGGCACCGCACTCACCCACCAGGCGCTGGACCTCCACCCGAACCGGCGGGCCGCGGACTACCTGCGGCATATGCTGGCCGCCGGCGGGGCGCTGCCCGCCCGGGACGAGGCCCTGGCCCGCGTCGAACTGTGGAGCCGCGAGGTGCTCGGCGCTATCGGCGAGCCTGCCGACCGGCGCCTGGTCCAGGCCTACCTGACCTGGCGGGTTCTGCGGCGCCTGCGCCACCGGTCCGAGACCAGCCCCGGCCGGCGCACCGTCACCAACGACGCCCGGCACCGGGTCATCGCCGTAGTCACCTTCCTGGCCTGGCTCCGCCAGCATGACCTCACCCTGGCCTCCTGCGGCCAAGGCCACGTGGAGACCTGGCTGGCCACCGGCCCGGCCGCCTACGACGTCCGGGACTTCCTGGCCTGGGCCGCCGACCGCAAGCACTGCGCGGCCCTGCAGATCCCCGGGCCGCAACGCAAAGCCGGCGCCGCGGCCAGTCCCGAACAGCGGTGGGAGCTCATCCACCGCCTGCTCGATGACGAGACCCTCGACCTCACCGACCGGGCCGCCGGCAGCCTGCTGCTCCTGTTCGGCCAGCACCTGTCACGGACCGCCGTAATGACCACCGGCCAGATCATCACTCAAGACGACCAGGTACTCGTCCGGTTCGGCCAGCACGAAGTCCCCGTCCCCCACAGCCTCGGCCGGATCCTCACCGACCTGATCCGGACCGGCCGATCCCATACCGGCACCGGCTCACCGATCACCAGCCCGTGGCTGTTTCCGGGCGGCATGCCCGGACAGCCCATCACCCCGTCCCGGCTCGGCGCACGCCTGCGAGCACTCGGCGTCCGCGCGATGCCCGGACGCCGGGCCGCCCTCATCGACCTCGCCGCCCAACTGCCCGCCGCAGTCCTCGCCGACTCCCTGAACCTCAGCCCCGGCACCGCCGTGCGCTGGATGCACCAAGCAGGAGCCGACTGGAACCGCTACGCCGCCGGCATCGCCCGATCCAGCGATCACCAACCCTGACGAATAACCCGGCTCAGCCAGCTCCAGGCTCAGGTATCCGACATGGTTGCAACATTGCTCTCTACCGGTTTCGCCGCCGGGCATGACATGAAAGTCGTCCAGGCAACCCTCGGCTTGTCCTCCATCACTATTGCCGCCGATACCTACACGTCCGTGCTGCCCCAGCTCGCCCGCCAGTCCGCAGAAGACGTCGCCGCCCTCATCCGCCCCGCCACGAGCCAGCGCAGGCAGTCCTGACTGACCGCTTCCGCCTGAGCGTTTTAACATGCGTCACTTAGCTCACTACTGCCTCGCGGGCCTGCTTCATCCACTGATAATTGGCAAGTTGCGCGAAGGTAATGCCCGTTTGGCGCCGTCTGCCATTTGAGCGCCAGCGGGACCAAAACCCGGCCGCAAGCGATTGCGGCGCAGGTTCGAGGTCAATGCCGGAATTGCCGTAATTGTCTTTGTGTATCTAGTCGCTCGTATCCAGCGCGAATGTCGCCGTTGGGCAGGGCGGCGGCTGTCATGTACACTGGGGCGCCACGGCGGCGAGAGCTGTGGAAAGGCCAAGCTGCACACGAATAGTGCTGCGGCAGCTCCGACTGATCGAGATGTCTCGAAAGTCGTCTAAGGAAGTTTAGACCCAATGCCACTCAGCCTAAATTGATCATGCTGCGGGTGTGAGCTGGCGGTGGTTGACCAGGCTGATCGTGGCGGGTCCGGGGTGGCGGGTGCCGTGGTCGGCGGATCGTTTGACCCGGTAGGAGTTGTGGCGGGCTCGCTTGACCACCCTCGGATATGTCCGGTGCCGGCGTGCCGGGTTGAGGTGCTTCTTGCGGGTGATGCCGGCCATGACGGCTTCCAGGATGCGTTCCCGCTGGTCAGGGGGGAAAGGCCGCCGGGTCGGGGGCCCGGCGGCGGACGATGCGGACGGTGCGCTTGAACTTGACCCGGTCCGGGTCGATGCCCGCTTCGGTGGCGGCCCGGCAGATCAGGGCCGACAGGGCGTAGTGGGTGAGCAGGTAGCCGTAGATTTCCTGGCGCACCATATCCGGGCTCCTGGACCGCAGCACCCGCCCAGGGCCCCGCAAGTACGTCTTGAGCTGGGCGTTCCCGGTCTCATGTTCCCAGCGCTGGTGATAAGCCTCCCCGAGCAGCGGCGCCGGGGCCGCCGTCATCTCGGTGATCGTGGTGACCAGGGCGATCACCTCGCCCTTGCCGTCACCGTCCCGGTCGGGGACCTCATACTCGACGACCCGGACGTAGCGGGCCTGGTCTTCGTCCAGGTCCTCCCCTGCGCGGGCGGCCTCGATGAGCGCAGCCCGGGCCTTGCCGCGGATCTTCGGGCTGACCAGCACCGAGGAATACGATCCGTCGGGCAGCAGGTCCAGGACCGGCAGCGTGAGATCGGCCTTGACCCGCCACAGCAGCTGCGCGCCGGAATCGGCGGCCGTGCACCAGTCCGCCCAGTTGAAGAAGTTCCGGTCGGCGATCAGCAGCCAGTCCTCGTCCAGCCGCCGGTACAGCTTGCGGGCCAGTGACTGCTCGCCGGCGCCCTTGCCCGCCACGCCGCCCATCGCCGCATCCACGACCGCGTGCGAGGCACACTCGCTGATGCTCACTACCCGCACCTTCGGGAACGCTGGCCTGTCCCCTTCGCCGGCGCCGGGGAACCCGAACGCGGCAGCGTTCTCCTTGCTGTCGGGCGCATCCCACTCGAACCCGTCAATGGCCATCAGCCGCCACGGGCCCAGGAACGCCCCGGCGGTCAGCTCCTCGGCAACAGGCACTGCCACCTCGGCGAACAGTCCCTTCACCGGCTCGTATCCCAGCCGCTGGCGGGCCTGGGTGATCCCGCCAGAGGTTGGCACGCTCCACGAATCATCCCAGCAGCCCCACGCCATCAGCGTCTCGGTCAGCCGGGCCGCGACCTCCTCATAATCCTCATCAGCGAACAGCGCCAGCGCCATCACCAGGTACATCACCACATGCGGCGGGAGCTTCCCATCCGACCGCCTCGCCTGCTTCCCGGCCGCCGCCACCGCGTCATCGACCGCATCCCGCGGGACGAACGCAGCCAGCACGCCGAGAGAAACCCAGTCCGTCAGCCGGCCGCCAGCCACCACGCCATTATCTGCCATAGGCCGCGATCATGCCGGCTACCTGCCATAACACCACGGAGCGACACACCCCGAAAGCAAGATCAACTTAGGCTAAGTGGCATTGAGTTTAGACCACTTGTTATGGTTGGCCCCAGAGACTATTCAGAATCGACGCGTGCCGCATTGGCGATGTTGTCGCAAGGACGTTGCTATTACCGTTCCTGTGAACGATCAATTATTGTTTTCAATAATGGTGAGCCTTACATCGATTATCAGATAGCCCATATCTATGACGCGAAGCCTGGTAACAGGTATCGATCAGACATGAGCAATGAGGAACGTCGGGCCTTCGGCAACTTGATTCTGCTCTGCAAACCACACCATGAGGAGATAGACAAGAGGCATCCGGAGAAGTACTCGGCCGAGGTCCTTCTGGAATGGAAGCGGAGGCACGAGGGCGGCGACCTGCAGCCCCTCGCCGAGCTGGGTGCCGTCTCCGAGGACAACCTTGCAGAATTGCTCATGGAAGCAGCGATCAGCATCGGTGGCCCGATCGCGAATGTCGGTGGCGAAGGCGGGAACGCTCCCGGAGCGGGCGGCGGGGGTGGCGGCGTTATCGGTTCAGGTACGGGTGGTCCTGGAGGTCCCGGCGGAAACATCCGGCTGGAAGGATCGCCTGGCTCGGCCCCTGGCGCAGGTGGTGGCGGCGCTGGAGCCCACGGGCCGGGCGCGCGCGGTGGGAGCGGTGGCGGTGGCGGCGAACACGTGTCGAAGCAGCTTGACGTGGGCGATTTCACTCACCTCGAGCTCTACGTCGGCGAGGGCGGCAAAACTAATTGCGATGGCGAAGACTCCGTTGTAACTGGAGTCAAAAAGGATGGCACCAAGGTCGAGCTGGTGCGAGCCGAAGGAGGACGGGTCGGCCACAAGACGCAGTTCGATCCTAATAGTGTGCCCTTTAAACTGGCCGCCGCAACGCTCGCGAATTCGGCGGAGATTCGCGACGGCCTGATCTACGCTCTAGGGGGCGGCTGGGATCAGTTCAACGCGTCAGAGCTGCCAGCCAACCTCAGCGCGGCTGTCGTCCTAACGCTTGAGGCTATTGCGCTTGGCCCAGTTGGTGCAGACGTGCACGTTCAGCTCAGTGATCCTAGGAGCGACATTCGTACCCAGGCTGAGCTGTGGGTTGAAGAACATGCGGAGCAACGGCCGCTTAGATTGAATCGGATCTTCTTCTTCCTGCAGATAGTTGATCAATCTGGCGTCTGGGCTTTCAAAGTTCTCTGCAATGGACGACCGATCGGCGAGATCACCCTCCTCGTAAAGACGTCGGGATCCCAAGGGTTATAGTCAAACACGCCGCCCACACGAACCAGGCCAAAGCAGTGCCCCAGAGCGGCTCGGTCAGCGCGACCAGGGCACCAGGGCAGGGAGCGGAATGGATAATATGCGCTCCGCCGTGCTGCGAGATCTTGGGGCGGCCGGGTACCCGTGCGGGATGCGCCGGGTGGGGCCGAGGTTACCGCGCGGCGGCGGTTGACGGGGGAGGATGCGCCGCAGCGTTTCCGCGAGATTCCGGATAACGTCCCTCGTGGCGATAACGCGCCTGCAGGCGGCTTCGCGCATTCGGCTGCGCTGTGCCGGGCCCAGGTCGAGGGCGGCGGCGAGGGCCGCGGTCAGCGCGCCGGGGGTGGCAGGGTCGTAGAGCAGACCTGTCTGCCCGCTGATGATCTGCTCGCGGAAGCCGTCGCGGTCGGGAGCCACGACCACCGGCCCGCCGTGCCGGGCCCAGACCGCTACGACCTCGTCGCCGATCGCCCGTCATGCCGGTCTTCGTCCTCGGACGCCACGAGACGATCGAACTCAGGCATTCCGCGCAACCGGTCAAACAGCGGCCACGTCCGCAGGTTCTCGCGGGTCACGTCTCCGCGTACCAGCGCGCCGGGCAGCGCCGACATCGCCGCTTGAAGTTCGTTTAGAAGGATCATGCGCGCCAGTGTGAAGGAGGGAGGCAGCTCGTCGGTGCGCAGCTCCCGGACCTCGTCGGCAACGGAGTCCGGTCCGCGCCAGTGCGTGCGGGCCAGCCACGCGTTGACCTGGTGAGCGGCGCGCAACGTGGCGTCGGGATCAATGCGCGCCGCGACGTGGTGCAGGTTCTCCGCGAGCGGCCAGCGCAGTTCGGCCTCTGCGCCGGCGGCGTACAGGACCGCGAACTGCACGGCGAACTCCTGCCGGCCCGGCCGGGCAGCCCACGCCGTGAGGATGACTCCGAGGAGGTAACCGCACAGCAGGCCGATGGCCGTGTCCAGGTACTCGC
>Ga0302180_10001420_pt1 | contig 19245 bp, 17 predicted proteins | sample I_Palsa_E3_2_FD_200575 | JGI IMG/M metagenome (GOLD analysis project Ga0302180, IMG submission 200575) | Peat permafrost microbial communities from Stordalen Mire near Abisko, Sweden - I_Palsa_E3_2 | ecosystem: Environmental > Terrestrial > Soil > Palsa > Peat permafrost | place: Sweden... | reverse complement strand
GAGAAGTGGGTACTTGGCCAGGAGGCCGCCTTCCAGAACCAGGACCCGCAGGGGACCCCGGCCGCGTGGCTGGACGGAAAGCCGTTGGATGCACGCGTGCTCTTCGACGGTCCCGCGTTGGAGAGCCGGCTTCGCGCCTAGCCATTGGCCCAGCTCCACGGGTCGCGTCTGGAACCACTGGTTCGCCGGGGGCGGATCTCGCTCACATGCGCCGCACGTCGAAGGCGGCAGTGCCCAAACTCTGTACCTCAGGCGGTTGTCGTCGTACTGATAGAGGCTGACGCCGCCATGGCCATCGGATTCGTGTCGATTGCCCCCGATCCCTCCGTGTCCGTGGTACGGGGCGAGCTGAAGAATGGGAGGCCCATGGTGTCAAAGCGCACGAAACGGTTGACCGAGGTGCAGGGCCACAGCGAGTAAGCGGGCTGGGTAAGTCGCCAAGGGAGCCTTCCGTCTGGTTCCGGGCGTGGAAGCCGGCGCGCCCGATTGGCCTCTCACCTGGACATTCCTCGTCCTGCTGCATACGGGAGGGATAGCGCGGTGGCCGGGGGTCCCGCTCAGGTCTTCTCTGGGCCTTCCATTCCACCCCCGCAAGCGATTTACTAACTGCGGGAGCATTCGGGTCCAACGATGTGGCCCGCAGCAGTGCCGTAGAAACGAGGACATCCCCTCGTCGCAAAGTCCCACAGACCCCGTCGCAGACGGTGCACGGGTCCCAACCAGTGGAGGTGGCAGTTGGCCGGACCCGTAGAGCCCGAAGCGGACATGGTGGTGGCTCACTTCATTGTGTCGGACGACGTCGAGCGCTCCCGGCGCTTCTACACCGAGGTGCTGGGCGGCAAGCTGGCCTTCTCGGGAGATGTGACGTATGTCGAACTCGGCAACACCTTCGTCATCATCAACGTCGGCGGAGGGCCGACCGACGACAAGCCCACCGTGACGCTGGAGGCGCCACGCGACCCCGACCGGACCAGCAGCTTCCTCAACATCCGGGTGAAGGACATTCATGCCAAGTACGAGGAGTGGAAGGCCCGAGGCGCTGAGTTCCTGACGCCTCCGAAGCAGCACGCGTACGAGATCCGTTGTTACATCCGCGATCCCGACGGTCACCTGATCGAAGTCGGGCAGACCACCGACCCGGAGGGCGACTGGTCGCCGTGGCTGTGAGCGGAGCGGTCAGGTCTCGGCGACCAATGACCGCGCCTCTGCAACGCCGACGACGAGATCGTGGAGGTCGCCGCCTACTTCGAGCCGGGTCGACTGAGTGACTCCGCCGACATTCACCGGTTCGAAACCGGCCGTTCGGATGAGTCGCTCGACGTCCCCGCCAGCGCGATCGTCGTCGGTCGCGTAGAAGAGGACCGCCGGGTCCGGCGACCGGTGACTGGAGGAATCGAAGAGACCGGCCGACATGGTCCCGAAGGCCATGGCCAAGCGGGCCCCAGCGGGCAGCCACCTGGCAAGTACCTCGCCGGACGATTGCCCATTGGGCAAGACACGTGTGACGTTCCCGTGTTCGTCGGCGTGGAACGGGTTACTCGGCACGACCACGACTTTGTCTGCCAGCACACCGGCAATCTCGTCTATGACGTCCTTGAGGACGGTGAATCGCAGCGCGAGGACGACGGCGTCGGCGCCCTGCAGCGCATCGCGATTGTCGGCGGCGACAACCGCGGCGGGACCAATTTCCGTGGCCAGTTTCTGCGCCGAATCCTTGTCGGCGCTCGCCAACTGCAGAGCCTCGCCGCCTGAGGCAAGGTGGCGGGCGATGACCGAACCGATCCCCCCTGTGCCGATGATCGCGGTGGCCATGACCGAACCTCCTCCGGGCGTGGGTATTCATGGTGGCAGCACAGGGCAGTGCCGAGCAGCGCAGCCATTGCCGAAAATAGCGGACATGCCCCCTCGGAACGATGGCGCCGGTCCTGCTGAGCCATCGGCTGACGTGCGACGACTCGAACAACTCGGAGCGGGTCGTGCCGTCGGCGTGCGCGCGTCCGGCTCACTCGGCCCGTCGGGCGGGTCTGGCTACGCTGACCAAAGGACCGATCGTCCGGGCCTCGACCGCAACCGAGAGGAACCCGAGGGTTTCGGGGCGACCCCAGGTTGATCCCGCGGATCTACACGCCAAGGAGCTCCCAATGAGCACGACCCCCATCGCGGACTATGCGCTCCTGTCCGACCGGCACAGCGCCGCGCTGGTAAGCCGTGCCGGGTCCATCGACTGGATGAGCTTCCCTCGCTTCGACAGCCCCTCGATTTTCGGCCGCCTCCTGGGTGACGAAGCCGGCCACTGGTCGATCTCGGCGCCGGGCGCCACCGAGGTCACCCGCCGCTACCTCGACCGAACCATGGTGCTGGAGACCACCTTCCACACGCCGACGGGCGCGGTTGCGATCACCGACGCCCTGGCCATGGGCGAGGGCAACCGGGGACACCAGCTCGGTAAGAACGCTCCGCACCTGCTGCTGCGGCGTGCGACGTGCCTCGAGGGAGAGGTCGACCTGCACGTGAAATACGTCCCGCGTCCGGAGTACGGGCTCGTGCATCCCCTCCTCGAGACCGTCGACGGTGGACTGAGCGCGTTCGGGGGTCCGGACGTCCTGATCCTCTCCTCCCCGATTCACCTCACGGTCGACCGTTCCTCGGCCTCGGGCCAGTTCCACCTCGGCCGGGACGAGAGCGCGGGCTTCGCCCTGCATCACAGGAGGCGGGCCGAGGCCGGCTCCGCCCGGGTCTGGAGCCAAGCGGAGATCGCCACCAGGCTCGAAGACACGGTGTCTGCCTGGGAGTCGTGGTCGGAGATCCACCAGGCCTACGAGGGTCCGTGGCGAGACCTGGTGCACCACAGTGGACGCGTACTCCAGGCGCTCTCCTTTTCACCCACCGGTGCCATCTGCGCCGCGGCGACCACATCGTTGCCGGAATCAGTGGGCGGGGCCCGGAACTGGGACTACCGCTACACCTGGGTGCGGGATGCTTCCTTCACCATCGAGGCGTTGTGGGTGGCGGCCTGTCCCGACGAGGCCAACGAGTTCTTCGAGTACATGACGACCTCCGCGGCCGGCTCACTGGAACGAGGCGCCGACCTGCAGATCATGTTCGGCGTCGGCGGCGAACGCGACCTGACGGAGCGGGACCTGCCTCATCTGGAGGGCTGGCGACACTCGGTTCCGGTCCGCGTGGGAAACGGGGCGTGGAACCAGCGCCAGCTCGACGTCTACGGCGAATTGCTGGGCGCCGTGGACCGCCTGTCGGATCACCTCTTCGATGCCACCGGACGGGTCGGGCCATCGTCCGCCCCGGACAAGTGGGGTGCGCCACCCGACCTGCTCCCCGTCACGAGGCGGTTCTTCGTCCAACTGGCCGAAGCCGCTGCCCGCCGCTGGCAGGAGAAGGACCAGGGGATCTGGGAAATTCGGGGCGACCCCCGGGATTTCTTGTATTCCAAGCTGATGTGCTGGGTGGCGCTCGACCGGGCGGTGGCCCTGGCCGGCCCCCTGGAAGCCTCGGACCGGGTCGACGCATGGAAGAGCACTCAGGCCGAGATCCACGAAGCGATCATGACGAGAGGCTGGAGCGACACGGCCAAGGCCTTTACGCAATCGTTCGGCTCCGACGACCTCGACGCGTCCAATCTGATGGTGCCACTCGTGGGTTTCCTCCCGGCCAACGACCCCAGAGTGCTGTCCACCATTTCGGCCACCCAGGAACGTCTTACCGACGAGCAGGGACTCGTGTACCGCTACCGGTCTCACGACGGGATTGAGGGCCAGGAGGGCACCTTCCTTCTGTGCACCTTCTGGCTGGCCCAGGCCCTGGCCCGTTCCGGACAGCCAGCTCAGGCTCGCGCCGTGTTCGAGCGAGCCGTGGCCTTCGTCAACGACGTCGGGCTCCTGTCCGAGGAGGTCGACCCCGTCGGGGGAGAACTCCTGGGCAATTTTCCGCAAGCCTTCAGTCATATCGGGCTCATCAACGCCGCCTGGGACATTTCCGAGGCCGAGCGCACGCAGACGTCTCCTCCTGAAGGTGACTCCGGGACGTCTGGTCCGCCGGTTGGGACTACGACTTCCTGACGAGGTTGCGCTGCACGAAGGTAGCCAGCGCCGCTTTGAGCTGCCGCGAGAACGGCAGAGGGAGGGCGTAGTCGTCGGGTGAACCAGACGGATCGACCTTGAGCACGTGATCGACGTTGTGCAGGTGGATCGCGTCGACATCGGCGTGCGCCTGCTTGAGCCCGCGCTTCAGGCGCGCCACTTCGCCGCAGGTGATTTGGACGTCGGCGTTGCTGCACGTGACCAGGACCGGCATGCCGCGGGGCAACTGGGCCGCCACAGCGGCGGGGTCGAACCGGTCGGTCTGGCTCAAGAACGTGGCTGAGGTGGGGTTGAGCTCTTCACCGATGCCGTACGGGGGATACCCCTGAACGGTGCCCGTGGCGCGCATCTGGGCGATGGTGCTCGCCAGTGTGGCCTCCGCCTTGGCCTCCTTGGCGGCGCTGATCTTGCCCTGCGCCCGCTCGGCGGCCAACGTGGCGTGGAACTGGTTCGCGATGAGGGTGAGGTAAGGCTGGCTGAGCGGCTCCAGGAGGCCGAGGGCGTGGATGGGTGGTACCGGACCGGCATGCCCCGTGGCCAGCAGCAGTGCGAAGAGCGCACCCTCGCTGTGACCGATCACCCCGAGGCGGCTGGACTCGACGCCCTTCTCGGCGCCGAGGAAGGTGAGCGCTGCCGCGGCCTCCTGCTCGTAGGGCGTGATGCCAATGGCGTCGGGGTCCAACGCATAGAAACCCAGTCCCGTCTTCCCACTGCCCAGCTTGTCGTAGCGCAGCGAGGCGACGCCATCGGCCGAGAGCCAATAAGCCAGCGCCTTCAGGTTGCCGATGGTGCCGGGCACGTTGGCATTGTTCCCGTTGCGGTCGGTGGGCCCGCTCCCGGCGATCAGCAGGACGCCGGGCACGGAGCGTCCCGACGTGGGGTGGCGGAACGTTGCGTAGACGGTGACACCGCCGGCCTTGAAGCTGACCTTCTGGTCGATGAACGCCACGCGCTTCTTGCCGGTCGCGCTCGTCGCTCCGGCCCCCGCACCACCGACGACGACCGAAGGCAGAACCACCAGGAGTGCCACCAGGATCACCACACCCGCGAGGCGGCGGCGCAGACGCCCACGTGGTCCGCGGCGAGTGGTGATGTGCACGGCCACGGGTGCAGTATGGCCCGCCACGCTGGCCATGTGACTGCGCCCAGAGCACCGAGGTCGATCCTTCATCAGCAACCACACATCACCGGCGCCCCACGGGAGGGGTTTCCTTCGGCTTCGATCTGTCGGCACGGCTGCCTCTCTCGACGGTCTGCGCCCGCCGGATGGCGCGAATTTGTACAGTTCGTAACCAAGAGTTCAAAAGTTCACCGAGAAAGAATCAAAAGTTCACGGTTAGCGGGAAATGAAGCTTGGAGCTTCGGTTACGCCCGCGAAGGTGCGGGAGGGCGGACCGAACGGCGTCAGAGGGTCCCGGACGTTGCTGGGCCAAGTGACCATTCGGCAGAAGCGCGACCAGTGAAGCGCCCCTTCGCCAAGAATCCGACGTTCAGTCCCGAGTACGCACCGGCCGACTCCCTGATTTCGGTCATGTATGATCGGTCTGGGCTCTCTGCGCCTGAAGATCTTGGGCTTCACCGTTCTCTCACTCGTTGGCGCCTTGAGCCAAGCACTCCTCTTGTTGGTCATTTTGGAGGTTGTGGTGGCGGGCGTCCAAGGCAAGCACGTCATCCATCCTCCCTTTGGGCCCTCGTTCTCGATGACCACCGCGGTTGTCAAAACCCAAACTTCAGGACACCCGTGGGATTGGCGTTGGAAGACGAAGCCGATGCCGGTCCGCCCGACAGGAGCGTCTGGGTCAGTGGCGCCAGGAGCGCTACCGCTGTCCCCAGGACGAGGAGGTTGGCACTCCTCCGCCGAGGCCGTCGCTTCGAGCCTTTGCCCGCTCCGTGCGTTCGAAGCGACCCCTCTGGTTCCAACCCCATGCCAGTCCCCTTTACTCGGTCCGGCTCCGAATCGACGCCGGCGAGAGCTCCCGTGTGATCGGAATATGGCCATTCTCTGACACTCATGTCAGGGATCGCCTTCAGGCGCTCAGACCAGGATGGGCGTGGATCGCTACACGCCGAGGCTGCTCTTGGCCGCCCTTTCGAAGATGGCATACGGCAACAGACGCTTGGCGAGAGGTCCCACGCGCTCGTCGAGCGAGCCCACTGAGATCCGACGGGGCGGACGCCTCGCCGCCAGGACCTTTGCCACGGCAACGGCGACGTCCGCCGGGGGAACCCCGTTCATTTCGTCATGGGCCATCTTCCTGATCGCCTTGGTCAAGGCGGTCCCGTATTCGGATGTGCCCGTGGTCGACTCCACCGTGCGCCGGCTGGCCGTGAAGTCGGTCTTCACGTTGCCCGGCTCCACAATGGTCACGTCGACGTTGAACGGGGCCACCTCGTAGGCCAACGACTCGCCGAACCCCTCAAGCGCGAACTTGCTGGCGCTGTAATAGGCCTGGAACGGGATCCCGATGATCCCTCCGATGGAGCCGACCAGGACGACGCGCCCGCCCCCTTGGCGGCGCATGACGGGGAGGGCAGCCTGGACCACCCGCACGGCGCCCCAGAAGTTGGTCTCGAGTTGGGCCTTGGCCTGATCGATGGGCGTGTCCTCAACCGCTCCAGCCAGCCCCCAACCAGCACAGGCCACCACTGCTCCCAGCCGTCCCTCGGCTTCGGCGATGAAGCGCACGCCTGCCTCGACCGATGCGTCGTTGTCCACGTCCATGGTGAGGGCGCTCCACCCTCCGGGTGAGGTCCCACGTCGGCTGGCGCCGATGACCTTCCACCCTCGCTCGTACAACAGGTCGGCGCAGGCCAGGCCGATGCCGGCCGATGCGCCGGTGATGAGGACCACATCTCCAGACGAACTCACGTGACACGTCTCCCATCGACTCAGATCGTCGCAACATCCTGGCTCAACCGGGACCAGCCCCGGCGACGCCGTGTCTGCAAGCAATCACACGTTGTCCTGGCCCGCCGACCCTCCCGCATCGCCTTCGAATGCTCGGCCCAGAGCCACCACGGAGCCTCACCTTGGCCTGGTTGGCAGACCCCGACGGAACAAATCCGGATGCGGTATTCAGACTCGTCGAAGCCCTCTTTCTGCCCTTCTCTCCCGCGTCCTTGTCGAGCGATCCGGATCGGACGACAGGGGCCCGCCAATAGCGGTGTCCCTCAAGCCGGCGCCGCCAAGCCACCGGTGGGCCCTCTACGCCCTCGACGTGAAACCTGGGTGCCGCCACCTCAAGTAAGCAACTGGGCGACGGCGGCTTCGGCCTCCGCGGAAACAGGAAGGACTGCGGCCAAACGAGGAATCGTACGCAGCTGCCCATCTGACTCGTAGCGGCTGATCACCCGCGGGTCGATGTAGGAGCTGCGCGCCACCGTCGGCGTGTCTCCCAGCCAGTCCGCCACTTCGCGCACCCCGGCGACGATGACGCTCTTGCGGCTCCGGGCCGTCGCTGCAGGGCCCGAGTCGGCGAGGAACAACGCCATCAGGACGGTCGCGTTCCAGGTGCGGAATTCCTTGGCGGTGAAGTGTCCGCCGGCACGGGCCGCAATGTACGCACTCACCTCGTGAGAGCGCAGCGGTCGCCACGCGCCACCCGACTCGAGGCAGAACAGCGTCTCGAGATTCGTGTCCGTGCGCATCAGGTCACGCACGACTAGAGAGACTGCGTGATCCTTGATGCTGATCGTCCGGCGCTTACCTTCCTTCGCTGTGTAGTCGAAGGCAACGCCGTCCGGCGTGAGAGCGACATCGCGCTTTTGCAGGGTGGTCGCGCCATAGTGATGATCGAGCTCGGCGTACTTTTCCCCACCGATGCGGAATAGGCCGAGGTCGATCAGCCGCACCGCTGCCGCGGCCACCCGATCACGATCGAGATGCGGACGACCCAAGTCCCTCGCCGTGGCCGTCCGTAAGTCCGGTAGCGCATGTGCGAACCGGAGCATGTGCGTGAACTTCTGAGCCTCGCGTTGCTCCCGCCACACCTCGTGGTAGCGGTACTGGGTCCGGCCTTTACTGTCGACGCCAGTGGCCTGAATGTGACCAAGGGGATCGGGCGAGATCCAGACGTCCTTCCAGGCTGGCGGGATACTGATCGCACCGATGCGCTCGAGCGTTGCGGCGTCCGTGATCCGCCCGCCGGCGGGATCGAGGTAGTCAAAGCCTTTAGCGCTCCGCTCGCGGACGATCCCGGGAGAGTGGGGGTCGCTGCGCGTCAAGCCCGGGACGGCGGCGGGCGGAGAGGACTTACCGACACTCGAGAAGTGGCCGTGTGGTGGCTGATGATCGTTCCGGACCACTCCACGATTGGAACACAAAATCCGCAAGCGAGCACTCGACCGGGGGTCGTGCGAGATCCCCGCCAGTTCTGCGAAATCCGGTCGCAGGACAAGGGGGAGTTCCATTTGGCGTCGACCGGCTTGTCGGTTTCGCTCTGGGCGAAGAGATGGTCGGCGGCCCTCCCAAGCAAGCTCATGTTGCGGCAAGCAGACCCCTGATGAGGGCCGTCAGGATCCTCCGGACACGCTGTTCGACGTCGACCACAGCATGGGCGAGACGAGGGTCAGTACGGAAAAGGGCGGCGACCTCGGGGCCAGGCGTGGCCATCTGCCAGAACGCACCCGACAACGAGGTTGCCGTCGCGACGAGGTCGATCGCATCGCTCTCGGCAAGAACGGGCAACAGCTTCGGCCGTCGCCGAAGCCCATCGCCAGTTCGGCCGTCTGGACGTCATCGTCAACAACGCCGGCTACGCCAACGTCTCGCCCATCGAGACCACCGACGATCAGGACTTCCGGACCCAGTTCGAAACGAATTTCTGGGGCGTCCACCACGTCTCGAAAGCGGCGATCCCTGTCCTCCGAGAGCAAGGGGGCGGCATCGTCATGCAGATTTCGTCCGTGGGTGGACGCGTCGGTGGCTCACCCGGAGTTGCGTCCTACCAGGCTGCCAAATTCGCGATCGACGGTTTCAGCCGGGTGCTCCAGGCCGAGACCCAGCCGTTCGGCGTGAAGGTCATGGTTGTCGAGCCCAGTGGCTTTCGGACCGACTGGGCCGGCTCGTCGATGATCGTCCACGACATTCCCGAGGCCTACGCCTCCACTGTCGGAGCCATCACCACCCGCATCCGGCAGAGCTCAGAAGGTCCCCCCGGCGACCCGAGACGCGCCGCCCAGATCCTCGTGCAGGTCGCCAAGCGCAACGACATCCCCTACCACCTACCCCTCGGGGTGAATGCAGCCGAAAGCACGATCCGCCTCGATGAGCACCTCCTCGCCCAGGACCGCACGTGGCGGCAGGTGAGCCGCTCCGCTGACTTCGACCAGCCCTACCCCGTCGCACCGCCGGCGGACTCCCCGACGTAGCGGTCAGAAGCCGAACGCTCGGCGGCCTGAGTGGGACGCCAGGGAAGAGTCGAACCACCGATCCGACAGACAGTTCCAAACACCTCAGCGCCCGAGGCAGATCTCACGCCGACCCAGAGTAGGAAGCAGAATTGAGCCGCGCCCTGCCTTCGGCGAGACGAGCGACCTCGTCGAGAGCGCCGGCCCCAACGGCGAAGGCGCAGTAGGGTCGCTCGTCGTCTGAGCCAAGGGGTCCCTGGCGATCGGACAGTGCTCTCCAAATGAAATGACCCGCATGATCGTCGGACCGGCCCAGCGTCGCGAAGAACCGCAGAGAAGGAGACGGAATTGACGGGACCGGTCAATGGAGTAATGCATCATCGCCGGTTCGTCTTGCTCGTCTTCTGGCGAGCGCCGGCCGTCGCCGCGGTCGCCGTGGCTCTCTTCGTTATCGGCGCCAATACGGCGCTCAGCTCTTCGCCGCCCACTTCGATGCGTGCGTGGTCGGGCTCGCCGGCGGCGGCTGCGGAGAGCTGTAAGCCACCAACTGGCTGGCAGTCGACCAAGGCGACACCTGTGCCCGGAATCCCATCGGACTATGACCTCACGTCCTTCGACGGCACGACCATCCGAATCCACTGGTTTCCCGACCCGCGAGGCCCCAGTGGACGCTGGCATCCGACTGTGCTGATGGGTCCCGGCTGGGGATCGTCCGGCGATACCGACACCTCACCCGCCGGGATCCAAGGAGCGCTGAGCATCGCCCAGCTCTGGCGGGGTGGATTCAACGTCCTGACGTGGGATCCCCGGGGATTCGGCCATTCGGGAGGACAAGCCGAGGTCGACAGCCCGAACGACGAAGGACGGGACGTGTCGGCCATGCTCAATTGGGTCGCACAACAGGCGGGCGTCCAACTGGATCGGCCGGGCGTGCCCCGAGTGGGCATGGTCGGCGAGTCCTACGGAGGCGGCGTGCAGTTCGCGGCGGCCGAACGGGACTGCCGTATCGACGCAATAGCCCCGACCATTGCCTGGCATTCGCTCGGGACGAGTCTCGACAAGAATCAGACCCCCAAGACCGGGTGGGGAAACATCCTCGCCAGGGTGTCGTCCACTGCACACCTCGACCCCGAAATCACCACCGCTGACAACGAGATGGACACGACCGGCACCATCGACGCGAGGGCCGTGTCTTTCTTCGACAGCCGCGGGCCTGCCCAGTTCCTGTCGCGGGTGAGGGTGCCGACCTTGATCTTGCAGGGCACGGTCGACGATCTCTTCACGTTGGACGAGGGGATCGAGAACTACCAGGCGCTCCATCGCCACAGGACCACTGTCTCAATGGCGTGGTTCTGTGGTGGTCACGGCGTCTGCCTGACGGACCCGGGCTCGGCCCTGGAGGTCGGCCCGCTCTCGGTCGCGTGGATGGAGCACTACGTCGCGGACGACGCCTCGGTGCACGTGCTCAAGGGATTCGCATTCGTCGACCAGGACGGGACTTCATATGCGGCCCCCGGCTATCCGCTTCCCCCGGGACCCCCGATCGTGGCAAACGGTTCGGGCACGCTCGCCCTCCAGGCCGCTGGCGGATCGGGCCCGCCGGTGGTCGCCGCCAACGCCGAGGCGGCAAACATTGTCGATTCAGTGGCCCTACCTGTCACACCAGGGCCGGCAAAGAGCGCCCTAAACATCACGGTGCCGATCACCCGAGCAGCCGTGCTGGTCGGACCGCCGACGCTCTCCATGACCTACTCAGGCACCGTGGCGCCTGGCACGCGGCCGACCCGGGTATTCGCCCAGTTGGTCGACCCTGTCACCCGGATCGTCGTCAACAACCAGATCACTCCCATACCGGTCACGCTCGACGGGAAGTCTCACACCGTCACTCTCCCACTCGAAAGCATCGGGTACACAGCCAAGGCGGGTACGTCGCTCCAGTTGCAACTAGTGGCGACCACAGTCGCCTACATCACGCCGCGCCTCGGAGGAACGATCAACTTCGAGCGGGTCAGGGTGGAAGTGCCGACCGCGAAAGGCCTGCACATCTTGCAGAGTGGCTGACGCCATTCAGGACTGCCGTGACTGAGGTCCGGCCGTCCGAGGGCGGTTTGCTCTGGAGAGAATTCTTCAAATGGCGTCGCATATTTTGGACGAACACCCCTCAGTGGCGAGTGACCCGGGATGGAATACTCCGCACACTTGCGGCTACTGAGGCGCGAGAAGTTTGACGCCGCTTCAAGCCTCATTTCTCATAAACAACCGATACTACGAGACCCTCGTCGTTCCTACCCTTCAAGAGGCCGGGCTGTTTCCCGTCAGAACGGCAGGGTGTATGTATTCTCGAGTTCGTCTTGGAGCACCGTTGCCACCGAATGCGAGGTGTCCACAATCAACTCCTCTTGGAGAACACGGGTTCGAAATCTCCAGCCTGTTGGGAGCGCGAGGCGGTTGGCCAGATCTGCGAGGGATTTCTCATCGAGAGTGGTGTCGACTCCAGTGCAGTACGCCTGCAAGACATAGGCGAGACCTTGGGGGTCGATCAGCTCATAGACGTCGCTGCCAGCGTCGAAATACATGATGACTCGCCGGTCGACCTTGCGCACAGTGTAAGGGACCTGAGCAGGATTCGAACCAAGCGCGAGCAGGGCGATCCGACGCATCAGAAGCCCGTTGAACTCGTGGAGGACGGGCTCAATCGGCTCACCCTTTGATCCAAGGCCGTCCAGCATCCAATACCGAGGTCCGTTGAGTTTGACGATAAGAGCGCCCAGCTCTTCGGCAATTGTCGCCGCGTCAAGGGTCTCCCATAGTTCCTGGGGACACTCATTGAGAAGCTGGGTACCGTACACGTGCGCGGTGAACTGCTCTCCGTCAGAAAAGATTGCAAACAACTCGCCGTATCGAGTGCCGCGGTGGTTGGTGACAATTCTTTGAGGATCGGCATTCACCTTGAAACGAGCCTTTCAATAGAGGATGCGCTGCTGCGAAGCAACAAGATGGCAAGACACGTTCTTGTCAATTCCTTCTCACGTCCCCGTGATGGCTGGAAGGGGTAGCTGGCTGACTATCCCCTCCGCCAGCATGGCAACAATGGCCGCGGCCGCTTCTGCTCCGATCTCACCGTCGTCTACCAACTCAGCCGCGCCCAGATACGCCGAGGTCATGACCGATACGAGGGCGTTGCTCGACTGATCGTCCAAACCCAATGTGCGAAACCACGAGCACCATCTCTCACTAATGGTTGCTCGAAACTGTTGTCGAATTCCCGTGAGCTCGAGCGGAACGGCGCCTCCAATCAATGCTCGGACAACGCGGCGCGTCTCAGGCCCCAAGGCGAGCACGTGCTCGAAGAGCTGTCGAGCCATCGTGGCGGTATCGCCGCTACTGAGGGCGAACACGTCGTCCAAACCGAGCTCGTACTGTCGCGCCTGCTCTGCGAAGACAGCTCGGAACAACGTCGGAAGGTCAGGGAAGTGGTCGTAGACAAGTTGACGGCTGACTCCAGCTTCCTTGGCCACGGCCACCATCGTGAGTCCGTGCAGCCCGTCTCGGGAGATCAGCCGTGATGCCGCTTGCACGATCAGGGACCGTCGGACGCCTGCGGGCAAATAACTGCGCTTTGTCACGTCGGCGCACCGACCTTTCCAAGAATATTTACAGAGTGTACATTTTTAGCTGGAGAGAGGAGCGAATCATGGGCATCACTTCGGTGGACTTCCACTTCGACATCATGTGTCCGTACGCCTTCCAGACTTCGCTGTGGATGCGGGACGTGCGCGACCAACTCGGCTTAGAGGTCCAGTGGCGGTTTTTCAGTCTTGAAGAAATCAACCGGATAGAGGGCAAGAAACACCCCTGGGAGCGTGAATGGTCCTATGGGTGGTCCATGATGCGAGTGGCGGCGCTACTGCGACGGGTCGATCCGCAATTGGTCGATCTCTGGTACCAAGCGGCTGGGACGGCCCTACACGTCGACGGCCACAAGCCCCATCGCCGCGAGGTGGCTGAGCATCTGGTGGCCGAGATGGGCCTCGATCCCTCAATTGTCAGGCAGGCGATCGAAGATCCCACGACGAGTGACGATGTGAAGGCGGAGCATGATCGGGTCGTTTCCTTAGGGGGATGGGGAGTGCCTACGTTGGTCTTCGACAACGCCCATGCTTTGTTTGGGCCGGTCCTCATCGATCCGCCCAGCGGTCCGGCCGCACTCCGCCTCTGGGAAATGGTTACCGGTTGGCTCGAGTTTCCCAACCTCTACGAGATTCAGCACCCCAAGAGACGTGAAGATCTGCAGGCGATCGCAACTGCGTTTCAGCCCTATCTGGAGGCACGGGACTGGGAAAGCATGCAGAAGGAGACCCCATGACCGATCTGACCACCATCCGGGCAGCGTTGGAAGAGTCCTTCGACGCGCTCGAGGCGCTGGGGGCGGACCTCACTTCCGCAGAATGGGAGGCCCAGTCGCTTTGTCCTGAATGGACTGTTCGTGGCGTCTTCGAACATCTGGCGGGCATCGAAAACGCCCTTGTCTCCTGGGTTCCCGACGCAGCGAATACACCTCCACCTTTTGGCCTCGCCGGTACCTTTGTGAAGGAGGTAGCTGACTTGGACGCTCCCGCCTTTATGGAATCCGTACGCAACGTGCTTGCTCGTCGACGCCAGGACTTGCGTGTCCTCCGTCCGTCGGATCTCGCACGACCGTCCTGGACACCCGTCGGCCCGGGAACCTACGGCCGGTTCATGGAAATACGGGTCTTTGATTTCTGGGTCCACGAACGAGACATCAGCACCCCGCTTGCTCGTTCGACAGACGACACGGGAGCACGGGCAGAACTCGCACTGGCCGAAGTCGAAGGCTCGCTCGGCTACATCATCGGAAAGAAAGTGGGACTGCCAGACGGTCAAAGCATTGTGTTCCATCTGAGCGGACCCGTCGCACGCGACATTACCGTCGCCGTCGACGGAAGGGCCAGAGTGGTGGACGCGGTTCCGGTGGCCGACGTCGAGATCTGGACGGACACAGTCACCTTCATTCAGCTGGCCTGCGGCCGCATCAACCCACAGGAACCGATCGATTCCGGGAGCATCCATTGGCGCGGCGATGCCGAAGCCGGGGAGCGGGCAGCGCGCAATCTCCGATTCACTATGTGAGATCCATAGCGATCTGCAGCACCGGGCGGAGCGAGATCATCGCTAGGCCCATAGCAAAGTCTTGAACGGGTCCCGTGTTCGGGACAGCAGAAAGGGCCGGCCCCTCGAATCGGCCCGGACCTGTGGCTTGAGGAAGTTCAAACCCCGGAACTGCTGGGGACCGAATTTTTCGACCGCCCCGCAGAGGGCCTGCGAAGACCGGCCTTTACTGCCGACGGGGCTGTTTGAGGCGAGAAACGGGTCCAGCCAGCACCCACCTCTCGCTACCGCCACACGCTGGTTGGGGGTTCCCGTGATGCTTAGTCGCGACCGTGAAGGGCGCAACGGCCACGGCACGCGAGGTGGCGGTGCGGATCAGATGCGGAAGGTCCAAACGGTTCTGACCGCCCCCTAGTAGAGCTAGGCCCCCGAAGAACTCGTGGTGTAAGCGGTCGCTTCGTCCTGGACGATCGGGACGAGACTGCCGAGAGCCAAATTGACGTCCTCGGCATGCAGGCCCCAGCCCGGCCCCAACGTCTGCTGTACGACCGGGCGTGAGTCATTGGGCCCGGCGATGTCGGTCACCTGGAGCCAGGTGGCACCGTCCGCGGTCTTGCACTGGGCGCTGTAGAGGTTCGGATAGGACACCCATGGCGTCGACACCGTCCCCTGGCTCGGGAAGTAGGGAAGCAGCGGACCGGCACCGCCTGCCAAGGCGGCGGGATTCGTGCAGAGAACCTGGAATCCCTTGGTATGGGTTGACTCGATGCCGTCGTTCCCGTTGATGCTGGAAGCAAGCCGACCGAAAAGGCTGTTGGCGGGGGGTCGCGCGTCGAACGTGGAATAGGCAATCACGCAGCCGATCTGGGAGTTCGACTGGCAGGCCGGCACGCTGGCGAAGTCGCCCCCGACGAGCTGGCCCGTGGGCACCGCCACGTTGCCCCCCATCAAAAGCGCGGACACGAGCAGCTTCTTCTCGGCCGGCTTGGTTTCAATCTCTCGCTTGATGAGCCCAATGAGGAGGGCAGCGCCCTGTGAGTGCCCGATGAGCACGACGCCGCGGCCCTTGTTGTAGTGGGCCAAGTAGTTGTTCCAGCCCGAGAGCATGCTGCGATAGGCGATCGCAGTCGTATGCGGATTTATGGCGTTGTGGTCGAGCGCGGCGACGGTCAGTTGCCGGTACATCGGGGCGTAGACCCGGCAGACCTGTGAGAAACGGGACGCTTGCTCCTCGGCCGTCCCTTGCTCCGCCGGCTGGATCCGGAGGTCCGAGTTGTACGACGACTCTGTGCTGACGGTTGGGTACACATAGAAGCAGTCGATCGGAGGGTTTTTGGCCGGGGCAGCGCGCTGGACGGTGCTGGTGCCGTTGTGGCGCACGACCGTGGTGGTGAGATTTTTTGTGCAGGGGTTGTTCGAGAGTCCCGGACGACACAGCCACACCGTCGAAGAAGACGAAGACGTCGTGGTGGCCGCTGCGGCGGATCGAGATGCTGCCATCTGCGTCGCCCCCACGAGTCCCATCACCAGGACCAGGGCAATTGCCAGCAGCAGGGTGCACCGGAAGTTGATCCGGAGGGTGCTCATCGGGCCGGATTGATGGAAGAGACCATGCGCAATCATGGCCGGTGCGGCGAGCCCGATCGTGGGACTGGTGAGCCCGCTCACCTATTCAGTCGGCAGACGTACCTCAAAGACGGGAACTGGGTCGGCGAACCCTTTGAGATCGAATGCTCCCATGGAATCGAAGTCAAAGAGCTTCCCAACGCAGAGTTCCCGTACGGCTGTCGAAACGGCGATGCCACCTGGAGAAGCCACCCCGCACAGTCGTGCCGACAGTTGAACCGCCGCCCCGAACAAGTCGCCACTTTCTGTAACCGGCTCCCCGACGCTGATGCCGACACGGAGGCGAATGGGCCGCTCTGCCTCGTGATTCCGGCTGCGCAACGAGCGCTGAATGTCTATGGCCGACGCAACAGCAGCCGACACGGAGGTAAAGGACGCCATGATTCCATCGCCCGTATGCTTCACCTCTCGTCCATGCTGGTCCTTCAATGCGGTTCGCACGATGTTGTCGTGCTCACGAATGAGACGCATGAACTCCTCATCGCCTAGTTCCTGGGTCTGCTGCGTCGAGTCACAAAGGTCAGTGAACAGAATTACTCGAACAGCAGAGTCGACGTAAGGCTCCCCTGCTGGGTGTCGGGGAATCTCACCAAGGAACGCATTTATGGGTCCGTCGCCCACCTCGATGATGTTGTCCGCAACCAAACCGTGTGCCTCGCGGTGCACAGTTTCCAAGGACTGTCGGTCAGGCCCCTCTGCGAGGCAAAACACGGTCCCTTCGTCTGCGTCGAACCAATAGGTGACGTAACGGACCTTGTACCGTTCCTGAACAGACAAGTCGAGTTCGTGCGCAGCGGCGATATCGGTAGCTGTTGCACCGGGCGCCTTGTGTCGATCAAGGAACAAGGCCATGCCCGTTAGGCTAATTCAGTGGCCGTTCAGTGGGAAGGCCAGTGGGTGGTGTGAAGCCCACGTGGGCGGACCTCAGGTCCGCCCGGGAAGCTGGATCGCTCTGGGCTGGTGTTATCAGGAGGGCGCATGGGGCGCCAACAGACCGATAGGCCTATTGCGACCAGGGCAGGAGGAAGCTCCGCCCCAATGGACAAGGTCGATCGATCATTCCGGCGACCCGGCGACGCTTTCGAACATGCGCATGTGCTCAAAGGGTGAAGCCTTCGCCGTCATCATCTCGAATCCTGCCAGGGCCGGGAACAGCGCCGTCAGGAATCGGCTTTGCAGGTCCGCCACGGCCAGCTTGTCAGGGTTCTGATCGAGGCCCTTCATGAGATTGAGGCGGGAAGATTCGACCCATGCCACGACGTCAGGAGCTTCCCGCCACTCCAGCTCGGTCCTCATCCCGGTCAACAGATGCCGTATCCAATCGAAGGGCGTATCGAACCACATGTTCGGCGGACAAAGCCCGTTCTTCTCGGCCGTTGACCGTCCCGATGCTTCGACGAAACCGATGAGCCCCGCCGAAAGGCTGAGGCTGACACGAGTGATCGGCTGCAGGACGATCGTGTCATCGGTGAAGATCGGTCGGGGGGGGTTGTCGCTCAGTCCGGCCGAGGCGCAGTGAACGTGCAGTTGGTCGGGACTGGTCGGGGCCGAACCCTCCTCAAGAGTGATGCTCTCCGAATCGATCCGAGTGACGTGCCCTAATCGGATCACCGTGCCGATACTTCGCAAGCGATCGAGCTCGCCGAGACTCACCGTGGCTCCCTTGGCCATGGAGGGCTGGATCGAGGGATCGAGACGCAACATCACCCGGTGCTCCTCGAGCCGATCGAACACGTGCTCGATCGTTTTGCACTCGGCTACCGCCTCCAACTCCAGGACGATTCCTCCGAACGTCGTCAGCAGATCTTCGCCAGGCTGGAAGAAGCCACGGTTCAGCATCCATGGATCCCGGGGTCGGATCCAACGAATGTCCTCGGTCGGCGTGGCGTTGTCGAGCAACCAGCACACGGCGTCCATTGCCGTCTTGCCGGCGCCGATGATCACGTAACCATCAGGGGGCGTCGCGACCTTTGGGAGTGCCCCGATCGGGACGCACGTCGCCCCGTCGGCCACCTCGAAGGGCGGGGCATCGGTCGCCGGGACGCGAGAGGCCATATAGGTGGCATCGACGACGCTGTTTCGGACCGATACTTCGGTCTCGGCGCCCGTCAGGCGTGACCGAAATCGCCGATCTCCGAGGTAATCACACATCGGGAAGAACCGCACTCGGCCGGACGCCAAGAATCGGTGACGCATGATCTCGTCGTAGTAACCGCAGATTTCTGGTCCACTGGCTCGCTCGAAGAATCCAGCGTCTCGGCCAGCCAGCTCGACCCGACTCCGACCCAGAGGCGTGGAGTTCACTCCATAGTTCATAGATGGCTGGTGCAGCTGGACGAAGGGGTACGAATCCAGCCAGTGGCCGCCGGGGCCGTGCCGCCGATCGATGATGACGATCTCGGCATCGGAATGCTCAATCAAGGTGTCGACGAACCCCATCCCGAGTGCGCCTGCACCGATCACGAGGTAGTCGGTCTCCATATCACCCAGGACTATCGCACGGAATGTCGATCGCACCCCAGCGACTATGGGAATAGGGATCAACTCTGGCGAACCTTCGGGTTTTGACTCGAAGGTCAGAAGGTTCAGCGAGATCAAATCGAGGTGAGCTTGACGTATCGGGAAAGGCCGCTCACCTCAGGTCCGCTCGCCCCAGGAGGCGACCTTTCAAGAACCGCTGAACCACAGTGCTGGCATCCGGAAGAGCGACTTCGGTACCGGTGACGTGGCCCAGAAGCGTCATCACGAGTAGAGGTGCAAGGAGTGCCTGAACTGCGAACTCCGTGGGCTCCTCGATCATCTGTCCGCCGCGCTGATAGCCGGCAAAGATCTCGCCCAAGCGCGACATTGCTGCAAGAGGCCCCTGAATCAGAGCAGCGACGTCAGGGTTTCGTGCTCCCTCGAGCAGAAGGGTTCCAACCAGTCCGTCTCGATGCTGATAGATGTCCGAGTAGTACTCGACGACCCGGATCAAGTCAGCTTCGAGGTTTCCTGTCGCGGTGAGCCCATCGTTGGCGAATCGATCAATGTCGGCGTGGATTGC
>Ga0302180_10001417_pt1 | contig 19251 bp, 16 predicted proteins | sample I_Palsa_E3_2_FD_200575 | JGI IMG/M metagenome (GOLD analysis project Ga0302180, IMG submission 200575) | Peat permafrost microbial communities from Stordalen Mire near Abisko, Sweden - I_Palsa_E3_2 | ecosystem: Environmental > Terrestrial > Soil > Palsa > Peat permafrost | place: Sweden... | reverse complement strand
CTGGACCCGGGGTACGCCGTGGCCTTCGGTGAGCGTGGTGAGACGTACCGGCTGATGGGCCGGCACGAAGAGGCGGTCGCGGACCTGTCCCGCGCCGTCGGCCTGGACCCGGGGTATGCCTGGGCGTTCGGCAGGCGTGGTGAGACGTACCGGCTGATGGGCAGGTATGAGGAGGCGGTCGCCGACCTGACCCGCGCGATCGGCCTGGACCCGGAGTATGCCTGGGCCTTCGGCAGCCGCGGCCAGTGCTACCAGGCCCTGGCCCGCTACCAGGAGGCGGTCGCGGACCTCTCCCGCGCCGTCGAGCTGGACCCGGGGTACGCCTGGGCCTTCGGCAGGCGTGGTGAGACGTACCGGCTGATGGGCAGGTATGAGGAGGCGGTCGCCGACCTGACCCGCGCGATCGGCCTGGACCCGGGGCATGCCTGGGCCTTCGGCAGCCGCGGCCAGTGCTACCAGGCCCTGGCCCGCCACGAGGAGGCGGTCGCGGACCTGTCCCGGGCCGTCGAGCTGGACCCGGGGTACGCCTGGGCCTTCGGCGAGCGCGCAGGCACGCACCGGCTGATGGGCCAGCATGAGGAGGCGGTCGCCGACCTGTCCCGGGTCATCGAGCTGGACCCGGGGAACGCCGGGGCCTTTGGCAGCCGCGGCCGGTCTTACCAGGCCCTGGCCCGTTATCCGGGGGCGGTCGCGGACCTGTCCCGCGCCGTCGAGCTGGACCCGGGGTACGCCGTGGCCTTCGGTGAGCGTGGTGAGACGTACCGGCTGATGGGCCGGTATGAGGAGGCGGTCGCGGACCTGTCCCGCGCCGTCGGCCTGGACCCGGGGTATGCCTGGGCGTTCGGCAGGCGTGGTGAGACGTACCGGCTGATGGGCCGGCCGCAGGAGGCGGTCGCCGACCTGTCCCGCGCCGTCGGCCTGGACCCAGGGTATGCCTGGGCCTTCGGCAGCCGCGGCCGGTGCTACCAGGCCCTGGCCCGCTACCAGGAGGCGGTCGCGGACCTGTCCCGGGCCATAGCGCTGGATCGCGGCCTCGCCTGGGCCTTGGCCGAGCGCGGTGAGACGTACCGGCTGATGGGCCGATACGAGGAGGCGCTCGCGGACCTGTCCCGCGCCGTCGAGCTGGACCCGGAGAGCGCCGGGGCCTTCGGCAGCCGCGGTGGCACGTACCGGCTGATGGGCCGGTATGAGGAGGCGGTCGCGGACCTGTCCCGCGCCGTCGGCCTCGACCCGCGGCATGCCTGGGCCTTGGCCGAGCGCGGTGAGACGTACCGGCTGATGGGGCGGCCTGAGCAGGCGGTCGCGGACCTGTCCCGCGCCGTCGGCCTGGACCCGCGGCATGCCTGGGCCTTGGCCGAGCGCGGTGAGACGTACCGGCTGATGGGCCGGTATGAGGAGGCGGTCGCGGACCTGTCCCGCGCCATCGGCCTGGACCCAGAGCATGCCTGGGCCTTCGGCATGTTCCGCGACGTTCAGCGCGAGCGCCTGAGTGCCGCTCGGCGTCATTGAGGCTGAGCGTTCTGGTTTTGGCACCCAGGCTCGGGATGCCCGTTCTGTCGCCTAGTCCTTCTGTGCCGGTCGTGCCTCTGGGATGAGAGCGGCGCAGATGAACTCGACTACTGTCTGCCGAACCGTTTCGTCTTCATACAGAGCGGAATCCCGCCCCTCATGCCGGTGCCAGCCGAACCACGCCAGCGACTCGGTGACCATCCTGGCTGCCACCTCGGAATCGGGCATGGGCCGCAGCAGTCCCGCTGCCATCCGCCGCTCCAGGTAGCTGCCAAGCTGCTCGAAGGATCCTGCGCGGGCCATGTCGAACCAAGCGGACTCCAGCTCCGGCATCTCCGCGGCGCACCGCTCAATCACCGCGAGTAGCGGCCAGTAGTGCTCGATCAGGGCGTAGCGCTCCGCGACGATCTCCCGCAGTTCCTCAGCCACGTCGGCTGGCTCGTCCTCCGCGAGCGCCGCCTGGATCCGGGTCATCCGCACGTGGCGGAGGCCCGCCTCGATCACCGCGAGAGTCTCTCCAGGGGCCGGGGTGGCCACCGGCAGGACCGGAGGGCGTTCGGCGGAAATCCCGAACCAGTACAGGAAAACCAGGTGGAAGAGCGCCTCCTTGGACTCGACATAGGTGAACAGGGCGCCCGTCGACATGCCCGCCCTAGCCGCGACGTCGGCTGTCTTTGTCCCCCGGTAGCCGAGGCGCCCGAAGTCCTCCGTGGCCACTCTGGCCACCTTCAGAAGGCGCTCGCTGGCGGTTGGGCGGGGCATGGGTTACACTCTAAACTGAGTGAGTCAGTCAGTCGAAATATGAGGGGCCGCAGGAGGCTTAGCCATGGATCAGCCCGGCAGCAGCGCCGCCAGGCCACCGGGCGCGGATCCTCAGGTGGCCGTCTCGGCCGACGGCCCGGGGCAGCCGACGCCGGTCTCCCGGTCTGATCGCGTGCCCGTACTGGCGTGGGTGATTGGCGCCGTCTTCGTGGCGGTCGAGCTCGCGGTGAGCGGCCGCTACGGCTTCCAGCAGGATGAGCTGTACTTCATCGTCGCGGCACACCATCTCGCGTTCGGCTACGTAGATCAGCCGCCGCTCGCGCCACTGCTGACCCGCGTCACGGACATCTTCGGTGTCAGTCCGACGGCCATCCGGATCGCCCCCGCGCTGGCCGGCGGAGCGGTCGTGGTCTTGGCGGCACGGCTCGCCGCGCTGTTCGGCGCGGGCCGGTTCGGCCGGGTGCTCGCCGCCCTCATGACGGCGTGCACTCCCGTCCTGCTCGGCGCCGCGCACATCGCCAACACCACCTCGCCGGCTCTACTGACCTGGACGGCGGTCCTGGTATGCGTCACCACGGCACTGCTGCGAGGTCGGCCACGTTGGTGGCTGGGCGCCGGCACCGCGGCCGGGATCGGGCTCGAGAACGACAACCTGCTGGTCATGCTGCTGATCGGACTGGCTCTCGGCATCCTCCTCTCACGGCACCGCTCCGTCCTGCAGACAAGATGGCCGTGGCTCGGGGCTGGCCTCGCCGCGGTTATCTGGGCGCCCAACGTCATCTGGCAGGCCACGCACGACTGGCCGCAGCTGGCCATGGCCTCCGCGCTACACCGGGAAAACAGCTCGCCGAGCGATTACGCGGCCGGCCTGCCGGCCCAGCTGTTCTACCTGGGACTGCTGGTGGCGCCGCTGGTCATCGCGGGTTTCATCAGGCTCTGGCGGACCCCTGAGCTGAAGTTCATCGCGGTAACCGCCACCCTCATCGTCGTCTACGTGCTGGCCTGGATACCGGGCAAGGTGTACTACACCGACGGCGTGGCACCGGCGGTGCTGGCGGCCGGTGCGCTGGCGGCCGAGCGCTGGATCGCCCGCGCACGCCGACCGCGGCTGCGGCGCGGGCTCGTGCTAGCCGCGGCCCTCGTCGGCGTGGCCGTGATCCTGCCTCTCGACCTGCCTCTCCTGCCGCTCGGCGACGTGCACAACCTGCCCGCTTCTATTCAGCAGAGCGCCGCCATCGGAGACTCCATCGGCTGGCCACAGTTCACCCGCGCGGTCGCGGCGCAGGACGCGGCGCTGGTGCGGGCCGGCCAGCGGCCCACCTCGATCTTTACCGGATACTACGGAGAGGCCGCCTCCCTCGACGTACTCGGCGGTCAGTACCACCTGCCGCCCGTGCTCTCCGGCCACAACACCTATTGGATGTGGGGACCAGGCCGGGCATCGGACCGCACGGTGCTGGTGGTGGACGCGCTCGGGCAGCTGAAACCCCACTTCGCCAGCTGCCGCCTGCTGACCACCTACTATGCTCCCTACGGCGTGCAGAATGACTGGACCGGCCTGCAGATCGGCGTCTGCACCGGCCCGGTAGCCAGCTGGCGCACGCTCTGGCCGCACCTGAAGCACTACGGCTGACCGCAGGAACTGGTCGCGGGCCCCGCCCGCCCGGCCGGCGCCGGTCAAGCCGAACGTCATGTTTTACGTTTACGGTATGAATGTGTCGCCCGAAGTCATCTACATCATCCGGCACGCGGAGAAGCCGCTTAAGCCGCCGTCGTCTGGCGTCGACTTTGAGGGCGGCCAGAACGAGCATTCGCTGCTGCCGCGCGGATGGCAGCGCTCCGGCGCCCTCGCTGCCCTGTTCCATCCGGACTTCGGTCCGATGCGGGCTGGCTTGCGGACTCCGACGGTGCTGGTGGCGCCCTCCTGGGGGCATCCAGGCAAGACGGCCGCGCACCGGTCTTATCAGACCATTCAGGGTCTGAGCGAGCAGCTGGGGCTGCCGGTAGCGTGCCAGTTCGCCCAGGGTCAGGAGCAGCAGCTAGCCAACAGCCTGGTGCGCAGCCACTCCGGGGTCGTACTCATCTGCTGGGAGCACAGCCATATCCCGGCGATCGCATCCTCGTTGCCGGTCGTCAGCGGAACTGCCATCCCGCGGGAGTGGCCAGGCGACCGGTATGACGTCATCTGGTCGTTCACCCAGATCCCGGGGCCCGGTCCGGCCCGCTACACCTTCGGTCAGATCCCGCAGCAGCTGCTAGCCAGAGACGCCGGGACAGTGATCCCGGCGGATGTCGACGCCCCACAACATGGCGCTGGCCAGCACCAACACCACAAGGGGTGATCCGGCGCGCCAGTCTCGGCGCTAGCGGGCCGAAAAGCCGGGCGGACTCACCGTGCCGGAGGAATGCTTCGCCTAGGTTCAGGGTTGCCTGCTGGCGAGGTGGAGTCTTCTATCGAGGGAGAGACGATGACTGACGGTCCCATCCGGCTCAACGAGGTCACGAGGGCAGCCGTGGACTCGGGGCGGCTCGTTCACCTGGCCACCATCAACCCTGACGGCACCCCCCAGGTGACGTGTGTCTACGTCGGCTGGGACGGGGACGAGATCGTCGCAGGTCATCTCGCTGAGCACCTGAAGCTGCGCAACATCCGGCGTGACCCGCGGGTAACCCTGTCGGTCGAGTCCGATGTCCCGTTCGAAGGGTTCAGCCCCTATCTGGTGATCAAGGGAATCGCGCGGGTCGAGGAAGGCGGAGCGGTAGACGCGCTCCGCAAGATCACCAACGGCCAGTTCCCGCCCCCGGGAGATAACTACCCCGCGGGCTTCGTGACGCGTATCTCGCCGCGCAAGATCTCGGGCACCGGCCCCTGGGGCCTTGCCGATTGAGGGCGAAACCGGCAGCTGCGCATCCGGCTGCACAACAGCTTCCGGCTGGTCCGCGAGACGCGCACCCATTGACGGTGGATGGCTTTCCGGTTGGCACGAGCCCGCATAGCGGAGCTGGCACGTCCCGATTAAGTGGGTTACGCTGTCTTTGGGCGTATCTGCCAGCCCTGTCATGGTGCGCAGCCTGCGTCGGCGGGGTGGCGCCGGGATCGAAGCGGAGGCCAGATGAGCCAGTCGGCACCGGACCTGCGGAGTTCCCGTCAGATCTTCCGGCGGTACGGGATTCTCGTCGGTGCCGCGGTCGCGGCAAGCCTGCTCGCCGGGGTCGTTACCGCCGCGTTCAGCGCGGCGACGGTCACGAGCACCGCGCTGGTTGCGCTTCCGGCGACGACTCTGACTGCAGCCGCGGCGGTTCCGATCGCAGATAGTGATCCGGTGCTAGCTGGCGCGCTGCCAAGGCTAAGCCCGGGCACGTCGCTTGCGACCGTGCGCGGCGAAGTTCAGGTGAGAAGCCCGAGGCCAGATGTCCTGTCGGTAAGCGCCCGGGCCGGTACCGCCGCCCAGGCGGAGGCCACCGCTAACGCGGTAGCCGAGAGTTACATCGGCTACGCCGGTTCCGCGGGCAGCCCGGCCGGGCACATGCCGGCGGTAATGCTCCAGCCGGCGACGAGCGGGACCGGGGCGGCGGGACTCTTGCGGCTGCTGGTCGGCGCGCTGCTCGGCGTCGCATCAGGGGTGCTGACCGGAGTCATCGCTGCGCTCGCGTATCGGCGGCTGATCTTGACCCGTGGTCCGGTCCCCGGAGATCTGGTACCCAGCCGGTAACGGCCGGACGCCCCCGACCGCCGCGCACCGCCGTTCGGTCCAGTAAAAATAATGCCGAACGGACGGCGGCTCAAGCCCCCGCGTAAAGCCCGGCGTCACGGCTGGACGACGTTGCCCGCCTGCGCTGCTCCCACATCATCGTGTCGCCGGTCAGGGTCATGGCGTCCCTCCCTGCTGCTCGAGCGCGCGGGTCACGATGGTCAGGTCCTGTTCGCCGAGGCCTTGATCAACGGCCTGCTGCCATTCGTCAGCCAGGCTGAGGAGGGCCGCGAACCGGTCGTCGCCGGCTGCTTGCAGGGCGAGGTGCACGTCCTTGAGCGCGAGCGACAGCGCGAATTGGGCCGAGAACTCGCCGTCGGCAATCCGCCGCAGTTTGGCTGCCTGCCAGCTGGACACGAGCGGGCCGCCGCCAAGCGCGTCCACCACCGTCTCGGTCTCAAGGCCTAGCCGGCGAGCAAGAGCCACGGACGTGGCAACCGCTTCGGCCGCGAACGCCAGCCAGGTGTTGTTCACCAGCTTCAGGCGCGTTCCGGCCCCGGCCTCGCCGACCCAGATCGTGCGCTGGCCGAGCGCGTCGAACAGCGGACCGACACGCGCGCGCGCCTCGCCGGGTCCTGACGCGAAGATCGTCAGCTGGCCGTGTTCGGCCGGATCCTTGCTTCCCGACACCGGCGCGTCCAGGAGCATGACGTCCGGACGCTGGGCACCGGCCATGGCCACGACGCGGTCGGTCCCCGCCACGCCGATGGTGCTCATCTGGGCCCAGATCGCGCCCGGTGCCAAAGCAGCGAGCATCCCCTGGTCCCTGGCGATCCAAAGGACCGCATCGGCGTCGGTCACCATCGTGACCACGATCGCGGCTCGCCGCGCCGCGTCGGCGGCGGTCTCGGCGACCTCGGCGCCGTGCTCAGCCAGGTCCCGGGTCGCCTCCATCGTGCGGTTCCAGACGATCGTCGGGAGGCCGGCGCGCAAAGCACTGGCTGCCATCCCGTGGCCCATCGCGCCAATGCCGAGCACCGCAACGGGCTCGTGCGTCCGTGCCATGATTCTCCCCCTTTGCCGGGTAATTGCCAGCTGACGGTCCTGCCAGTATCGCGCCTGCGCGCCGACCCGGCCGCCGCTATGGACGCAAGTGCCTCTGCTCCCGACCGGGGCACACTCGGAGCGGCCGTCGCGCTCGATACTGTCCTTGACGAAGGGCACGAGGTGCCCGAAGAATGGCCGACATCGGCCAGTAGCGGGCAGTTGGCAGCCGGCGTCTACCGCGGAGGTTTCAGGTGACCGACAACGGCCGGGGCGCTCCGGCTGGAGCAGCGGCAATCGTGACCGCACTGGCCGATGCGGGGACCAGGGTGGTGTTCGGCCTGCCCGGCGGCGGGCCGAACCTGGACGTGGTAGGAGCCGCCGCGGCGGCTGGCCTGCGCTTCGTGCTGGCGCGCACCGAGACCGCGGCCGTGATCATGGCCGCCACCTACGCCGACCTCACCGGGCTGCCCGGAGCGGCGGTCGTTACCCGGGGTCCCGGACTCGCCAGCGCGGTCAACGGCATAGCTCACGCGGCACTGGACCGGCTCCCGGTCGTGGTGATCGCCGACACGGTGCGGTCGGCCGATGCGGACCGGATCAGTCACCAGCGGCTTGATCAGGCGGCCTTGGGCCGTGTGGTCGCCAAGACCGTCGTCACGATCGGCCGGGACCGAACCCGCGAGGCCGCCGCCGCGGCCGTCCGGCTGGCCCTCATGCCGCCGGCCGGCCCGGTCGTTGCCTTGATGGATGACAGCGGCGTATCAGGCCCCTGCTGCGCGCCCGGCCCGGAGCGCCCGGGTCGGGGGCGTGCTGACGGCAGCCCGCGTGACGTGGCCGTCCTCGCGCAGGCTCTGCATAGCTCCCGCCGGCCGGTGATCATGCTCGGCACGGAGACTATCGCACATACGGCCGCGATCCGGTCGGCGCTGGCTGGCCGCCGTATCCCGGCCTTGCATACCTACCGTGCGCGCGGCATCGTGCCCGACTCCGCCGCGGAGGCCGCCGGCCTGGTCACCGGCGGCACGATGGAGTGGCCGCTGCTGGCCGCGGCCGACGTGATCGTGGGCCTGGGGGTGGACGAGGCGGAGATGATCCCGGCTGCCTGGGACTATGCGGCCCCGGTGCTGCTCGTGGCCGGACACCCGCCGGGCCGCCCAGGATCGGCCTACTTTCCCGGCGCCACGGCACTGGGCATCCCGCTGCCCACGGCGATCGGCGTGCTGGCCAGCAGCCACGGCGAGCATGACTGGCCGTCGGGTGCCGGCCAGATCGCCAGGACGCAGGCCGCGCTCCGGTTGTCCGAGGCGGCCCCGGGCCGTCCCGGTTTTCTGTCCCCTGTGCAGGTGGTCAGCGTCGCTCGCTCGCATCTGCCGCGGGAGACGGTCGTCACCGTGGACGCGGGTGCTCACATGCTCGCGGTCATGCCGCTGTGGGAGGTCACCGAGCCACGCCGGCTGCTGATCTCGAGCGGCCTGGCCACGATGGGGTTCGCGCTTCCGGCGGCCATCGCCGCAGCGTTGTGCGCCCCCGGCCGGCTGGTCGTCGCCTTCACCGGAGACGGCGGTCTGGGCATGACGCTGGCCGACATCGAGACCGCGGCCCGGCTGAAGCTGCGCATCGCGGTCGTGGTGTTCAACGACGGCGCCCTCAGCCTCATCAAGATCAAGCAGCGGCCGGCTGGCCAGGGCGGGGCCGAGGCGGTCGACTTCGGGCCGGTTTCGTACGCCCGCGCGGCGCAGGCGTTGGGCGCCGTGGGCGTGGCGGTCAGCACCGAGAGGGAGCTGGCCGCCACGCTTTCGGCCGCGTCCGGCCGGGACGGTCCCACGGTCATCGACGTCCAGGTGGACCCGGCCGGCTATGCCGCGATCATCGACCTGAGCCGTGGCGAAGCCGGCCGGCGGGCGGTGCCCGGGCTGCCCGGCCCGGGCCCGCCGGCCGCAACCGTAAACGTGACGGCAGGAACCCCAGACGCCAGCGCAGCAACCGTGAGGAGCATCCAGTGTCGATTACCGTGGCGAAATTCAAGGATGTCGCCGAGGGCACCCAGCCAGGCCAGTTCACGATCGGCGAACGCGAGGCCGTGTCGAGCCTGACCGATCTGGACCCCAGCTTCAAGCGACTGCTCGACGAGCCGGTTACCGCCGTCGTCGCCGTCATGGGGCGCGATGAGCACCCCAACCTGACGCCCGTCTGGTTCGACTACCAGGGCGATACCGTGCTCCTCAACCTGGCCACCCACCGGAAGAAGGTCGACTGGCTGCGCGCGGCCCCGTACGCCACCTTCCTGCTGATGAACCCGGCCAATACCTACCACTGGATCAGCATCAAGACCGTGCTGAAGCGAGAGATCTCTGAGGATGACCCGGTCGAGGGTCAGCGCGTCACCGATCAGCTCGACCGGATCTGGGTGAAGTACACGGGCAACGAGCCGCCGTACGCCTTGCGCGATCCGTCCATAAACGAACGCCGGGTGCTGTTCGAGATGGAGGTCGTCAAGGTCGCCACGTTCGGCCGCCCGTAGCCCTGTCCGATAGCGGAGCCGGCCGCGACCGCAAGATGCCCGAGGTCCCCGAGATGCCGGCCGTCAGTGTCGTCGGGGGGTCGATCGGCGGCCTGACGGCGGCGCTGGTGCTCCGCGACGCGGGCTGCGACGTCCGCGTCTTCGAGCGCTCGCCGGCCGCCCTCGCGGCGCGCGGCGCGGGGATCGCCGTGCTGGACAGCACGCTGAAGTACCTCGTGCAGCGCGGCGGCCTGCACGCCGAGGACGTGTGCTCGAGCACCAACTGGATCCGCTTCCTCAACCGCGACGGCAGCGTCCGGCACGAGCAGCCGCACCGGTACCGGTTCTCGTCCTGGAACACCATTTACCGGTCCCTGCTCGGCATGTTCGGCACCGGCCGGTACGAGCTGGGCGCGGAAGTCACCGACTTCGATCAGCACGGCGATCGCGTGTGCGTCAGGCTCGCGGCCGGCCGGCGGGCCGAAGCGGACTTGCTCGTCTGCGCGGACGGCGTCGGCTCCATCGCCCGGGCCCGGCTCCAGCCGGGCGCCCAGCGTTCCTATTCGGGTTATGTGGCCTGGCGCGGCACCCTGCCCGAGAGCGAGGTGTCCCCGGCCACGTACGCGTTGCTCGGTGACGCTCTCACCTACCAGGTGCTGCCCGGCAGCCACATCCTCGTCTACCCCATCCCCGGTCTGGATGGGTCCGTGCGGCGCGGGGAACGCCTGATCAACATGGTCTGGTACGTCAACGTGGCCGCGGGCGCCCCGCTCGATGAGCTCATGACAGGCCGCGACGGCGTGCTGCGATCAGTCTCGCTGCCGCCTGGCGCGGCCACTGAGCGGGCGCTGTCAGGCCTGCGGCAGGCCGCCGTGAGGCTGCTGGCACCTCCGCTAGCCGAGATCGTGACACATATAGCGGAGCCGTTCATCCAGGTCATTTACGACATCGAGGTGTCCCGGATGGCGTTCGGGCGCATCTGCCTGATCGGTGACGCGGCCTTCGCTGTCCGGCCGCATGCGGCCGCCGGGACGGCGAAGGCGGCCGCCGACGGCTGGGCTCTGGCCGAGGAGCTCACGGCGGCGGGCGGGAACATCCCGGCCGCCCTCGCAGCCTGGGAGCGGCGGCAACTCGCCCTCGGCCATGACCTGCTGGCCCGCTGCCGCGCCATCGGCGACAGCTCGCAGGTCCTTGGCACGTTCCGCCCTGGTGACCCGCGGCTCATCTTCGGGCTCTACGGCCCTGGAAACTAGCTCAGCGGTAGGCAAGCCACCTGACATAGGCTGTAGCCCTTCCGGCGTCACCCGCGAGGTAGTTGATGAATGATCCCCCCCAGGCGGACGGCTTCGTTCTGCTGAATGACCAGCCGGTCAGCGAGCCGGACGCGCATGACGTCCTTGGCATGACCGAAGAAGTATCAGGTCTTGCCAGCCTCATAATGGGATCCCGGGACTCAGCTCCTTTTACCGTCGGGATCGATGCGGGCTGGGGGATGGGCAAGAGCAGTCTGATGCTGCAGCTGCAGGCCGCACTTGATACCTATCCAGGCGTCGTAACGAGCTGGTTCAATGCTTGGACGGCCGAGGGAACGGACGCACTCGCAGGACTTGTCAAGTCAGCTCTGCAGAGCGTAGACGAAAACAGGCTGCGCAGAATGCTGCGGCGTGTCGCGCGGCACCGCGGCTTCATAGCTGGTCTCCGCGCGACGCTTATCGTAGTCGCGAGCTTCTTTCATCTGGCCCGCGTAGTGGACCAGATCTGGGAAATCCTATCCGTTGATGCAAATGGCAGGAATGCTATCCGTGGAGATCTTCAGCAAATTTTCGGCAGCTGGGCAGCCAAAACGGAGCGAACCCCAGATGGACACCTGCTCGTTATTTTCATAGACGACCTGGATCGGTGCTCCGCCGAAGTGGTAGTTTCGCTTTGCGAGGCGGTGAAGCTTTACCTATCTGTTCCGGGGGTTATCTTTGTCTTGGGCTGCGACCAAGACATTCTCGCTCAGGCTGCTCGGGCCGCGGGACGCCTTTCGAGTGAGGGAGCCAGTCTGGCGTATCTAGAGAAAGTCGTACAGATAACCTATCGCAAACCGGCTCCCAACGAGGATCAAATGAGTCAGCTTGTCGATTACTATGCCCTTTCATCTCGTACAACGAGGCTTTTTGGCGACTCAGTTAAGCAGGTCGTCATCCAGGGGACTGGCCGCAACCCACGTCGAATCAAAAGACTGATCAACGGTTTCATTCTGGAGTACAGGCTCGATCCGGGCTGGTCCACCCTTGGGGCCGAGGCGCTGGTCAGCGTCATCCTTCTGCAGCATTTTTATCCCGACTTCTACCGCGAACTGACCCGTCCCGCTGGCCCTGACGTGGTGCATGAGTTTCTCGCATATTACGAGCTGCGAAGCCGCTTGCAACTCGGCAGCGAACCGCATGACATAGACAGAAAATTTTTCGAAGATCATGGTGTGATGCCGCCAGAACAAGGTATCGCAGGAAACGCAGAAGCCGTCAGCCGGCTGGAACAGGAACTGCCCTTTTCGTTTACCGCTCTTGTCCGCCGTCCCGAGTTCGTCCGGCTCGTTACTGCTCTTTGCGACATTTCTGACTTCGGGCGGCTGATGAGCAGGCTGCAGAGTCGGACCGTTCCTCTCTATGGTGATGGCCAAATTAGCTCCCGGCTAACATCAGACACGCTGAGCGGAGATGCTCTATTGCAACGCCGTCACGAGACAGAGCGCTCTGGAGACTCCCTTGCCGGACAAGCCTTGGCCGCAGCAGAACTGAATATCCTGCTTTTGACTAACGACGATTACCTCGCTCGATATGTCAGCGGCTTTCTTTCCGCATATGCGCGTTCAAGGCGCTTCGTCCTTGCCAGCGCGCCGCCGAGTATAGATTCCATACGAGACTACTTCAACATTGCTACACCAGATGTCATCGTTTGGAGTATTGGCAGTGGCGGAAGCTTTACTAATGCCGTCGCAGTTCTCGCCGCAATGAATGGCGAAAATCGGTATCCCGCGTCCGCCGTCTTCTTCGCCGACCGCGTCACTCCTGCGCGGATGCGGCAGGCATCATCAGCCAAGGCGGCTCTGACCGATGACCCAGAACAGCTTATTAACTTGCTCGACTCCCTGGCCGCCGCAAAGGCTCGTGCCGAGAATGCTGACGATTCGCCCGAGGCGACCTGAGGATCGGACGGAGTGCGGCACGCTTAAGGGCGCTCGGTGATGGCGCGAACGGTCCGTCGGCGCTATCGCACGGACGGCGCCGGCATACTGCGCAGCAACGTGCTGATCATCAGTTGACCGCGCCGTACGCACGTATCCAAGACCGAGTCGCCATCCAACGTCCGCTCCGATGAGGCTACGCAATCGTGGATGGCCTGGACCAGATCCGGATCGGCAGGCGTTCCAGGGAGAACAGTCGGGCGCAAGCTGCGTAGCAACCGAGCCGCCTGCTTCTTATAGAACGACGCCGTCCCCGCGCCCGTCCCGACCCGCTGATCGAACAGGAACAGGCTGTTGCCGCTGATCATTTTGAGGCATGGGTCGAAGTCCGGGGAACGCCTGATCTCGCTGCGCAGCCGCCGCAGGCTGCCCGTCTCGGCGTACATAATCACGGCGGCGTCCTCGTCGGTGGCGTAGGTCAAATAGCCATCCTCGTAGCACCACGCTTCGATCTGCTCCTTCTCTCCAAGGAGAAGTTCCGTCGCCCCGAAGCGGGGCGGAACGAGCTGGACGATGCACTGGAAGGCGGTCCGGAGCGCATCAGCCGCCCGATCATGCAGCATCTCGGCCGATTTGGGCAGCGCTGGCTCCATATCGGACGAGGAGAACATCGTCCAGTCCTCCACCACCTGATCGAGTGCCCGGCTCGCGCCGGACAGGGCGAGAGCGTGGGATACCTCGCCGAAGAATGACGGCTGGGCCGAGACCAGGAACCCGAGACTGCCGACGTGTATATAGAAACGACGGCTCGCCGGGGCTCTAATGGCACACGCCGTTACGGAGTCGATGGCGGTCGCCATCACGAGTCCCTTCTCGGAAGTAGAACCGACCGTCGCAAACGACCTTAGAGCACCGTTGCAGACGACCTTGAAACTAGGATGCTCCATCGCGAGCCAGGTCGCAAGGGAAACGTCCTACCCCGATTGCCTACCCCGGAAACTCGCCCCGAGTCGCCTACCCCGGAAACTCGCCCCGAGCAATCTCGGGAAGCTCCCACAGCCTACCCTGGATGTTCCGTTCCTTAGTGCTGTCGATAAGTTCGGGCGCTACCCCGTCGGGCAGCAGCCTGCTGAGGCTACCGGGGATCTTGCGCTCGTCGTCCGGCCACTTGGCCGCCGGGGCAAGGCCGACGGCTACGGCGGTGGACAGCGCGCGGCTCCAGTACAACCCGACGGTCACGCCGTCTGGTCCCGTCTCCATCGGGAGGTCAGGGTGCAAGGCGACAATCGGGATCGAAGAGCTGAGCAGACGCGACACTAGCGTTGACACCGTCTGCACGCCGCCATTCGTGGAGAGCGCTCGGAGCAGCCGATCCTCGAAGATGGACAGCTGTATGTTCGCCGCGAGGTTCCCCATGGGTGTCTTGTCGAACCGCGAAGCGGCCGCCTGCTCAAGCAGTTCGGTGAGCTTGGCGATAAAGGCGCGCCGGTCGTATTTCTCCTTCATGAAAGCCCAGTCGACGCCGTATTTCTCTTGCGCTTCGGACTGCAAGGCCAGCCGGTCGCCACCTTCCCATCCGGTGACCAGTACGCACCGCGTGCTGCCGCCGTCGACCTCGCGGATAGCCTCAAGCACTTTGATGCCATCCGCGTTCAGGTCGTCAGCGGCGTCGAGCCCGATATCTAGGATCGCGACGTCGAACCGTGCGCTGCGCAGTTCCTCCCGGGCCTCGTCCAGGCTCTCACAGATAACGATTTCGGAAACGCCAGCCCGACGCGCAGCCCGACTCAGGATGCCGACCCACGTTGGCTGGTCCTCAACGACCAAGGCTCTCGTGGGTGCTTTTACGCTCACGCTGGCTCGCCTCCTTCGGCGTTGTCGTCGATCGGCGGTGGATCGACCTGGAAACGTATGTTCACAGTGGTGCCCAGCCGGGGCTCAGACTCGACATCAATGAGACCGTGGGCACGCCGAACCCAGTTACGCACCCACATCATGCCGAATCCCAGACCGCCACCCTGGTGGCCACTCTGCCGTGGCTCGAACAGGCGGGCAAGCTCGTCGGCGTTCATCCCGATCCCAGTGTCTTGCACGCTGAGCACCACGAACGGCTCTCTGGGCAGGCGATTATCCAGCCAGGTCCGCACGTGCAACGGTCCGGGGTCACGCATGGCCTTGACCGCATTGGTAAGAAGGTTCTCGACCACCAGTTCAAGGGCCGTGCAGGGAACGTTAGGCAGGTCTGGCGCCAGGTCCGGCACCAGGTCAATATGCCTGGGCATGGTGACAGCCTCGATGCCCGTTCTGACCTGCTCGTTTACATTAACACTCTCATGCGGGCTGTCGATGCGCCTGCGCATGTCCTGAGGGATCTCCAGGGCCTTCTCCGTATCGCCAAGCACTTCGGTGAGCCTGACGATCAGCTCATCTTTGTCGGGGGGGACCGGTTCGCTCAGGCGCTCAAGAAGTTCATCGACGATCGCCTTGACCGAGCCGACATAATTGTTGAACCGATGCACCGAGTTGTGCCACTGGTCAGCGGCAAGAATCCGGAACTGATCCTGGAGCGCTACGTCGATGTCGGCGCGCAGCTTCGTCATCGCGACATGATTCACCACCCGGCGGCTAAACCGCTCGGCCAGCGTCTGCCCCACAGTACTGAAGGCGTTCTCCTGGCTACTCTCCAGATTGAGTACGCCAATCGGAAATTTTTCGGTCCCGCCATAGAAGAACGGAATAGCCATCTCGCAGACCATATTGGGAAAGACCGGCCGATATATGTCGGTACGCTCTGTTGCCCGCTGCAAGACGACGGTCCTGCCCTGACGGAAGGCCTCGCCGCAAACACTGGACGCTATGTCGACCCTGACCCCGATATCATCCGTATTCGTGCTGTAAGCAATGCTCAGGGCGTCTCCCTCCGGGAAGAGAATCTCCGCCGCATCGGCGTGCACGAAACCGATGGAGTTCAGGGCGCTCAGAATTCGCTCCAGGACTTGGCGCATGGCCACATCGCCGCTACCTACCGGGGAGTCGAAGAGCAGCCTGTCGGTCTCTGTCCGGAAGGAGTCCTCGTCGAACAGGGCCGCATGGGTGATCGCCATCGAGATGTGGCCCGCTACTCCCCGGACGAACTCCAGGTGCGCCTCTTCGAACGTCCGGTCCGGCGCCTCTACGTGGATCGTGCCGATCCCCCGCTGATCAAGTGTGATCCGAGCAGCGAGAACGCTAAGCGGCCGCTCGGGCAGGTCAATTTCCTTCGCCCGCGGGAAATAGTAGCCTCGCAGCTTTGGATCGTACTGCAAGTTGTTCACCCGGATTGGCTCGCCACGCAGTACAAGCCCCGATATCGATTGGTCGACGGGAATAAACCTGCCGATTTCCGCCGGGTCCGTAGACACTTCCTGTCGCAGCCCGTCCGCGTATTCAAACATGATGTCCACATGACTGGCATTGAGTATCTGCTGGGTTTGGGAAACGATATACCGCAGAGTTTCCTCAAGATTGTTCGAATGGTCGAGGATGCGCTCGTCGGTCCCGTGCATCAGCAGCAGCTGGCGCTCGCGAAGTTCCGCAAAAGCGGGATTACCAATTATAAATTCCTCAGGAGTATCGCTCATCTGCCACCGCCAGGGTGATCGCCGGATTCGGACAGATCCGAAGCACGGATCGTTGCCGCCAACTCTGCCGCCCCCGGCGACAGCGCGTTGAATTTGTATACGAGCACACCACGAACATCGATGATCGCCTCCTCTGGCACCAGAGCAGCTAGCGCCCGAAGCATGCTGAACTCGGTTTCCCTACTCCTGGCGAGTGTCGCATCCGACGCGGCTCTCGCATCCGCGGCCCCGGCCATTTTGTCTTAACCTCCTGGGTGGCGAACGTCACCCTGGTGTGTCCGCGATTCGAGGCTCTGCATCCCGTGAAAGGCATCGGCTAGCTCCCGCCTTAGCAGTCGTACTGCCGCTCCGACCTTCGCCGACCCGGCAAGGGGGTTCAAGATCGACGCGACAAACTGCAGACCGCTCCCTAGCTGAGGCTACACTACAGCACATTGTAATCCGATGTCACTGTCGGTCCGCTCACCCGCCCTACCGCTATGTGAACTGGGGATGGTCGAATTAATGGCTATCAGCTGCTAGTTTGGTGTCGATGAGTGCGGGAGTTGAGCCAGAACAAGACCAGTTGTCGATCATGACAGGAGCCCCTCCTTTCAGCGCGGAAGCGCTCGTCACCCTGGAGAACTGGCAGCGGCCACCATATAATCGGTGGGCATTTCAGCACGTCAGGGAGCTGATACCGACCGCACGCATCTCGCGTGGCGACGGCCCTATTTGGCAGCTGCCGCGGGCCGAGGAGAATCTGGACGAGATCCGCTTCGCCACTCAGTCCGGTGAGTCCACCGTCAGCGGCCTCCTGCTGCGCACGTATACCGACGGGTTCCTCGTCATCCACCGAGGGACGATCCTCGCCGAGCAGTATTTCAATGGCCTGCGCCCGGACACGCCACACCTGCTGATGTCGGTATCTAAGTCGGTTACCGGCCTCGTGGCGGGCGCACTCGCCGGGCGAGGCGTTCTCGATGTCACCGCCCCGGTCGAGTCGATCGTGCCCGAACTGGCCGGCACCTCCTTCACGGGCGCCCGGATCCAACATTTGCTTGACATGCGAACCGGGACTCGGTTCGTGGAGAACAACGACGACCCGGACTCGGAAATCGCCGTCAGCGACCGGGTCTACCTGTGGCGTCCGGACGAGGGTAAGCCAGTACCCGCGTGCGGCACCGAGTACTTCGCCACGCTCACCAACGACGGGAGGCACGGCGGCCCGTTCCGGTACCGCTCGATCCTCACCGACGTGCTCGCCTGGGTGCTGGAGAAGGCCGGCGGCGCGCGCTTTGCCGACCTGGTAAGTCAGGAACTGTGGCAGCCTATGGGCGCCGAGTACGATGCCGAGATCACGGTCGATGCCCACGGCAACGCACTGGCGGATGGCGGGATCAGCGCCACCCTTCGCGACGCAGGCCGGGTAGGGCTGCTCGCGCTGCGCCGCGGCCGCGGGCAGCAGACTCAGGTAATCCCGGCCGCCTGGCTCGATGACACGATCACGGGAGCGCCGGACGGCTCGCTGGCCTTCCGGACGGGCGAGGTCGCAGCCGACTATCCGCTGGGCACGCACTACCGCAACTGCTGGTGGGTCACTGCCCCCGGGCTTCCGCAATTCAATGCCTCTGGTATCCACGGTCAGCACATCTTCGTGCATGCCCCGAGTCAGACGGTCGTCGTCAAGCTCTCAAGCTGGCCGGATGCGCTCAGCGACCCGATGCGCCGGGCGACAATCGCCGCCGTTCGCGCCATCACGGAGCGCCTTTGAGCGTGCCGCACGCCGTGGGTGATGGCTTGATTGACCAGCCTGCCTGTGCTTTCCAGCGGCTGAAGACCAGCCTGGACAGCTGGCCCGAAGGGCACGACCCTTGCTGGTACTGGCGCTCGGACGCGGCCGGGAACGCCGCCTGGGGTGCGGCCAGCCGCCCCGGTAAGAACCGGGCGGCGAGTGCAGCTAACCGCACGTGGGCATACTCCCGGCGCCAGGCTGGCGCCGGTCAGGCGAGCCTGCCGCATCATGTCATTCCCCGACCGCACGGAGGCTCAACCCGGCCGGCCAGGTCGTGGTCGGCGTCTACTCCACCGGGGCCATCGGGCGGCTGGTGCCCGACGACGTGATCGGCCTGATCCGCTACCTGCGAGCGCACGCCGCCTGAACCGCGGCGTCGGCGAGCTGGGCACCTCGGTGAGGGTCCCGCCGTTGACGGTCTGGCACCCCGCGGCGTCCTGCCGGGCCGGCTGATCTTGTAACGGATGCTGATCCTGCTGGACTACCTCCAGTCAAGAGGGTTATCCGGACCGGGATGGAGCACACCTGATGACGAGCACTCCGCCGCGTTATGACGACCTGAACGCGCTGTTCATCAACTGCACGCTGAAGCCGTCGCCTGAGCTCAGCCACACCCAGGGGCTGATAGCAGCCAGCGCCGGGATCATGGCCGCACAGGGGGCACGCACCGAGATCATCCGTGCCGTCGATCATGACATCGCGACCGGGGTGTGGCCGGACATGACCGAGCACGGCGCCGCCACCGACGCCTGGCCGCGGCTGTATCCCAAGGTGCTGGCCGCCGACATCCTGGTGATCGCGGGCCCGATCTGGCTCGGCGATAACAGCTCGGTCACCAAGAAGGTGATCGAGCGGCTCTACGGCTGCTCCCACCTGCTCAACGAGGCCGGCCAGTACGCCTACTACGGCCGGGTCGGAGGCTGCCTGATCACGGGCAACGAGGACGGCATCAAGCACTGCGCGATGAATATCCTGTACAGCCTGCAGCACCTGGGGTACACGATCCCGCCGCAGGCCGACGCCGGCTGGATCGGCGAGGCCGGGCCGGGGCCGTCATACCTCGATCCCGGCTCCGGCGGCCCAGAGAACGACTTCACCAACCGCAACACCACCTTCATGACCTGGAACCTGCTGCACCTGGCCCGGATGCTCAAGGACGCGGGCGGAATCCCGGC